>Ga0307372_10008047_pt1 | contig 14911 bp, 22 predicted proteins | sample OX1MG_FD_202533 | JGI IMG/M metagenome (GOLD analysis project Ga0307372, IMG submission 202533) | Soil microbial communities from Risofladan, Vaasa, Finland - OX-1 | ecosystem: Environmental > Terrestrial > Soil > Coastal area > Acid sulfate soil | place: Finland: Risofladan, Vaasa | collected... | reverse complement strand
TAGTTGAGTCGTCTAGGATGACAACCCGGCACCACGGATAATTCTGGCGCATACTGGCTCGCAAGCTATCAGCATTGAAGTCGTTGTAGGTGCAGTAGACTAAAACTACCTCTGGCCTAGCTTGGACACCGTAACGGCGCGGCCACGCGGCTTTAGCCGGTAGCTGGGTCAACTTGGAACGGAACAAATGGTAGTACAGTGTATAGATAATGTCTTTCGTACCGTTCAACCAGAAGTAAGCGATAAACAGCGTGCTGGCAATAACCAGAAGACCGATAAGCAGGTTATGTTGTTCAGCACGATGCGCAGCACCTAATAATGGTACGACTGCCGTACTCAGCAAGCACAGCCATGCCGCGATAATACATACATAGAGACCTGGAAGTTTTTTCATATATCTTTCAAATATTAGTTATTATTGCAGAGCTACTATATCTAGTCACTAACCACGCGCTTTCCCCTCCGCCAAATCTACCGATCACATGCTTCCATTTCTTCGCGATAAACCTCGCGCCAACCCATGCGACAAAGCTCGGTATCTGTCGTCGCTAGCACTATCGCTAGCCTTAACCCGCTCCCTAAGCCCGTCCACACGCCGTTCCGTCCCAAAAATAACAAAATGCCAAAAGTGCCGAATCCGTCCCTGACTGCCTCGTAGTTCCATCACTACTCTGCAGCCGCCAGCGCCTTAGCTACCAATTCCTTCAATGCTTCAGCAATGGTAAGCCCATTTGCACCAGCGAAAGCCTTGACCTTGCGCCTAGTCGCCTCGTCATAATTCTCAATTTGCCAGATAGTCCGTGCCATTATTTTATCTCCTCGTTTACGTTATTTTGTGCGCACTCAAGTTCCGCCTCGTACATCATGTCCAGTAGTTCGCGTGCCTCGTGCAATTTTGCTAATGCATTAGTGCGGATAGCTTGCGCCTCTGGACTTTGCAAATTGCTTTCCGAAATACCGACGCATGCATCACCGATTTTGAAAATATCTTGCTCTAACTCGTAACAGTGGTCGTTGTCTTGGGGCGATAGTTCCTGCATTAGGCGGCCTTCTTAAACAGCTCGGGGTTATCATAGATGTTACCGATGATTTCAATCCAGCCAAGGCGCGCTACTAGTAATCTGTCGCCACCGTTTGGTATTTCGTCGTCCCGACCTATTAGGTGGAAGTAGGCTCCGCCATCACTCCAATCAACCAAGTAATCTTGGTCGTCAGAGAGCCTAACGACATCCCCCTCCCAAATCTCAACCCTATTATTATCTTTGAGGCCCGTATACTGACCCACTGACTTAGGATCTACACTAGCCCGTAGCTTCTTTGTTTCAAGTCCCCAATCGTTCATTTCGGTAAAGAATATGTAGTGGTCTACCTGCTCATCTTCAAACTTTTTCTTATCTTCTTCTGGAAATTGTGACATTGGATATGGTGTCGTACGCTCAAGCCGCACATAAGATCCGTAATACCAGCGCTCTGTATCTTTATCCCATCCCCGAAACTTAATCTCTCTCATAATTCCTCCAAAAATAGTAAAGTGAGCAGTTTATCGCCGGTGCTCAGGGCTTGAGGTAAAGACCGCTAGACGTTGCCCCAGCCGTAGTCTAGTACCTTATAGTCTTCGTTTATACTGCTTCCCTGTTCAAGTTCGGCGGTTATAAAAGCACCGTTATCAAAATACGTGGTCATGCAAAAGTAAGCTTCATCCGACTCTTTGCGATGATAGTACGGGCCAACATGTCGATTAACCTGGTGCTTATCGCAAAAGTGGGCTAGTTGGAGCTGATTATCGTGGGCTAAGTGCCATTTCATTAATTTGTTGTTCATTGTCATCTATCCCTGATTATGCTTTCGCTTCGTCATACGCCTTGCGTAGCTCTTTAACTTTGAGTCCGTATTTTTTGGCTATCGCTGAAAAGTTTCCATTTATTAGTCCACTCTGGCGTTGACTAATTTCATTCAGGTGTCGAATAGCTTGCTTGATGTGTACTTGTTGCATTGCTTGGCGCTGTTCGTCTGTCATTGTCGTGGTTCCTGCTTACGTTGGTTGAGCCTTTTATTGCCCTGCTCAGGGCTTGCGGTGTAAACCGCTTTAACTGTATTTCTAAATGGTGGGGTCAAAATGAGCATCGAACCAAGTCGAACCCGTATCAATTAAATGCTTCATGTAAGATAAAGCTTTTTCATATGTTGCGTGATGGTTTTTTGCGTACTTCTTATCATGGGACGAAGTTAAATCTTTGTCGCTGAATACGATGTAGTAACCATATTTATCTTCGTGTATATTCCGGCCTATGTAGAACTTTGCCATTGCCATTCCCCCCTTACCACGCTATCTTATTGCTACACGCTTGACACACATTCGCGCATGGGCTGGCGGATTTACCGCACAGCACACACGCTAGTTGAGGGCATTGGTTGCAGATCATGTATTCTTACCTATAATGCCAACTCCAGGTATGACACTCTTGTTATGTTCTTTAATTGCCCCGTCATACATTTGCTCAACTACGCCTTGCAGCTCGTCACAGTACACATTTTCCTGCCGGGCAAGCTGTTCCGTTTTATCTCCACGGGTAGCCAGTAGCTCAACTATATACGTGTCGCTAAAGTCAAGCGTGATCTTTATCATCCAGCGATAGCCAAGTTTGCCGTTGACGATTAATCCCACGTAGTCCTTACCTTTTATAATATGTTTCGTGCCAATGTAGACAAGTGCCCCACGTAACCCACCTCCACCCAGTTGGTTGATTGTCTCGTGTAAATCTATTTCCATATCCCCTTACCACTTCCCTTTAAGCTCTTTTACAATCTCGTCTAAAACGCTGATAACTACCTCGTTGCCCTGGTAAATATCGTCGAGGGTCATTCCCACGGCTCCATATCGGCGTCAACCTCTCTGTCAAACCAATCCTGAAAACGTTGTTCCGCTTCAAAAGCTCGGTCTTCGTAGTATTCGTATTGCTCGTCGCTCATCTCTGCTTCCTTGTTTACCATACCTATGAGTATACATGAGTTTGCATGATAAATCAAGTATTTCATGCAACAAAATATATAAAGGGTGTGGGTAACATAAAAAACCCTCTGAGGCATGTCAGAGGGCTATATAAAGATATTGAAAATGTCAAGCTCTATTGTTCCGGCGGTTTCGGTGCATAGGCCTCGTACATGCCGGAAGTATCAATTAAGTCCATATATGAGTTTACGATACCTAAAATATCGGCATACTTTTTACCCGAACCGTGCTGTGTCGCTTCCCAAATTTCGCGGTTAAATTCCTTCAGGGTATCCTCTTCTAATTGTTGCCGCGCCATGCCGATAACCATAAATACATTCCCATCCGGCCCGCTCAGGTCGATGTCCAGGCGTGGCCGCTCTTGCTCATTATTCCCTATTGATTGTTCCATATGCTATCTCCGTTTACGTTTGTCACCGAGCCAGTATACCTCTGAAATGAATTATCGTTCGCTTGCTTGAGATATATCTATACGGGCATCGGGTCGGGGACAACGTCGGCTAATCGCTTGTTTCCCAGCTCGACGTAGGTTTCATTCAATTCGATACCGATATACTGCCTACCAAGTCTTTTTGCAACGGCACAGGTCGTGGATGTACCCGAAAAGCAGTCGAGTACAATTCCCCCAGGTTGGCTTCCGGCCCTGATCGGCGTCTCAACAAGTTCTTCGGGGTAGGTCGCATAGTGGCCTGGGTAACGGGATGGCCGCGTAGATATTGTCCAGACCGAGCGCTTGTTGCGCCACAGTTGGCCATTCTGTCGCGTCTTCGCATCGACGGTTGGCTCGAACTGCTGATTAAAGTAGTAACGCGGCGACTTCGAAAGAAAAAACAGATATTCAAAGTCGATAGTAAAGCGGTCTTTCATGCTATCAGGGGTGGCATTAACTTTTTGCCAGATTATCGTGTTACGCAATATCCACCCGCGTCGCACCATCTCGATAGCAAAGCGAAACGGGATGAGACAGAGGGATTTCTTAGGAATGTTAGTCGGCGGGATGTGGACGCCAACACCACCCAGATATGCTGTCCGCTTGCTTCTCATTTTCGATGATTTCCGTTTGCCACCGCTGCCGCTAAAATTGTCTGCCAGATTAACCCAGCATGAGCCGGTCGGTTTGAGTACCCGTTTTACCTCGTCGAACACATCGCACAGCTTATTAATGTATTCGGTATATGTTGGCTCAAGGCCAAGTTCTAGCGGCTTATCGGGATGCGTATCGGGCAAATACGAGCGTAAAGCATGGTAGGGTGGAGAGGTACAGCACATATCAATACAGGCGTCAGGCAGTTCTTTCAAGGTTGTAAGCGCGTCTCCGCAAATAATCTGGTTGACTTTCATACGCCCAGCCGCTCCCTTGCTACCTTGTACCAAACTTCATCTAACTCAATACCAATGTAGTTGCGTTTGAGGTTCCTGGCTGCGATACAGGTGCTCGCCGATCCCATGAAGGGATCAAGAACCGTCTCCCCCTCATTCGTCGATTTGCCAATTAAGTACTCCAAAAGCTTAATCGGCTTCTCCACCGGATGTATCATACGGTTGGAGTAGACCTTATTAAAATTCAGCACGTTGCCGTCACGCTTGCCAACCAGATGCCGTCTGCCTTTATGGGCGTAAAAGACCATTTCATGCTGATACCCATAATTCCCTTTGAGGTCGCCACGGGTACGATTATTCTTGACCCATACCAGGACGTTTTTCAAGTTGAAGTACCGCTTGACCACTTCGGCCATCGGTTCGTAAGCGTGCCAATCGGTAAATATGTAGACATGGCTGTTGAGCCTTAGCTTGTTGACGGCAAGTGCGAGTGCCTTATCCAAAAGGTCATAAGCTTCCGGTCCATCGTTGGCGATAGTGGCCTTCGGCAGGCTGTGTGACAAACTCTTGTAATTGATACCATACGGCGGATCGGTGATGATGCAGTCCACTGAGTTATCGGGGAGGTCACCAAGAACTTCCAGACAGTCCGCGTGGAATAAAAATGAGCTACTACTCTCAGGGCCAGGACTGCAAATGCATCCCCGCATATGGGTATTCCTCTTTAACTTGCTTGCAGCATATCTCTGAGGTATCGTTCTAGCAAGCTTGATCGCGCGGCAGGCTCAAAGAAATAGTTAGCGCACATTTAAACTAGAATCCCGACCGCCAGCACGCACGATATGGCGCAACATTTGCTATGGTCTATGGCGCAGGAAATACTGGCTGTATAAACTCACGACAAGAGACGCAGGGTTCTTCCCCGTTCACCCGTTACACCATATAAGAAGAGGGCACACACGAAAGGGTCGCTCTCTCAGGAAGGATAAGATCATGAAAGCGTCAGCAGACTTTCCAATCGATAGGCTTAGAACGGGCCCGATGCGCTGCCAATGGCACCGCGCGGACATTACGGTCCGCGCCTGCCAGAAAGACCGGGTAGCTTTTTCACTGCTCTATGAGTACTACAAGCGGCCGCTTGGCAGGCGGTTAGTGGCGCTCGTGAACAACCAAGAGACAGTGTATGACCTCTACCAAGATACATTCGTCCGTGCCTGGCAGTACGCTTCCCCAGCTATCGCCGGACACTTTGAACCATGGTTATACAGTGTTGCGAGGAACCTGGCGATTGACTATATCCGACACGCGACTATGGTACAGCTTGTTCCGCTGGCTTCAGACGAATGGCAGACCGCTGAACAGGAGATAGATTCATCCTGGCATGAGGATCAGCTTATTGAAATGCTACTCATCAAAGACGTATTCGCCGAGATGTCCCCGCAATACCGCGTCTGCTTGCTGTTGCATGTACATTGGGGATTTAAACAACGGGAAATCGCTGAACGGTTGGGTATTGCTGAGAAGACGGTGAGCACCAACATCAGCCGGGCCTACAAGCAATTGAACCGGATATACAGCGAGCATGACGTTATTGGCGAGCTGCCGACCGGCATAGAGATACCGCTTGATCAGATACCGTCGCCTTCAGTGTTACCGCCCATAACTACGTTTAAACCGTATTGGGCTTCAGATCTTGACTTCCTAAAGGGACCATCGCCACGGTTGCAGCAACTGTGGGTAGCGGAAGACCGTAGCAGGTAAATCCGAACATCGTTCCTAGATCACTCACGTCGTAACCCATCATATTGACTGGGTTTAGTTAACCGTGCCCTTCGAGCCTTTAGAAAGGAACCATCATGTCCAAAACCAAAGCACTCTTATACGCTGGCATGTGGATCGGCATCGCCATCCTGTTCTTCTGGTGGCAGATACCCGACCTTCCCATCGTCTGTCTGTTCCTGGCCTGCCCGTTTGTGATGATCGCTGGGTATAAGTACCGGCGCGACTGGAAGCTTATCGAAGCGGCTGAACGGGCGGAACTTAACCAGCCATTGACCCCGGCACTCCCGATGATGTCCAGCCCGAATAGTAACCGTCTGTTCGTGCCACCACCACTTGACCGTCGTCCCTAGTTTCGTAAAGGAGGTATATTATGCCTTTCGTATCTGATGCCTACTACCAGGCATTGAGTCCTGATAAGCAGAAAGAATTGCTCAAGACACACCTGCTGCTTGGCTACCAGCCTGAGACTCATGACCACCTATGCGTACCTGATGTTGACCGTTACCCTGGTATGTATGTCTGCGGCGTTCAGGGAACGGGCAAGAGCGCACTGCTGGAAAACATGGTCGCCCATGACACCAAAGTAGGAAACAGTATTATCGTCCTTGACCCGCACGGCGATTTGATCACCCATTGCCTAGCACAGCTACCGCCTGATCGGTTGGCGAAAACCTACCTACTGGATATGGAAGATGAGCAATTTCCGTTCGGCGTCAATGTCTTCGCCACCGGCAAACTGGATACCGACCTGGCACGTACCCAAGCCGTGGAGCGGATCATGCACATCTTCGAGGTACTGTGGGACGACGTACTGAAACAACAGAACCTGCCACGCTACGTCCGGGCGGCCACCATTACCCTGCTAGCGAACCCTGGATCAACGCTCGTAGACATGTACGCCATGCTGACCAACGAAGCGTACCGGGCACGCTTACTGGCTAATGTCACCGATACCAGCGTTACACAGTTCTGGAAAACGAACTTTGAAGACTTGTCAGCGTCCGAGCAATTACGGCGCGTGCAACCGCTCATCAACCGCTTAGAGGCGCTTTTTATGGGAAGGAGTTTAGTACGAAATATCGTTGGACAGCGAGTAACTTCTATCAATTTCAGGCAAGCGATAGAGAACCGTGAGATCATCTTTATACGTTTGCCGGTGAAGACGGTCGCCCAGGATGCCCGATTAATCGGTACCATGCTCATGTCGCAAATCTACGCCGCCATCTTTTCATTTGCTGGCGTACCAGAAGCAAAACGGCCCGGTGTCAGCCTGTATATCGATGAATTCCAAGAATTTTCCACGCCTGATATAGACGAACTGTTTACGCAAGGGAGAAAATTCGGCGTCAGGTTGACGGTCGCCCACCAGTACCGTAACCAGCTACCCAGCTACTTGCAGGATTCGACCATGACGGCGCGGACGAAAGTTTGCTTCCAAGTAACACCCGAAGACGGCCGTGAAATGTCCCACGTCTTTCCTCCGCAGGAGGAGACACTCAAAGTAGAGGACATCGAACCCCATCCGGTCAACTACTTGCTGACGTATGGTTCCGACGACCCGATAGTAAAAACATTTATCGAGACGTACCTGCGTCCCTTGCAGGGGCAGAAGCGCGGCAACCGGGTGGAGATTGACCAGTTCATGTTCGATTGGGTGAAAGGCGAACAAAAAGACAAGCCCCGCGAGAGCGACCCCACGCCCTACCTGGACAACTTGCTGTATCAGGTTATGCGGACGGGTAACGCTAACCCGCTGATTCCGCCCGACGCGGTAATCGGCTTCAGCAATTGCGGCCGGGGCTTCTATGGCAACGTGCGCGGGATAGCTAAGGATAACTGGCTGTTATCTCCGCAAGTGATCTTTCCGCGAGCCCTGGTGGTAAAGACAGCGGGAGGGGATTTACGCTGGACACGAAAGCCGGAAAGCGGTATAGAACAGCTCTATCACTTCCTGTTCCACCTGCGGATGGCGATGTACGCGCTGGCAGAAAATCCTCTCGGCAAAAAGAGCGCACCGTCGTCTGCGGCGGTCGGGCAGATGCTGACGAACTTACCGCGACGGGCGGCCTTCGTCAGAAGCGCGGAAACGGTCGGCGTCATTTACACCGAGGACACGCCGAACCGCTTACAAGGAAGGGAACTCGTCAAGCGCATCCAGGCCATCCTGACACAAACCAGAAACAAATACAGCCATCCGAAAGCTGAGGTAGAGCGGCTGTTTGTACAACCATCTACCAGTGCAAGCCCAGCCATGCCGGTAACGAGGTGGGAAGAGTTATGACGCAAACTTTCCGTATGACCCCTGTGTACGATGTGCTGTTACGAGGCAATACCGACACTAACGTCGGCTTATTCCAACTGCATCTCGCGACCGCCGAACAGCTGTGCCGGTTACATTACCGGCCCGGCTGCCTCAAGACCATCAAAAAGCGGCTGAAAACCTTGACGGACAACGGCTTCATCCAGGCAGATAGCGTCCCGACACGGCAATATAAAAGCCCGTACTTCTATACGTTGGGGGCTAAAGGTATACAGTACCTGGAGAGTCTCGGCATAGACGTGCCGCAAAGCTTCCGGGAGAGCAAGGAAGTCGGACAGCATTACCTGTTCATCCAACACGCGCTTGAGCTGAACGATATCCTGATAGCTGCTAGCCTGTTACATACCGTAACCCCGGTTTACTCGCTGACGAGGTTTGTTCATGAACGGATACTTAAACGCCGTCCCTATACTGCTACCTGGCAAGAAAACGGCAAAACGCAAACGCAGCGCTTAACACCCGACGCGTTTCTGGACTTCCGGGTAATGACCCCCAGCGGACAGCGGCGTATTCCTGTCCTGCTGGAACACGACAGAGGTACCGAAGGGCAGGACCACTTCCGTAGACGTTTGCGGGCCTACCTGGTACTGCTGAAAAAAGGCGATTACCAGCACTACCTGGGCGTCAAGGCGGTCACCATCGCCTTTAGTACGTTTGCTGGTGAATTACGCCTGAAACAAATGCGTGACTGGACACAGGCGGAACTGGCGGCTATCGGCGCACCGCCTTCTGTTAGCGGTGTATTCCTGTTTGCCAGCTTCGTTAAGCCGTTGGAACCGCACCGGGTATGGCTGGAGCCATGCTGGCATACCGTTGCCAGCGAAGGGCCGATTGCGTTACTGGAGAGTTGACGTATGGACGAACAGTATAGACACGATACCTACGAGAAGATGTTTCTGAGCTTGTACTCCTACCGGTTGGGGGCTATCAGCTTTTTAGAGTTGATAGCCCAGCTTGAAGACGCCCTGGACATTGGACAAGCCCTAGACGAACGACAGGGAATGGACGAAGATGTCGCTCGGGTCGGTGCCGAGTGAGAATGAAAAGCGCACAGGTGTATATCCTTCCACCGCCGACCTGTGGCAAGACCTGCGCGACGTTTTCCGCAAGGTTCGCCCCGACTGGGACCTCTCAGCGCCCGGTCTGCGCGAAAATTGGGACAGCGATAAGACGATGCATTATCCGTATAAGGGGAAAATGTAACTACGCATACTTCCACCCCATCTCGCGCAACATCCCCTGCAATGCCTGTGATGCTTTACGAAACAGGGCAGGGCCACTGAAACCTTGAAATTGTCCGGCGGCGGCAAGATGGGGCTCGAGCGAGAAGAAACCGTCGTAGCCATCGGCACGCAGACGTTGTAGGAGCGCGAGCCAGTTAGTCGCACCTTCACCCGCTGCTACGACGCTGCCATCGGGCAGCGCATCTTTGACGTGCATGTAGCGCAACCAGGGACTGAGCGTTTCGTAGGCGTCTGGATAAGGAATTTGACCGCATTGAATAAAGTTGGCGGGGTCGAGAATGGCACGGAAATGCTCATCATTGACACTATGCAGGATATCAACGCAGCGAGTGATGGTGTCGCCATAGATATCCTTCTCGTTTTCGTGCAGCAGCGTAATCCCCTCTTCCTTTGCTCGCACGGTCAGCGCACGCAATCGCCAGCGCACCTCATCACGCCACTCAGAAGGCATTGTCCTGGTTGTCCCTGAGGCCGGTGGATAGAAAGAGAAAATACGGATATAGGGCGTCTGGAAGATATGCGCTAGCTCTATGGCACGCCCAAAACGCTGCATATGCTCCACGAATGAGCTATCTACGGGAACTTTACCGATGGGCGACCCAATGGAGGAAACGCCGATACCATGTGCATTCAGCGCTTGTTTGATATTCGTCACCTGCTCGCCGGTAAAATCGAGGACGTTGACGCCCCAGGCACCGCGCAATTCGACAAAATGAATGTTTTCGCTGGTGAGAACGGCTATTTGTTCGTCCAGATCGGGTGAGATTTCGTCGGCGAAGGCTGAAAGGCGAATCATGAGAGCAGTACCTCCTTCTGTGTGCGGGCCGCTTCGTAGATACTCAGGATAATTTCTACTGGACGCCGCGCCGCATAGCCATCCACAAGCGGCGTGCCATGCTCACGAATAGCGCGTACCATATCGGCAATTTGCAGCGCATGACCTCTGTAGGAAAGCGCGGCAGGGTCTTGCGCGGTCGCGCCGCCTTTGCTGGACTCTTTACCGCCAGCCGCTTTCATGTTCGCCCCGTAAGCACTCACCTCATTCTTATCGTCGCGGGCAAGGTGGAGATAGCTGAGGTCATCATTTTCTATAATTGCCGAACCTCTATCGCCACACACCTCGATGCGCGTGGTCACGCCGGGATACGCGCCCGTGGTTGCCGCGATAGTGCCAGGCGCCCCGTTGGCAAAACGCAGCACTGCGACTGCCACATCCTCCGTCTCCATGCGATGCGCCAGCGTATCGGTATAGGCAAAAATGCTTTTGACAGGTCCCATGAACCATTGCAGCAAGTCTATCGAGTGAATGGACTGGTTCATCAGCACACCGCCGCCATCGAGTTTCCAGGTGCCACGCCACGCACCACTATCGTAGTACGCTTGCGAACGCCACCACGGAATGATGGCATTGCCCATCACTAACTTACCAAAAGCCGCTTCCTCGATCAATGCATGAACGTGTTGCGATGCCGGATCAAAACGATGCTGGCTAATCACCGCCAGCTTCACTCCTGCCTCCTGCTGCACGCGCAACATCTCATCAATCGCAGACAGCGTAATCTCCATTGGCTTCTCGACAATCACATGCCGTCCGGTGAGCATTGCCTTGCAAGCGTATTCGCCATGCGTGCCGCTCGGCGTACAAATATTCACAACATCCAGTTTTTCACGCGCCAGCATCTCATCTAGATTAGTGTAGGCAGTCGCACCATAGCGACCGGCTAATTTACGCGCCTGTTCGGGAAGAATATCGCAGACGGCGACAAGCTTCGCGTCCGGCAAACTGTTAATTGCCTCCGCGTGCGTCGGGCCAATCACTCCACAACCGACAACGGCGAATCGGAATTTCTCCGTCATGAATCTTTCCTATCGTCTATCAACATTCCTTCTCATCGTATTTTGCAGATTGTACGCCTCATTGTACAATCAAAACCATGCTGTGTGCAGGCTGCACTACTATATGGAATATCCAACAGAACCATTCCCGTTGTACAATATACAATACTGAATAATCGAGGCAGCTTTTCCAACAGGCCCTCTTTCATAAGGGAGATGTTATGTCAAATTCGATAGACATTCTGGGCTTACATCATATTACCATTGTGTGCGCAAACGCACAGCGCACGCTGGATTTCTATACCCAGGTACTAGGGCAGCGTTTTGTCAAAAAAACGGTCAACTTTGACGCCCCCGACACCTATCACCTGTATTTTGGCGATGAGGTGGGACATCCCGGTACAGCAATTACCTTCTTTGAGTGGCGCGATTCGCCACAGGGTCGTCCCGGCATTGGTGGTACGCACCACTTCGCTCTGCAAGTACCCGACTATACTGGTCTGCTGAAGTGGAAACGCCGCCTCGTTGATATGGGACTTTCCGTTGATGGGCCACTTGACCGCCATTACTTCAAGTCCATCTACTTTAATGACCCTGATGGCACCATCCTGGAAATCGCCACGCTTGGCCCTGGCTGGACAATTGACGAGGAACCCGCCGCGCTCGGTATGGCATACCGCGAACCCCCTGCACAGATGCTGGTCAATAACCGCGACGAGGCACGCATTGCGGCTGAAACATGGCCCGAACCTGTGCCAGCAATTACGGCGGATATGGCGCTCAGCCACGGCATGCATCACATCACCGCCATCGGCAGCAGCATTGAGCGCACACAAGCCTTTTTCGGCGATTTGCTCGGCCTGCGGCGCGTCAAAATGACCTCGAATTTTGATGACCCCACCTCGGCACACTGGTACTGGGGTGTAGGCGATGGTCGTCCTGGCACATTGATTACATACTTTGAACGCAACCCGCGCACATCGCCGCGAGTGCGTATGGGTACGGGACAAACACACCATTTCGCGTTTGCCATTCCCTCTGAAGAGGCCCAGCTTGAGTGGCGCGAAAAGCTGGTAAAAGCTGGTGTGCGTGTCACACTCATCATGGAGCGTGTGTACTTCAAAAGCATTTATATGAACGATCCCGATGGGCATATTGTTGAGCTGGCAACGGTCGGACCGGGCTTCACGGTAGACGAGGATGTATCTGAACTCGGTCAGCACCTGATGTTGCCACCGTGGTTGGAACACGACCGCGCTGAGATAGAACAGACGTTGCCTCCAATTTCCACCCCGTCATGGCAGGCACCGGAGGTAGCATTATGAGCGAAGAAAACACCGTCCACGGCCCTCACCAGGGACAACCAACCCTCTTCGCGGGCGAGCCGCTAAAAACGGCGCGGGCCGCGATGATACTGTTGCATGGTCGCGGCGCGTCCGCCGAAGATATTCTTGAACTGGCGACGGAATTTCCGGCACCCGGTTTCGCCTACCTTGCGCCGCAGGCAGCCAGACACGAATGGTACCCGTTTAGCTTTATGGCCCCCCTCGACAGTAACGAGCCTGGCCTTTCATCAGCACTTGCCGTCATTGCCTCTTTGCTTGACCAGATTGCCGGGGCGGGCATCCCGGCAGAGCGTACCATTCTACTGGGTTTTTCACAGGGTGCCTGCCTGTTACTCGAATTCGCGGCCCGCAATGCCCGGCGCTATGGTGGTATCGTTGGCTTGAGCGGCGGGCTGATCGGTCCTTCTGGTACTCCCCGCGACTACCCTGGCTCATTAGAGCATACACCCATCTTTCTCGGCTGTAGCGACATGGATTTCCACATCCCTAAAGCACGAGTTGAACTTTCAGCCGAGGTGCTGCAACAACTGGGCGGCGATGTTACTCTACGGCTTTACCCGCACATGGGCCATACCGTCAACCGCGATGAGATTCGCTTTATACGAGAAATAGTGAAAGCCGTGCAACATCAAAAATAGTTCAGCTTGACTCGCTTGCTTTACTATGCAATACTTTGCATCAAGCTAGAAAATCTGGCAGCAAGTGGAGACTGGCTATTTATGCAAACAAGTGAACATCTGAGCGTTGAGGGGATACTTGCCGAGATAACAACGGGTTATGGCTATGTTCCACCTTTCTTCACGCCCGCAATAGCAACCCCGGCAATACTCGAAAATCTCTGGCAGCAGACGAAAATTGCGTATATAGACAATCCATTACCTGCCTTATTTAAGGATGAGTTGCTGGCATATCTCGCACGTTATTGCCGCACATCCTACTGTGTGGTCTATCGTAGTAGCCTGTTACATGCACGAGGATTGACAGGCTATGAGATATATAGCTTGCTCACGTCACCTGCTCCAACTCCAACAAATATTGAACAACACCTGGCGCTCCTCACGAATGTGCATGAGCCAATGGCCGCATGGCCTGAATATGGTTCGGAGTTGGAAAAAACCATTCTCCTTTGCATCACATACCTGTTCCTCTACCCCAAACGGGCGGAACGTTGCCGGGATGTACTACGCCGATTGCTGGACACAGAACGCTATAATGCGGTCGTACAATTACTGATGTACACAAAATCGTACCATTTCTGGCTCGAGTCGCAGACGGAACTCACCTACCTGGATGATTTCTCTGTGCGCGAACACTTGAGTATCATGGTTGCGGAAGAGCCACGCCTGCCCGATTTTTTCCTGAATTATTGGAAGAAAGTGCGCAAGGAGCGGCGAAGCCACGAAGAGCATCTGGCAGCACAGCGTGAACAGCTTGAGGCTCGCCTACTCGAAACTGAATTCACGGCGGCAGACCATGCCAGCAGGCTTGAAGCCATCTTTGAGGCCATGACCGATGGTGTCGTCATCTATGATGCTAGCGGGAGAGTCCTGCAAATGAACTCCGCCTATCGCATGTTTATGACGTCGGCCCGTAAAACCCCCGTCTTTCAAGCGGGGGATACAAGGGCCTACCTTGTGGGGCGTGATGGGTTGGGATTGCTTGACAGTTGACGCAAGTTGTAGTAAAATATATGCATGGATACAAACACTTACAGAACAACCCACATATGGGAACGGACACTACAAACGCTGCGTTTCATCCATGCCATGACCGGTGAAACCATTGTTGCCATTCTCGATCGGTTGGCAAAACAGGAGCTTGAACGCTTACAAAAGGAGCAACGTGAAAAGCTTTAAGTACCGCCTGTACCCAACTGGCAAACAAGCGCGTACCTTGCAGTGGACGCTTGACCGCACACGCGAACTGTACAACGCCGCTTTACAGGAACGCCGTGATGCCTACCGTATGGCACACAAGAGCATCACCTACTACGATCAATCAGTCCAACTACCAGAAATTAAAGCTATCAGGGAAGAATACAAAGATATCCACT
>Ga0307372_10008045_pt1 | contig 14914 bp, 9 predicted proteins | sample OX1MG_FD_202533 | JGI IMG/M metagenome (GOLD analysis project Ga0307372, IMG submission 202533) | Soil microbial communities from Risofladan, Vaasa, Finland - OX-1 | ecosystem: Environmental > Terrestrial > Soil > Coastal area > Acid sulfate soil | place: Finland: Risofladan, Vaasa | collected... | reverse complement strand
GCGGCGCTGCGTGAGTACGCCGCGTTGCGGCGCGACTGCGTGGTGATCGGCGCCAACACCCGGCTGGAGATCTGGGACGCGGCGGCCTGGGAGACCTATCTCCAGGAGCAGGAAGACGCATTTTCTGACGCATCGCAGGAGGTGCTGCCAGGAGTCCTGTGAGCGGGCACCGCATCGCGGAGCCCAGTGCCCGGCGAGGTCTCCACCCGCGCCGGACGGCAGTCTGGCTGACGCCCCTTCCCCGGCGCCAGGCGGAATTAGGCCGTCCGCGCGGCGCGGATGGGGACCTGGCCGGGCACGGCGAAGCAGACGGACAGCACGGCTTGACGCCGGCCGGACCACGCTGCACCGGCGGAACGTACAGGAGGGGGGCCTCGATGACGACAGCGGCAGCCGGGCATGTCCCGGTGATGCTCGACCGGGTACGGGAACTCCTGGCCCCTGCGCTCGCGACGGCAGGTGCCGTCCTGGTCGATGCGACGCTCGGCAGGGCGGGCCATGCGCGGGCGCTGCTCGGTGACCATCCGGGACTGACTGTGATCGGCATAGACGCTGATCAGGCAGCGATCGATGAGTCGCGGCAGCTGCTGGCCGCTGATCTCCGCCGGGTCAGGCTGGTGCGGGCCGCCTACGACCAGCTGCCCGCGATCCTGGCCGATCTCGGGGTGTCGATGGTGCAGGGCGTGCTCTTCGACCTGGGTGTCTCGTCACCTCAGCTAGACGACCCCGGCCGTGGCTTCTCTTATTCGCAGGACGCGCCGCTGGACATGCGGATGGACAACAGCCGGACGCTGACAGCCGCCGACGTGGTCAATACCTATCCGGCGGCACGGCTCGCGCGCGTGCTCAGACAGTACGGAGAGGAACGGTTCGCACGGCGGATCGCCGATGCCGTGGTACGGGAGCGGGCACGCGAACCACTTACTTCGACGTCGCGGCTGGCCGAGATCGTCAAGAACTCGATTCCGGCACCGGCCAGGCGCAGCGGCGGCAACCCGGCGAAGCGAACCTTCCAGGCTCTGCGCATCGAGGTGAACGACGAGCTCGGCATCTTGGAACGAGCAGTTCCGGCAGCGCTGGACGCCGTCGCTGTCAGCGGGCGGATCGTCGTACTCGCCTATCACTCGCTTGAGGACCGGATCGTCAAGCGGGCGATCAGCCAGCGGGCAACCGACACTACCCCGCTCGGCCTGCCGGTGCGGCTGGAGTCGGCCCGGCCTCAGTTCCGGCTGCTGACGTCGGGCGCGGAGCGGCCGACCGAAACGGAACTCGCGGCTAACCCGCGGGCGGCGTCCGCCAGGTTGCGGGCAGCTGAACGAGTGAGGGCAGCGGCATGACACACGGGATGGGCGGCGGCCGATGAAGAGCGACGTCATGACGCCGGGCAGGACCACGGGCAGGACCAGAAGCGGACCAGGCCGCGACCTTAGTCAGGGTGGTCCGGATCAGGGTGCGGGCCGCGGTCCGGATCAAAGCGCGGGCCGCGGTCCGGATCAGGGTCGGGAGCGGCGCACGAGCCGTGGCCCGGATCGCGGTTCTGGCCGCGAGGGTCGCGGTGCCGGCCAGCGCACGGGCTATCCCGCGGACAGCCCGCCGGCGGAACCGGGAGCGCGGCGGCCGACCAAGCCGACCAGGCGATCACGGCCAGGCTGGCCGGCCGGGCCGCCTGCCGGCCCTGCCAGCCCTGCCAGCCCGATGCGCCCGTCCAGCCCGGCGCGCCCGGCCGGACCCGGCCGTCCGGGACGGCCGCTGCGGACTGGCGGACCCGGGCGGGCGGCGGAGCAAAGCCAGCGGACGCAGGCGGGGCGGCCGCAGGCGTGGCTGCGGCGCGGTAGGGCGGAACGGGCCGGTCAAGTGGGCCGTTCGTCGTTCGTCCTGCTGGTGCTCGGCTTGCTCGGCGGCGGCCTGGTCTGCCTCCTGGTGGTCAACACCACGCTCGCCGCCAACTCCATGAAGATCACGAACCTGCAGCAGAGCAACGCGGCCAGCTCAGAGCAGGTACAAGAACTCGAGCAGCGGATCGCTGCCGAGCAGTCGGCAGCGGCACTCGAGAAGAAGGCCCTCCGGCTCGGCATGCGGCCGGACCCGGCGCTGGTCTTCGTTGACCTGCTGTCGCGTTCTATCCGCATCGCACCTAGCTCGGCAGTGACCGGTGCGGTCGCTGGCGGTGCGGTCGCTGGCGGTGGCTCCGGAGCGGGCGCAGGCGCAGTCGTGCCGGGGCACAGGCCGTGACGTCACGGCGGGGAGGCGGTGACGACCGCGCAAGACCATCCGGCGGCCGGGGTCGGCCGCCGTCGCGCGGGCCGGGCGGGCCGGGCGGGCACCGGCCAGCTTCCCGGCTGGACGGCGAGCGATCGGGCCGGCCCCAGCCAGGCTCGCTCCCGCCACGGCTCTCCCGGCCCGGCGGGCCGCGGTCCGGCTCTGGCCGGGCCCGCCCTGACTCGGGCGGCCCTGGCTCGGGCGGCCCAGACTCGGGCGGGCCAGACTCGGGCGCGCACCGGCCAGGTCCGAGATTTCCGCGGGCACCGGCTCCGCCCCGCCGGCCCGGGCCGCCCCGCCGGTCAAGCCCGGTCGGCGGGGCTAGCGCTCACGGCCGGGCTGGCCCGATCCGCAGGGCTGGCCCGATCCGCCGGACCAACACGATCCGCCGCAGCAGCTCGATCCGCCGGCTGAACGCCACATTGCTCTCGGTCGCCTTCGCGATCTCACTGATCGTGGGGCGGCTGATCCAGTTGCAGGGAGTCGACGGTGCGCGCTACCGCAACCTCAGCGAGAGGCAGCGGCTGATGACGGAGTCGATCCCCGCCGTGCGCGGCAACATCGTCAGCAGCGACGGCACGGTCCTGGCAATGACCGTTCGTACCGATCTGGTCGCCGCCGAGCCTCCGGTGATCAAGGAGGCGATGACCCTCGCCGCCGCGGCGCGGGAACTGGCCGGGCCGCTGCGGATGACCAGCGCCGCGGTCCTGGCGCTGCTGCGGCATCCGACGTCACCCGACTACGTGGTGCTGAAGAAGTCCGTGGACGCCACGACCGCCGACGACATCGCCAAGCTGCCCAAGCTCGGCTGGCCGGCGATCAGCCTGACGCCGAGTTATATGCGCGTCTACCCGGGCAAGGACCTTGCGGCCGGATTGCTGGGCTTCACCGACATCAATCCTGCCTCCGGAGTCATCACCGGCGAGGCTGGCGTGGAAGAGGAGTACAACTGGCTGCTCTCCGGCAAGAGCGGCGAGGTTGCGGCGGAGAAGGGGGCCGACCAGCAGCCGATCCCGGGAACCCAGACGACCATCAAGCCGGCCGTGCCCGCGGGGAACCTGCGCCTGACCATCCAGTCCGACATCCAGTGGGAAGCTGAGCGCGAGTGCGCGCTCCAGGTCCGCGCGACGCGGGCGAAGGACTGCTCCGTTGTGGTGATCCAGCCGAGGACAGGCGACATCCTGGCGCTGGCTCAGTACCCCGATTTCAACCCTGCCGGGCCGATCACGAGCCTGGCGGCGACGGCGGACATCCCGGTTGCTTACCTGTTCACCCCGGGCAGCACGGCCAAGGTGATCACTGCGGCGGCAGCGTTCAAGTTCGCCGGGCAGACACCGCGGACCAGCTATCACGTTCCTGACCACTTGTTCTGGCACGGTGCCTGGTACCACGACGCGGAATCGCATCCGGCGCTGCGCTACACGATCGCGGGGATCCTGGCGCATTCCCTGAACGACGGCATGGTCCAGGTCGCCGACCACATCACCCCGGCAGAGCAGTATCGGGAGTTCACTGCCTTCGGCATCGGCTCGCCGACCGGGCTCGGCCTGCCCGGCGAGAGCCCCGGGTTGCTGCTGCCGCCGTCGCTGTGGACGGGCGGCAGCCGCAACGAGCGCTACCAGATCTCGTTCGGCCAGAGCGTCGGCGTGACCGCGGTGCAGATGGCGAGCGTCTACGCCACGATCGCGAACGGCGGTGTCCGGGTGGCGCCCTCGATCGTCGCCGGGCACACGACCAGTTCCGGCCAGTACGTCGCGGCGGCACGGCCCGCCGGCCGCCGGGTGATCTCGGCTAAGGTAGCGGCCCAGCTCATCGAGTCGCTGGAGCAGGTGCCGCTGGTGTACGACAGGGCAGGCGAGCCGTGGGGCATCATCCCCGGTTACACCGTGGCGGCGAAGACCGGAACGTCGCAGGAGCCGGGCAACACCTTCGGGTCGAGCTTCATCGGCATCACCCCGGCGGCGAGTGACGGGCTGGTCATAGCGGTCAACATCCAGGACCCGCGCGGGCAGAGTTATTTCGGCATCGACGTGGCTGGCCCGGTGTTCAACGCCGTCGCGAAGTTCGCTCTTGCCACAATGAAGATTCCGCCCGACGGGGGTCATGTCCCATACGTCCCCCTCACGGTGCCGTGAATCGAGGTACCCTCTGCCAGTGCCAGCGGCTCTTCGTCCCAGATTCGTCCCGGTGCGCCCGCTCACCGGGCTTGCCGCGTTGCTCGGGCTCAGGCGGCCAGGTGACGGGCCGGAGCAGGCTTCTTTCCATAACGACCTGCGCGGGGTGACCGGGATCACACATGACTCGACCGCAGTGCAAGCCGGTGACCTGTATGCGGCGCTGCCGGGCAGTAAGCACCACGGCGCGGCATTCTGTGACCAGGCTGCCTCGGCCGGCGCCGTCGCCGTGCTCACCGATCCGGACGGCCGGAGCCGGGCCGCCGCGTCCGGGCTGCCGGTCTTGGTCGTTGCCGATCCGCGGGCCAGGCTGGGCGAGGTGTCGTCCTGGATCTACGGTGACCCGTCGCACCGGCTGGCGCTGGTCGGCGTGACCGGCACGAGCGGCAAGACGAGCACGACGTACCTGATCGAGTCCGGACTGCGGATGGCCGGCCACCTCACCGGCCTGATCGGCGGCGTGGAGACCAGGGTCGGCCGGGTCGTCGCGCCGAGCCTGCTGACCACCCCGGAGGCGACCGACCTGCAGGCGCTGCTGGCGGTGATGGCCGAGCGGCAGGTGACCGCGGCCGCGATGGAGGTGTCCAGCCACGCACTGGCTCTCGGCCGGGTGGCCGGCACTTCCTACGAGATCGCCGTCTTCACCAACCTCTCGCAGGACCACCTCGACTTCCACTCCGACATGGACTCTTACTTCGCGGTCAAGGCCGAGCTGTTCACGCCCCGCTACGCCAAGGCGGGCGTGGTGAACATGGACGACCCGCGCGGGCGGCGGCTTGCGGCTGCCGCGCCGATACCGATCACCACGTTCTCGGCGGCCGGCCGGACCGACGCCGACTGGCGCGCGGTGGACGTGCGCCGCGGCGCCGACGGGTCGAGCTTCCAGGTGATCGGCCCCGGGGGAGTGGAAGCGGATGCATCGGTCACGATGCCGGGGCCGTTCAACGTGTCGAACGCGCTGGCCGCGATCGTGGCGCTGGTCGAACTCGGCGTCGGCCTCGGGACCGCCGTAGCCGGCGTAGCCGCCTGTCCCGGCGTTCCCGGCCGGCTGGAGCGGGTGGAAGCCGGACCTGACCTGACCGTGCTCGTGGACTACTCGCACAAGCCTGGTGCGGTGCAGGCGGTGCTGAGCGCGCTGCGCCCGGTGACCCAGGGCAGCCTGCGGATCGTCCTGGGCTGCGGCGGAGACCGCGATGCCGCGAAACGGCCGCTGATGGGAGCGGCGGCCGCCGAGCTTGCCGACGTGGCTATCTTCACCAGCGACAACCCGCGGTCCGAGGATCCGCTCGCGATCTTGCACGAGATGCTGGCCGGTACCCTCTCGGTGCCGCCGCGTGACCGGGCGCACGTGATCATCGAGCCCGACCGGGCCGCCGCCATCGCGATGGCGGTCAGCGCGGCCGCTAAGGGCGACGTCGTGCTGATCGCCGGCAAGGGCCACGAGCGGGGCCAGTATGTGGCCGGCCAGGTGATCCCGTTCGACGACCGCGAGGTCGCCGCGGCGGCCCTGGCCGCCCGGGCGAGGGCCGACCAGGCCACGGTCGCCCTGGCCAAGTGGGCGCTGGCTGTGGACGGGCTCACCGACGGACTGGAGGGCGCGTGAGAACGCTCCCTGCCGCCCGCGCCGCCGGGCCAGCCGACGACCGCGGGGAGGCCGCGTGATCCCCCTGTCAGTCAGCCAGATCGCGCAGATCACCGGCGCGGCCCTGGACGGCGTACCTGACTCCGCCGCGGTCGTAGCCGGACCGGTCGTGATCGACTCACGGCAGGCCGCACCTGGCGTCATGTTCGCCGCGCTGCCCGGCGAGCGGGCCGACGGCCACGACTTCGCCGCCAGCGCGGTCGCTTCCGGCGCGGTCGTTGTCCTGGCGACCCGCCCGGTCGGCGTGCCCGCGCTGATCGTCGACGACGTTCCCGATGCCCTCGCCCGGCTCGCCCGTGCGGTCGTGGACCGGCTGCCCGACCTGACCGTCGTCGGGATCACCGGCTCGGCGGGAAAGACCACCACGAAGGACCTGGCCGCCCAGGTGATCGGGGCGCTCGGCCCGACGGTCTGGCCGCACAACTCGTTCAACAACGAGATAGGCCATCCGGTCACCGTGCTGCGTGCCAGCGAGCAGACCAGATACCTCGTGGCCGAACTGTCGGCGCGGGGACCTGGGCACATCGCCGCGCTGTGCGACATCGCACCGCCGCGATTCGGTGTCGTGCTCTGCATCGGGAACGCGCACGCCGGCGAGTTCGGCACCATGACGCAGATCGCGGCGGCCAAGGCCGAGCTGCCGCAGGCACTCCCGGCCGACGGCGTAGCCCTGCTGAACGCGGACGACCCGCTGGTCCTGGCGATGGCCGGGCAGACCCAGGCACGCGTGGTGACGTTCGGCCGGTCGGCGGACGCGGATGTCCGGGCATCGGAGCTGAGCCTGGACCGGCTGAGCAGGCCGCGGTTCACGCTGAGCACGCCGGCCGGCTCGGCCGCCGTCGAGCTGCGGCTGCACGGCGTGCACAACGTCACGAACGCGCTGGCCGCCGCCGCGCTGGCGGCCGAGCTTGGCATGGGCGCGGACGCCATCGCGGCGGCGCTGTCGGACGCGACCGCGCTGAGCCGGTGGCGGATGGAGGTGACCGAGCGAGCCGATGACGTGATCATCGTCAACGACGCGTATAACGCCAGTCCCGAGGCGGTCGCCGCGGCGCTGGAGGCACTCGGCGCGATGGCGGCGGGCAGGCGCGCGTATGCGGTACTCGGCCGGATGGCCGAGCTGGGCGACCGGTCCGCTGAGTTCCACGAGAAGGCTGGCCTGGCCGCGGCACGGTCCGGGCTTGCCGGGATCATCGCGGTCGGCGACGAGGCAGCCCCGATCCTGACCGGGGCCAAGGCGCAGCCAGGATTTACCGGCGAGCTGCTGGCTGTCTCCGACGGCGAGGCGGCAGTCGCCGCGCTTACCGAGCGGCTACGGCCAGGTGATGTGGTGCTTGTCAAGGCGTCCAGGGCCGCTGGCCTGCAGACAGTAGCGCTGGCGCTGGCCGCGCAGGAGGCTGCCCGATGAGAACGATTATCGTGTCGTCCGGCGTGGCGATGATCATCGCCTTGTTCGGCACCCCGCTGGCCATCAGGATCTTCCGACGGCGCGGATACGGCCAGCTGATCCGCGAAGAGGGGCCAGCCGCGCACGCGACCAAGCGCGGGACCCCGACCATGGGCGGCACCGTGATCGTGATCGCCACGCTGGTCGGCTACGTGGTCGGCCACCTGCTGACCGCTCCGTCGATGTCGACCTCGGGCATTCTGGTGCTCGGGCTGATGACCGGGCTCGGCCTCGTCGGGTTCATCGACGACTTCATCAAGATCTACCGGCAGACCAGCCTCGGGCTGCGCAGCGGGGCCAAACTGGCCGGACAGGCGGTCGTGGGCGCGATCTTCGCGGTAGAGGTGCTTGGCCATCCGGACGGTTACGCGCTGACGCCCGCCGATCCGCAGATCTCGTTCCTGCGCGACTTCGGGCCGACGATCGGAGTGCTCCCGTTCGTGCTCTGGATCGTGGTCATGATCGCCGGCACCTCGAACGCGGTGAACCTGACCGACGGGCTGGACGGGCTGGCGACCGGGGCCGCGATCCTGGTGCTTGCCGCCTATGTCCTGATCGCGAACTGGCAGGTGCGGAACGATTGCAGCATCTTCCTGAGCCCGAACTGCTATACCGTCCGTGACCCGTTGGACCTCGCCGTCGTGGCAGCCGCCGTGCTCGGCGCGTGCTTCGGCTTCCTGTGGTGGAACGCGCCGCCCGCGCGGATCTTCATGGGCGACACCGGATCGCTCGCGCTCGGCGGCGTGCTGGCCGGCCTTGCCGTCTGCACCAAGACCCAGTTGCTGCTGGTGATTCTCGGCGGCCTGTTCGTGATCATCGCGCTCTCGGTGATAGTCCAGGTCGGCTCGTTCAAGATGACGGGCAGACGGGTGTTCCGGATGGCGCCGCTGCAGCATCATTTCGAGCTCATGGGCTGGGCCGAGACCACGATCGTGATCAGGTTCTGGCTGATCGCCGGTCTCTTCGTCGGCCTGGGCCTCGGCCTGTTCTACGTCGAGTGGCTGCAATGGCTGCCGGCCTAGGCATCAGCTTCGCCGGCTCGCTCGACGGCCTGGGTGTCTGCGTGGCGGGGCTCGGCGTCTCCGGGCCGCCCGCGGCCAGGGTCCTCGCCGCGCACGGTGCCCTGGTCACGGCCGTGGACTCCCGGGACGACGACGAGCGCCGTGCGCTGGCCGACAAGCTCGCCGGGATCGGGGTCCGCGTGCTGCTCGGGGCGCAGGCGGCTGCCACCGTGCCGCCGGGCACCGAACTGGTCGTGACCTCACCAGGCTGGCAGCCGGACGCGCCGCTGCTGGCGGCAGCGGCCGCCAGCGGCATCGACGTGATCGGCGACGTAGAGCTGGCCTGGCGGCTGCGGCCGGTCCTGGCCAGCGGCGGCAGGCAGCAGTGGCTGGCAGTGACCGGCACGAACGGGAAGACCACGACGGTCCGGATGCTGGCGCACATGCTCTCCGCCGCGGGCTACCGTGCGGTCGCCGCCGGGAACGTCGGCACCTCGCTTGCCGACATCGTGGCCGAGCCCGATCCTTACGACGTCGTCGCTGTCGAGCTTTCTAGCTTTCAGCTGCACTGGAGTTCGACCATCCGGCCGCTGGCGGCGGTGGTGCTGAATATCGCCGCACATCATCTGGACTGGCACGGCACGTTCGAGGCGTACACGGCGGACAAGGCCAAGATCTTCGCGCCGGGCACGATCGCCATCGGGAACGCCGACGACGAGCGCTCCGCGCGGCTCGCCGTAGCGGCAGGAGAAACCGGCCGGGCCAGCCGGGTGGCCTTCTTCAGGCTGGGCGAGCCGGGTCCTGGTGAACTCGGCGTGGCCGGCGGGTTCCTGGCGGACCGGGCGTTCGCGGGCGCTCCGGGCGCGCGGCTCGCCGTTCTCGCCGACGTGTGCGGAGCCGACGAGACCCTCCGGGCCAGGCCGCCCGCGCCGCACAAGGTGGCGGATGCGCTTGCCGCGGCCGCGCTGGCCCGGGCCTACGGCGCGCCAGCCGAGGCGATCAGCGCGGGACTGCTCGCCTTCCGGCCCGAGCCGCACCGCATCACCTTGGTGCGCAATGTCGCCGGGGTGGACTACGTGGACGACTCCAAGGCGACCAACCCGCACGCCGCGGCGGCCTCACTGGCGGCCTACGAAGCCGTGGTGTGGGTAGCCGGCGGTTTGCTCAAGGGCGCCGAGGAAGACCTGGACCAGGTGGTCGCGGCGGTCGCGGCCAGGCTGCGCGGCGCGGTGCTGATCGGCGCTGACCGGGACAAGATCGCCGCGGCTCTGCGGCGACACGCACCTGAGGTCCCGGTCGTCGAGGTCAGCCGCACCGACACTGGAGTCATGGATTTCGTGGTCAACGCCGCTGCCGAACTGGCCGGACCGGGCGACACCGTGCTGCTCGCGCCCGCGGCTCAGTCCTTCGACATGTTCCGTGACTACCCGGCACGCGGGGACGCGTTCGCCGCAGCGGTCGGCCGGCTGGCGGCGGAGCAGTGAGCCAGGCGGGGCTCAGGTCGAAGGCCGCGGCCGCGCTCGCGCCGCTCGACCGGCCGCTCACCTCGTATTACCTGATCATCGGGACGACCGGGCTGCTGCTCGCGCTCGGTCTGGTGATGGTGCTGTCGACCTCGTCGGCAATCCAGCTCGAGAGTGGCCTGTCGCCGTATTCGGATTTCACCAAGCAGTTGCTCGGGGTGGCTGTCGGGCTGCCGGCGATGTGGCTGCTGTCCAGGGCGCGTCCGGCATTCTTCCGTGCCGTCGCGAGCCCGGTCATGCTGCTGGCGATCGTCGGCCTGACCCTCGTGCTCGTCTTCGGCATCACTGTGGGCGGCGGCGAGCGCTGGATTTCGGTCGGCGGCCTGCGGATCCAGCCGTCGGAGTTCGCCAAGTTCGCGTTCTGCGTGTGGGGCGCCGACCTGCTCGCCCGCAAGGAGAAACTCGGGCAGTTGAATGACTGGCGGACGCTGCTGCTCCCGCTACTTCCCGGCGCTGCGCTGCTCGGCATGCTCGTGATGCTGGGCGACGACCTCGGCACGACCTTCGTGCTGCTGCTGATCCTGCTGGCGCTGTTGTGGGTAATCGGGACGCCCGGCCGGATGTTCGGTGCGATGCTCGGGCTGATCGGCTTCATGCTGCTGCTGCTCATCGTGGCGGCCAACTACCGATCAGCGAGGATCACCGGCTTCCTGAACCCCACCTTGACCAACGACTGGCAGCTCATCCAGGGCAAGTACGCGATCGGCTCGGGCGGGTGGTTCGGCTCCGGGCTGGGCGACAGCGCCCAGAAGTGGGGCTGGGTGCCCAACCCGAGCACCGACTTCATCTTCGCGATCCTGGGCGAGGAACTCGGCCTGATCGGTACGACGTGCCTGGTGCTGCTCTACGGCGGACTGGCCTACGCCGGGCTGCGGATCGCCAGGAGGGTGACCGATCCGTTCATGCGGCTAGCTTCGTCGGCCGCGACCGCCTGGATCGTGGGACAGGCCCTGGTGAACATCGGCGCGGTGGTCGGCCTGCTGCCGATCACCGGGGTGCCGCTCCCGCTGATCTCTGAAGGGTTGTCGTCGTTGCTGGTCACGATGGTGACGATCGGCATGTTGCTCTCGTTCGCGCGGCAGGAGCCAGGGGCGAGCCAGGCGCTGGCGGCTCGGTCGCGACCCGGCCTGTCGCCGTGGCTGCGGGTACGGTCTAGGCTGGCTGATCCGGGTAGCCAAGGAATTCGGCGCCCGGACGGGCCGCGCCGGGACGGATCCCGGCAGGGCGGGCCGCGCCGGGACGGGCCGCGCCGGGACGGGCCGCGCACCGACGGGCAGCGCCGGGACGGGCCGCGCCGGGACGGGCCGCGCCAGCGACAAGCCACCGGATCGGCACCGCAACGGCTCGGCTCGTCGGCAGGACTGCGCCCGGGTACCGGAGCACAGCGGACCCGGCACGGTGGTGCGTCGGGTGACTGGCGGCCTGGCTGGGCGGCCCGTCCGCCAGGGCCGCACTGAAGCGGATCGGAATGAGGTAGTGATGGTACGGAGCGTGGTCATCGCCGGCGGCGGGACCGGTGGTCACATCGAGCCGGCCATGGCGCTGGCAGACGCGCTGCGCCGTCTCGATCCAGAGATCAGGATCACCTGCCTGGGTACCGAGCGCGGCCTGGAGACGAAGATCATTCCTGCGCGCGGTTACGCACTCGACCTCATTCCTGCCGTGCCGCTGCCGCGATCGCTCACCCCGGCGCTGCTTTCCGTGCCGGCGCGGATGGCAGCGGCCGTCGGGGCTGCGGCTCAGGTACTCGACCGGGCGGAGGCCACCGTCCTGGTCGGCTTCGGCGGCTACGTCGCGACACCCGGGTACCTGGCGGCCATGCGGCGCCGGGTACCGATCGTCGTGCACGAGGCGAACGCAAGGCCGGGCCTGGCCAACCGGATCGGCTCGCGGCTGACCCGGCATGTCTTTACCGGCCAGCGTGGTACCAGGCTGCCGCATGCCACGTTCATCGGGATTCCGATCCGGAACGAGATCGCAACGCTCGACCGGCTGGACCTGAGCGACCGGGCACGCGCTCATTTCGGGCTGCGGCCAGATCTGCCGGTCCTCCTGGTGACCGGCGGTTCCCAGGGTGCGGCGTCGCTGAACAGCGCGGTCATCGCTGCCGCGGAGTTGCTGCTCTCGGCCGGCGTGCAGGTGCTGCATATCGTCGGACCCCGGTCTGGTGCCAGGCCCAGCATGCCGCGCGGCAGCGTTCCTTACGTCATGCTGGAGTACCTCGACCGGATGGACCTGGCCTACGCGGCGGCGGACTTCGCCCTGTGCCGGGCTGGCGCGATGACCTGCGCGGAACTGACCGCCGTCGGGCTGCCAGCCGCCTACGTGCCGCTCCCGCACGGCAACGGCGAGCAACGGCTGAACGCGATGCCCATCGAGCGGGCGGGCGGCGGCATGATCGTTGACGACGCCAGCCTCAGTCCGGAGTGGATCCGGACGGTCCTGTTGCGAGTCCTGCTCGACCACGAACGGGTCGCCTACATGTCCCGGGCAGCGGCCGGTGTCGGCAGCAGGGATGCGGACGAAGCCCTGGCCGCCGAGGTGATCGCCGTGGCCGATGCCGGCCGAAGCCGCAAGCGGGCCGGGCAGCGTGAGCGGGCCGCCAGCGGACGATCCGGCCGTGCACGGCCAGGATCCCGGTACCCCGGCCCGGCGCCCGTCGGGCCCGGATATCCGGAAACCGAGCGCGGGCGGCCCGATTACGGTGCCGACTACACCCAGCCCGGCTACCCGGGACCAGGCCCCCGCGGCACCGGGCATCAAGGACCCGGTTACGCGAGTACCGGGTTTCCAGGACCTGGATACCCGGAAACCGGACCTCGAGGTCCTGGATATGCGGAGCCGGGACACCCAGGTGCCAGCTATGCCAGGCCGACCGACCCTGGCTATCCGGGTTCGGGATATGCCGGGTCGGACTCGCGGTCGCGTGAATACCCGCCTGCTGCGCATGGCGGGCCGGAGTCGCGGCCGGCTGAGTATCTGGCTCCCGGCTATGGGGCACCGGAGCAGCCTCGTGAGTACCCGACCTCCGAGTACGGGTACCGGGGGCCGGAGCAGCCACGTGAGTACCCGGCTCCCGAGTACGGGTACCGGGGGCCGGAGCAGCCGCGTGAGTACCTTGCTCCCGGATATGGCGGGCCGGAGTCGCGGGCACCGGAGTACCCCGCTGGCGGGTATCCGGGGCCGCACGCCGAGGCGGCAGGTTACCCAGGGCATAGCTACTCCAAGCCGGACAGATACGAGCCGCCCGGCCAGCGGCGGCCTGAGCCTGCCGGGCGAGGCTATCCGGAGGCTGGATACGACGATCATGGCCGGTGGGAGACGAGACCGCCGGAGACGAGACCGCCGGAGGCGAGGCGGTCGGACACTGGATACCCGGACCAGGACTCGCACCCGGCCCCGGGTAACACCGGGCCGGCTCGGGGCAGCCGGCACCGAGGATCGCATCGCGGACGATGACGTCGGCGGCAGGAGGACTGCGACGATGGGTCTGGTAACGCCGGTCGAGCCGGTCGCGCTCAGCGACCTGGGCCGGGTTCACTTCGCCGCTATTGGCGGCGCGGGGATGTCAGGAATCGCCCGCATCATGCTGGCCAGGGGCGTGTCGGTGTCCGGCTGCGATTCTGCGCGGTCAGCGCAACTCGACGAACTCGCCAGGCTAGGCGCACGGGTGGTGGTCGGTCACTCGGCCGAGCACCTCAGCGAGACTGACACGCTGGTGATCTCCTCGGCGATCCGGCCGGACAATCCGGAGCTCGCGGCGGCCAGGCAACTCGGTATCAGGGTCCTGCACCGGGCAGCGGCACTGGCCTCGGTCATGCTCGGCCGGCAAGCGATCGCGGTCGCCGGGACGCATGGCAAGACGACTACGACGTCGATGATCACTACGGTGCTGCGCCGCCGCGGCTGCGATCCGTCCTATGTCATCGGCGGGATTCTGGCCGACACGGGACTGGGTGCCGCCGACGGCACCGGCAGCACGTTCGTCGCCGAAGCCGACGAGAGCGACGGATCGTTCCTGATGCTCGCACCCGACGCGGCCGTAGTGACCTGTGTCGAGGCTGACCACCTCGACAACTACGGCAGTCTCGCGGCGATCGAGGCGGCGTTCGCCGCCTTCGCCGGCAAGATCGCTCCGGGCGGATTGCTGGTGACCTGCGCGGACGATCCGGGAGCCCGCCAGCTTGCGGCTCGGGCAGCCCAGGCGGCCGGACCCGGACTCCGGCTGGTGAGCTATGGCGAGTCAGCCGATGCCGACTACCAGCTGACCGCGCTGACCGCTGCGGGCATGGCGACGGAATTCGAGCTGACCGCAGGGACAGGTACGGTCAGGATCCGGGTGGAAGTCCCGGGAAAGCACAATGCGCTCAACGCCGTGGCCGCCTACGCCACCTGCGTGCAGCTTGGCATGGCACCGGCGGAGGTTGCCGCCGGGCTGGCGGGATACCGGGGCGCGAAGCGGCGGATGGAACTGAAGGGCGAGGCTGACGGTGTCCGCGTGCTCGACAGCTACGCCCATCATCCGACCGAACTAGCCGCCGACCTGGGCGCTGCGCGCGACATCGCGCTCGGCGGCCGCGTGGTCGCTGTCTTCCAGCCGCATCTGTTCAGCCGTACCAGGATCTTCGCCGAACAGTTCGGGGCAGCGCTGGCGCGGGCGGACGAGGTGTTTGTTCTCGATATCTATGCCGCACGGGAAGACCCGGAACCCGGCGTCACCGGTGCCTTGGTGGCCGATGCGGTACCTGGCGGGCGCGGCGTCTTCCATGCCGACATGGCGAGCCTGCCTCGGGTGGTGGCCGAGACCGCTAAGCCAGGGGATGTGGTGCTGACCATGGGCGCGGGCGATGTCACCACGCTCGGTCCGG
>Ga0307372_10008044_pt1 | contig 14916 bp, 19 predicted proteins | sample OX1MG_FD_202533 | JGI IMG/M metagenome (GOLD analysis project Ga0307372, IMG submission 202533) | Soil microbial communities from Risofladan, Vaasa, Finland - OX-1 | ecosystem: Environmental > Terrestrial > Soil > Coastal area > Acid sulfate soil | place: Finland: Risofladan, Vaasa | collected... | reverse complement strand
ACATCCCTGGCTGGTGGGTCGCCCGTCAAGCGGCCTATCGTCTCAGACCTTCGGGTCTAGGGACAAGCCCCCGGCTTTAGCCGTGGGGTCACTTGACTGTAGAAGACTAGCATGAAGGGGACAAGCAAGCGTGAGCATCGAGGAAAGGCGAGGCCGGGTCGCGGTCTATCCTGGCAGTTTTGACCCACTGACCAATGGACATCTGGATATCGCGAGGCGGGCTGCGCGACTCTTTGATACGCTGATTATCGCAGTCTACGCCTTTCCCGCGAAAAACTTGCTCTTTTCGGTGGAAGAGCGGTTAGAACTGTGGCGGGAAGTAATTGCCGCCGAGGGGTTGCAAAATGTGCGCGTGGATGCGTTTAAGGGATTGACAGTGGATTATGTGCGTTCGGTGGGAGGGCAGGCTCTTGTGAAAGGGCTGCGCTCGCCCAACGACTTCGAAGCCGAGTTCCAGCAGGGATTGATGAACCGCAAGCTCGCGCCAGAGATCGAAACTGTATGTTTGCTCACCAATCTTGAACAATTATTTGTCAGTTCTTCCCTGCTCAAAGAGGTTGCCCGGTTAGGTGGTGATGTGACCGACATGCTTCCTTCTCCTGTCATGTCAGCATTGCAAAAAAAGTTTGGAGCGTAGTGCGTTAAAAAGGCCATCTGATGTATCAGAGTCTCGTTGAGAACGGAGTAGAGGCGTGGATATTTTGTATCTCGTAGATCGCCTGGAAAATCTCATCGCTAGCAGTCGTAGGATGCCCTTATTCAACCAGATCATGCTCAAAGAAGCGGACATCCTGAATATCATCGAACAGATGCGGACAGCCATTCCCGACGAAATCAAGCAGGCCCGGCGCACCATTCAGGATAAAGAGCGCATCCTGGCGCAAGCGCAGGCCGATGCCAGCGCGTTGCTGGCGCGCGCGCGCGAAGAGTCGGAACGCGCTATGAATCGCGAAGGGCTGCTGCGCGTCGCGGAAGACCGCTCCAAAGAAATGATGCGCAAAGCGGAAGAGCAGGCGGAGCAACTGAGGATTGAGGCGGATTCCTACGTCGCGGAAACGCTGCGCGCCCTGCGCGAGCACCTCTCCAGCATCGAAGTGGAAGTTGGCCGCTCTATCCTCAGCATCGAAAAGGGGTTGGCCAGTCTGGGATTGGAGCAGGAACAGGATGACTTTGCAGAGGACGACGAACCCTACGACGAGGATGACATGCTGGACGAACAGGAGATGCCGCCTCCGGCAACGCCGCAGCCACGGCGCTCTTCACTGGCGGTCGATACGATGGGTGGCCCAATGTACTAGTTGACCAGGGCTACGAAGTGGCTTGTCTATCCCGTCCAGGGTAGGGGCGGGGCTTGCCCCCGCCCTGATATCTCGCGCAAAAAGATGACGTCCACCCTCAAGTCATCCCCTACTTGACACATATCCGCATGTCTTCTATAATGAGCAAGCGTCAGAGGAAAGAATATCTACTAGCGTTGCGCCACAACCTGCGCTATCTTATTTGCATGGGCGTTATACTTAGACACTATTATGAAGGGTTGAAAGAGCTAGCATGATTTATAACGTGGCGCAGTTGATGAAGGCTCCGGTTGGAACCTCTCAGGTCAACGATTTTCACGATGAAGAATTCCCGGCTGATGACGATATAAAAGTAGTTGGCCCGGTCAGCGGGCATGTGCGCATGCGCCGCACAAACCAGGGATTGCTGGTCGATGGATGGGTGGAACTCACGCTCGAACTTGAATGCGATCGCTGCCTGAATGTATTCGAGCAGTCGATGCGTGTTCAATTTGAAGAGCAGTTTTATCCAACCGTTGATGTGGTGACGGGCTTGCCGCTCGCCTCTTTCGATCAGGAAGAAATTTTCCCGATTGATGGACATCACGAACTCGATCTGACCGAAGCGATACGCCAGAACGCGCTCACGGCACTGCCAATGGTGACGCTTTGCCGGGAAGATTGTAAGGGACTATGTCCACGATGTGGACATGATCTCAATCTTGGCCCTTGCGAGTGCAAACCTGAAGTTGATGCGCGCCTGAGCGTGCTCGAAAAATTGTTGCAAAACGGTACACAATCATAACAAAGTCGTAAGGGTCGGTTTATCTAGCCCATACAGGAGGAGTAATTATTATGGGAGCGCTCCCAAAGCAAAGAACTTCGCACGCACGCCAGGGTGAAAGGCGGTCGCATCTTCACCTGACATTACCACAGTTAGTCGCTTGCCCACAGTGCAAACGGCCCCGGCTCGCGCACCACGCCTGCCCCAATTGTGGCACTTATCGCGGACGCCAGGTCTTCTTTCCAAAAGCAAAGAAGAAGTAATTTTAGACGAAGGAGGCGAGTAGTATCTACCGCCTCCTTTTCAACAGAGTGAATACCTATGACGACAAAAGTCGCCTTTCTTTTCCCTGGACAGGGTAGCCAGGCCGTCGGAATGGGTGCCGATATTTACGCTGCATCGAGATCGGCACGCCAGGTTTTTGAAGCGGCGGACGCGGCGCTTGGTTTCTCCTTGAGCAGTCTGTGCTTCACTGGCCCCGACGATATCCTGCGCGAGACCATCAACGCCCAACCCGCCATTGTCACAGTCAGCCTGGCGCTGCTGGCAGCACTGCAAGAAGCTCTCTCTTCAACATCTTCTTCGTCCTGGTCTGCGCCTCTCATCCCAGAGTATACCGCCGGACACAGCGTCGGGGAGTATGCCGCGCTGGTCACTTCCGGCGCGCTGGATATGCAGGATGCCGTCAAGCTGGTGCGCGAACGCGGGCGCCTGATGCACCACGAGGGAACAATCTGTCCCGGCAGCATGGCAGCCGTGATTGGTATGGGTGAAGAACCATTGCAAGAGGTGTGTCGAGACGTTACCGCGCAGCTCACAGCTACACTCGACAGGGACGCCCGCACGGGCCAGGGACGGGTTGCGGTAGCAAACTACAACGCGCCAGGCCAGATCGTCATATCAGGCGAGCAGGCGGCCTTAAATCAGGCCATGGAACTGGCAAAGACACGCGGGGCCAAACGGGTCATTCCGCTGGCGGTCAGCGGAGCTTTCCACTCACCGGTGATGCAACCCGCCGCCGGCGGACTGGCGAAGGCCATCGCAGCTACGACAGTGCGTGATGCCGCCATCCCGGTCATCGGCAACATCACAGCCGCGCCACTCACACAGGCCGCCGAGATTCGCGCAGAACTGGCGCAGCAAATAGCTGCCCCGGTGCAGTGGATTCGCAGCATCGAATATCTCGTAAACGCTGGTATCACCACCTTTATCGAGATTGGCCCTGGACAGGCCTTGACCGGCATGGTAAAACGCATCGCAAAGGGCGTTACTACCATCAATGTGAGCAGCGCTGCCGACCTTGAAAAAGCTGTGAGCGCCATTCGTGCTATGCATCCCTGACATGAGGTATAATCGTAGAGTAACGCTTTAAGCATGGTAAGATATAAGGACCGAAAACCCGTATCCATTAGGAATATCCGACCGATTGTGATAGTATACTTGACAAGTACTTTGAAAAGAGCCTATCTTTGCTATAGGCACTCTACCAGGGGAATAAGATGGTCACAGAATCGACAGGTGTCATACGGGTAGCGCGTCAGGTGTTGCTCACCATCATCGTCAATGTGGCGTTGGACATTCCAGGCGTGGTGCGTATGGCCCAGGGCAGCGATCAGTGGTCGCGTTGCCTGGGGCGCGAGATACCCCGGCACGGAGTCACGTTGACCATCAAGGAGAATACCATCTCCGCTGACCTGTATATCGTAGTGGCATCAGGGGTGAATATTGTTGAAGTAGGGTCTGTTATTCAAGAAGAGGTGGCATCGGCCATTGAAGAGATGGTAGGGATGCAGGTACGCGAAGTGAACGTCTATGTGCAGGACGTCGCTTGATCGTTCGATGGCAACCGGGGATGCACTGCTCGACGCAACGAATGAACGAAAACGCGCCTCTACCTGCGTTACGATGGTGGAGGAGTCGACAACGCCAGCGCCTGGTGTTGTAAGCTCCAGGTATAGCTAGCGAACCTGCGAGGATGGCATGCCAACTGGGATAAGACGACAGGCAAGGATGATCGCCTTGCAGACACTCTATGAATACGACACGGCTCAGCACCCGCCTGCAGAGGTTTTGCAGCGGCACGTCGAGGAGCGTCATCTCCAGCCGAAGGTATTCGAATACGCCAATGAGTTAGTCACGGGAGTCTGCGATCACCTGGCCGAAATCGATGCCCACATCCAGAGTGCGGCGAGCGAATGGCCCCTACAGCAGATGGCCCGTATCGACAAAAATATACTCAGGCTTGCAATCTACGAAATTCTGTTTAATAATACGGTACCAGCGAAGGCCGCTATTAATGAAGCAGTGGAGCTTGCGAAATTGTTTGGCAGCAATACCTCCAGTCGCTTTATCAATGGCGTCCTCGGTACGATATTTAACCGGGCGCATCAAACGCCCAACCCAATAGCTGAAAGCGAGGTGAAATAGTGGCTGATACTTACGAACGACTCAAAAAGATCGTAGTTGACCAACTCGGTGTTGATGAGAGCGAGGTCGTTCCCAGCGCATCTTTCGTTGAGGACCTCAACGCCGATTCGCTCGATCTGGTTGAGCTTATTATGTCTCTGGAAGAGGAATTTAAGCTACAGATTTCCGATGAGGATGCTGAGAAAATCACAACAGTACAAGAAGCCCAGGATTACATAGAAGAACATTCTCGATAATTATGTAACGGGTTGAGACGCTGCTACATCCGCCCTTTGTCTCTGATGAACTTTGACAACCGAATGCAGAAATCATGTCCATCTGGACGTTTGCGCCCCGGCGTCCTGTAGGGACAAAGGGGGATAAGCGTCCCAATGCGCATCATTCCTCCATTTGGTTGTTAAAATTCATCAGGGCGGCTTACGCCTGAATACGAGAAAGTTTGAGTGGATAACAAACCTGCTGCTGAGGCAGTAGAAAAACTCATTCAAGAATACGGAAAGCTCGTCTTTCACACGATTTATGGACTGACGGGCAACTACGAAGAGAGTCAGGACCTCACCCAGGATACCTTTCACCAGGCATTCAAATCGATTGATGCTGCGCGCGCAAAAAGTGAGGCGCATTTTCACGCCAAAGCCTGGCTGATGCAAATTGCGCTCAATACCGTGCGCATGCACCGCCGCCGCCAGAGCCTGTTCCGCTTTATCCCATTCTCGCGCCTGGAAAGCACCCGCAAAGAGGACGAGCAACAGACTCGCCGTACATCAGCCGACATTGTCGAGCAAGAGGCCGCCCCGCTACAGCCAGCAGGCTACGGGGCAAACTCGCAGGATAACCTGGAAAGCATGGTGGCAGAACGCGACTCCGTTCAACGCACTATGCAGCAACTTAGCGCCCCCTTACGTGAATGCCTGCTCCTTTCCGTTATCGGGCAGTTTTCAAGCGCGGAAATCGCAGCGATGCTCGATCTCGAAGAAGCAGCGGTTCGTCAGCGCCTGGCACGAGCGCGCAAACAATTCCAACAGATCTACGCGCAAATAGGCGGCGAAGAACTCATCGACACACATTCCACAATTACTCCCCCGGATATGTCACAAAATCGTCACGCCAGGCATCATAGTCATGTAGAACGAGTTGAGAGTCGAGTAACGAACGCGCATTCTCAACCCTGAGCTACATGGAGGAAACATGCGCAACGATTCAATCGAGACTATCTTGCTGCGTCACTATGGCGGCACCGCGCCAGCGCCGGTTGGCCTGGAAGCGCGTCTACTGGCTTCGGTGCAGCAGGACACAGCCGAATTGAGCGAGCGAGAAAGAACTGCCAGAGCCTGGGGCCAGCAGCGTGTAAGTCGCCGCCGTGTCTTGCGCCTGGTCGCATTCGGCAGCGCCGGCCTGAGTGTGCTGAGCTTCGGGCTTGAAGAATTACGCCACGTCGAGGCCAGCTTGATTGGACAGGATACGCATAGACCAGCTTACACATGAACTCGCCCGGCTTTCGCGCAAGCATCTGATCGAAGAGTTTCTTCATAGTTGGATGTAGAGACTCAATTGAACTGGGCACGGGACCCAATACAAGTAAAAACTGTGATATGGCGTCCATTGAAACGTACACTGTGTACATGTTTCTATATAGCAAGAAAGGGCATCACCATGATACCAGGATTCCACGGATTTGACTTGATCGTTATTCTTATTATCGCGCTTCTTATCTTTGGCCCAAAAAAGCTGCCGGAGATGGGTTCGGCTATCGGCAAAAGCATTAAAGAGTTCCGCAAAGGCATGAACGAGCTGACACAGCCAAAACCCGAAGAAGAGATCAAGCTGCCGGCTGCCCCTGATGCCAGCAAACTGAATCTGGGAAGCGTTGCCTACGAAGGCGAAGTAAGCGTGCCGGCGGCTAAAAGCGAAGTCTTGAGTAAAGAAACTCCTATTGAGCAATAGTTGCCAGGAGAAATCGGGCTTGCGCCTTTACTCACGTAACGTAACGCGTAGCTCGCTCTACAGGAGTAGAAATGGCAACCAGTAACATAGATCAGCAAGATCCTTTGGCAGTATTCGATGACCTGTTTAACGATGAAGATGGTGCCACCATGTCCCTGGTGGACCACCTGGAAGAATTGCGCCAGCGCATTTTCAAATCGCTGATAGCAGTTGTGCTAGGTGCTATCCTGGCCTTCATCTTCCGCGATCAGATCATGAACTTTCTGACATTGCCTCTGCCAAAAACGGCGGACGCAATTGGGAAGGACCACAACCTGGTCGTCACAGGATTGGCGGAAGGCTTTACCGTCTTCCTCAAGCTCTCTCTCGCCGTAGGTTTTCTGGCCGCGGTACCAGTGATCCTTTACCAGGTCTGGGCTTTTATCTCGCCAGGACTTTACCAAAAAGAGAAGAAAACCTCCCTTCCGTTCGTTTTCCTGGGCATTATTCTCTTCCTGGCAGGTATCGCGCTTGGCTTTGTCGTCCTACGATACCCGGTAGAATGGCTTGTCAGCTTCGCATCCAGCAATTTCACAGAGCTGGTCACGGCTGACAGTTACTTTACCTTTGTGGCATTCTTCCTGCTGGCATTCGGCGTCGTCTTTGAGATACCACTCGTGCTGACCTTCATGGCGCAGCTTGGGCTGATCACCTCTCAGACGTTAAAAAAGAAGCGGCCAACAGCGCACGTCGGTATGTGGATTGCCGCGACATTCCTCACACCCGGCGCGGATATCTACAGCCCCATTATTCTGGGCGTAGCGATGTCCATTCTGTTCGAGCTAACCATTGTGTTCATTCGCATCACCAAGCACTAACGGGGTAACGGGGCAAAAAGAGAGAGGCGATCAGAGCAATCCTCGTGGTTGCCCTGATCGCCTCTCTCTTTTTCAGCTATTGTGTCGATAATACGTACATTGACCGGGATGTTACAATATCGGCAGATACATCCTTTCTGACTGGCAGATCGGGTAATTAAGGGGAGGCAGGTTATTTATGAGTGATCAATCACCATATCCCTACAATCAAGAAAATAACCCATACACACCTTCGGGCAACCAGGGGCCTGATTACGGTACCAATCCTTATTCAGGTTTGACCAACCCCGACATGGGCAGTGGGCAACCATATCCACCCCCTCAACCATATCCACCCCCTCAACCAAATACAGTCTATGCACAGCCTGGAAACTATGAGCAACAACAATATTACCCACCACCCAACCAGCCTGGCATGTACCCCCCACAAGCAGCATATCCAACCTATGGCATGAATCCAACGCAGACCAATGGCTTCGGCGTCGCCAGCCTTGTACTGGGTATCATCGGAGTCATTATGTTCTGGTTTCCGTTCCTGGGTCTGGTTGTTTCCATTATTGGGTTGGCTCTGGCAACCGTTGGCATGAAACGCATAGAGGGCAAAGGATTCGCTGTTGCAGGACTGGTTCTCTCAATCATCGGCGTAATCCTGAGCGGCTGTATCACTGCCGCTACAATCGCCAGCTTCTCACATATGCACTACTAGAATTGAGCAGTAGTACGACACAAAAAATGGATGTGGACGGCACACTATAATATCATCTCTGCGTGGGTAACTCTATATCAGTAGAACCTCAAAGCGTGTGCGCTATAGTTTCCTGTGGCAGCGGAGAAGAGGGTTGCTTATTGATATCTACATGGTCCTGATTGCGCCCAAATCTTACCCACAACACGACAATCGCCAGGATGTAGCACAAGGCCCCCAGCAGGAAAACAGGTGGATAACCACCCAGTTGCACGATAATAACGCCGCCCAGCGACGCGCTAATGGCCCAGGGAACCTGGTACGCGGCCTGGTAACTACTATTCGCCAGTCCCCGGTATTGCTCGCTCACCACTTCCATCGAATAGACCTGTAGCACGCCATTAGACATGTCCATCACGCCCTGTCTGAAAGGATAGAGCAGCGCGGCCAGCGGCAAGACACCCGTCAGACCGATGACCAAAAGCAGTGGAAGACTGAGCAGGCGGGTCAGCGCAATCGTGTTCACCCTGCCAATACGCGCTGCCAACAGGGGCGCGGCCAGCGTGGTCAGCGCGGTTAGAGCATTCGCGCTCCCATCGATCAGGCCAAACAGCGCCGGTGAAGCTCTCAAGTGCTGCACAAAATAAATATTGAAATAAGGAATAAAGAGACCGGCCCCTAACCCTGTAAGTATATAAACCAGCATCAAAATAAAGAACGGACTGCGCGACAACGCATTGAAATGCGCGCGCGTGATATTTGCCCTTGCTCTTTGCCGTAGCGACCCTATAACCTCAATGGCCTGCTGGGACAGGAGGCGCGATGGGATGGATGTATCACTCCTGGCGGCTCGATTATCCCGCAGCATAAACAGTGGCACGAGGCTGGGCGCGGCGATGAGGCCCGCGAAAAGCAAAGCAAGTTGATAGGAGCGCGGGTCAGGCTGACTCGCCAGCATGGACGAAGCCCACCCCGGCAGAGGGGCCATCAACCAGTGAATAGAGCGAAACCAGACCGGCAATGCGCCACCTAATATCTCACCAATGACCAGCGTAATCAATCCCAGCGAGATGTTCATACTGAAGAGGTGTGGGCGTTCTTCAGGACTGCTGTTGCGCGTTAGAAACGGGGCATTGATGACCAGGATGAAGGCGAAGCCAACGCCCTCCAGAAAGCCGCTGACGAGCAAGGGAGCAGGCTGGCGAAAGAGGATTTGCCCGGCACCCGCCAGCCCGATCAGCAGGTTCGACCAGATGAGAATAGCTTTCCCGCTAAAGCGATCGACACAGATGCCTGCTGGAAAGATGGCGATACCCCCGCCAATAGTCACCGCGAACAGCACGAAGCCAACAAAATCGGCCCTGTAACCAAGCGAAACCAGGTAGAGATTGTAAAGTATGAGGAGTATACCGGCTGTTACCCCACTCAAAGCATTGTTGATAAGGTAGAGACGAGCATTGCGCTGGAAACGCGCGAAAAGACGCGCATACTCAAGTGTGGGACGCATTGCCTGTTGACCCAAAACCTGTTGTTGACGGTTGCGCGTTTCCGTCGCTAACCGGCGCATTTAGAGCAGCAACCGGCTCCCGCGCCGACGGCAGTTGTAAAGAACTCGCATCGCCGTCGATCAGCATTGGCTGCGTTTCATCTGCCGCGGCTTTCAAGACCTCTACGCGAGACTTCCTTTTGCGCGTCAGTCCGGGCAGGAAGAAAGCCTTGACCACGCCCTGAACTTGAACGGTACGCGCGCGTATCTCGATCACCGTACTCGCAACGCGGTCCGCGCCCTGATTAACCTTCTGTTCTATCTCGTGAACACTGTGATCGACGCCTTCAATTTTCTGCGGGATAGCGATAGCCTGCACAGAATGCACAACCTGTACGAGCTTATTGGCTGGCGCTGTCCCCATTGCCGTCACATCCTGTGGATTTTTGATAGCCGCGTTCACGCTCTCAACCGTGGGGCGCAATTTCTTTATCAACTCGGCCTTGCTTCCCACCCAGGAGAAAGCGAACATGAAAACCACCGTGAAGGCGAGGCCGATCAAGATATTGACAAGCAGATAAAACCCCAGAATGATAGCAGCTACCTGGCCCAGTTGCGTCAGGATATCGCCCATGGTAGATATCATTGCTACTCTCCTTCGGCGGCTGATTTCATCAGTTCCATCTGCTGCTTGCGACGCTCTTCATAACGATGGCGCGCGCGACCTTTACCCACAAAGACACGCACTATCTGGCTACCCGCCAGTACCGCTGAAGCGGCGCGCACTCCAGGCGCGATGCCAAACTCCGCGGTTAAGCGGGCCGTGCTGCCGATAGTAGAGGCCGTCTCGCTCGCACTCTTCGCGGTATCTTTGACCACATCGAGCGTATCTTCCATCGACCCCTTGACCGAGTTCACCGTCTCCTGCACGGAACCTAACAACGGCTTCATCTCGTCACGCACCATAGTAATGGTCTTGATAAGGGTAAAGAGCAAGTAAATGAGCGCGGCTGTTGAGATCAAAGAAAACGCGGCCAGGATGATCAGGAAAATCGAGAGCACATCGACCAGCGCATTGAAGATGGCGGCCAGGATCAATCCGACAACAACGAGAACGACAACAACGATCCCGATGATAATGAGATAGTTTTTCGCGCGTTTCATAACGTGCCTCCCTACAAAATGCGTTGTTTCTGCTACTTGATTATAGCGTAGATTGCCTCATGACACCAGTGCTAGCCTGCAAGCCACAAATCCGTTCAGACTTTTGACTGATAACTTGCAATTTGTAGCAAATTTTAGGTATCAATCGTTTACACGTATAGAAGTATAAGATAGGTTTCCACTTCTAAATTCCTATCTTACAAATAAAAGGAGGAGTAAATGCTCTCACTGGCAGCTATTCTCACGCGCGCTGTTACCATCACGATCGGCAATAGCAGTTTCACATTCGGTGCGAACGTCATCGTGTACGTAATTGTCGCGGCAATTGTTGGTCTTATCGCGGAAACTATCGTAGGCTGGCGTCTTCCATTTGGTTTCATTGGCGCAATTATCGCCGCATTGATCGGTATATGGTTGATGACGAATGTCATTATTATCACTGGTATTCCCGACGTCAACGTACCCACAACCCCTCCCGTGCAATTGCTGCACGCCCTGATCGGCGCGATCATCCTTGTTGCCGTCTGGCATCTGTTGACCTATCCGCTCTACCGGAGACGCCGTCGTTACTACTACCGCAGGTAACAGGAGTTTTGTTCCAGCGCAGCCCCCGGTTAGTGGTATATTGGAACCAAAACCGGGGGCTTTGAACTGTGGTCTTTCCTTTGCATCACCAGTACAATAGATAATAAGAGCAGAGAATATTTTTTGACGCATTGATGTTGGAAGGGGGTACGTATGAAGAGTCAAAAAAGCGAGGAAGTGGCGGTCAAGGGACGCAAAACAGCGACCTCTCTTTCAGAACAGGAGTTGCCCGCTCCTGATACATTCTCGCCAGAGCAGCAATTTCCCGGCGAAAGTCGCTTTGTGCTGAGTGAGCAGGAAGAGCCTGACGCCGCTCGCATGGCCGCGACAGGGGGGCTGGCCATCATACTTGGGCAACTCGTTACCTATTTTACGAACCGGGCACATATCGATGATCTCGATGTGCTCAGCTTTAGTCTGCATCACCTCTTTTGTCGCGTGGATTTTCTCTACAATAAAGCCTTGCCCGCCCTGGCAACCTGGACACTCGCGGCGCAAACGCAACCCATGCAACAGGAGGCGCGCCAGCGCCAACAGATATGGACACAACTGCAAACCATCAATCGCACGCTTGACCGCATGGAACCACTCTGTCATCTCCTGAGCGATGCGACCGAGTGTATCCTGGAAAATTTTGACCTGACCAGTGACATTATCCCACTCACGGACAACAGCAATACACAGGCGCAGGATGAGTCGAACGGCGACAAAGGCTGGTTGCAGGTCATTGACGCGGAACGGTGGGAACAAGCCTTCAGCGCGGTCACACAACACCTGCTTTCCTGGCAGGAACAACACAATACGCTGCCCGCGCTCACTACGCAGTTCTCGCATTTACTCCCGACCACTCCTACCTTGCCAGAACTGGATGCCGCTTTTGCGACCGTCCTTGATAACGCGGGTGCGATCTTCGGAGATATTTTGCCCGGTTTTCGCGCCATCCTCTCGGCGGATGAATCAATGATCGCTGCACTGCTTTATGACCTGATGCAGCAGTCAGATCAGTTGCTGGTGAAATTCGATACGACGCTTGAGCCGATGAATACACTGATCAAATACTTTGCTATCGGGCCGGAGTTAAGCTAAGGGTATCTCAACCATAATCAACCGGTCTTAACAGAACTATAACCATAATGACGCGTATATCCTAACATACTCCTTGTAACATAGAAGGTACAAAGAACTCGTAACTACCTCCTCATAAGGAGTGGGAAAATGGGCATTGAAGCAATAGATTATCCAGCACAGGAAACGACAGGCACGCCGTATACATTCGATACCATCGAAACGCTCGCGCCTGTGCAGGCAGCCTTTGAGGAGATTCTGGCATCCGGGATTGACCAGGTCGCGCTGGTTATCATCAAACTGCATTATGAACAAGAAGCGCGTTTATCACAAACAATTCCTGGCAGCGCCTATCTTTTGAGCAATCTTCGCCCAATGGTGCGTAAAACCGATCGCGTCTTTTTGCTCGGAAACAGCCTGTACTTTGTTTTGCGTGCCTCGAACCAGCAGGGCGGTTCCATTGTGCAAACGCGCCTGTGGGAAGCGCTGCTCTGGCGCGTTCACAATATGACGGAGCGAGAATTTCTACACCCTCGTAGTATGACAACCGGGTACAGTGGCTATCAGGAGTCAAACGCGAGTATTGATGACAGTATCGAGGCTGCCGGTATTCCCAGCTTGCGCTACGACTGGCAGTCGGAAAAAACTTACCGCAAACCTTTACGGCAACTTCAATCCTTGCCGCAAGCAATCGCAGATGACATGGAGCTTCCAGCCCTGGCCCGCAAGCTAGGCATTCCCTATCTGATCCTGTTACCACGCAAACTATCTGCCGGTGTGCAGCATCTTGTCAATCCCAGCCTTGCTCAAGAACTGGGCTGCTTTCCTATTGGCCGCGAGCGCAATACACTGACCGTGGCTATGCTGAACCCACAGGATAATGCAGCCCTAGACCGCCTGCACCAGGAGACCGGCCTGCTCATATTCCCGGTGCTGGCGCACCCACAGGCGCTACAGCACGCGCTTGAACAATTAGTCTGAACGAGATACAATGCTTCATAGGTCTCCATACTTCCGGGTGAAATGAGGGACAGCCCTGGTGGGTGTTCTCATTTCCTGTAATTTATGTGCATGGGCGGACGGAGGACACCCACCAGGGCCGTCCCTACTGCCCTCTTATACAATCCTGAAGTTATTAAGAAAGGCAACAATCTTATCATGAGAGTTTTAGTAACCGGTGGGGCGGGTTTCATAGGGTCGCATATAGTTGATCAATGTATCGCGGCTGGCCACGAGGTCGCGATAGTAGATAATCTATGGGAAGAGGGCGGCGGCAAAAAGGAGAATGTCAACGCGAAGGCCACTTTCTACCGCGCTGATATTACGGACGAAGCGGCCCTCCAGCGCATCTTTGACGAGGTGCGCCCGGAAATCGTCAGTCACCAGGCCGCGCAGCACAGCGTAGCCATTTCAACCAAAAATCCCCAGTTGGATGCGCGTGTCAACGTGCTTGGCCTGCTCAATGTGCTGACCAACTGCACGCGCACCGGAACGCGTAAAATCGTTTTTGCTTCGTCTGGTGCGACCTATGGCACGCCCGCGCGCCTGCCCATTGACGAAGACGTGCCACAGCGTCCAGAGTCACCCTATGGCATCACTAAGATGGTTACAGAACACTACCTGCGCTACTGGCAGGAGGCTAACGGCCTCACCTATACCGCGCTCCGCTACGGCAACGTGTTCGGCCCGCGCCAGGACCCCAACGGAGAAGCCGGCGTCATAGCCATCTTCGCCAAACGCTTCCTGAAGCATGACAGCGTGCGCATCGACTGGGACGGCGAACAGCAAAAAGACTACGTTTACGTGGAAGACGTGGCCCGCGCCAACCTGCTCGCCCTCGATCATGGCGACAACGAAATTTTCTGCATCGGCACAGGCCGGGGCGCATCGGTCAACGAACTCTACCACACCCTGGAAAAAATCATCGGCTATACACCAGAGATCGTCCGCGCGCCCAAACGTCCCGGCGACATCTACCTCGCCTATTTCGATTCCAGCAAAGCCGCCCGCGTGCTGGGCTGGCACCCTCAAGAATCACTGGAAGAGGGCATTAAGAAAACTGTGGACTACTTCCGGCAGTAGGGACAGGGACGCGGTGTGGAGTGGACGCGGGGGCCTCGCGCCTGTCCCCCTCATCTACTTCCGGCAGCCTGTCCCCCTCATCCGCCCAACCCCACTCCCTCCCCACAAGAACGCCGGGGACGTGGGCGGCCGCGTCCCTACGAGTTGGTTCCTGCCAACGCCAGCGTCTGCGCGTAGGTGCTGACGACTTCGCGCATATGGCGCGTTATTACGTGCGACAGGATCATATGCGCGTCCTCTACCTGCTCGATATTTTGACCGGGAGCCAGCACACAGGCATCTACCATATTTTTCAGCCTGCCGCCGGATGCTCCCAGGAGGCCGATCGTAGCGGCGCGCGTCTGCCGCGCCAGCTTCATCGCATTGATCACATTCGCGGAATTGCCGCTCGCACTGATACCAATCACAATGTCGCCAGCTTCCACCATGTTGGTAAGCTGCTCGGCGAAGATGTGTTCATAATGCGTATCGTTGCTCCAGGCTGTGATAAGGGGGACGTGGTCGGTTAGAGAGATAGCCTTCACGCGGGGCGCGCCCGGCATAATTGTGTTCTTGGCCAG
>Ga0307372_10008042_pt1 | contig 14923 bp, 9 predicted proteins | sample OX1MG_FD_202533 | JGI IMG/M metagenome (GOLD analysis project Ga0307372, IMG submission 202533) | Soil microbial communities from Risofladan, Vaasa, Finland - OX-1 | ecosystem: Environmental > Terrestrial > Soil > Coastal area > Acid sulfate soil | place: Finland: Risofladan, Vaasa | collected... | reverse complement strand
GTCGCTATAGCCGGCCCAGACCCCAGCAGCAAAAGAGGGAGAACCGTCAACCCATCCCGCCGTCTGCCACAAGATATCCAATTGCTCCTGAATCTCCGCGGCGAGCTCACCATTCATATCAGCCAGCTTGGCCACCGGTAAGAAGACTTCCGGCTGTCGCACTCGTCTCCCGCCGGGCCGCGCGGCGGACAACTCAACGTCTTCAACCCCATCGAGAGAAATCGAGACCATCGCAGGGCCCGCCAAATCGATTCCGTTGGCGATCGCTGCCATTCGCTCCAGATTTCGCACGATGAGAGCCTCGAGGCGTCTGCCGTCGACCATGATCTGAGGATCGTCATCGATCCGCTGACCGATCGTGACCTGATATTCGAGGTTTCCAGGCCGGACGAGCCGCATCCGCCACGACGTTTCGGGATTGAGCCCGTCTCCGCGTCGACGAGGCATGGCACAGCTCCACCACTGGCGCCCGTCGCTGTCGGCCTTTACGCGCTCGTGCGGCGACGGCGGAAATCGCAGCTGAAGTTCGCCGACCCGCCGCGGATCCAAACGGCGACCTTCAGTGGCCTCTAGGGGCGCGAGCCGCAACGTCAACCGCGGCGGGGTCACGATCTCCGGGAGCGCGCCGCGATGCATATCGAACGCCAACTCTTGCAAGGCGGCGATCGCTCCCTCCGCCTGCTTGTTCGGTTCGCCAGCATCAACTCGATCCGTATGGATGCCAGAGGCCACCGGAATTCGATCGCGGGCGATCCGGTCGAAGGCGTCGATGGCCGCGCAGACCTCCGCCGCCTTGGCGTTCATCGCCTGAATCGCTTGCTGGGTTTCGGGCTGAATTCCCTGCGCTACATCCTGGTCCGTCTTGGGCCAGCCCATCTTCGGATTGCGGTTCATCGCATAGATGCGTTCAAGGATCAGACTGCCGAACTCACCGGCGAGATGCCGCAGATCGCTGAACGTCGCCTGTACTTCAGGGTCGTGAAATTCGTAGGCGGCGCCGACCCAGGTCTCCTTCATTTCGTGAATCGGATCGAGCTGAGCCAAGCGGAACGGGGAGCCAAAATTATGCTGATGAAGGAACTGCCGCAGTGAGAGCGATAATTGGCGATGCACACGCTCGAGCAGTTCCACATCCCTCGGATGGGGCTGGTCTGGCGCCGGAGCCCGCAATCCTTCCCGGACTGCTTCATCATTGAAGATTGCCTTCAACGCAGCGGCGAGATGCTTGGTCAGCTCGTCTCTGACTTTCTTTCGGATCTCTGGTTTGGCGTCGAGCGGGCATGCATAGAGAATTGGGCGGCGCACATGGCGCAGATCAAAAGGAAGCTCATGCTGATCAGGATCGCCTAGCGCAATGTTCATCACCGAGATGACGCGCCGCGAGCTGAGGGATTTAAGCGCCCAGCCATGCTCGATCAGCACGTTTGGATTCGGGATGCCGCCACCGCTCGGCCTCAAGGCGACATAGGTCAGATCCGACAGAAACACGGCGGATCGGTCGATTTTGCTGTAGATCGTCTCGGCGATCGCAGGCGAGCCGGGAACGTGAAGCGTGTCCTTGTCCATCGCCAATTCGCGGTCGGCGAGATCGACCTCCGCATCGGCCTGCAGTAGTCCGATCGCCCGCTCCAGGCATGCCTCAATCATCGAGCGGCCCACTGCGTTTGGGGTGTCGCTCTGCCAGGAGAAGAAAACGTGGTGGACCATTGTTTCGATCACAGTTCGCGTAAAAAGCGGCGCGCCTGCTTGAGGCCCGCCAAGCCGCCAGGAATCATGTTCAGCCCGTACGGGTGCTTGGACGCCAAGCTATACTTGTCGACCATCCTTTCCTCTGCGGCGAGGGCAGCATCGCGCGTCATTCCGACTCCACAGACGGCCGACACCAGCCCGGCGAGCTTTGGCCGGTCGTCCATGGTCCCGTACAACTCCGCTGCCCGCGCTTCGATGAGGTTATTGAGGGTGTTCGCCAAAAGCCGCTTGGATTTCTGTGCAACAGCAGCTCGCGTGTGTTCATTAAATCGGAGACTCCAGCCGCGTTTCGTAATTCCGTAGTAGACGAAACTGCTGCCCTGGTTCGTCAGCAGCGCATGTAGATAGAGCGTGTAAGTGCCGGCCAATGGCGGGTTCCCAACGGTCACCGCCCGCAGCGGAAGCTCTACCCTCATTGGGATATCCAAGGAGGGCGAATGCATGCTGAAGAAGACCACCGGTGCGGTCTCGCGCTCATCGCTCTTCCGCAGTACCGTGGCGAAATAGCCGTGTTGACCCGCTGGGTTCACCGTTTGCTGGACATCGATAATAATGCGACCCCGCTCGTCATAGGGATAAGGCGCGGCCGCGAAGGCGCCGGCCCGTATCCAAGTGACGAGTTGGTCGGGAATCCCGGTTTGCTCGTTCAGCCCCTGGAGCGCGTGATCGAGAACGGAAACGCATTGATCCAGGTCGAACGTCAGTCCCGTCGTCAGGTGCCGCGTGGCGGCCAGATCGACATAGTGCAAACGGGATACCACGGCGGCCATGCTAGCGCTCCAATCGGACCTGCGGCCTGGCCGCGAGGCCTCCCTGCGTCGCAATCGAGCTGCATTCCGCAACGAGCGCATCTAGAGCGACCCCTATCTTGCGTGCGTCATAGGCCCCCGATGCGATGGCCTCAGACGTCTGCTTCAAGAACGCCTTCGTGTAGTCTTCCTTGTGCTCCAGCGCCCCATGATAATCGTCCAGCTCTTTTTTATAGTTCGTCCACACGACCTGGGGCGTTCGACCGTTGCGGCCTAGGTCGAGGTAACATTCGATGGCCGCCGCCCGCCGATTGATGTCGGCCTTGTTCATGCCTTCCGGGCCACGAGCAGGAAACGCGCGAAACTCCTCGAGCTCCGGCAACATGATAGCCCGCAAGTTGGCGGGCAGAGACAACCGCTGGACCCGCTGGTAGGCCTCGTATCCTTCGCCGTCATTGTCGAACAGGAACACGACTTGGTTGTGCACGTCGATCTTGGCGAGCCCCTCGGCAAACTTGACCAGATTGCCAGTGCCCGGAAACGGGTGCCGCTCGCTCACGTCGATGAAGCGAAAGAAGTCAGCCACCTCCGGACGCAGGACTGAGAAAGCGTGCTTTAGAATGTGGGCGTCCGAACTTCCTTCGGTGGCGACCAAGAAGGTTTCCGTTCGACGTGCGCAGGGCGTGAATTCGGCCGCGTCGGCCCAGCCGCTTTCGACGAGCGGTCCATATTGCCAGACCACGTCGGACTCTCGGTTCTGATCGCTTTCACCGAGCACCCACATGAGAGAGTAAGGGTGCAAGATCCCGACTAGACCGCCGAAATAGCTTCGCTCAGAGTATGCGTCCGTCTCGCTCGCCCAAGAGTGCGGAATGCGCTCGGCGATCTCGTCGCAAGCAAACCGACCTTTGATCTTCTCTCGATCGAGCGACTTGACGAACGTGTCGTCCAAGTCTGCGACGGGATGCTTGGCGACGAACGCGCAGAACTCATCGAAGCTCACGAACGTGGGCGGTTGCGCCCCACCACCGTCCGACTCGGAAGACGCCTCCTCGAGGCACGTCTCGACCACATTTTCATACTCACGCACGGCGCGCTCACGGGTGAAACCGAGCAGCGCCAAGCGCGGGAGAATGTCTTTCAAGCGCCGGACAAACGCCATCTCGTTCGGTGCGAGCTCTTCGTCCTTCCCCTCGTAATACTCATAACTAATCTGGTCGGAACTGACACGCTTTCGATCTTGCTCCTGGAAAAGCGCACCATGATCCACGCCCTTGGAGTTCTTGCTCCAGGCGAGGCCCATGTCGGCGATGTCCAAGGAAATAATCGTGCCCACTTCTGCTCCTGCGATCAGTTTTCCTCGTTAATCAGCGCTCATTCGAGTAACCGGATGAGCGCGTTCGATTGCTCGGCAAACTTCCGGGCATCAGCCTTCCGCAGCCGTTCCAGATTTTGCAGCTTCCAGCGTGGCCCGGGGAGCTGTTCTAGATGCGGCATACCCAGCAGCGACCATTCGGGCTCTGCGGTGACCAATGACAGCAGGAATCGGCGCTCATCGGCGCTCAAGCCTTTCTGCAGTTCGCGCGCCATGCGCGCTCGCGCCGCCAAGAGCGCATCGAGCTCGACGGGCTCGGCGGTCATGCCGGCGAAATTGTGTTCGAACTCCTGGCGGACGTCGCGCAGCGAGGGGAATAGGACCTCATGCACCGGCCGATTGTGGCTCGCGAGATAGACGACGAAAGCGCGGCGGATGCCGGCCGTGATTCCCTCATGCGCGAAGAGCTGCAGAACGTCGAACAGATCACGGGGATGCTGTCGGTCCATCGCCGCCACGAGCTTGCCGCCATACACGTCCTCGAGCGACACGACCGGGATTTCGAGATCCGCCTGCAGCGTCTCCCGCGCCGTCTGTGTTAGCGACGCCGTGCGGACCGGATGGACGGTGCCGCGCATGACGAAGTTGACCTCGATCTTGACCTCGATGTTGCCCCGCCGCACCAGCAGCTTGGTCTCGCCCGAATCCGCCGCGGCCGGCGCATGGGTCTGGAAGCCTTGCTTCTGCAAACGCGCCGCGGATTGGCGGATCGCTTCGTTGATGCGCTTGAGCGCTTGCTCGCGCGGCAGTGTGTGGTCGGGAAACACCAGGTCGAGGTCGACCGAGAGCCGCGGCATGTCGCGCAGGAAGAGATTGATCGCCGTGCCGCCCTTGAGCGCGAACGTGTCGTCGACGAGCACGAGTGGCGCGACGCGCGTCAGCAGCCGTGCGCTGTCGAGATAGACCTGGTTCATGGCTTCAGCACCAAGAGCCCGTCACCGGAACGGGACACCCACGGCCGGTCGCTGCCCTTGGGCAACTGAGACGGATCGAGCTTGCCGGCCCAGGGCTGGGAGAGTTCGTGGCCGAGCTGCAGGCAGAGGCGCACGGTCTTGATGCTGGTGCAGCGTTTGAGCAAGTCCCGCAGCACGTCGGCACGCAGGCTGTAAGTGCTCTCGACCAGCTCGCGCGCTTCCTGCAGCGGCTGCCGGACGCCGACTTCGCTCAACACCTCCAGCAATGCGCGTTCCGGCGCCGAGACGAGCGGGCCGCCCTTGCGGTTCTCGAAGGGTCGGACATGAAGCAACGCGTCGGGCTCCTCCTTGAAGAGCCGCTTGCGATGGTATTCGGCCGGGAAGCGATCGGTGAACCACTCCGGGAGGCGCCCTGCTTTCCAGCCGTAAAGGTCTAGGACAGGCCGGTGCGACAGGTATTGGCGTATGCCCTGCCAGTCGAGCGCGGACTTGCCGCCGACATGCAATCCGTCGAAGCTCCGCTGCAGCAAAGCGAGGCTCGGATGCAAGGCGGGCGGATCATTCGGCCGGCAATAGACCCCGCGCGCCAGCCGTTGCAGCCAGCCGGCACGGACATAGTGCACGGCGAGATCGGCCGATATCCCGAGGGCGGCGAGATCCGCGGACGTCAACGGCGTCCCCGGTGCCAGGCGGGTATAAAGCCGATTTAGCTTGTTCCTGTGAGTCGTAGCCATACTACGATTATAGCAACAATTCGAAGATCCGCCAAGTTTGGATTTAGCCATATGGTCGTGGCTTAACTACGATAATCCATACCATCTCAAATGATCGGGGAAGGCCTTCCCCCCCTGCGTCCGAGTCTACGGTCTCGGCCGACCCCTTCTGCGGGGACCCCCCGCAACGCCCCGAGAGTGAGAGTGCGGACGGGGTTTCCGTGACGGGTTGAAGATTGGGAGAGAGGCTCCCGGCGCCCGTCGCGGAGAACCGCTGGCGGGGATGACGATGTACAGCACACTTTTTCCATGTGCCGACTGTGCAAGAGCAATTGCCGCGGCGGCGATATCGCGCCTAGTCGTTCAAGACTTAAGTAGAGACCCAGAAAGAGACGAGAAGTGGCTCGATCATTACAGGTACGCGCGTCGCATATTGGCAATGGCGGGCGTAGCGGTAGACGTTGTCAATTCGGAAGACAAGGCCAGGGGAGATTGGCCGGCTGCATCATAGAAACCGTTCTCGTAGCAGTCGCGCGATCGAGGGTGCGCTGGCGAGTTCCGACGTTTCTGCGTGCGTTGCGCGACAATCTTGGGTGCAGTTGATGATTTCTGTTTTCGAAGATTGTCTCTCAACCCGCGGTCGATGATCTGTAGAAGCGATCCTGTGGTTCGGGCTACCTCAGTCTTCCGCGTACAAGCGTTTCAACGACAGCCTTCATTACGGGCGGAGCCACTCCGTTACCCAACAGCCTGATTTTGTCTCGACGAGTCCCTCGATTGAAAGCGTGTCCTGTTGGAAATCCCATCGCACGGCGGAGTTCCTCGACCTGTAGCATACGCAGCATCGGTTCTTTACCCTCCCATGTAACCAAGCCAAATCTGTCCAGCGTTGTTAGAGTCCTCAGGGGCCGGTCAATGGACTGCCATCCGCCGGCGCCGTCCGAACCGTAATAAACGATCAGGAATGGTACGCCTTTCCCTAGAGCCACGATTGCTCGCTCGGCCCGCCGCAGCGTCGCCTCGGCCCGCATGTCTGAGTAGAGCGGCGTAGAAGCCCACGGTCCGTTCAAGCGTATCGCGTCGCTCGCGGGCCTCACTAGCCTGTGCCTTGATTTGACGTCTCGCGGTTCAGTATCCCGGTCGCATAGTACAAAGAGACGGCGCCTTGTTTGAGGAACGCCGAACTTCGAGGCATCAAGGACCTGCGCGCGTATGTTATAACCAAGATTCCGGAGTTCGTTGATCGCAGGTTTGTAGCCTCGCCAATCTCGCAGCTGAATGACGTTCTCGAGAACGATCCACCGCGGTTTCAGCTTCTGTGCAAAGTTGACAACATAAGAAGATGTTTGCCTGCTTGTTTCGGATCGTGGACGAGATCCTTTGGCCGGGCTGTGATTTGTGCATTCGGGTGACGCTAAAAGCAGATCGACTTCGCCCCTGCACATGTCTGATGCCGGGCGGCTGGAGGGACCAAGCCATCTCGTCTCCACGACGGAGTTGGAGAAGTTATCTCGGAATGTGGCGGTAGCCAGTTCACAGGCGTCGATGCCCCGTACAATTTGCGCACCCGCAAGGCGCGCACCGGCGCTCGAGCCACCAGCCCCGCAGAAAATGTCCAATACACGAATGTTCATCGCGTCCTTGTTACCAGAAACGCAGGCATAGACTAGGCCACAAGCGAGGCAATTCTGCTCACGGATCAGACGTCGTGACCGTGAGAAGCTTCCGCAACCTCGCCCTCAATCGGTCTGGACCGGCTTCGATCTGGTGCTCCCATATTCTGATGACGAGCCACCCGGCTCGGCGAAGCTTGGCGTGGTTACGCCTATCGCGCTGCCTGTTCGCGGCAATTTTTAATTCCCATTTCTCGGAGAGTTTTCTGCGCCATGCGGGGAAGCGCCAGCCGTGCCAGAAGTCCCCATCCACGAAAATGGCAGCGCGCAGACCCCGAAGAACAAGATCAGGTCGTCCCGGGAGATCACGTGCGTGAAAATTGGCATTGAACCCAAGCGCGGCGACAATAGTAGCGACAGCGCGCTCGGGACCCGTGTTCTTTCCTCGAATCCTTGACATCAGCGCGCTGCGCTTTTCAGGACTCATGATGTCGCCCCGGTGCAGGCGCGGCAGTGCCTTAGGGTCCCGTCGGCTATCGCCAGCCAGCTCAACTTCAGGTAGCTTTTTGCTCCGTACCCGCTTCTTAGGCTTCTGGGGCACTAGTTGTGGCGAGTCGCGTCGTTCCCCCATCCGCATCAGCGCTTATCGCCTCCCTCCGCGGCGTCGGGTACGCGCTAGAGACCGCAATCGCGGACCTGATCGACAACAGCATAGCCGCCGGCGCGAACAACGTCGATGTGCAGCTTGATTGGAACGGCGGCCGCCCGACCGTCTCAATTCTGGATGACGGATTAGGTATGTCGGAGGACCAGCTGGTCGAGGCAATGCGCTTCGGCGGAATCGGCCCCGATGCGGCGAGAAGCGGGACCGATCTAGGACGCTTCGGACTGGGGCTGAAAACCGCCTCACTGTCCCAATGCCGGCAATTGACGGTCGTGTCCAAGTTCGCCGGCGCAGTGGCTGCGTTCACGTGGGACATCGACAGGATCAAGAAGGGCGGCAACAAATGGGAGCTGTTGGAGGGCGCGGAGGGCCTGAAATCCGACGCGCTGACGCGTCTACACGGCAGCAAGTCCGGAACGTTGGTCGGGTGGCGGAAAATGGATTTCGGACGCAAGGAGGACAAGCCGGATCACGCTGGCTTTCTCGCCGACATCGAACGACTGGATCTCCATATCGGCATGGTCTTCCATCGCTTCCTGAACGGTGATGCTCGCAAGATACGGATCAATGTGAATGGACACCCCGTGTTGGGTTGGGATCCATTCCTCGAAACGCACGAAGCCACGATCCGCAATCCCGAACAGCCAGTACGGGCTCCCGGTGGCACCGTGCGTGTCCGCGGCTTCGTCCTTCCTCACCGGGACCGTTTTGCCAACGAAACCGATTTCGAGCGTGCCGGTGGACCTGACGGATGGACCAGCCAGCAAGGCTTCTATGTCTATCGGCAGAAAAGACTTTTGTTGGCGGGCGGGTGGCTTGGGCTCGGGAAGGGCCGCGCGTGGACGCGTGAAGAGACAAGCCGACTGGCGCGGATCAGGGTCGACATCGCTAATACTGGCGATGAGGACTGGAGGATCGATATCCGCAAGGCGATCGCACGACCTCCGGACGCAGTGCGGAAGCGCCTCCAGGCAATCGCAGACGACATACGGCGGAGGGCACGCGAGGTGTTCGTTCATCGCGGTCAGTATGGTTCCCGGCCTCAGAAAACCGAAATATCCAGGATCTGGGTAATCAACCAGAACCAACGCAGGCGGTACGCGATCCGGCGCGATCACGAGCTTCTTGCCGTGTTGAACGAACAGCTGAAAAACTCTGGACGTGATGTGCTGAAGGGCCTTCTGGACCTGATCGAGCGCACAGTTCCGGTCGACCGGGTCTGGCTGGATGTCTCGGAGCAAGGCGTTCCGCCTCCGGCCGATATCGACTTGGACGAACTGGCCAAGTCCGCGCTGTCACTCGCAAAGGTGATGGCCAAGACGGGCATGCGTATCGAGGACGCGATTGCGAAAGTTGCGTGCATGGACCCGTTCGACCAGGTGAAGGATCTCGGCCGTCGACTGACGGCGGACCTCGGGAGGATCGCTCGATGAGTTCCTTGCCCGAGACAGTTCTCTCGATGGCTCTGATCATGCTTCGCCAGCGCCATCCAGGGGGCGCCATCAAACGCGAAGAGATCGCTGCCGCCGTTCGGGACTGTGCACGGCTGCTTTCCACAACGCTCGTTGAACCCGAGGCGAGCGCGATAGCAGATGAGATCGAGACCAGACTGGTTGTTACGGTCGGACGGCCCACCACGTTGTCCGACGAGCAGGGTCACGTTCCTTGGTACTTCGGAAAGCGGAAGGAAAGCAGGCGGTTCTTTCGCCGCTATGCCGACTTCCTCCGACAGGATCAGCAGTGGGCGCCGGCAGCGATCGAGGCCGTCGACGCGGCAACTGATCTTGTGATGGAACAGCTCGAGGACCCGGACCGTGAAGGGCAATGGGATCGCCGAGGTCTGGTTGTCGGTCATGTGCAGTCGGGCAAGACCGCGAATTACGCCGGCTTGGCCAACAAAGCTGCAGATGCCGGGTACAAGCTCATCATCGTTCTCGCCGGAATGCACAATGTGCTGAGGCAGCAGACCCAAAGACGGCTTGATCGCGACGTTCTCGGATACAACACCTTGGCCACGGGACAGGGTTTCACTCGCATCGGAGTCGGCGACTACGATGTCAGCATCCACGCAGAGCACCTGACAACCCAGGCTGCAAATGGGGACTTCAGTCGCTCGATAGCCGAGAAGCTCGGGATGGGTGTCCAGCAGCGACCGGTGATGCTCGTTGTGAAGAAGAATGCCGGAATCCTCACGAACCTCAACAACTGGGTTAAGGAGGTTCTGGCGCAACGGGGAGACACTGAGACCCGCCCCCTTCTTGTGATTGATGATGAAGCCGACCAGGCTTCCGTTGACACAGGAGATCAGGAGTTTGACGACGATGATGTCCCGGATCCGGACTACGAACCCAAACGCATCAATGGTCAGATCCGCCAGTTGCTCGCAGCGTTCACGCGTAAGGCATATGTCGCCTACACGGCCACTCCCTTTGCTAACATCCTGATACACGATGCCGCCGCCGCCAATGATTTTGGTGGGGACCTCTTCCCGCGCAGCTTTATTGTCAATCTGCCGACCCCTTCCGATTACGTCGGGGCTGCGCTGGTGTTTGGCATCGAGGAAGATGAGGACGAGCGGGGATCGCTTGACGCGATAAGGCATATTGACCAGCAGGAGGAAGGCTGGATAACCCCGTCGCACAAGAAAACATTGATACCGCGCTATGACGGACAGGAAGAGATTCCGCCGTCGCTGCAAGATGCAATCATGGCTTTCATGCTGGTGTGTGCGGCACGCGCGGCACGCGGCCGGCCGAATGCTCACAATTCGATGCTGATCCACGTCTCGCGATTCAAGGACGTCCATCAGCAGGTCTACGGGCAGGTGCAGGAATGGCTCGGAAACTTCAAGCGAGTTCTGCGCTACGGGAACGACCAGGATGACCTACTCGGTCGGCTGAGGACGATGTGGGTCGACGACTTCGAGCCGACGTCCGACCACATCCGCACGCTAGGTATAGGTCGCGGCCTGCCTTCTACGACTTGGCAACAGGTCAGCCAGCAACTCGTCAACGCCGTCGAAAAAATCCAGCCGCAGGTCGTCAACAGCGAACGAAAGGATGCCATCGACTATGACGGCACCGCCGCCCAGGGCCTGAGCATTATTGCCATCGGCGGCGACAAGCTTTCCCGAGGACTTACGCTTGAGGGCCTCTCCATAAGCTACTTCCTCCGCGCCTCGAAAATGTACGACACACTTATGCAGATGGGGCGTTGGTTCGGCTATCGCCCCGGATACGTCGATCTCTGCCGTCTATATACTACCCCTGATCTGGAGCTTTGGTTCAGGCACGTCGCGCTGGCGGCCGAGGAATTGCGCGAGCGGCTGGACCACATGGCGATGATCGGATCTACGCCCGAAACCTATGGCCTCCGAATCCAGTCGCACGACATCCTGCTCGTTACAGCACCGAACAAAATGCGTCACGCAAAAGTCTTCCAGGTTTCGTTTGAGGGAGAGTCTAAAATACAGACAGTGTTCTTCAGCGATGAGGGACCAAATCTCCGGAATGCGACTGCGATCACAAGCTTCCTGGACGGCATCGGCAAGCCGAAGGACACAAGCGGCGCAAAGGTGGGCTCGAAGAACTCGAGCGGTAGACGCATCTGGACAGGGGTAGACGGCAAACAGGTGGCGGCGCTGTTGGCAAGTTTGCAGTTTCCAGAGGAGGCACGCGACGTCAATGCAGCACGCCTTTCGGCGTACATCCGCGAACAACTCGCGGCGGGCGAATTGACCGAATGGACCATGGCGGTCCTGTCGGGGAAAGGAGAAACGATCGAGTGCAACGGGTGGACGTTCGCGACGATCGAACGGGCGCCCTTGCAGCGAACTCGCGCGGCCGGCCGGTACGTTGTGAAGACCATCTTGTCTCCACGGGACGAGGCACTCGATCTCACCAAGGAGGAGTTCGAGGAGGCGCTTGAGGCAACAAACCGACGCCGTGCGGAATCGACGAACAAGAAACCGACGAATGTGCCGGATGGACCAGAGATACGGCGGGTGAGAGGCAAGACGCCGCGCCGCGCCCTGCTCCTTCTCTACCCGCTTTCTCCGCAAGCGGCAAAACTTAAGTTGTCTGTGCCGGTCTTCGGCGTGGTGATCAGTTTTCCCGACTCGAACAGCGGCCGGGCCGCTAGTTACCGGTTCAATACAGTCGAACAGCGACTGGAGCCGGCATGACTTTACCCCGGGAAGAGCTCCGCAGAAAATGGGAAGAGGCCGCTGGGACACCACTCGCAGGTCACGAATGGCGTGGCGTCGCGTTGGACCTATCGGGCCCCGTCCGCTTCGTCGCCGCGGTTCGTGAACCCGACTCCCGCATTGCACTCCTACTCGAGGCGCCTTTGAGTGTTGCGCCGTCCATTCCGTACCGCGTCGCCGCCGACGGCCTGAGCGTGACAGACCAGCGACGTCCCGAAGAGGGTCTCCTTCGGGTTGCGATCGCTTTAGAGCACGATAGTGTCCGTGATGTCTTCGAAGTCCTCGCTGCGGACGTCGTCGAGGTTGCTTGCTGCACGTCGACCGCTAAGGAAGCCGTCACCGAAGTGGTGAGGCGTCTTGAAGCATGGCGTGCTTGCCTGAAGGCCAGACGGCTTGGGCTCTCGATGGAAAGCCAGTTGGGGCTGATCGGCGAGTTAATCGTCCTCGGTTTGCTGGCAAGGGACATGGGCTATGCCGGGGCAGTACGGGCCTGGCAGGGACCGATGCAGGGCATTCATGACTTCAACCATTCCGGAACCGCCATTGAGGTGAAGACGGTTGTTGGGGCAGGCAGTTGGTTGCGGATTTCCCGCCTCGCTCAGCTGGAGACGGCGGGGCTCTCGGCCCTGGTCGTGGCGCGGCCGCGTCTTCAGGAAAGTGCGAACGGCATTTCACTGGTGGATTTGGTGAAGGAAATTCGCGAATCCATGATTCGGGACGATCCAACAGCCCTCGCTGAGTTCAACGAAAGGATGATCCGCGCCGGTTACCTCGAGATCGACGCCGCGATGTATTCGAACTTCCGCTTCGCGCTTCACGATATTCGCTGGTACGAGGTCGCCCGCGATTTTCCCCGCTTGACCTCAGCTTCGGTCCCGGCAGGAATAGTGGACGGCACGTATGTGATTGACGAACGGTCAATCGGACAGTTCCGTCTCAACGATACAGCATTGCGTGCATTGCTGGGATCCCTGAAGGAATCATTGCATGCCTGATCCCGGTATCGACACGTATGCAAGAGAACTCGCTGCGCGTGTGGCGGATGCTGCCGAGGGCAGTCCCGAAGGCGTTTACAACGAGCAGGAGTTCACCCGCATCATTCTCGACGAGCTGGGAGAGGAAGGTGCGATCGAAGACCCCGTGGCGCTTTGGTACGAAGGAAACCTGAGCGGGAAAATTTGCAAGATCACTGGCTTTGCAATGCCGGAGGACAACGAGCGGCTGACCCTCGTAAATACGATATATCGAAGCGACGTGCCGCCCGCCGAGCTTTCGAGTAATGACAAGCTCTCGGCTTACGAGCAGGCGATCAAATTCTTTGAGAACAGCCGCCAAGGCCTTTTCGAGCGGATCGATCCCTCGATGGCAGAGGTTCGGGACCTCTCCCGCCGGATCTTCGAATCGCGAGATGTTATCGACGTGCTCCGCGTCATACTCATATCAGACCAGGTAGCGGGCTTTGGACACGCCGATCTGAAAGGCGTCTTCGACGACACACGCATTGTCGTCGACCCGTATGGGATCGACCGACTCTATCGTCTGCTCGGCAAAGGCCTGACGCGCGATGACATCGTGGTCGACATAGAGCATGAGCTCCGGAGCCCTTTGCCTTGTCTTGAAGTCTCGAATCACGGAGGGGACTACCACGCGTATCTTGCTGCCATCCCCGGGTCGCTGCTGGCAGACATCTACGAGAAATATGGGACTCGTCTCCTCGAGCTGAACGTTCGCGCATTTCTCGGGCTAGGCGGCAAGAAGAGCGTCAATTCTGGCCTACGTTCAACCATCCAGCAACAGCCGCGCAGGTTCCTCGCCTACAACAATGGACTCGTAACAACGGTCGATGGCATCGACTTGACGACAACAGAAGGCGGCCTCGCTATCCGCAAACTGCGCGGCCTGCAGATCGTCAACGGAGGTCAGACGACCGCCAGCTTGCATAGAGCGCTGCTGCAGGACAACGCAGACCTCAAGGACGTTCAGGTCCCCATCAAAATCATCAGAGTCGGAGGGTCGGGGCTCGGCGAGATGGTGTCGGCAGTTTCGCGTTCGGCGAACAGTCAGAACACCGTCCAGCCGGCCGACTTCTCCGCGAATGAGCCGTTCCACGTCGCTGTCGAGAACCTCGCGAACAACGTCTGGATACCCGACGGAAGCGGTCGCTGGTTTTACGAACGTGCGCGAGGCAGTTACCGCGCGGCCAGAATGACCTTGGGGACGGACAGCGGTGCGGAGCGACGGTTTCTGAACGAGACACCGAAGGAACGCGTCTTTACTAAGACAGATCTCGCAAAATATCTCAACGCTTGGAGCGGCCTGCCGCATCTCGTCAGCTACGGCAGCCAAAAGAATTTTCAGTATTTCATGCAGTCGCTTAAGGACGAGCATGCGACCGGCTTTAATCCGGACGAGAAGTGGTTCAAGGAGTTTATCGCAAAGCTGATTTTCTTTCGATCGACGCAAGACATCGTCAAGCGCCAGAAATTTTCCGCCTACCAAGCAATCATCAGCGCCTATACGGTGGCGAGCCTCGCGCACAGATTTGAGCGGTCCTTCGATCTGGAATGCATCTGGGCACAACAGGATGTCTCTCTCGAATTGGCTGATCTTGTTCGACAGTGGAGTGTCGCAATAGACAAGCTGCTCCGACGCTCAGCGGGCAGTCGAATGCCCAGTGAATGGGCCAAGCGTGTGGAATGTTGGGATGCGGTTCGCGAAGCTAAGCTAGAGTTACCAGCGCGTCTGCCGCCCGAACTCAGTGGGCAGATGACGCACTCGGACGCAAATGGCCTCGATCTTGTCGACGTCGGCGAGATGAAAGAGACTGAGAGCGACCTTTCAAGTCTTATTCTGCGATTACGGCCATTGTTCGCTCGCGAGGAAACGCTTTCCCGGACTGCCTTATCGACAAGACTGGCGGAGTTGATGGGCTACGCGGCGTC
>Ga0307372_10008040_pt1 | contig 14929 bp, 16 predicted proteins | sample OX1MG_FD_202533 | JGI IMG/M metagenome (GOLD analysis project Ga0307372, IMG submission 202533) | Soil microbial communities from Risofladan, Vaasa, Finland - OX-1 | ecosystem: Environmental > Terrestrial > Soil > Coastal area > Acid sulfate soil | place: Finland: Risofladan, Vaasa | collected... | reverse complement strand
CAACGACGCCGATCGCCTCGGGCTCTCGCAGCTCTACCAGCTGCGCGGGCGCGTGGGGCGCGGGGCGAACCGGGCATTCGCCTACCTGCTCTATGAAAAGGACCGCTCCATCACAGAGCACGCCCAGAAGCGGCTCGAAGCGATCTTCGAAGCGAGCGAACTCGGTGCCGGGTTCCAGATTGCCTTGCGTGACCTCGAGATCCGGGGGGCCGGCAACGTTCTCGGCAACGAGCAGAGCGGGCACATCGCCGCCGTTGGCTTCGACATGTACTCGAAGCTCGTCGCGGAAGCGGTCTACGCCCTCAAGCAGACGGTCACGCCCACGACTCCAGCCGGGCCGCCGCCGCTCGCGCCTGCGCCAGCCATCGACCTCCCGCTCAGCGCGCACATCCCCGAGCGCTATGTCGATGACATCCACGCGCGCCTGGCTGTCTATCAGCGCGTGGCAGAAATTGAGACGATCGAGGGAGTTGCGGAAATGCAAGCGGAACTCGCCGATCGTTTCGGGCCGATCCCGCATGCGGTTGAGAACCTTCTCTATGTCTCGCTCGTGAAATCGATCGCGCGGCGTGCCCGCGTGGAGAGCATCAAGACCGACGAGTTCATGTTCCACATTCGCCTGCGAGGAGGGACGACGGAAGCAACGCGGGCGAACGTCGAGGCACTTGGACTCAGGGGTATCATGGTCGGCCCAAACCAGGTGCGCATCGACCGGGTCTCCGCCGGCCCGGAGTGGATGCCGCTGCTCATCCGCATCCTGCGGGCTATGTCACCCGCGGGTGCGAGAGGCGGGGCCGGCCGTGCGGATTGAGACCCCCTGGGGGCCGTGGGATCATCTCTCTGTGGCCGAGGCGGCAGCCGCCATGGCGGGCTTCACCGGGCCATGGTGGATCGCGGGCGGCTTCGCCATCGAGGCGTTTCTTGGCCACTCCATTCGAGACCACGGCGACATCGATATCGCCCTCTTGCGACATGATCATATGGCCGTCCACGAACACCTGGCCGGCTGGGACCTGCAGTGTGCGGACCCACCCGGCACGCTCCGGCCGTGGCAGCACGGCGAACGGCTCGAACACAGTATCCACGACATCTGGGTGCGCCGTGACGCGAACGATCCATGGCGCTTTCAGCTCATGCTCGACGAGTCCACGGGCCAAGAGTGGGTCTGCCGCCGCGACACCCGGATTCGCCGTCCACTGGAAACGCTCACGTTCGAGGCGGGCGGCGTGCGATACCTGGCGCCAGAAGTGCAGCTCCTCTACAAGGCGCGGGGCCGCCGCCCAAAGGACCAGTCGGACTTCGAGGCGGCCGTTCCGAAGCTGAGCGCTGCACAGCGCAAGTGGCTCGGCGACTCACTCGCCCTGGCGCACCCGAATCATCCGTGGCGCGCGCGGCTCGAATAGACGCGTCCTGCCGTTCCCAGCTCTCGTCTATACTCCGGGCATGGCCATTGTCGTACAGCGCAGTTTCACCATCGAACGCGGCAGCGCACCGGAATTCGAGCGTCTCTCGCGAGAAGGCATCTGGCCCTACATGGAGGCAAGGGGCTGCAAGATCGTCGGACTGTTTTCGAACGTGCACGGCGGCCCCAGCGACGAACTCGTGCTCCTCACCGCCTACGACTCGATGGCGCATTGGGAATCAACCCGGCTCGATCTGGCCCCGCCTGCAGGCTCGCCGCCGGAACTGCTGGCGCTCCAGCAGAAAGCCGCGGAAGCGGGCCGCGCCCGTAGCAAGCTGACCCGCCTCTCAAGCTCGCGCGTGCTCCGGCTCATCACGGACTGGGCCGACCTCCACGTCCACTCAGGGTGACACAATGCCTTCGTGGGAGCAGCGGGCGAAGAAACTCGAAGCCAAGCGGCAGCGCATGAACAAGCATGGCCGTTCGCTGCTCAGCGCCGTGCAGTCCGCCGAGATCAAGCGCGCTAAGGCATTGAAGCGCCGTGAACGTGCCTCCAGCGCTGACTAAAGCAGGCCCTTCCTGCGTGGACGGTTGGCATCGTCCCTTGTGGCCGCGCTTTGTAGGCTAGATACATGGCCGAACCGAACCTCTTCACCATGCTTTCGACCTATCGCCCGGGGTCGAGCGCCTCGCCGTTCGAGAACTACTGCACAAATGGCCTCGCCTACTTCCTGCAGCGGGGCCACCGCATGCTCACCGCGCTGGTCGCTTCAAGGGCGGGTGTCCATGGGGAAGCGCTTGCAATCGTCGAAGTGCAGCCCCTCCTGGCTGATGCAGGCGTCGCCGACCTCCTGCTTACCTTCGAAGGAGGAGCGCGGGTGATTGTCGAGGTTCAGATCGAGTCCGGTGCCGACGAAACGGCTCTGCCGGCGTTCGAACGGCTTTCGGCAACCTGGGTCACTCCCACGGCGTGCGTGGTGCTCGGCCTTAGCGGCGACCGCGAGGACGCAACGTGGCACCCCCTCACCTGGCTCCAGGTCGTGGAGGCGCTCGAAGACGACCCGGACCCGATGGCCCGCCAGTTCGTCGAGTTCATCCTGCGGGATATCCTCGGCATCGGCGAGGTGCCATTGGACCAGGCGGTGACTACAAACCGCCTTTATGCGCTTGGCGGCGCCGCCATTCGCCGCCGGTTTGGGCCGGCCGCTCGCTATGTCAACAGCGCCTCGCGGCCCATGCACGGCCGCTACCGCTACCTCGGCACGACCTTCGCGCCGGATGGTGGCGAAATGGCATTCTGGCTGGGCCTTGTCAACGAAGCGCTGCCGCTCACCGAGCACTACCACCTCATGCTCGCCAGCAAAGAGGCGCCGATCGTCCTGCAAACGGACCACCCGCGGGCGACGGGCGACTGGAAGTGGGCGCACTGGACGGGACTGGGACGCGTCGTGCGGCCAATCACGCGCGACAACCTCGACGAACTGCTCGCGCGCGTGCCCTTTCGCTCCTGAGCCGATCGCCCCCAGCGCTAGGAAGCGGGCTGGAAGAGCCGGAACGCCATGCCGGCAGCGGAACTCGAAATCAGGCTTCGCGCAATGACTTCAGTTGTCCCGCATGGTCGTTGAGGTGGTAGGCGACTATGCCGATCACGCCACCCAGGGTCTGCTTTCCGAGACGCGGATGATCGATGGGCATGGACAATTGCTCGTCCTTCACCTGGTCCACGACGCCGATGAGGGCCGCGTGACCGCCTTCCGTGGCGACGACTGCGTCCCGCGGGTCCGGGAGCGAGACGGGAGCGGGCGTCGGGCCGGGCACGCCGATCGCCTGGGCAATCCCGGCCGCGAAGAATGGCCCGGAACCGGCGATGTGTTCAGCCACCTGGCGCGCAGACCAGGCGTCTTCGCCCTCGCCGCCGGCGGCGGGCTTGCGTTCCCAGTGGGGCGCCGCCTGCTTGAGTTCTGCAATGTAGCTCTCGAACGCGGCGATGACGTTTGCCTTCACCGAAGAAATCGTTGCTTCTGCCATGAAATTCTCTCTCCTGGGGCACTGATGTGCGGTGCCAGTCTGAGGGATGGGAGCGTAGGGTGCTACGCGTCCTGTCCGCCCAGACGCACGAGGGTGCGTCCCCGGACCCGCCCGGCGAGAATCTCAGCCGCCACTGCCGGCACGCCCGCCAGCCCCGTCTCCACGGCGATCGATTCGAGCAGGCCGTGCGGCTTGAGGTCGGTCGCAAGCCGCTGCCAGACGTGCTCGCGGGTTGCCATTGGGCACATGACTGAGTCGATCCCCAGGAGGCTGACTCCGCGGAGGATGAAGGGGAAGACGGTCGTGTTGACCGCGGTGCCGCCGGTGAGCCCCGAGACCGCGACTGCGCCACCATACTTCGTCGTACGCAGGAGGTAGGTGGTGGTTGCTCCGCCGACGGGATCGATGGCGCCGGCCCAGCGTTCACTCTCCATGGGCCGGGTGCTTTCCGCACTCACTTCTTCACGGGAGAGGACTTCTGCGGCTCCGAGCTCCCTCAAGAAAGCGTGTTCTGAAGCCTTGCCGGTGCTCGCCGCCACGGTGTAGCCGAGCTGCACGAGCATGCTCAGCGCCGTGCTTCCAACGCCACCGGTGGCGCCGGTGACGATGACCGGCCCGCTGGAGGGCCGCACCCCGCTTCGTTCGAGCGCCTCGATGGAGAGCGCCGCTGTCAGACCGGCGGTCCCGATAGCCATCGCCTCCTTCGTGCTCAGGCCAGCGGGAAGCGGCACCACCCAGCCAGCGGGGACGCACGCGCGCTCGGCGAACCCACCCGGATGCGCAACGCCAAGGTCGTAACCAGTGACAAGCACGGCATCGCCCGGCCGGTAGCGGCTGTCGGTCGAATTCTCGACAATGCCGGCGAGGTCGACACCGGGCACCATGGGATAGCTGCGCACCACGCGTCCATTCGGGCTGCAGGCGAGGCCGTCCTTGTAGTTCACACTGGACCACTCGACCCTGATAGTCACGTCGCCTGCGGGAAGGTTGGAGTCTTCCAGCTGTGCGACGGCAACGCTGAAATCGTCACCTTGCTTGTTCACCACGAGCGCTCGATACGTCACTGACTGGCCTCCGGCGCGGATATTGCCAAAGCGTGGGCCGCCTCGACCGTGCGGGCAACCACTCTCCCGCACGTGGACGCTTACCATCGCTAGAATACGCGGAGATGACGCTTGACCCGGGCCAGTTCCACGTCGCGATGGCCTCACCGCGGGGCTTCAGCCAGGCGTTCGTCCACGAAGGCGCCGGTGGCGTCCCACTGTTACTGGTGCACGGCTGGCCGGAGACAAAGCGGATCTGGTGGCGCAACATCGCACCACTGGCTGCGTCCGGCTTTGAAGTGATCGCGCCCGACCTCCGCGGCTTCGGCGAATCTGAGATCGGGCCCGACGGCTTCCATGACGTCCCGAGTCACAGCCGGGACCTCTTCGCGCTGGCGCACGACCAGCTCGGCCACGACCACGTCGTCGTTTGCGGCGGCGACCTTGGCGGGCCCGTCATCCAGGACCTGTCGCTCCGCTACCCGGACTTCGTCGAGCGCATGGTGCTCTTCAACTCGCCCCTGCCCTACGACCGCGAAAAGATGCAGGGCATGCGCACCCGGCCGGCACGCGAAGCCTCGGACTATTTCGTGCGCCAGGGCACAGACGCGGACAACCTCGCTGCCGAGCTCGATACTGCCGGGAAGCGCAGGCGCTACATCGCCACCTTCTACACATCACGATTCTGGGCGCACCCGGGAGCCTTCGCCGCGGAGGACGTTGATTTCATGACCGAGCCGTTCGCCGATGGCCCGAAGCTGCGAGCGAGCTTCGGCGCATATGAGAGCTCGTTCAACGAGTCCGCCCGCAGCGAACCCTCAACGATGGCAACGCCGAACCCGACACAGACACTCATCCTCTTCGGCGCCAGCGACCACGTCTTGTACCCCGACTTCGACCGCATGGCTGCGGTGGTGTTCCCCGAACACGTTGGGCCATACATCGTGCGCGACGCCGGCCACTTCCTCCAATGGGAGGCAGCCGACGTGCTCAACAACACCCTGCCCGCGTTCTGCCAAGACCTGATTCAGGGACGGAAGCGGGCAAGGTAGCCGGCGAAGTCGGCCTGAAGATCTTTGCCGCGGTTGAAGCCGCGCTCGGTGATGAGGTGGAGGGCTTCTCGCGCCGCCGTGACGTCGGCGTCGGTGGCCACCGCAAGCAGCCGAGCGATGTCCGGCACGTCGTGTTCGCGGCTGTCGCGACTTGCGAGCACTTTCATCGCCAGGAGATGCGACACCGTCGCTATCGGCATTCGAAGAGCCGGGAAAACCGACTCAACGGTCGCACGGGCGACGATTTCAGGTTCAATCCCACACGTTGCGAAGAGGAGATCCAGCAGAAGTGGCGTAGCGTCTTCCGGCGGTGTGTTGAGTCGCACCGTGGCTAACCGCCGCGAAGTCTCGTCCTCCAGGAGCGCGTTGACGGTGAATCCGTACGTGAGAAGCGACGCAACGATCTGCTCCGCTTCGGCATCGGATTGCACAGCGACCGCGACGTCGAAGTCGCTCGTGAAACGGGCAACGCTTCGGGCGGAGACAGCCATGCCACCGACAAGCGCCCAATTTGCCCCAACGCGACTCATGTTGCTCGGGAGAGTCCTCAGTGCCGCCTGGAAGCGATCCACCCTAGTGCCGCGGCCACGAACCGGCGACGCCGGGGCCATCGCCTGGCCGGCGCTCGGCGGCCTCGGCGAGCAGTTGCTTCAGTTCCGCTTCCGTGGCCCCGGGAAATCGCCGTTTGAGGCTTTCGAGAGTGATCATGATGCCCGCGTCAGCCATCTCGGCGGCGAGCTTCAACCGCTCCCCGGCCGCTGTTCCAACTCCCGTATCCATGCCAGCATTGTACTACGGTCGGGCAGCCAGCCGACCGCTGTTGCACTCACTTGATAGGCACCGGACCGCCTCTCAGGCCTCGGAGACTGCCGCGCGGTCCGCCTCGCGTCTTTCCCGCAGGCCACGTTCGCTCGCCGTCTCTTTGCGGGGGTGAGCAGCCTGCTTTTCGCGTTTGGCCGCCGCCTTTGTTTGAGGACGCGGCTGCTGCGGCGTCGATTCCCGCTCGATACGCGCTCCGATCGAAGCGGCAGCACGCTCGGCGGCGGCCTCCGGCTCGGTGACAGGCACTCCGCCCCGCTTTCCGTCCCGGTGTGCGGCCAACTGAGCTGGCACCACGGTGGGCGCTGAGCCGAGCCTGCCCGCCGCTTCGAGGATGGGCCGCAGATACTGGCCGGTATAGCTGGACGGATTCGCGGCGACCTCTTCCGGCGTGCCGGTGGCGACCAATTCTCCGCCACGGTCGCCACCGAGCGGGCCCAGATCGATGATCCAGTCGGCCGATTTGATGATGTCGAGGTGGTGTTCGATGACGAGCACCGTGTTGCCGGCGTCGGCCAACCGTTGGAGCACATGCAACAGGTGGGCGACGTCCTGGAAGCTCAGGCCGGTGGTCGGTTCGTCGAGGACGTAGAGCGTGCGTCCCGTCGAACGCCGGGCGAGCTCGCTTGCCAGCTTGATGCGCTGAGCTTCGCCACCCGAGAGCGTGGTCGCTGGCTGGCCGAGGTGCATGTAGCCGAGGCCGGTGGCCTCCAGGGTATCGACGATCCGCTTGACGCGCGGGAAGTGCGCAAAGAACTCGCACGCCTCGGAGACGGTCATATCGAGGACTTCTGCGATGTTCTTACCGCGGAAGAGGATTTCCAGCGCCTCCCGGTTGTAGCGCTTGCCGTGACAGACCTCGCAAGGGACGGTGACGTCCGGCAGGAACTGCATTTCGACGACCTTATAGCCGTCGCCGGAACACTCTTCGCAGCGCCCGCCCTTGATGTTGAAGCTGAAGCGACCGGCCTTATAGCCACGTGCCTTCGATTCGGGCACCGATGCGAAGAGGTCGCGGACGAGCGTGAAGGCTCCCGTATAGGTCGCGGGGTTCGAACGGGGCGTGCGGCCGATGGGCGACTGATCGATATCGACGACCTTATCCAGGTGTTCGAGGCCGTCGATCGAGTCGTGCAGGCCCGGCCGCTGGCGCGCCCCATGCAGCACCTGCGTTGCGCGGCGAACGAGGATGTCGGTCACCAGCGACGACTTCCCGGAGCCGGAAACACCCGTGACCGCCACGAACTTCCCGAGTGGGAACTCCACATCGAGGTCGCGCAGGTTATTTTCGCGAGCGCCGCGCACGCGCACCACGTTGCCGTTCCCGGGGCGTCTGTGTGCCGGCACCGGGATCTCGCGACGTCCCGAGAGATAGGCGCCTGTGATGCTGCCCTCGCTCGCCTTAATTGCCTCGATATCGCCTTCGGCCACGACGTGTCCGCCGTGGATGCCGGCACCCGGCCCCATATCGATGATCCAGTCGGCGGCACGCATCATCGCCTCGTCGTGTTCGACGATCAGCACCGTGTTCCCGAGGTCGCGGAGGCGTTCGAGCGTCTTGATGAGCCGGTCGCCATCGATCGGATGGAGCCCGATCGACGGTTCGTCGCAGATGTATAGCACACCCATGAGCGCCGAACCGATCTGCGTCGCCAGGCGGATGCGCTGGGACTCTCCGCCCGAGAGGGTGCCGGAGACACGGTCCAGGGTGAGGTATTCGAGGCCCACGTCCTGCAAGAACTCGAGCCGCGAGCGGATCTCCTTCAGGATTTGATAGGCGATCACCTGCTCGCGGGCATTCAACGGAGTCTCTGGCCCGGCAAGGCCGTCGGCCCATGACTTCGCCGCCGAAATGCCGAGGTTCGTAATGTCGACCACGGACTTCCCATCGATCTGGACGCCGAGCGCTTCCGGGCGCAGGCGCCTGCCCTTGCAGACCGGGCAGGGGATTGCGCCCATGTATTTCTCAATCTCGGCGCGGACGTAATCCGAGTCTGTCTCCTTGTAGCGCCGGGCAAGGTTATTGACGACACCCTCGAATTTCGTGTCGTAGGTCTGCGTGCGGCCGTACTGGTTCGTGAAGCGCAGCTTGAGCGGGCGGTCACCGGTGCCAAACATGACGGCGCGCACCTGGTCTTCGGAGAGTTCGCGTACGGGCTGTTCGACATCGAATCCCATGTGCTGCGCAACGGCTTCAAGCTGGCGCATGTACCAGCCTGCCACCGCCGGGGACTTCGACCACGGCTCGACCGCACCGCCTGCAAGCGACTTCGAGCGGTCGGGCATGATCAGGCTCGGGTCGATCTGCATCTCGACGCCCAGGCCGGTGCAAGCCGGACAGGCCCCATGCGGGCTGTTGAAGCTGAACGTGCGCGGCTCGATCTCGCCAATCGAAGTGCCATCGTAGGGGCAGGAAAAGTGTTCGCTGAAGATGCGTTCGGAGTCCGTGTCGCCTGCCCGGCCCCCGGCGAGGGCAACAATCATCACCCCGGAGCCCACCTTGAGGGCCGTCTCGACAGAATCGGCGATCCGGCTGGTAGCCGTCGCATCGGAACCCGGCTCCGGCACCACAAGCCGGTCGACCACCACATCGATATCGTGCTTCTTCTTCTTGTCGAGCACGACGTCCTCGTCCAGGTCCCGGACGTTGCCATCGATCCGGACGCGTACGAATCCGGCCCGCCGCGCTTCGTCGAAGATGCCGGCGTGCTCGCCCTTCTTCGCGCGCGCGACTGGCGCCAGGAGCAGGAGGCGCGAGCCGGCGGGGTAGGCAAGAGTGGCGTCGACTATCTGCTGGACGGTCTGGCGGCTGATGGGCCGCCCGCACTGGGGGCAATGCGGACGGCCGGCACGCGCCCAGAGCAGCCGCAAGTAGTCGTAGATCTCGGTGACGGTGCCCACGGTGGAGCGCGGGTTATTCGAAGTTGATTTCTGGTCGATGGAGATAGCGGGCGAGAGCCCATCGATATGGTCGACATCGGGCTTTTCCATGAGGCCAAGGAACTGGCGGGCATAGGCGGAGAGCGATTCAACGTAGCGCCGTTGGCCCTCAGCGTAGATGGTGTCGAAGGCCAGTGAGGATTTGCCGGAGCCCGATAGTCCAGTTATGACAACCAGCTGATCGCGCGGAATACGCACATCGATGTTCTTCAGGTTATGTTCGCGCGCACCGCGGACGAGGATGTGGTCGAGAGGCATGATTGGATTGTCGAGTTCCAGATGTCGATTGTCGATGCGTCCGCCTGGCCCCGACCGAAACCGATTATATAACGCCTAGAACGATTGTTCTAGCGCCCGGGCCGAAGTGTTCATCGCGTGGTGACGCAGGCGCCCTGACAATGACGCTGTGCAAGAGGCACTCATCGGCGGAATCTTCGCGGCCACCATCGTCGCGCTCTACCTGCGTCCTCGCGGTGTGCGCGACTGGCAGGTTGCCCTGGTGGGAGCGTCCGTCGCGTGGATCGCCGGGCCGCTCTCGTTCGCAGACGGCATCGTCCTCCTGCGGCATTCGTGGAACATCGTCGCGTTCTTCCTCGGGCTCATGCTCCTTGCAGCGGGGGCCGAGGCCGCCGGACTCTACGAACGCGTTGCGTCCGTCCTGCGCCATCAACGCCCTGGGCGACGGCGGGTAGTGGCTGTGCTCGTCCTCGGCACAGCCGTGACGGCCATCCTCTCAAACGACGCCACGCCGCTCGTCCTCACCCCGGCGATCTTCGCGGCAGGAGGTTTGGGCACGCCCGAGACCATGCGTGCCGCGCTGGCCGTGACTTTCGCAGCCGATGGTGCGAGCCTCCTCCTACCTATTAGCAACCCGGTTAACCTGTTGTTCTATGAGCGATTCTCCTTTGGCTTCGGGTCCTACGCGCTGCACGTGCTTCCCGCCGCGGCTGCAGGGATCGCCGTCCTCGCTGTCCTCACGTGGATAGCGTCAGGCAAGTCCGATGCAGGTGCGGATCCTGGTCCTGGCGAGCCAGCGGCCGGCGAGGGGGTGCTCGTCCCGGCTGCCTTCACCACCTTCGCCACGGGCGCCGTCGCGGTCCTCGCACTGGCGTACATCGCAGCTGCGATGGCCGGCGTCCCGCTTGGGCTCGTCACCCTCGGCGGTGGCGCGACGCTGTTCATTGGCGCGGTGTCGTTCGGCGGCTTCGACCAACGCCGCTATAGGGAACACATCTCGGCCGGCCTGCTGGTGTTCGTCGCATCGCTGCTCCTGCTGGTGGCGGTCGTTTCCCGCGTGGGCTTGCTCAGCCCGCTCGTGCAGGCGTTCGGCCACCTCAACGCTGCACCGGTCTTGCTCACTATCGCCGGAGCTGCACTGATTGCGACGCTCCTGTCGAATCTAGTGAACAACTGGCCCGCGGCGTTGCTCCTCGCCGCCACGATAGCCGTCACGCCGGCGCCGCACGGCGCCCTCGTCGTTGGTTCACTCATCGGCTGCACGATCGGCGCGAACCTGACGATGGTTGGGTCGCTTAGCACCGTGTTCTGGCTCAGCCTGCTCCGCCAGCGCGGGGCTGCCATCTCACCGGCAGCGTATTTCCGCGCCTCAGCGCTGCCGACGCTGGCCGCAGTCGCGGCCGCGTGCCTCGTGGCCGCAGTCACCCTTTGAGCGAGCGCACCCGTTCGGGTCAGCGGGCCGCGGCGAGCTGGCGCTCGGCTTCGTCGATGATTCGCTGGAGGTAGAGGCCGTGCGCGGCGTCCAACTCGTGTGCGGTGCCGGTGCGCACGCAGGCGGCGAAGGCGGCGCTAATGTTCGCGAATACAGCGGGGCCCATGCCGGTCATCCCATCCACCGCGATCGTGCCGCCCGGGCCGAAGAGTTCGATACCAACCTTCGCCTGGGGAATCCCCACGGACCCACTCAAAGAGACTTCGCTCACCGCCCCAGACTCGTGATCGAGCAAAAGCCCGACCCAACGTAGCGGGTCTCCATGGGCCTGGACCCGCGTTACTTTCCCGAGCGTGGCGGAAGCAAGGTCAATGGCATGTGGCCCGAGATCCAGGAGCGCGCCACGCTCGAGTCGCCAGCCGAATGCGAACGGCCCGGCAAGCAGCCCACCGGAGATGAACGTCGCACGAGCTCCAGAAGCATCGAACGCACGCGCCTCACCGACGAAGGCACGCACGGCATCGCTGAATCGGTAGGAGAGCATCAGCATGGAGGGCACGCCCGCACCCGCAACCGCCTCGGCGATCCGCAAGGCACCCGCAACATCTGCGCCAGGCGGCTTCTCCAGGAGCAACGCCTTGCCTGCCCGAGCGGCGCGAGCTGCGAACTGCGGCTGCGCTTCGGGCGCGACAGCAAAGGCAACTGCTTCGCAGGCGGCGAGGAGGTCGTCGTAGTCTTCGAAGGATGGGATGTTGTACCGCGCTGCGAGGTCGCGGGAGGCTTCCGGCTTGCGCGCCCAAATTCCAGCGAGCCTCGTCTCGGGCCCGGCCGCGAGCATCGGCGAGTGTACCATCTTCGCCCACGGTCCGGCTCCCACCAGCCCAACCGGGATTGCTGCCTCGGCCATACGATGTCCCCTTTCAGCGGCGCGGTCTGAACCCGGACTCTATCACCTGCGGACGCGGTACCGCAGGTAGACCTCGCCGGTCTCCTCGTTCGGCACAGCGGAAAGGAGGTCCAGCCGCTTCACGTGATCGCGTGCGAAGGCACGGCCCTCGACTGCTGTGAGCGTGTCTTTGCCGCCAACCACAACGGGCCCGAGCGTCGTGAAGTATTCATCGACCAGGCCAGCCTCGAAGAGCTGTGCGTTGAGCCCCGGGCCCCCTTCGACCAGCAACACGGAAGCATGCAGTTCGAAACGCATGTGCCGCAGGGCGGCGGCCAGTTCTTGACCTTCGGGAAGGTCGACCACGCGTCTCCCGGTGGCAACGATGGCCGCGCGCGCCGCTGCAGGGGCGGATTCGGAAAGATAAACGATGCCTTCGAAATCGCGGGCAGTGAAGAAGGTGCGCTCTAGCGGCAGGCTGCCGGAGCGGCTAATCACCGCCGACGTGGGCAGACGTGGCTTGCCCCGAGTGAGGCGGAGAGCTTCGAGGGCCGGGTCGTCCAGCCTTGCGGAGGCACCGCTCGCCCGGAGCGTGCCCGCGCCACCAAGGATCACATCGGCATTGACGCGGAGTTCGCGCATGAGGCGCTGGTCCGTGGTTGTGCCGATGCCCTTTTCGGTGCCCTCGATAACAGCCTTCCCATCGACCGACATGACCATGTTAATGAGCAGATATGGCCGATCCCCCGGTGGGCCAGGAAGGTCGAGGGTGGTGTAGTCGGGTTTCGTCATTGCTCGCCTCGAAAAAAGAATTGCGGCGGTCAGGTCCGCGCGGTTGGTGCGAACTGGAACACCCAGTCGTGCTGTTCGTTGGTGTCGGGCACCTGGCGCCCGCGCACGGCTTCGATTCGGCGCCAGGCTTCCAAAGCCGGAACACCGCCCATCACGAGCAGCGCGGCCACCAGCGTCGGCGCCCGGCCAACGCTGGCGAAGCAATGGACGGCCAGCCCACGCCCTTCGCCGAGAGCCGCCAGCCAGCGCGCGAAGGCCGCAACCGCGAGGTCGGCCCGTGGGACCTGGAGGTTGCCAACCGGAAAGTGGATGAACTCGACATTGTGGGCGCGGCAGCGGGCCGGGACATCTTCGATGCCGAGGCGGGTGATCTCCTCGGGGGTCAGGGCAGAGACGAGCATGTCGAGGTTAGCGTCGCGAAGGGCGGCGATGTCGTCGTCGAGCCACGTTCCCGCCCGCGGGCGGCTGCAGACGGCGAGACGCCCGGGCCAGGGTCCTTCGACGGGGAAAAGCTCCACGGTCGCTCAGGCCCCCGCGAGGTCGGTCTCGGGGTCGAGTTCCCGGTAGTAGCAGGAGGTATGGCCGGTGTGGCAGGTGGGGCCCACCGGGCTGGCAAGTACCAGCAGCGAATTCGCCTCGCAGTTCTTGTGCATGCTGACGAAGTTCAGCCAGTGTCCGCTCGTGGCGCCTTTTTCCCACAGCTCATTGCGGCTGCGGCTCCAGAAGGTCACGTGTCCGGTGCGGTAGGTGTGCGCAATCGATTCGCGGTTCATCCACGCGAGCACCAGCACTTCCTGCGTGGCGGCGTCCTGTACGACCGCCGGGATGAGGCCTCGCTCATCGAAGCTGATCCTGGTTGCTTCTCCCATGCTGTGCTCCTTCGCAGAACAAGGCTGCCTTCTGTTCAGGCTCAAGATGACGTTGTGACCAGGCCCGCCCGGGGATAGACCAGCTACGCGTGGACACGGGGCAGCCGCACGGGCACGCCCGCCGCGGCAAGATGCTCCTTCACCTGGCGGATGGTGTAGGTCCCGAAGTGGAAGATGCTCGCCGCGAGCACGGCGTCGGCACCTCCCTCTGTGAGGGCGGCGACCATGTGCTCGGGCCCGCCGGCACCTCCAGAGGCGATGATTGGCACGGTCACCGCATCACTGATTGCCCGCAGGAGTCTGTTGTCGTAGCCCTTCCGGTGGCCGTCGGTGTCCATGCTCGTCACAAGCAGTTCGCCTGCACCGCGAGCGGTCGCTTCCTTCGCCCATTCCACGGCGTCCAGTCCCGCCGGGTTGCGGCCCCCGTGGGTGAAGACCTCCCACGAACCCCGCTTGCCGGGGACGCGGCGCGCATCGATCGCGACAACGACGCACTGGCTGCCAAAGCGGTCGGCACCCTCGTTGATGAGCTCCGGGGTCTGGATCGCACTGGTGTTGATGCTGACTTTCTCGGCGCCCAGTTCGAGCATGATCTTCATATCGGTCACGCTGCGAATGCCGCCCCCGATGGTGAACGGGATGAACACCTGGTCAGCAGTCGCGGCAACCATGTCGTAGACGGTGCTGCGGTCGTCCGAACTGGCCGTGATATCGAGAAAGACCAGTTCGTCCGCGCCCTCGCGGTCGTAGACTCGCGCTAACTCGACGGGATCGCCGGCATCGCGCAGCTCGACGAACGAGACGCCCTTGACCACGCGACCGCGGTCTACATCGAAGCAGGGGATAATCCGGCGCATGAGCACCCAACGATTGTCGAGTGTGCGATGGCCGGTTGTCGAACGGGCCGGGCCAGCGGCCCGCAGCCTAGCGGCCCGCCGGCCCCACCTGGATATACAGCGCATCGTCCGCGCTTGCCGGGTCCGCGATGACGCCGGCACTGGTGAATAGCGCCACAACGCCTTCCGAATCGGCAATCGCGACGGCGCCCATGCGCGACCACACCGGCACTTTCGCATCGGCCAGCACCTGGCCCACCTTCCGGGATGACCCGTGGTACCGCATCCGGTCACCGATCTGCAGGGCGCGCACGCGGATGGCGCCCTGCAGGGTGCGCTGCGGCACGACCGCCGTGAGTGCGCCGGGCAGCGTGCGCGGCGGGTCAGTCGCGACCACGATGCGCCAGGGGCCGGCAGCGGTGACGCCCGGCACATCCAGGATCTTCGCAGCCAACGGGTCGGCCTCTTCCAACGGAGGCCCAACCCGGACTCTGCCGCTGGAAACTTCGACGAGCGTGTCTCCAAAGCGCACGACGCCAGTGCCCCGCGCCAGCACCGACGCCAGATTCTGGAGGCGCGTTGCGTTCGGTTCG
>Ga0307372_10008038_pt1 | contig 14930 bp, 9 predicted proteins | sample OX1MG_FD_202533 | JGI IMG/M metagenome (GOLD analysis project Ga0307372, IMG submission 202533) | Soil microbial communities from Risofladan, Vaasa, Finland - OX-1 | ecosystem: Environmental > Terrestrial > Soil > Coastal area > Acid sulfate soil | place: Finland: Risofladan, Vaasa | collected... | reverse complement strand
GCCCGGGCGTGTGTGGAGCTGGGATATCGAGCGCCACGAGGCGCTCGCGAACCGTGCGGTGGTGCAAGACCACTGCCCCGGACCCCGTCGCAGCGGGGCCGGGAAGCTGAGGGCAGCCCGTGTCCAAGGACGTGGGAGCGGGTGGCAAGCAGCCCTGACAACGCCGGAGTGGATCAGCACGGTCAGATGGTCTGACGTCCGGCAAGCAAGGCGAGAAGGTGTACGAGAGGAACCAGCGACGGAACGCCCCTCAAGATGACTCCACCAGCTCCAATCTGGCCGATATGGGCTGGGCTGCGGCGCGCACCCGCACAGTGGGGCGGGGAACTCCCGGGCCGGGTGATGTCACCGACCAGGAGGCCACGAGGAAGAACTGCGGCGTACTCGTGGCGAAGCCGCAGGGGCATAGCTGGGCACCGCCCTCGTCGAGCGGTTGGCGAGTGAACGTGGGAACCACCCGGACGGTCCCGATCCCAGCCCACTGCCTGTGGGCTGGGGGGAACGCCCGTCGCTGGCGGATGCCACCCGGGTGGGGCGGAGGGCCCGTAGTAGTCGGAGGGCGGGAGAGCCGTCCACAGGGCGAAGGGGCCCAGCAGGATCGCAGCGTCCCTGCGGCGCGAGGAGCCCGCCGGTGAATATCGGCGATCCGTGGCCCGACCTCGACGAGGCCGAGTCGCGGGTACTCCGGATGCAGACGAAGCTGCACCAGTGGGCGACGGACGCCCCTGGCCGTCGATTCGGTGACGTGTACAACCTCGTCTATGACCCGGCCTTCCTCGTCGTGGCGTGGAGCCGGGTCCGGGACAACCGGGGCGCACGCACGGCTGGTGTCGATGGAGTGGTTCTCCGCTCGATCGAGTTCAATGTCGGGAAGTTCCTCAGCGGGCTGCGAGCGGATCTCAAGGCCCGTCGGTTCATCCCGGCCCGGGTGCGGGAGGTGCTCATCCCCAAGGCGAACGGCAAAGTTCGTCGGCTGGGCATTCCGACCGCTGCCGACCGCGTCGTGCAAGCTTCGTTAAAACTCGTGCTCGAACCCATCTTCGAGGCGGACTTTCGCCCGTGCGCCTACGGGTTCCGTCCTCGACGCCGAGCACAGGATGCCATCGCCGAGATCCATTATCTCGCCACACCCAGCCGCAAGTACGACTGGGTCTTTGAGACGGACATCACAGCGTGCTTTGACGAGATCGATCACACGGCCCTCATGGGCCGCGTGCGACGTCGAATCGAAGACCGGCAGATCCTGGGCTTGGTTCGGGCCTTCCTGGCCTCGGGCCTCCTCGCGGAGGACGGCCACAGCCGGAAGACGATCACGGGGACCCCGCAAGGGGGGATCCTGTCGCCGTTGCTGGCCAACATCGCCCTATCCGTGCTGGACGAGCACTTCACCCGCAAATGGGAGGCGCTCGGCTCGGCCGGGACTCGCGCGAATCGGCGTCGCCAAGGTACACCGGCCTTCCGTCTCGTCCGCTATGCGGACGACTTTGTGGTCATGGTCGGCGGAACCCGTCACGACGCTGAGACGCTTCAGGACGAGGTCGGCGCGGTCCTCGCCCCGATGGGCTTGCACCTGTCGGAGGCAAAGACGCGGATCTGCCATGTGGACGAGGGCTTCGACTTCCTGGGCTGGCGCATCCAGCGTCGCGCCTGGCGAGGTCGGGCCGGGAAGCGGGCGGTCTACACCTACCCATCCAAACAGGCGTTGACCTCGGTGATGGCGACGGTGCGCTCGCTCACCCGTCGACACAAGCATCGGACTCTCGCTGACCTTCTGCGCCGGGTCAACCCGGTGCTCCGGGGATGGTGCCACTACTTCCGCCATGGGGTGTCCGCGCGGACCTTCGGCTATCTCGACTCCTTTGCGTGGAGGCGGATCACCGGTTGGCTCCGCAAGCGACACGGCGGACTGAGTTGGGGCGCCTTGCGTCGCCGCTGCCTCCCCCGCTGGGAGATTCGCGACGGCACGGTCGAGTGGTTCCGGCCGCACGCGGTGCCGATCGTTCGCTACCGCTACCGGGGCACTCGGATCCCCACTCCCTGGTCGGTGAGGGGTGACCCGTGACGGCCCAGCCCGCTGGCGGGATCCTGTGGAGAGCCGGATGCGGGGCAACTCGCACGTCCGGTTCGGAGGGCGGGCCGGAGAAACCCACATGCCGGGAGGCACGCAGGGCGCTCCGGTCCGACCCCTACACCAAGCTGCTGGGCCCCGCGAAGTGGACCTACTTCTACCTGTACGTGATTCTCGACATCTACAGCCGGTACGTGACCGGCTGGATGGTGGCAACCCGCGAGACGGCCGCCCTGGCCGAGCGGCTGATCGCCGAGACCGTGGCCGCCCAGGGCGTGCCCGACGGCCCGTTGACCATTCACTCCGACCGCGGCGCGGCGATGACCTCGAAGCCGGTGGCCCTGCTGCTCGCGGACCTGGGCGTGACCCGGTCCCTCTCCCGGCCCCACGTGAGCAACGACAATCCCTATTCCGAAGCACAGTTCAAGACCCTGAAGTATCACCCGGGTTTCCCCGAGCGATTCGGGAGTGTCGAGGACGCCCGGACCTTCTGTCGCGGCTTCTTCCCCTGGTACAACGACCGCCACCGCCACTCCGGGCTCGGCTACCACACCCCCGCGGACGTCCACCACGGGCGCGCCGACACCCGCCGCGCGGCCCGGGCCGCTGTGCTCGCGACCGCCTACGCCGCTCACCCCGAGCGCTTCGTCCGCGGGGCTCCCGAACCCCCGCGGCTCCCGGGACCGGCCTGGATCAACCCGCCCGCCGACCTGGAGGCGTCGGCCCAATGATTCCCGACTCGATCTGCCTCAAAGGGGTTGACACGGACCGCCCACCGGCCGCCGGGCTCGCCCACGGACGAGACGTGCGCTCGAGCCGCCGTGATCGACGGGTTGGCGCCGGGTCACGCTGGGGTGGGGGGGCCCACGACACGGCCCGACGTGGGCGACGGCGGCCACCGCAGGGGCCAGGCCGGCCCCACCGGGCTCGCCCGTCGAGGGCCACTTATCAACGACACCCGCGACAGCGCGATGAACCCCGCAGTGTCGATGCGGCTCACCCTGGCGAGGTGGAGCCACACCGGCGACGGCTGGAGGAGCTCGCCGTCGGGGATCGGCTGGCGGTGGACCAGCAGCAGTTCGGGGAACCTGCCACCCCGCGCGTCGTCGACGCGGCCAGCGCGGTCGGCGGGAACAGGCCGATCGGGATCGGACCCGCCACGGTGAGCCCGTGCCCGGCCGTGGCGGCGGCACAGCCCTCGTCTCGCGTCGACCGCCTCAGCGGCAGCGGAGCTGTCGGCTCGCGGTCGCGGGTCTGCCCCGTCCGCTGCCGGCCCCCACCCCCGCACCCGCTTACTTTCACTCGGCCATTGACACGGCGCGCTCATGGCCACGTGGGTCGACCACCGGCGCGAGGGGTGGGAGGGGTCCCGCCCCGGGACCCCGAGATGCTGAAGCGGATGCCAGCCGCGTCGGAGTCCCCCTACGGGGTGACGCTCACGCCGCGACCGCCCCAAGCCGGAGCAGGTCGGGGCCGTCGCCGCCACGACCTCGGCCGGGGCCAGGGCGTCGTGGGGCGGCCCGACCGACAGCGTGGGTCCAGCCGGGCTGCCGCGCTGGTCATCCCAGACGACACCGACGCCGTGCCCCGCCGGCATGCCCTCGAGGGGTGCCCCCGTCTCTCCCGCGGCCAGCTGGCGGGCGTGCCGCCGCCGCTCAGGTGGACGTCCGCCAGCCTCCCGAGCAGTGGCTCCGCCGGCTCGGGCGGGTGCGGGGAGTCCCCGGGCAGGGACGCGTCCGCTCGGCCGTCTCGCTCTGCGGATCGGCTGCCCCATCGACTCGTTGGCACGATCCGCCTCGTCGTCATCCGGTCCCCTCGATGCTTTCCGTGCGACCCGAGCACCCGTCCACATCGGACTTGCCTTTGCTCTCCCGCCCCTCCGCGCGGAGCGCGGGGTCGAGGCGGTCAGACGGCGAGCGCATGCCTGCTAAGGCGTGCCCGACCGGTCCGTCACTCGGGATCGGCGAGTAGGGCCGGGCGGCTCCCAGCGGTGGGGCGCCGGGGACCCCAGGGCCTCCGGTCCAGCCACCAGCGCTGGACCCGGCGACCCGTCCCGCAGGCACCCGCTCGCCCACCCCTCTGTGATGCGCGGGACAGGGGGGGGTGAGCCGCCAGCGGGCAGGATCACGCCGCGAGTTGGACGTCTCCCACCTGCTCCATGCTCCGGTGGCGCGATCCCCCCGACCGCAACAGCAGGAACGCCCCAGCGGCCGCGGCGAGGGCGACCGCAGCGCCGATCTCGAGCGCCAGCTGCAGTCCGCTGGTGAACGAGGTGAGGGAGGCCGCCGTGATCGCGTGCGAGACGGCCGCGGTGGTGCCGGCGACGCGGGGAGCCAGGCCTTCGGCGACCGTGGCAGTGGCGGGTTGGAGCCGATGGGCAAGGCCCCCGGGTACCCCGGCCCTGATCAGCTGGTGCTGGTAGACCGATGCAACCCGGCTGGCCACGACGGTGCCGAGCACGGTCGTGCCCAGCACGCCCCCCACCTGGAAGGCGGTGGCCTGGAGCCCGGCGGCGACGCCGGCGAGGTGGCGGGGTGCGCTCCCCACCACCGCCTGCGAGCCGCCGGTCTGGACCGCGCCGAAAGCGATGCCGATGAGCGGAAGCCAGGCTCCGATGGCGAGATACGCGGAGTGGGGCTCCAGCCGCGAGAGTCCGATGAGAGCGATCGCGACCAGGACGAACCCAACTGTGAGCGGGAGCCGGGGGCCGATCCGGCCCACGATCCACCCCCCGACCGGGGCGCTCACCATCAGGACGCCGGTGAGCGGAAGCAGGCTGATCCCGGCAGTGATCGGGGAGTCGCCGTGGATCCGCTGGAGGTAGAGGGTGAGGTAGAAGATGACGCCGAAGAGGGCAAAGACGGCCGCCACCAGGACCGCGAGTCCCGCGCTCAACTGCCTAGAGCGGAAGATCGCGAGCGGAATGAGGGGAGTCCGCGCCACCCGCTGCCAGGCGGTGAAGACGGCGAGCAGGACGACCGCCGCGGCCAGGAAGCCGACGACGGTCGAATTGCCCCAGCCGGCGGTCTCGGCGTCGATCAGCGCCCAGATCAGGCTGAAGAGCCCGCCGGAGAGCAGGACCACCCCCAGCAGGTCGATCGACCGGCCGGTGCCGAGGTCACGGGATTCACGGATGACCCACCCGCCGACGAGCAAGGAGATGATGCCCACCGGGACGTTGACGAAGAAGATCGACGACCAGGACACCGACTCGACCAGAGCGCCGCCGATGATCGGGCCCGAGGCGGTGGCGATCGCGGACGCTCCGCCCCAGATCCCCACCGCCTGCGCCAGCCGCTCGGGCGGGAAGGTGGCGCGCAGGATCGCCAGGGTCTGGGGGAAAAGGAGGGCGCCGAAGCAGCCCTGGACGGCGCGGAAGGCTATCAGCTCGGCCAGCGAGCCCGAGAGACCGCAGGCGAGCGAGGCGAGCGCAAAGCCGGCGGTCCCGATCAGGAAGATGCGCTTGCGCCCGAATCGGTCGCCCAGCCGCCCCCCCGTGATCAGCCCCCCGGCGAGGGCCAGCAGATACGCCGAGGTCACCCACTGCAGCTCACCCAAGCTGGCGTTGAAGTGGCGGCCGATGGTGGGATTCGCCACCGAGACGATGGTGTTGTCGAGGACCACCATCACCAGCCCGAACGTGACGGCGACCAGGGTGAGGGCGGGGTGGCCGAATCCGCGACGCGGCGATCGGATCCTGCCGGTCTCCCGGTTCGCCTGTGGGTCGCCCAGGGCAGCGAGCTGGCGGTCTGTCATGCGATGGCTCCTCGTGGAGGTGGCGGCGGTATAATCGGAGACGCGGCTCCGCTTGTCAAGAATACGGAGGGTCGGCTCCGCTTGTCAAGCTGCCAAGGGGGACAGAGGTGAGCGACCAGGGGGCGCGGCGTCCACGGGCGGACGCGCGGCGGAATCGCGAGCGGGTGCTCGAGGCGGCGGAGCAGATCTTCGCCACGGTGGGGCTGCAGGCGCACACCGACGACATCGCCCGCGAGGCGGGCGTGGGGGTGGGCACCGTCTACCGCCACTTCCCCACCAAGCACCAGCTGGTGGAGGCGGTGATCGCGCGCCGCACCGAGTCGCTGCTGACGGCGGCCCGGGCCGCGATCCGGGACCCCGATCCCGGCGAGGCGTTCCGGCGCATCTTCGCCCGTGGGGCCGACCTGCTCGGCCGCAATCGCGCGATCGCCGAGGATGTCGCCGAGGGCATCAGCCTGCCCGCCCTCCCGCCCGGGATCAAAGAGGAGCTGTTCGGGGCCATGAGCGACCTCGCCGTCCGCGCCCAGGCGGCGGGTCAGCTGCGAGCCGACGTCTGCCCCGCGGACGTGGTGATGCTGGTGTCCTGCGTCGCCCACAGCGTCGAGCTGACCCAGCGGCTCGACCCGGGCCTGCGCCGGCGCTTCCTCGCCCTGATCCTGGATGGTCTTCGACCCGATGCCGCCACTCCCCTCCCCGGCCGCCGTCTCGACCTCAGCGACCTCCATCGACTGGCGGCCCACCCCCGCGGCAGCTGACCTCGGGACGCACGTCCCCACCGAGCGGCGCAACGGGGTCGACCCGACGGCTGCGCGCCACCCGTCGCAGCGGGACCGGGTGCCCGATGGGGCGCGGAGGGGCTCCCCTACCCGCAGCGCGGAGGACCCGGCCCGGTTCGCCGGGTGTCGCTCCCAGCCGTCAGCTCTCCGGCACGCCCCGCGTCACCCGGGTACGCGGCACCGAGGCCCCAGCGGTGCCGCCGGCCGATCCCGGCGCCGGCGCAACCGGGGCGACCCGGCCCGCGGCACCCCCCGGCGGGTCCCCAGCGCCCGGATGGCCCGGGCGAGAGGCTGGCGCGAGCCGGTTGAGCCCTCCGGGGTGCGCGGGTCCCAGGGGCCGCGCCCGGGTGGATAGACTCAGGTCCAGCCCATGTGCCGTGTCTGCCTGAAGCGACCCGAGATCCCCGAGGAGCGCTACGGCCGCTGCGAGGCCTGCGCCAAGGCCGGTCGGGTCCCCGTCCGGCTGCAGATCCGCACGCTGCCGGAGCCCTGGCGGGTGCGTGCCGGGGAGCTCTCCCCCCGAGCGCTGCGCGAGCGTGCCGGAGCTGGGCTGGCCGCCTTCAGCGGCCAGCCCAGCCCCAAGGGCCACCTGGTCCACAACCAGTGCGAGCTGATCCTGGTCGGGTCCCGGGTGGAGCAGATCCGAGCGGCCCCCGGTCTGGCCCGGTTCCCCGAGCAGCTGCTGGCCGCCCTCCGCGAGGCGGCCGGCCGCTCCGACGCCAGCTGGTAGCCGGGCGCCGGGTGGGTCAGCCCCGCTCCGCGGTTGTGTCCACCAGCTCAGCTTCTCGCTGGGCATCGTCCCCACCCCCGGTGCCCTCCGGGGCTCGCACGGCGCGCAGCACCAGCCGATCCTGGTCGGCCTCGACCGCCACCGTGTCCCCCTCTCCGAAGCGCCCCTCCAGGATCGCGGTCGCCAGGGGATCGGCGAGGCGCCGCTGGATCAGGCGCTTCAGCGGACGGGCCCCGAAGGCGGGGTCGTAGCCCGCCTCGGCGAGCCACCCTTGCGCCGCCGGGCTGACCTCCAAGCCGATCCCGCGGGCCCGGAGCCGGGCCTGCAGCTGGGCCAGCTGGATCCCCACGATCTCACCGATCTCGTCCGCGCTGAGACGGTGGAAGAGCACAACCTCATCCACCCGGTTGAGGAACTCGGGGCGAAAGTGCCGGTGCAGTTCCGCCCACACCTGCTCGCGCACCGCCTCCTCGGCCGGGGCGTCGGCGTCGGCCGGGAGCGCCGCGATCAGCGGACTGCCCAGGTTGCTGGTCATGATCACGACCGCGTTGCGGAAGTCCACCGTGCGGCCCTTGCCGTCGGTGAGGCGCCCATCCTCCAGGATCTGGAGGAGGATGTTGAAGACGTCGGGGTGGGCCTTCTCGATCTCATCGAGCAGCAGGACCGCGTAGGGGCGGCGGCGCACGGCCTCGGTCAGCTGGCCGCCCTCGTCGTGGCCGACGTAGCCGGGTGGCGCCCCCACCAGGCGGGCCACCGCGTGCTTCTCCATGTACTCGCTCATGTCGAGCCGCACCAGCGCGCGTTCGCTGTCGAAGAGGAACTGGGCGAGCGAGCGGGCCAGCTCGGTCTTGCCGACCCCGGTGGGGCCGAGGAAGATGAAGGACCCGATGGGACGGTTGGGGTCACCCAGACCGGCCCGTCCCCGGCGGACGGCGTCGGCGAGGACCCGGACGGCCTGATCCTGGCCCACCACCCGCTCGTGCAGCCGCTGCTCCATCTCCAGCAGCTTGCGGACCTCGCCCTCCAGCATCCGGCTGACCGGAACGCTGGTCCAGCGGGACACCACCTGGGCGATGTCCTCCTCGTCGACCTCCTCCTTCAGCAGCGGCTGCCCGGCCTGCAACGCCAGCAGCCGCTGCTGCTGGGAGTCGAGCCGCTGGCGCAGCTCGGGGAGCGCGCCATAGCGAAGCTCGGCCGCCTTGCCGAACTCGGCGGCGCGCTCCGCCTGCTCCGCTGCGAAGCCGGTGCGCTCCAGCTGCTGCTTGGTGGACCGGATCTCGGCGATCGCCGCCTGCTCCTGCTGCCAGCGGGCGCGCAGCCCGTCGGCGCGGGCCCGCAGGTCGGCGAGCTCGCGCTCGATCGCCTGCCGGCGCTCGGCCGAACCCCGGTCGGACTCGCGCCGCAGCGCCTCGCGCTCGACCTCGAGCCGGCTCACCTGCCGCTGCGCGGTGTCCAGTTCCACCGGCATCGAGTCAATCTCCATCCGCAGACGGGCGGCGGCCTCGTCGACGCAGTCGATCGCCTTGTCGGGCAGGAACCGGTCGGGGATGTAGCGCTGGGAGAGGGTTGCGGCCGCCACCAAGGCGCCGTCGGTGATGCGCACTCCGTGGTGCACCTCGTACCGCTCCTTCAGCCCGCGCAGGATGCTGATCGCGTCCTCCACTGACGGCTCCCCCACCATCACCGGCTGGAAGCGACGCTCGAGCGCGGGGTCCTTCTCGATGTAGGTGCGGTACTCGTCATAGGTGGTGGCACCGATGGCACGCAGCTCGCCCCGCGCCAAGGCCGGCTTCAACATGTTGCTGGCGTCCATCGCCCCCTGGGCGGCGCCGGCACCCACCAGGGTGTGCAGCTCATCGATGAACAGCACCACTCGCCCCTCGCAGGCGACCACCTCCTTGAGCAGCGCCTTCAGCCGATCCTCGAATTCGCCTCGGTACTTGGTGCCGGCGATGAGGGCGCCCAGGTCGAGCGCCGCCACCACCCGGTCGCGGAGCGACTCGGGCACGTCACCGTGGGCGATCCGCAGCGCCAGCCCCTCCACGATGGCGGTCTTGCCGACTCCGGGCTCGCCGATCAGGACGGGGTTGTTCTTGGTACGGCGCGCCAGCACCTGCATGGTGCGCCGGATCTCATCGTCACGCCCGATGACAGGGTCGAGCTTGCCCTGGCGCGCGAGCTGGGTGAGGTCGCGGGTGTACCGCTCCAACGCCTGCTGCTTCGACTCGGGATTGGCATCGGTCACCCGCTGACCCTGGCGCAGACTGGCGAGCGTGGCCAGCAGCCGGTCACGGGTGACACCTGCCCCGTGCAGCAGACCCGCCACCGGACCGCTGCGCACATCCGCCAGCGCCAGCAGGAGGTGCTCAGTGGAACAGTACTGGTCCTGCAGCTGCTCCATCTCGCGCCAGGCCGCCTCCAGACAGACGGTCAGCTCCCGCGAGGGCGACGGCTGGGCGCCCTGCTGGCGGGGCCGCTGATTGAGGTCGCGGCGAATCCGCGCCGCGATCGCGGCCGGGTCCGCCTCCACCCGCTGGAGCAGGGGGATGACCAACCCGTCCGCCTGATCCAAGAGGGCGAGCAGCAGATGCTCGGGGTCCACCTGCGGGTGTCCGTCGGCTGTCGCCAGCTCGGTCGCGACCCGCACGGCCTCCTGGCTGCGCTCGGTGAAGCGGTCGATTCGCACAGGGACTGTGTACCCCGCCGCCGGCGCGACAAATCCCGAGCGGGGCTCGGGTCGGCACCGCCGGACCGGTCGCGGGGCGGCATGCGCCGCCCGCATCATGGTCGTGGCTCACGCGCACCCCGACCAGCACGGCACCCCGCTGCCGGTAGACCCGCTCACGGCGGCCGGCACCGGTGATGGGTGACCGAACCACGGGCGTGTGCGCGCCCCCGGCCATCACCCGCGGCGGCGGCCAGGCTCCCACGCGCGCCGGCCAGCCCCGTCAGCCGCCGCGCCATCGGTGCCGGCATCCTGCGCCCGTGTGCGCTCGGCGCTCACCCGCCGCGGCGGGAGCAGGGTCCGCGCCGCCCCGCAATGAGCGGGGGAGCCGCAGCGCTGGCTCGGGACGACGGGCGGGGCAGCGGGGCTCCGCGGCGCCCCCGCGGTGACCGTCGTGCCCGCCTGGGCGTGCTCGACGAGGTCGCATCCGTCCGCCCGGGCCCTCTGGATCGGGGGCCACGCGTCGGGACGGGGTCGGACCACGACATCCGTCAGGACGGCGGGGAAGCGGGGGCACCATTCCCCTGCCCCTGGGGGGACCGTGACCGGACCGCAGTGCGGCCCTCCGGCCCGGGACCGTCCCGCCTCGCGGTCGCGCCCGGCTGACTCCCTTTCAGGTGTACGGCCGAGGTGCCGGCCTGCGCATCGCGAGCATGCCGATCGTGGTGGCTGAGCGATCCGCCCCGGCCCCGTGGGTGGGGCCGGGGCGGGCTCCCCCGGTTGCGCCCGTGTGGGGAGGGGCTCACACCTCCTTGAACTCGGCGTCGACGACATCGTCGCCGCCGGCCGGGGCCACGGCGCCCTCGCTGCCGGTGCCGTCGGGGTCAGGCGCGGCCGCCCCGTCGGCGCCGTCCGCCCCGGGCCGGGTCCCCTGGTACACCGCCTCGCCCACCTTCTGGAGCGCGGCCGAGAGCTCCGCCTGGCCGCTCGCCATGGCCGCCGAGTCCTCGGACTTGATCGCCGCCCGCAGGGCCTCCATCTTCTGGGTGATGTCGGCCGACAGCTCGGCGGAAATCTTGTCCTGGTGGTCGCGCAGCGTCTTCTCGGCGGTGTACACAAGTCCGTCCGCGCGATTGCGCTCGGCGATCGCGTCGGCCTTGCGGCGATCCTCGTCGGCGTGCGCCTCGGCCTCCTTGACCAGGCGATCGACCTCCTCCTTCTGGAGGGTGGTCGAGCCGGTGATGGTGACCTTCTGCTCGCGACCGGTGCCGCGGTCCTTGGCGGTGACGTTGAGGATGCCGTTGGCGTCGATGTCAAAGGTGACCTCGACCTGGGGGACACCGCGCGGGGCGGGCGGGATCCCGTCCAACATGAAGCGACCCAGGGTGCGGTTGTCGCGCGCCAGCGGCCGCTCGCCCTGCAGCACCACGATCTCCACCGACGACTGGTTGTCCGCGGCGGTCGAGAAGACCTGGCTCTTGCTGGCCGGGATGGTGGTGTTGCGGTCGATCAGCTTGGTGTTCACCTCCCCCTCGGTCATGAGCCCCAGCGAGAGCGGGGTGACATCGAGCAGGAGGACGTCCTTGACCTCGCCCTTCAGCACTCCCGCCTGGATCGCGGCGCCGACAGCGACCACCTCGTCAGGGTTGACGCCCCGGTGCGGCTCCTTGCCGCCGGCGAGCACCTTCACCAGCTCCTGGATCACCGGCATGCGGGTGGATCCGCCCACCAGGATCACCTCGTCCAGCTCGCCCACGCTCATCCCGGCGTCCTTGAGCGCGCTCAGGAAGGGAGTCCGGCACCGCTCGGTGAGGTCCTGGGTGAGCTGCTCGAACTTGGCCCGCGCCAGGCGCAGGTCGAGGTGCTTGGGCCCGTTCTGGTCGGCGGTGATGAAGGGCAGGTTGATCTGGGTCTCCTGCAGCTGCGAGAGCTCGACCTTGGCCTTCTCGGCGGCCTCGGTCAACCGCTGCAGCGCCTGCCGATCCTGCTTCAGGTCGATCCCCTGCTCGCGCTTGAACTCCTCCGCCAGCCAGTCGACGATGCGCCGGTCGTAGTCGTCGCCGCCGAGGTGGGTGTCCCCGTTGGTGGACTTGACCTCGAAGACCCCCTCGCCCACCTCCAGCACCGAGACGTCGAAGGTGCCGCCGCCCAGGTCGAAGACCATGATCTTCTCGTTGGCCTTCTTCTCCAGCCCGTACGCGAGCGAGGCCGCGGTGGGCTCGTTGATGATGCGGAGCACGTTGAGGCCGGCGATCTGGCCCGCGTTCTTGGTGGCCTGCCGCTGGGCGTCGTTGAAGTAGGCCGGCACAGTGATCACCGCGTCGGTCACCTTCTCGCCGAGGTAGGTCTCGGCATCGGCCTTCAGCTTCTGCAGCACCATCGCCGAGATCGCCTCGGGGGTGTAGCGGGCGCCCTGAACCTCGACCTCGGCGCGCCCCTCCTTGCCCGCCACCACGTGGTAGGAGACAATGGCCCGCTCGCTGGTCACCTCATTGAACAGGCGCCCCATGAAGCGCTTGATCGAATAGATCGTGTTCTCGGGGTTGACGGCCGCCTGACGGCGGGCCAGCTGGCCCACCAGCCGCTCCCCGGCCTTGGTGAAGGCCACCACCGACGGGGTGGTCCGCCCGCCCTCGGCGTTGGCAATCACGACGGGCTCCCCCGCCTCCATCACGGCGACCACCGAATTGGTGGTTCCGAGGTCGATCCCGACGGTCTTGGCCATGAAAGTCTTGGAACCTCCCAGATCCTGCCGGAGCCGGCGCACCGATGCGGCGCCCGGGTCCCCCCACGTCCCTACCGTACCGCGCCGGGCGGACGGCGAAACCCACCGGGGCGCCGGCTCGGCCGGCCCCTGCGCGCATCGGGCGGAGGGGAGCGGCCGGGTCACCCCCGACCAGCCCCGGCGTCCGCTCCCGCTCGGCGCCGCCACCGGCTCGCTCGCGACCGATGGGGCCGCGCGGCGGGCGCGGGGACCGGGACGGGCCGCGGTGGAGCCGCGACAATGGGGCGATGGGGAGTGCGGTCCCGCGAGCGCCCGGCCCACGCGGACGCCAGCGCAGCGGGGGGGGACGGGCCTGGACCGGGATCGTCGCCGGCTCGCTCGCCCTGGTCATCTTGGTGCTGGTGCCGGCGGGGGCGCTGGCGGTCCGGGTGAGACCGCAGCGCCCGGCGGCCGGCCCCCTCCCCTGGTTGTCGGTCCGGGGAGGGGTCATCGTCGACGGGCGCGGCCGTGAGGTCCTCCTCCGCGGCTTCAACGATGATGAGCTGCTCCGGCCCGCCCAGCTCCCCTCGGCGCTGACCGCACAGGACGCGGCCCTGATCCAGGCGGAGGGCTTCGACGTGGTCCGGCTGCCGATCGCCTGGTCGCGGCTGGAGCCCCGGCCCGGGCAGCTCAGCCACAGCTACCTCAATCGGATCGTGCGGCTGGTCCGGCTCTGCGCCGCCCACCGCCTCTACACCGTCATCGACATGCACACCGAGGACTTCGGCCCCGCCTTCGGAGGCATCGGCGCACCCCGGTGGCTGCGGGTGCCGCTGGTCCCCAACCTGCAGCTCCCGGGGCTGGGGGCGGCCTGGCGACGCCACCTCTCCCCCGCCGTCAACGCCGCCCTGGCGGCGTTCTGGCTCACGCCCGGCTGGCAGAACCTCTACTGGGGGGCGCTGGCGCAGGTGGCCCGGCGGCTCCGCCCGTTCTCCGGCGTCGCCGGCTACGACCTCTACAACGAGCCCCATCCCCTGCCGATCCCGCCGGCGCTCTTCGAGACCCGGATCCTGTGGCCCTTCTACGCCCGCGGGATCGCACGGATCGCCCGCGCTGACCCCAACCACCTCTTCATCGTCGAGGGTGAGCTCTTCGGCGGGCTGCCCACCGCGATCCGTCCCCTGCACGCCCCCGATCTGGTCTACTCGCTCCACCTGTACGCCGGCAGCCTGCTTCCGCCCGCCTTCGGCGGGAGCGCCGCTCCGCTGTGGGCGGAGCTGTCGCAGGGGCTGCGGGAGTCACGCCGGTTGCCGGCCGCCTACTGGACCGGCGAGCTCGGGATCGCCCGCACCGTGCCCCGTGCCGAGAGCTGGGCCCGTGCCGAGCTGCGACTGGCCAACCGAGCCCGGGTCGGGTGGGCGTGGTGGCAGTGGGCCGACGCGGGCAGCTGGTCGGTGGATGCGGCCGGGGGCAGGGTCGCGTGGTCCTGGCTGCGGGTGCTGGCGCAGCCCTATCCCACAGCCGCCCCGGGGCACCTGCGGTCGGTCGTCTTCCGCGACGGCCAGCTCTCGGTGACCCTCGACGGGGTGCCCCCTGGGGCCGCCCCGCTCCAGCTCGCCTGGCCGGCCTGGCTGGGACCGCCCCGGGTCGACTCTCTGTGCGCCCGCCCCCAACGCGGGTGGACGTGGGCCACCGGCAGCCTCTCCCTCAGGCTGACCCGCCCCCGCTGCACGGTGACAGTCCGATCCGCCGGGGCGTCCCCCGGGAGGACGGCGGCGGTCATCGGGGGCTGAGGGCGGACGCGCGACACCGGCTGAGGACGTCCAAGGTGGCGACCGCATCCGAGCCGGCGGTGCGCACGGGGTCGCCGGTGCGCACCGCCCGGGTGAACGCGCGCACCATCTCGGCGTACGGGTCGGCCGCGGGGGCGGGGAGGAGTCGCAGTCGCCCCTGGCGCTCCAGCTGCAGCGGCAGCGCCTCGCCGACCCAGGCGGTGAAGGGGCGCGTCAGGGTGCAGACCGCGCGCGTCCCCACCAGCGTCAGCCTCTGGTGCTCGGCCGCCACGAAGCTGACCGCCACGCTCGCGCTCGCCCCCGAGGCGAATCCCAGCACCGCGGTCGCGGCGGCGTCGACGCCGTGGCGCCACTCGGCCGCCGCCACCACGCGCACCGGCTCGGCATCCAGCAGCCAGCGCACCGCCCCGACCGCGTAGCCACCCACATCGAGGAGGG
>Ga0307372_10008037_pt1 | contig 14932 bp, 14 predicted proteins | sample OX1MG_FD_202533 | JGI IMG/M metagenome (GOLD analysis project Ga0307372, IMG submission 202533) | Soil microbial communities from Risofladan, Vaasa, Finland - OX-1 | ecosystem: Environmental > Terrestrial > Soil > Coastal area > Acid sulfate soil | place: Finland: Risofladan, Vaasa | collected... | reverse complement strand
TCTCGTGGTCTTATACCCGGAGAAGCTAAGTTCTGGCTGGACTAATTTTCGGGGAGCAGGTCAGCCGTTCGCAAAAAGAGCGCCCCAGGCGACAAAGGCAACGGGCGTTCGAAACGCAAACTGCCAGCACCCCAGTCTTATATCGGAGCGTTATAGTTATATTGGTCGGGAGTTTTGCTGGGAGCCAAACGCCGTGGCGCGATTTGATCCACGTTTACTGCTGATACTGTTGCTGGCGCTGCCTGCGCTGGTTTTCGCGCTGGCGCGCGAGGCTGCTCCGTCGCCTGATTCCGCGGCGAGGCAAGTTTCCGCGCAATCGAGCGCGAACTTGGGAGCGCAGCCAGATCGCGACGGCGCTTCCACTGACACCGCTCAGGGCGCGAGCCGGAATTCGGGGGCGCAGGCCGATCAGGGCAGCTATTTGTCTACGCCAGCGAGCTGTCCGGCGAAAAGTTTGCTGGTCAATTACGAAGTGGAGCGGTTCGGGCACACGTGGCAGGTGCCCATCTGGCAGTATGGCGACGGCGAGGCGTTCTCCTTCGCCTCGGGGATGACCATCGACGCGGACGGCGCGCCCAACGCTTACAACGCGGAAAACACCGGACTTGATGACCTGGCGAACGCGGGATCTCCTGGCCACTGGGAAGGCATTTTGCAGAATGAGGATGGCAGCCCGCTGGTTCAAGGCCCCGGCGATCCCTACCCCGGCTACTACATTTCGTGCACCGCGCTGGCGGATTGGACGAAGGCTCCGCACGACCCGGCACGATTTGTGAATGCGGCGAAGATTCCCTACATCGTGCTGCCCGGAGACCTGGCTCGCCAAACCGGAGCGCGGCCCGGCGACATGGCGGTGGTGGTGAACATCTGGAACGGGGAATATTCGTACGCGATTTTTGGCGATGTGGGCACGCTCGGAGAAGGGTCGATCGCGCTGGCCAATAATTTGGGAATTTCTTCTGACGCGCGGCATGGCGGCACTTGGTGGGGCGTGATGTATCTGGTGTTCCCCGGCTCCGGCGATCATCGCCCGAAGCCGATTGACGCAATCGACCGGCAGGGTCAGCAATTGCTGAGCGATTGGGGCGGAGTGGCGAAGCTGAACGCGTGCGCGAAGGACGCGCCGCGCCCGCCACGTTCTCCGTTTGGTCGCAACTTTCGCTCCGACACTCCCTAAAAGGGCATGGCTCCGCTGCTGGTGAGACTCGTCTTTACGGACAACACGGGATTCCGCGAGCTTCTCGCTGAAGCGGCCGCCGCCTTGGTCGCCGCGTATGGCAGAATGCTGCTTCTGTTGCGCTAGCTTCTTCTCCGCGAGCGGAGAGCGGAATCGCAACTCCTCTGGTAAAATGCTTTCGGAATGCCAACGCAACAGGACCCACGGAGTACACCTGCATCCGTCAAAGTACGCGTGAGCACTGGTGAAGGCGTGGACATCGTGTGGTCGGACGAGCACTCCAGCCACTTCGATTTCCCGTACCTGCGCGACCACTGCCCGTGCGCGACTTGCAACGACGAACGCGACCGGAAAGAACAAGAAAAATCGAAAGGCATTCGCAGCGATTTGCTGCCCATGTACAAGCCGAAGGTGACGGCGAAATCGGCCTCTGCCGTGGGCACTTACGCGATTCAGATGGAGTTCAGCGATAGCCACTCTACGGGAATTTATACTTTTGGATTTCTGCGAAGTATTTGCCCGTGCGCTGCCTGCCGAAAGGCGGCCTCGGATGCGAAATCGGAAGAAGCCACGGCGTAAGGCCGTCGCAGATGAATCTGTTATTGGGCGGTGGCTGGGCGAGGAAACAGCCGGAGCGCCGCAATCGAAAATTTGGATGACAGCGATTCGGAAATACAGTCACGAGGCACACTCCCTTTTTGGGAGCTTTCAACGTATAGTTGTTCCCCGCGTGCTAGATAAATTCCCTTATGGCATCGAATCCTAACGGCTCCAGTGTAGGCAGCTCCGTGCGACCGGTCGCCAAAGTTTTGGTGGCGACCACGGCCATGCTGGCGTTCATTTCGTACTGGCGCGCCGCGGCGATCGTCCTGAACGACCTCGGCTCCTCCGCTTTCTACGCCGCAGGTATCGCTGAGACCTTCGTTGGGAAGAGCGCGCCGTGGTTTGTCCTGGCGATCATGCTCTTCGCCTTTGCGGTGCAAACGCTTTATTACGAAAGCTGCGGCATGTTCGTCCGCGGCGGTGTGTATCGCGTGGTCAAGGAGGGGATGGGATCGACCCTGGCGAAGTTCTCCGTCTCCGCACTGATGTTCGACTACATTCTCACCGGGCCGATCAGCGGCGTGTCCGCGGGCCTGTATTTGGTGGGACTGCTGAACGAGCTGTTCAAGTACACGCATGTCAGTTTTACGCTGCCGACGAATGCCGGAGCGGCCGTCTTCGCAATCATCGTCACCCTGTATTTCTGGTGGGAAAACGTCAAAGGTATTCCCGAATCCAGCGAAAAAGCGCTGCGCATCATGTACGTCACCACGCTGATGGTGATCATTCTCGTCGCATGGTGCGGGTACACGCTATGGGTTCGCGGAGCGCATCTGCCTCCACTTCCCACCCTCCAGAACATCCATTATGGAAGTGATGCTCTTGGATGGCTCAAACATACTTCGCTGCCGTACACCGTGGGCCTGATCGGCATTCTGATCGGCTTGGGGCACTCCGTGCTGGCCATGAGCGGCGAAGAAACCATGGCCCAGGTATACCGCGAGATCGAGCATCCCAAGCTGCCCAACCTGAAAAAGGCCGGGATGGTCATCTTCCTCTACAGCGTGATCTTTACCGCTGGCGTGGCGTTCTTCGCCGTCATGATCGTTCCGGATGCGGTGCGCGGCAGTTATTCGGACAACTTGATCAGCGGATTGGCCATGTACTTGGTCGGACCTCTGGCGCTGCGAATCGGCTTCCGCATTTTCGTGGTCGTCGTGGGCGTGTTGATGCTGGCGGGCGCGGTGAACACCGCTATCGTTGGGTCGAACGGCGTGCTGAATCGCGTTTCCGAAGACGGCATCCTTCCCGACTGGTTCCGCAGCCCGCATCGTCGTTTCGGCACTTCATACCGAATTTTGAACCTAGTGGTCGGTCTTCAGCTCCTGACGATCATCCTGAGCCGCGGCAATATCTTCGTACTCGGCGAAGCGTACGCGTTCGGCGTGATGTGGAGCTTCGCTATGAAGGGCTTGGCGGTGATGGTGCTGCGGTATAAAAAGCCGGAACACCGCGAATACAAAGTTCCGCTGAACTTTACGATTTTCGGCAAGGAAATTCCGCTCGGCGTGGCGCTAATCACGCTGACGCTCTTTGCCCTTTGTATCATCAACCTATTCACGAAGGAGGTGGCCACGATTTCGGGCGTGGCCTTTACGGTGATCTTTTTCGGGGTGTTTGAAATTTCCGAACACGTCACGAAGAAAAAGTCCGGCATGCACGCCGAGCTGGACAAATTCAATTTGTCGCAAGCGGCGGATTTGACCACCGAAAACGTGGGCGTTCAGCCCGGCAATTTACTGGTGCCGGTGAGCACGTATTACGCTCTTTATCCGCTGGAAGCTGCGCTGCGCCGCGCCAAACGGCGCGAGGCGGAAATCGTGGTGCTGCACGTGCGGATGCTGCGGCGCGCCACTTCGGGCGAATACGATTTGGCGCCGGATCAGTTGTTCACCGCAATCGAGCAGATGCTCTTCACCAAAGTACTGGCAATGGCGGAAAAAGAAGGCAAGCCGGTTCGCCTGGCGGTAGTTGCCGCCAACGATTTGTGGGAAGGCATTTTGCGGACCGCTGCGAATCTGGAATCGAGCGCGGTGGTGGCCGGCAGTTCGTCGAATGCATCGGTCACCGAGCAGGCTCGCGAGATCGGCTTAGCCTGGGAGCGGATGCCTGATCCCAGGCCGCGCGTAACGCTGGAGCTGTTCACGCCGTCCGGCCAGGAGCAGATCTTCTATCTTGGTCCGCACGCGCCACGCATGACGCCCAAAGAGGTCGACCTACTGCACAAGGTTTGGCTTCAGCTGAGCGACCGCCTGCCGGGGCAGGAAATCCACCATCACGACATCGTTCACTTCGCATTAGACGAAGTCGAGCGCGAAATCAAGGACGGCCAAGCGGAAGATGTCCTGAAGCGGCTCCGCGAACACCTGGTGGAAATCGAAAACCGCCGCGAAAAACCCTAGTCGTCCAAGCGGCTCTCGAAGCGCGCCTATTCCCGCTGGTCCCGCGCCAATTTCCTAGCCAATCGCCAATTCGCGCGTAAAATCCGAGGTGCAGTTCGGGCAGCGCTTGGCCTGAATCGGAATAGCCGTGCAGCAGAACGGGCAATCCTTCGTCGTCGGCGCCGCCGCAGGAGCGGGTTTGGTCGTCCAGCGGTTCACCTGCCGCACCAACAGAAAAATAGCGAACGCCACGATCAGAAAACCGATGATGTTATTGATGAAGAGGCCATAGTTGATCGTGGCCGCGCCCGCAGCTTTCGCAGCTGCGATCGTGGGATACGACTTCCCGGAAATATTTAGAAACAAGTTCGAGAAATCGACTCTGCCGATGATCCGCCCGATCGGCGGCATCAAAATATCGCTCACCAGCGACGTTACGATCCGACCAAATGCGGCGCCGATAATGATACCGACCGCCATATCCAGTACATTGCCCTTCATCGCGAATTCTTTGAATTCCTTCAGCATGGTTGACCTCCGGGACGGCAGCGCGGCAAGGCTGTTCCGTAAGCGAAACGGCAGAGCCGTCATTTCCGTCTACAGTGAGACGGAAGATTACTGGGAAAATGTGGCGCTTGGCAAGCTTCCGGCCCACTGCGGGCCGGCGCGCAAGGCTACGCGAGCACGATCGTGCAGGCAACCCCAACGAAGCTATATCGAGTAAACGCCGAAAGGCAGCGATGGTATACTTTGAAGGTTTGTGGCGCCGCATCGCCGGGCCCTTCCGAGTCATCTCTACAACTTAGGAGAATTCAGTGCACAAGGTCGTCATTATTGGTAGCGGGTGCGCAGGACTGACTGCCGCGATTTACACGGCGCGCGCAGATTTGAAGCCGATCGTGTTGGATGGATACGAGCCGGGGGGACAGCTGGCGTTGACCACCGAGGTGGAAAATTTTCCCGGCTTTCCCGACGGAATTTTGGGGCCCGAGTTCATTGAGAGAGCGCGCAAGCAAGCGCAGCGATTTGGCGCTGAGTTTTGTCCGGGCGAGGTCACTAGCGTAGATTTGAGCAAACCACCGTTCAAGATCACCGCCGGAAAGCAGACGTTCGAATCCGAGACGCTGATCGTCGCGTCCGGAGCGTCGGCGCGAACGCTTGGGCTGGAATCCGAGCGACAGTTGCTCGGTCACGGCGTGTCCACCTGCGCCACCTGCGACGGCGCGTTCTTCCGCAATCGAGAGATCGTAGTGGTTGGCGGCGGCGACACGGCCATGGAAGAGGCTACGTTCCTAACGAAATTTGCCAAGAAAGTGGTATTGATCCACCGGCGCAGCGAGTTTCGCGCCTCGCGAATCATGCTCGACCGCGCGCAAAAGAACGAGAAGATTGAGTTCATGACGCCCTACGTGATCGAGAAGGTCGAGAACGTCGCCAACAAAGCTGTCGATTGCGTGCACCTGCGCCATGCGGAAACTGGCGCAACCAAGGTCATCCCCACCGAAGGCGTGTTCGTAGCCATCGGACATGACCCGAATACGAAAGTGTTCAAAGGCGAGCTATCGATGGATGATGCCGGCTATTTGCTCACCCACGATGGCGCAAAAACCAGCATCGAAGGCGTCTTCGCTGCCGGCGACGTGCAAGATCATCGCTACCGGCAAGCCATCACTGCCGCTGGATCGGGCTGCATGGCCGCGCTGGAAGCCGAGCGTTACCTGGCTGCCCGCGAGCACTAAAGACGATCGTCGTGCGCCGGAGCGATTTCGATAGGCCGTGATTGATCGGACGCTCCGGCTGCTTTCCCGCGTTGAATCGCCCTCCCGCTCGAACTACAATTGTGGTGTCTTCCCAGTCCTCGATCCGATCCTAAATTCATTCAGGGGTGATATAGATGCGGAATTCACAGATGGGCCGTTGGCTCGCCTTGGCGGCTCTGGCTGCGCTGTGCGGTTGCAGCCATTCCAGCACTCCGAACGCGAATAACTCCACAGGCACAGCGGCGACCGCTTCGAACGCGAATTACAACTCGGCTCAAGGCGCCGCGGCGAATACGCAGGCGCCTCCGCCGCCCGCTCCTGCGCCGATCGTAATCAGCGCCGGAAAAATTCTGACCGTGACGCTCGATCAAGACGTCAGCACGAAGACCAGCAACAACGGCGACCAGTTTGCAGCATCGCTGGCCGAGCCAGTAAGGGTAGCCGGGCAAACCATCCTGCCCGTTGGAACGCGGGCCACTGGCACCATCGTCCGAGCCAAATCCGCCGGCCATTTGAAGGGTGGAGCGATTCTCGAACTCAGGCTCGATGGATTGAGGACTCGCGGACAAAGATACGGGATCGAAACTTCGGAATTTGAAGACGCCAGCAAAGGCCGAGGCAAGCGTTCGCTGATTGGCGGAGGCGGAGGCGCCGCGTTTGGAGCTATCGTGGGAGCGCTGGCAGGCGGCGGCAAGGGCGCGGCCATTGGCGCGCTGGCAGGCGGGGGAGCTGGAACGGCTGGAGCGGCTTACACGGGTAAGCGGGACATCACGCTGCCGGCCGAAACGCGGCTGCACTTTAGGCTCGAACGGTCTTTGACCATCCAGCCGTAACGGCGGTACGAATTCGCACCCAGGCAGCTCTCGCGGGATGGTGCGGAGCTGCCTACTCACCTGCGGCTGACCATTTCGCTCGCGTGTTTTGTGCGGCGGTTTTGAGCAAGATCAACTGGATGGCGTTTTCAAACGCTTCCTTCGGGCTCGCGCCAGTCAGGTATCGGGCGATGTGTCCATCCCGCCCATAAAAGACGGTGTGCGGCATGGTGCCGTGCCAGTCTGGGTTCACGCCGTGATAGAACGCGTTCACGTCGATTCCCGGCTTTTCCACGTAATTAGGAAAACCCGGACGCGTTTGTGCCAAAAATTGGCGCACTAAATTCATGTCGGATTTTTCGTCCACGCTGATGCCAACGACCACCAGACCGTGCGGCGCATACTTCTTCGCCAGTTCGACAATCATCGGATATTCGTCCCGGCACGGTTCGCACCAGGTAGCCCAAAAGGTGACCATCAGCGCTTTGCCCCGGTTGCCCGCCACCATCTGCTGATAGCCCGCCAAGTCGATCAACGAGTCCCCTGCCTCGACCGATGATTTCGCAGTTACAGGCATCGTCGCGGCACGCGCGGTTTTGGCCTGCGCGCAAGCGGCGACGGCGAGCGCAAAACATCCGAGCAGAATCAATAAAGACATCAAGCGGCGTGGAAGAGTCATGGATGATGTTTCCTCCGCAGATATTCTACGGATTGCGCGGGATGGTACGGTGTCGGCGTGGGCGGCGCGTGTCGAAATGGAACACTGGCGGATTGAGCACCGCGCCCGCCCGAATTACAAGAGGATTAAGTCTTTAGCTCCAAATTCGACGATCTCAGGCGGGTTCTGATTGTAATCACTGTATCGAATCCAGGCTGGCTTGACGCGAAAATACGTTAGCCCCGCCCAGTTCGCGCGCTCAGGGCCTTCCGGATACGCCGAGTAATAAGCTTCCGTGACTCTATGCAGTTCGGCGCCGGACGGTTCGTCCGCTTCACCCTCGTATTGCGCGGTGCGCTCATCGCCAGGCGCCCATCCTCCGATCACCAGCGCGATCCGCGGATTTTGCCTGAGATTCTGAGCCTTGCGAGTTGAGGCCAGCGTGTCGAACACGAGCTCGAATCGATCGGTCACGCCAAAACCCACGATGGCCGCTTGCGGATTCTGCAGCGGCGATACGGACGTCTGCACGGCCAGGCGATGGAGGCGCAGAAATTCGAGCAGCTTGGCGGGCGTCATGGCTGCGAGCATACCACAGCGGTCCCAGGCTGCTTGCTTCCGGGCGTGCTTGCCACTATGCTCACCTCGTGCGCTCTCGCTTTTCTTCCCGCCAGTTCGAAACCGAGCAGGAACTCTATGCCGCCGCGCTGCGCGCGCTTACGCGCCGCGCGCATTCGATTCATGAAATGCGTGCATATCTGGAGCGCCGCGCCACGGAAAAAGACTCCGTAGATCGCGTAATCGCTCGCCTTCGCGAACTGAACTATTTGGACGATAGCCGCTACGCCCTCGAATTCGCACGGCAGCACGCGAATTTCCGTCGGCAGGGCCGCTTCCGCATTACCCGGGAATTGAGGACGCGCGGCGTGCCAGACCGGCACATCGACGCCGCGCTCGCCTCGGTGTTCACCGAAACGGGCGAGGCTGAACTCGTCCGCGCACGCCTGAAACGAAAGCTCGCTCACATTCGCGGCACGCTCGACCAGCGCCACATCGCCGGAATTTACCGCAGTTTGCTGCGTGCTGGATTCGCGGCTGACTTGATCCGCTCTGAGCTCCGCGGAATTACCAGCGGCGATCTGCCCGAACTGCCAGAAGCGGATGGCGAGCCTGCGGCGCAAACAGAAGGAGATGATTCCGATGGGGCTCGATGACATTTTCAAAGCGATCAGCATGGGCACGTCCCTGGCCCGGCGCGCGATGGACCTGAAGCAGCAAGTGGACTCGCTGCGCGGCGCTCCGCCAATTGATTATTCGCAGCCGGCCGACGTCGGCGTTCTGGATCGCAGAATCGCCAATTTGGAATTGCTGGCCAGGAATCAGGCGGCACGCATCACCGCGCTCGAAGCCAGTTTGGAAATTTCAACCGCACTCACCGAATCGCTGGCGCGCCGCCTGGGCGCGATTTTCTGGATCGCGCTATCGAGCGGCGTGGTGACAACCGCAGCCCTGGCAATTTCCATCGCCGCGCTCCTTCACGCGCGATAGCCGCGCCGCGCAACGAGTTCCCCTGGCTGCCTCGCAGCCGATTTCCAAAGCGCACCGCGCCGCTTCACGCTATATTTGCCGGAGAATCCACCCTGACCATGTCCACCGCATCGAGAACCGGACCCAAGATTGAACTGCTCGGAATTCTTGTCGCTCTTCGGCGAATCCACTTGGGGGTCTCGCCCGAGCAGCGGCAAAACATTTACAACTCGCTTCAATCGGGTAGCCGAGGCAGCCTGGAATACGCGTCACTGGTGGCGCTCGCCGCGCTGATCGCCCTCTTCGGCCTGCTCCAAAACAGCGCCGCCGTGATCATCGGCGCGATGCTGATCTCTCCGATGATGAATCCGCTGCTGGCGGGAGCTCTCGGCTTGGTTCTGGGCGACGGCAGTTTAGGCAGGCGCGCGTCTCTCGTCTTGGCCGGAAGCGTCGTGGGCTCCATCGCGATTACCTGGTTCGTTGCGTATCTGGTTCCCTTGAACCAAGTAACGCCCGAAATTCTGGCGCGCACCACGCCAAATCTGCTCGATCTCTTCATCGCATTTCTCTCCGGATTTGCCGGCACTCTCGCGCTCCGCGGGGGGCCCAGCAGTCTGATGATTCTTCCGGGAGTAGCCATTGCCGTAGCCGTAGTTCCACCGCTGGCCGTGGTGGGTTACGGCCTCAGCACGCGCCAATTTTCGATCGCGGCCGGCGCCTTTTTGCTCTTTTTGACCAACCTGGTGGCGATCGTGATCAGTGCGGCCCTCGTTTTCCGCTCGATGGGTTTCCGCCCGCAGAGAGCCGCCGAGGGCGGCCGGTGGAAGTTGAAATACCGGATGGCCATTAGCGCGGGAGTGCTACTGGTCCTCTCCGTACCGCTATTCCTGACGCTTCGCCGCGCGGTCTTGCAGATTCGCGTGCGTTCAGAAGTCAGCGGCCAGCTCGATGCCGCATTCCGCGCGAACGGCGCTTCGGTCAACAACCTCTCGCTTTCCTTTGCCGGACGTAATCTCCGGGTCCAAGCCACCGTGAGCGCCACACAATATCTCGATACCCCGCAGATCGAGACGATCGAGAAATCTCTGCGAAGCCGCTTCGGTCCGGACACAACCCTTCAAGTGGAACAAGTGCTCGTTGCCGTCGGCGGCGTGAAACCTCCGGCCCCGGCTCCGTCGCAAAACGTCATTTCCGGAGGAATCATTCGACCCATTCAGCAACCGTCGCCCTTCGACTTCAACACCTCGGAGGCCTCGCTGGTTCAGCATCTGCAAACGGAGCTCGACGAGATTCTTATGGGCGCCTCAATACAGCGCGCCTCTCCATTGCGCGTTCAGTTGGGCGGCACTCCTAACGTCGTCGCCACGGCTGATTTCATCTCACCCGAGCCGATCGCACCGCAAACGATTCAACTCTTGGCTTCGCAGCTCTCTTCGAAGGTGCGCACACCGGTTCAATTGAACGGGTTGGTCGACCTTTCGGGAAGCTCGTATCGCTGCTCGTTCGATGCGCCTTCTTGGTCGCGAATGTTGGCCGCCTCAAATCGCCGCGTTCTCGATCAAATGATTCGAGCGGCCCATTCAAGTCAATCACTGAGCATCGAAATATCGTACAGCCTTCCGCCCGGGGCTCCGGCCGCCCAGATACCCCCGCTCGTGCGGCAGTTGAAATCCATCTTTATGGCGGCGCATTTAAAAGCCTCGCAATGGAGCATCCAGCACGCTTCTCCGAGCGCGGCACCCACGCAATCTGGGGCCGCCGCGTCGCCAAATCCCGTGAGCCTGGATGGCGGGCAGGTTGCTCCTTCCCCGGGATCTGCCGCGCTGCAGATACATTACGATTGCCAGACCTTGCAAAGCTTCTAGCCCAACGTTTTCCGCGGATCGACTTCGGCCGTCGGCTGACAGCCGTGTTAAACTGGCGGCACACCATGCCCGTGCGCGGAAAGTTCATCGTCATTGAGGGAATCGACGGCTCCGGGAAGCGCACTCAGCTTGAGCTGCTCACACGCGCTCTTTCGCGCCGCGGTCACGATCTTTCGCAGGTCAGCTTTCCAAATTACAGCGGCTTTTTCGGCAAACTGGTGGCGCGATTTTTGAACGGCGAATTCGGTTCGCTCGAATCCGTCGATCCGCACTTCTCCGCCCTGCTGTACGCCGGCGATCGCCTGGAATCGAAGCCCGCGTTGGAATCGGCGCTCGCCGCTGGAAAGACTCTCGTTTCCGATCGCTATATCGCGTCGAACCTGGCGCACCAGGGCTCCCGCGTACCACCCGCGAAACGCGACGAATTTCTCACCTGGCTTCGCCACCTCGAATACGAAATCTACGGCCTCCCTGCCGAAAACCTGGTGATCTATCTTCGCGTTCCGGTCGCGCAGGCGCACAAGCTCATCGCATCGAAAAACGCGCGCGACTACACGGACAAAACGCACGACATTCAAGAAGCGGACCTCGCGCATTTGGAAGCGGCCTCGCGCGTCTACGACCAGCTGGCGCAGCAAGCGAATTGGGTGCGCATCGAATGTCTCGACGCGTCCAGCGGCTCGTTGCGCTCGCCGGAAGCGATTCATGGCGAAGTGCTCTCCGCTGTGGAAGCGAGCATCGAGCCAGCTCTTCGCGCACGCGAATCGGGGCAAGCATAGCCATGGGATTCAGCGAATTTCTGGGCAATGAACGAATCATTCGCGCGCTGCGCGGCATGCTGCAGCGTGAACGAGTGCCCAGCGCGATGCTTTTCACTGGCCCGCGCGGAGTGGGCAAGTACACGCTCGCGCGCATGTTTGCGCAGGCCGCCAACTGCGAGCGCCTCAAGGACGATTTCTGCGGCGAATGCGCGTCGTGCCTGCGCGTGGCGCCTCTCGCGAATCCCACCGAACTAATCGCTGCGGGGCTCACCGAACGCGGCGAAAGCGCCGATGCCGCGGCAGTAGAGCGCACGCCTCTGATCATCGAGCCGCATCCCGACGTTTGGCTTATCGTTCCCGATCCGGTGCGGCTGCGAACGCCAGTGGCGCGTCCGATGATCCGCGTGGGACAGCTGCGCGCCGTGCAGCGCGCGGCGTATTTCCAGCCGCTCGGACGGCGCCGCGTGTTCATCCTCGACGGCGCGGACACCATGCGCTGGGACGACGCGGACCTGTTCCTCAAAATCCTGGAAGAACCTCCCGATTCGGCCACGTTGATTTTGCTAGCCCAATCGCCCGACGCAATGCTGCCAACTATCCGTTCGCGATGCTTGCAATTTCAGTTCGCTCCGGCGCCGGCGGAGGAAATTGAGCAGTTTCTAAAGGATCGCTCGGAATTCAAGCCCGCTGACCGCCGGCTGGCCGCTCAGCTTTCCGCTGGCAGTCCCGGCGCGGCGCTCTCGATCAACCTGGAAGAATCGAAACGCCTGCGAACTACCATCCTGGGGCTGCTGCAAAATGCGGTGTCGGCAAAAAAGTACAACGAGATATTCGCGGCCACTGCTCAGCTTTCCAAGCAGGAGAAGGAATCGTTTGAAAACATACTATCGCTGTTCTATAGTCTTCTCACGGACTTGCTCGAAGCCTCACGGGGCAATCAGAGCCGTCTTCCTAGAAACCCGGACCTTCGCCACGAGATCGAGTCGCTAGCGGTGCAGGTTGATTGGCATTGGGTCCTGCGGGCAGTGCGCGGTCTGGACACCCTCGAAGCACGGCTGCGTCGCAACATCGGGCGCCAGCTCGGATTGGACTCGCTCGTCGTTTCGCTCGGCGCCTGACGCGCCGAAAAATTTGTTCGCCGTCGGATGGTATTTCGCAAAGATCTTGCAACCGATTTTGGACTTTCATAGTCATAACAACTGTATCCCGTTTCCTAACATCGAAGGAGCACTCATGGTGAACCGCAAGCTTTTCCGCCCAGTTCTCGCGGAGGCGAAGGACACTTTTGTCCCGCGCTCCGCTCAGCCGATGCCGCAGGCCGCGGCGGTCGCTCCGCGCAAAAAACCAGCTCCTCCGGAGCAAACCTATGCGGAAAACTTTTATTTCGTGAAGCAGATGCAGTCCCGCACGCCCGTCGCAATCGTATTAACGGACGGCGAAGTTCTTCGCGGCACGGTGGAATGGTACGACCGCGATTGCATTAAGCTGACACGCTATGGCAGCCCAAATCTTTTGATATACAAGCATTGCATCCGGTACTTATATAAAGACGGCGACGAAGCTTCGAGCGGCGGCACCAACGGCTCCAACGGGCATTCTTCGTAGTGCTGCGCTTCCGGCACGCGCTTGGCGAGCCCGGCGGAAGCTCGTAAAGCGCGTGGCCGCAAACCCATGAAAATCGGCATCACCTGTTATCCGACGTACGGCGGTTCTGGAGTGGTCGCCACCGAGCTCGGCATGGAGCTCGCTGCGCGCGGCCACGATGTGCATTTTATTAGCTACGCCGTTCCCATCCGCTTGAACAGCATGAACGAGCGGATTACCTATCACGAAGTGGAAGTAGCCACCTACCCGCTGTTCGATCATCCGCCGTACACTCTCGCACTCGCCACCAAAATGCTGGAAGTAGCTGAGGAAGTTTCCCTCGACATCCTGCACGTGCATTATGCAATCCCGCACTCCGTCAGCGCGCTGCTGGCCCGGCTGATGGCCGCCCCGCGAAAACTTCCGTTCATCACCACATTGCATGGCACCGATATAACTTTGGTTGGCAGCGACCGCAGCTATTTGCCGATTACGCGATTTTCCATCGAGCAGAGCGACGGCGTCACGGCCATCTCAAATTATCTGCGCGACCGCACCGTCCGCGAATTTGAGATTCGCCGGCCCATCGAAGTGATACCGAACTTCGTGAACTGCGACTTGTACAAGCGCGCCGCGGATCAATCGCTACGCGCGCGCTGGGCGCGCAACGGCGAGCCGATCCTGATGCACCTCTCGAATTTCCGTCCCGTGAAGCGCATCACCGACGTGATCGAGATCTTCGCGCTGGTTCGCGAGAAAATGACCGCCAAGCTGGTGATGATTGGCGATGGCCCCGATCGCGGCGCGACGGAATATCTGGTGCGAAAAAAGAAGCTTTCGAAGGACGTGTATTTTCTGGGCAAACAGGACCGCGTGCACGAAATTCTGGGAGTTGGCGATTTGTTTCTACTGCCGAGCGAAACGGAGTCGTTCGGTCTCGCCGCGCTTGAAGCGATGGCCTGCGAAGTGCCAGTGCTGGCCACGAATGTCGGCGGATTGCCGGAAGTGGTGACGCACGGCGTGGATGGCTTCCTGTTTGAGCCTCGTGACGTAAACGCCGGCGCAAAATTCGCGCTCGATATTCTATCTCGCGCCGGCCACGGCCGCGCGATGGGGGAAATGGCGCGTGTGAACGCTCGCGCCCGCTACTGCTCCAACGACATCATTCCGCGTTATGAAGCGTACTATGAAAAAGTCCTAAGTTCCTCTGGGGCACCGGCGCTCGCCGCTACCTGATCGGTGTCGCGGCGCGCAGTTCGGATCAACTGCTGAATGCCCGCGGAAAAGTCACGTCCCACGTCTTCCAAACTACTGTAAATGAGTTACTTACATCCGAGGCAGCGGGTAGGCAAAAAAGAAGGCCCGCCTTTCAGCGGGCCTTCAGGGAGAAAGTTCTACGGCCAATGCGCGGATGGCCACAGAAACCTTTCCTCGACCGCAGTCTAGATTCGCACCGAATCGAAGTCAAGCGGAGAAACCCAAAATCTGTGTGGTTTTTAACCCTTTTCTTTTCCGCGAAATAGGCGTAGCGCGACCCGGTCGGGTAGATTTTTCTCCACCTCTCCCATTTTGATTCTGGGTCCGCTACGGTCGTAGAAGTCCTCCGCGGCGATGGGTTTGCTCAAAAGTCCCAGCTGCAAAACCTGCAGGTGCTTTTGCGTGTCGAATATTTTACCAGGCATGGCACGCTTCACGGCCAGCCGGAGTCCACCAAATACCAGCCCCGCCACGAGCGAGAATGCGCAGATCGCACCAGTCCCCACGATGGTGCCAACAACGATTGTGCCGATGTCCGCCTGTTTGC
>Ga0307372_10008036_pt1 | contig 14935 bp, 8 predicted proteins | sample OX1MG_FD_202533 | JGI IMG/M metagenome (GOLD analysis project Ga0307372, IMG submission 202533) | Soil microbial communities from Risofladan, Vaasa, Finland - OX-1 | ecosystem: Environmental > Terrestrial > Soil > Coastal area > Acid sulfate soil | place: Finland: Risofladan, Vaasa | collected... | reverse complement strand
TGCAAAATCAATATATCCTGCCTGTTGGAGAAGCCCAGCCCGCGGCACAGCCGAGACAGCACGTGGTTTTGCCGCCACCGAAGGTAGAGCCGTTGCATGAAGTATTTGCGGAAGCCATGCTGGAGGCGAACCCAACGCGTCAGAGGCGCAGCCCGTTGGATTGGGTCGTTTCTCTGATCGTGCATGTGGCCATTCTGGGCGTGTTGGTTATCCTTCCGCTTTTTTTCACCAGTGCACTCGATATGCAGAACATGAATCTGACGTTTCTGGCTGCGCCAATCACGCCGGCAGCTCCGCCACCCCCGCCGCTCACTTCCACTGCACCGCGTGTGGTGAAAAACGTGCCGACGCACGTGTACGTGCCCGGCAAGTTGACGGCCCCATCGTTCATCCCGAAGAAAGTCGCGATCAAGACGGCAGATGCGGTACCCGAAGGAGCAATCACGGGAGTGCCCGGAGGAATCCCCGGCGGGCAAATCGGCGGCGTGCTGGGAGGAGTGCTCGACGGCTCTTTGAGGAGTGAACCTGCGCCCGTTGCGCCTGTTGCGCCCGTTGTGAAGGGGCCGAAGGCCCCTGTCCGAGTGGGAGGCGTAGTGAAGGCGCCGCGCTTACTGTACGGCCCTGCCCCGGTCTATCCGGCACTGGCGAAAATGTCGCGTATCAGCGGGGTGGTAGTGATCGAAGCGATCATCGACGAGCATGGCAACGTTACTTCCATGCACGCGCTGAGCGGGCAGCCACTGCTGATTCCCGCGGCGTTGGCGGCCGTAGCCAAGAGGAAATACCAGCCCACGGTGCTTGACGGCGAACCAACGCCAATCGACCTGCGGGTGGAAATTACGTTCACGATGGATTAGGAAGCGTCCTAGCGCAGGCGCAGACGGGGAAGTATGCCGGGGGTTGGGCCGTGCGCCCCACTCGTCACAAAGCGACGAGTGGGGCTTTTTCTCTGCGGTGTTACATGCCCGGTAACCGTTGCCGGCAGGCCTCAGTGCCAGGCCGCAAACACGCGCTGGCCAACCATATACGCGGGATTGGCTCCAGGGCGCGGATGAAACTTTTCGGCGCGCCCGTTATTTACCTCGGCAAGATACAGGTTGCCTTCCTGATCCACGCTCATTCCGTGCACGTTCCACATGGCGCCGGGCCAGTTGCCAAAACTGCCCCAGGAATAAAGGTAATGTCCGTCCATATCATATTTGATGATCTTGGAGGTGGTGCCGTCCGCAATCCAAATATGGCGGTCGGCGGAAAGGTACAGCACCTGCGGAGTGGAACGTTTACCCGTGCTCCACTGGTCGAGGAACTTGCCGTTCACGTCGAATTCCTCGATTCGCCGGTCCGAACGGTCCGTCACGTAAAGGCGTTTGGTCTGTGTGTCATAAACGACGCCGTGAACCGCATCGAAATATCCGGGACGCGTGTCATTCGGGGGAGTCGCGCGCTTGCCCCAGGACATCAGGTATTTTCCGTCCTTATCGAACTTCACGACGCGAGTGTTGCCATATCCATCGGTCACAAACATGGTGCCATCGGGCAGCCAGTTGATAAACGTGGGGCGGTTGAAATGCGTGGCGTCGTCTCCAGGCACGCCCGGAGTTCCCAGGGTCTTGACGAGCTGTTTTCCATCGTGCGTGAATTCGTAAACGGCGTGGCCTTGATCGTCGACGATCCACACGTGCTTTTCGGGATCGTAGGGATTGATGGTGATGAAGTGCGGCCGCTTGAGCAGGGAGTCCCATTGGTTCCACCGCTCGGTGATGTTGCCGGCGGCATCGACGACCACCACGCAGTCTTCCCATAGCGCGTCCACGCCCATGGTTCCATGCCACACGGGATTTCCGCCGGCGGTGACCGGGCCCACCGAGGCGTTGCGGAACGGTAGCTGCGCCACGGGGAAGGAGATGCCCGGGCCGACGGCCGGGTAGGGCACTTCCGCAGGCCTGCTCATCGTGGGTATTACGCCACGCTCAAGGATGAACACGCGGTTGGGGCTTTCGGCAAAAACGCTTTCGACCGCGCCCCAGGTCCACTTCTCATGGCCGGGCAGTTGGTTCAGCGGTTTGGGCCAATCCGCGACAACGTCATAGGGACCTGTCACATCCTGACCGCCTCGCTCGGACGGCAGGGCGGCGAAACTGGTTCCCGCCAGCGATTGGACCTGTGCCGGACGCAACCTAGCTGCCAGCAGCAATCCTGAAAACACGGCAAATGCGGCGGCCGCGAAAATCGTGACAGCGACGATGCGATGACGCATGCTTTCCTCCATCTGAATGTTTTTAAAAATGTGGAATCGCGGCGATTATAACCTGAAGACGGGAAATCGCGGTGCGCGGAATCGCATTTACCCCCGGACGGAAATGTTTCGAGAATTTCGGCCACGGGAGAGAGAAGTGGTGCGGCTGGGGCGACTCGAACGCCCGACCTCGTGCTTCGGAGGCACGCGCTCTATCCAGCTGAGCTACAGCCGCGCACATCCTTTATACCATGCACCCCGGTTGAAGTGCATTCGCCCGCGTCTTTTTCGCCGAATCGGAAATGGACGATCGAGAAGGGAATTTTGAATTGCGCGACGGGGCCTCCCCCGGCAGGCGGCGATAGGGCAACAGGTTGAGCTTCAGGTACGGACTCCGTTTGCATTGTTTCATCCTGGGAATTTGGACGGGGGAAGCCGGGGGGATCTCCTGTTAACTCACTGGAAAACGCAATTTTGTTACACATGGACATGTTACACCCCGCAAGGCGAAAATCATCGGCAGAGTACATTCGCACCTTGGGATGCGAGGAGGGTCATCTAAATGCGTAAGTTCTTAGTTCTATGCGGGGCACTTTTGTGCTTTTCGCTGACTGCCATGGCGCAGGAATCCGCAGCGACGTTTGCTGCCAGCAGTCCCGCGGGTGAGCCTGCCTCTCCCGCCACGCTGGCTCCGTCAAACCGGTCAGCCTGGCAACTCGGGGTCGGATACCAATATCAACATTTCAAAGTCCTGGGACAGGACTTTCATACATCGGGATTCAACACCGATGTCACGAGGTACCTGAATAATTGGTTCGGTATCGAAGGGGCAGTGACCGGGGGATTCGGGCACACGGGGCCATCTTCGACTTATCCGAATCTGGTCGCAAAATCATTTTTTATCGGTGGCGGGGTGCACGTGGCTGTGCCCAACAGCAGCCGTCTCGAGCCCTGGTTCCATGCCCTTGCAGGCTGGGAACGTTTTCGCTTCACGCAGACGTCCACGATTGGGGTGAATAGCGGGCCGATGGTCATGGCCGGTGGCGGAGTGGATTATAAGTTCAACGACCGCGTATATTGGCGCTTTCAAGGGGATTTCCTTGGGTCGCGCATCGAGTCCACGGTCGAAAAGAACTATTCATTTGGATCGGGCCTGGTCTTTAACTTCTAAGCCAGGCAGCCCAACGATTCCCGCGGCCGGTTTTCGGCGATGGATCTTCGCCGAAAGTCGGCCGATTCTTTTGCCGCAACGCTGTCCTGCGGGCGCACGAGTACGCGGATGCAGGGAGCGATTTGCGGGATGAGCCTGTGGAAGAAAGCGGCGATTAGGCCGCCGCGCCGTGACACTTCTTGTACTTCTTTCCGCTTCCACACGGGCAAGGGTCGTTCCGGCCGACTTTGGCGCCGGTGCGCACCGGTTTGGCCTCTTCGGCTTGTGCGGGGCCGGCCTGGAAGCGCATCTCCTGTTGCTGTTTGCGCTGGCGGCGCTCGAGTTCACGAGCCTCATCTTCGGGCCGCGCAGGCTGTACCAGGAAGAGGTAGCGGACGGTTTCGGTGTCGATGCGCCCCATCATGTCTTCAAAAAGAATGAATGCTTCCTTCTTGAATTCGACCAGGGGATCCTTCTGGCCGTAGCCGCGCAGCCCGATGCCTTCCTTCAAGTGGTCCAGGGTGAGCAGGTGGTCTTTCCACTGCGTGTCGACGATGTCCAGAATGATTCGGCGCTCGAGCCAGCGCATCATTTCCTCGCCGAATAATTTTTCCTTCTCGGCATAGCGTGCCTTGACGCGCTCGACCAGCGCGTTCGCCAATTCCTCATGGCTCATCAGTGTGGGGTCTTCCATTCCGACGGCCTTCAGGTCGATGCCGTATTGCCCCAGCACTTCGGCGGCAAACTGCGTGACATTCCATTTTTGTGGGTGTTCATTGCGCGGGCAGAACGTTTCCACCAATTCGTCGGCGATATCTTCCGCGATGCCCATCGCGTATTCCCTCTGTTCCTTGCCTTCCAGGGCGGAGCGGCGAATCGAGTAAATCGTTTCGCGCTGCTTGTTCATCACGTCGTCGTATTCGAGCAGATGTTTGCGCGCCTCGAAGTTCTGCGCCTCGACGGCCATTTGGGCGTTCTCAATGCGCCGTGAAATCAGCTTGGATTCAATCGGTACGCCCTCGGTCATGCCCAGGCGGAACATCAGCGCCTTCACGCGCTCGCCGCCAAACACGCGGAGCAAATCGTCCTCCAGCGAGAGGAAAAAACGCGAGGACCCGGGGTCGCCCTGGCGTCCGGCGCGGCCGCGGAGCTGGTTGTCGATGCGGCGGGACTCGTGGCGCTCGGTGCCCAGGATGTGCAGGCCACCCAGCGCGATGACTTCGTCATGCTCGGTGCGGCATTGCGCGGCGTATTGATCGTAAATGGGCTTCCACTGATCCGCGGGGACCTGGAAAATCTTGCCTTCCTGCTGGAATAGAACCATGTTCGGCGCCGTGCTGACCTCGGCGCCATCGCCGCCGATCACTGCCGGCGCGGCAATGTAGGGAATGGCGAGTTTATCGCGCAGGCAGTGGTCGCGCGTCATCGCCTCGGGATTGCCGCCGAGCAGAATGTCGGTGCCGCGGCCGGCCATGTTGGTGGAAACCGTGACCGCTCCCTTGCGTCCGGCCTGGGCGATGACCTTGGCTTCGCGTTCGTGCTGCTTGGCGTTCAACACCTGGTGGGGAATGCCGGCTTTCTTCAGCACGTTCGCCAGGTGTTCCGACTTTTCGATGGAAATCGTTCCGACCAGCACCGGCTGGCCCGATTCATGAATCTGTCGAATTCCGTGCGCGAGGCTGTTGTCCTCCTGCAGGATGCCGTTGACCACGGCTTCGTATTTTTCCGCGACCGTGCGGTAGACGACGTCGGAAAACTCCTCGCGGCGGAGTGGGCGGTTGGTGGGGATCAGGGAAACATCGAGACCGTATATCTTGTTGAACTCGGCGGCCTCGGTTTCCGCGGTTCCCGTCATGCCGGAAAGCTTTTTGTACATGCGGAAGTAATTCTGAAAGGTGACCGTGGCGAACGTCTGGGTTTCCCGTTCGATCTTGACGCCTTCCTTGGCTTCCACGGCCTGGTGCAGGCCATCCGACCATCTGCGTCCCGGCATTTCGCGGCCGGTGAATTCATCGATGATGATGACTTCGCCGTTTTTGACGACGTATTCGACGTCGCGCTTGTACAGCGAGTGCGCCCGGAGCGCCTGATAGACGTGGTGGATCGTTTCCATGTGCTGCGGGTCGTACATGTTGCCGAATCCCAGCAATTTTTCGCACTTGCTGACGCCTTCTTCGGTCAGCGTTGCCGTCCTGTGCTTTTCTTCGACGATGTAATCGATGTCCTGAATCAATTTCGGGATGATCTTGTCGATGCGGTAATACTTGTCGGTGGATTCCTCGGACGGGCCGGAAATGATGAGCGGCGTGCGCGCCTCGTCGATCAGGATGGAGTCGACTTCGTCGACGATGGCAAAGTGATGCCCGCGCTGGACGCACTCGGCGAGATCGTACTTCATGTTGTCGCGTAGATAGTCGAAACCGTATTCGTTGTTCGTGCCGTAGGTGATATCCGCGCCATAGGCCGCGCGGCGTTCCGGGTCGCTCAGGTCATGGACAATCACGCCGACCGTGAGCCCCAGCGAGCGGTAAATCGGGCTCATCCATTCCGCGTCGCGCCGTGCCAGATAATCGTTTACCGTGACGACGTGAACGCCGCGTCCGGTGAGGGCGTTGAGAAACGCGGGAAGCGTTGCGACCAGCGTCTTGCCTTCGCCCGTCTTCATCTCCGCGATTTTTCCCTCGTGCAGCACGATGCCGCCGATCAATTGCACGTCGAAATGGCGCATCCCGAGTCTTCTGCGGCCCACTTCACGCACCAGGGCGAAACCCGGCACCAGGGCCGGTGCGAGCGCCTCTTTGCAGCGTTGCTTGTACTGGGAATCATCCAGCGAAATGTCGCCGAGGCGGCCTTTCACCTGCGCCCGGAGTTGCTGGGTTTTCTCCAGAAGCTGGTCGTCGCTCAACTGCTCGAATTCCGGCGCGAGCGCGTTGATCGCGTCCACTAGCGGCTGGATCTGTTTGACGTCGCGCTCGTGCTTGGTTCCGATGAACCGGGCAACGACCTTGTCGATCATGTCATCGACTCGCATCACAATCCTTTAGTGTCCTTTGGAATAGGCTTCCTGCTCCGGCGGGCTCGGTGGCCCTGTGCAGCAGAGCAGGCCCCGCCATCGCGAGGCGGACTTCCTCTCCGCATGCACAAAAATTCATTGTACCCTGTCCGGCAACCGACGCGCAAAGCGGAGCCTTCGCGCGTGTTTCCCGGACCTGGCCGATGCCGGTGTTGCTGAATGTTTCGGCGGGCCCCAGAGGCCGGCAACTCACCGGCGTGGGCCCGGCGCCTGAAAAAACGAAAGGGCCGGGAGGGCCGCAACCGATCGCGGTCCGCCCAGCCCCTTCTTGTGTCGGGTGACTACTTCCAGACCGGCGTGACCGGCTTGGCAAGCAGAAACTCGGGATTGGCTCCGGGTCTCGGCGTGAACTTCTGGATGCGCCCAGAGTCCACTTCCGCGACGTACAGATTGCCGTCCCGGTCCACATCTACCCCGTGTACGCCCCAGAGAAAGCCGGGATAGGGTCCCATGCTTCCCCAGGTGTACAGCAGGTGGCCTTGCAGGTCGTACTCGACCATTTTGTTGGTGGTGCGGTCAAAGGTCCAGATGGTGCTTCCGGATCCGATGTAGAGCAAGTGCAGGCTGGAAGGCGTGGTGTTGATGTGCCATTCGTAGAGGTACTTGCCGTTTTCATCGAATACCTGGATGCGGTGATTGTTCCGATCGTTCACAAAAACGTGATGGGTTTTCGGGTCAACTGCGATTCCATGCACGTTGCTGAAGTAGCCGGGACGCGTTTCCACGGGAATGCCGTCTCCCGGGTGGCGCGGGCCGCCTTTCTTGCCCCACTGCATGAGGAATTTCCCGTTTTTGTCGAACTTGGCGACGCGCGTTCCCGTGTAGCCATCGGAAACGTAAAAGGTGCCATCGGGCAGCCAAGCGATGTACGTCGGACGGTTGAAGTGAGTGGCGTCCGCGCCGGGGATGGTCGGTGTTCCGATCGTCTGCAGCAGCTTTTTGCCGTCATGCGAGAAGCGGTAGATGACGTCCATGTTGTCGTCCACCACCCAGATGTTCTTTTCCGGGTCGTAGGGGCTGATGTAGATGGAGTGAGGCCTGCGGAAAAGCTTGTCCCACTGTTTCCAGACATCGATGATTTTTCCGCTACCATCGTATACGACCAGGCAGTTCGCCCACTTTGCGTCCCTGCCCAGCACGCGGTAGGGAGGACCCTTGATTCCCAGGTCGGGAGATCTTCCTTCCCAGGATGTCAGCCATTCCCGGGTGTCCTGATCGGTGCCGCCGGTGCCGGGCAGCGAGGCCACGGTGGCATCGCGCCAGAATCCTGCGACCGGAAAACTGATACTGGGGCCGGCTTGTGGCAGCAGCATTCGCTTCGGCTCCGCCATCTTCGGAATTTCACCGCGATAGAGAGCATAGATGCGATTCGGGCTTTCGGCGTAGACGCTTTCGCCTGCGCCATAGGTCCACTTTGAATTTCCGGGCAGAGTGCTGATGTCCTGCGGCCAGTTCTTCACGACGTTGTACGCGCCGGTCAGATCCTCTCCGCCGGAAAGTCCCGGGACGGCGGCGAACCCGGTTCCGGGCTTTGCCTGTGCTTTGACGGGCGTCGTTTTGCTGGAAATTCTGATGCCGACGGTCACGCCAATCACCAACATCAAAATCATTAAACCAACTTTTTTCATGCAATTCCTCCGAGAAGTTTCACCATCTGAACCGGCGTCCCAGTGAAGACTGTCCGTTTGCCCCTGGTTTACACAACGTGGCGCGTTCGGGCCATGGGGTTCTTAGCCGATTTGCAGTGCTGTTGGCGTGCTAGGACTAAGCGCGCAGCAGGATGCGTATATATAACGGATCAACCCAATTGGCAAGGCGATTATGAAGGCGTTGTGGAGGCGTTTGTGGATGGGAAGCCGTCCAGATAAAACGATGTTTTAAATTTCATCCGTTTGGCGGCGCCAGTGGACGTAGGCCCTTTTCTCGTTCAAAATGAAAGGCTGCAAAGCGAGCAAATATAGATTCTATCGATCCAGGAGAAAATGAACATGCCGCCAGCACCGATGCCCCAGCCTCCCAAATTGCCGATCGAGGGCGTGAAGAACCTGATTGCCGTCGCGAGCGGAAAAGGCGGCGTCGGCAAGACCACGGTTGCCGTGAATCTGGCCCTTGCGCTCAAGCGCCTGGGCGCCTCGGTCGGCCTGCTCGATGCGGATGTGTACGGCCCCAACGTGCCGATCATGCTGGGAACCGAGGAGCAGCCGCAGGCGCTCAGCGACCGTGAAATTCTTCCCGTCCAGGTGCAGGGTCTGAAGATGATCTCGATGGGCTTGCTCAACCCGGGCGATAAGCCGATGGTGTGGCGCGGGCCGATGCTGCACAGCGTGATGCAGCAATTTCTCCGCAGCGTGGTTTGGGGCAAGCTGGACTATCTGATCGTGGATCTTCCCCCGGGAACCGGCGACGTGCAACTTTCCCTGATTCAGATTGTGCCGGTCACCGGGGCCGTGCTCGTCACCACGCCGTCAACGGTGGCGCTGGCCGACGTCCGCAAGGCCATGGAAATGTTTCGCCAGGTGAATGTGGATATCCTCGGAATCGTCGAGAACATGAGCTATTTCAGTTGCCCGCATTGCCAGGGGAAAATCGATGTCTTCGGCCACGGCGAAGGGCGCCGCATTGCCGAGACCTACGGCGTGCCGCTGCTCGGCGAAATCGAAATCGATCCGCAAATCCGCATTGGCGGCGATACCGGGAAACCGGTCGCCCTGCTGGGCGAGGATGCCCCCGGCGCAAAGAGCATTTACGCGATGGCGCGCGCGGTAGCCGCGCAACTGGACGCCAAACCCGCCGCCGCACGAGGTTCCGTCGTCGAAATCGATTAAGGTAGGACAGGCTTCAGCCTGTCTGCTTTTGCCCTTGAATCAAAACAGACAGGCTTCCGCCGGTCCTGTTGGGCCGCGTTTCTTGTCAGTCGTGAGTGCGTGTGTTAGCTTCACTGATCATCGAGGTGCATATATGATTCGCAGCTATCGCGGCCGTATGCCGCAAATTCAGGCGTCGGCATACATTGATCCGGAATCCGTCATCATCGGAGACGTCACGATTGGGGAGCTTTCCAGCGTCTGGCCGTGCGTGGTGATTCGCGGCGATGTGAACTGGATTCGCATCGGCGCGCGCACCAACATTCAGGACGGTTCGGTGCTGCATGTGATGAAAGATACGCACCCCCTCGTGCTGGGCGATGAAGTTACGGTCGGCCACGGAGCGATCCTGCACGGCTGCACGATCGAATCGCGCGTTTTGATCGGCATGGGCTCGGTGCTGCTGAATGGCGCAAAAATCGGCGCGGGCTCGATTGTGGCCGCGGGCACTCTGGTTCCCGAAGGCGTGAGCGTGCCGCCCGGAAGCCTGTTTATGGGGCATCCCGGGAAAATTCGCCGCGCGCTTACGCCCGAAGATCAGGCGAGCATCCAGGCTTATGCCACGCGATATGTCGAATATTCCGAGACCTACAAGGCGGAGGCCGGGAAGGCGTAAACCCTTCCAACCTTCATGAAGTACGGAAAAAAGCAAATGCGCGACTGGGTGCCGCGTTGTGGATCTTCAGGTAGCACAGACTTCAGTCTGTGTGCACTTCGCCTGGGCCGGGCATACCCCACACAGGCTGAAGCCTGTGCTACTGGACCAAGCCGCTTCACAGGATATCTCATTGGCTGAAAAAGGAAAATTTCAAGCGATCAAAGGCGTTCGCGACATTCTCCCGCCGGACTCGGCGCTGTGGAACCGCGTCGAGCAGGCCGCGCGAGATGTGTTCGGCACATTCGGCTTCGCCGAGATTCGACTGCCGATCTTCGAGCAAACTGACCTGTTCGCGCGATCCGTCGGCCAGGATACGGACATCGTTTCCAAGGAGATGTACTCGTTCCAGGACCGCGACGATTCGTCAATTTCACTGCGCCCCGAAGCCACCGCATCCGTAGTACGCGCCTACATCGAGCACGGGATGCAAGTCCGCCCCGGCAACGTAAAGCTGTATTACATGGGGCCGATGTTTCGCCGCGAGAGGCCGCAAAAAGGGCGCTACCGCCAGTTCTATCAGATTGGCGCGGAAGTTTTGGGTTCTTCGGATGCGCCGGGGATCGACGCCGAAGTGATCGAAATGCTGCTGGTATTGTTCGAGCGCGTGCAGCTTAAGGGCGCGATCCTGAGCGTCAATTCCATCGGCTGCAAGCAGTGCCGCCCGGCCTACGTGGAAACCTTGCGCGGGGAGCTGCAAAAAGTGCGCGAGCAATTGGGCGCGGACAGCCAGCGCCGCATTGAGATGAATCCGCTGCGCGTGCTCGATTCGAAACTGGAAAGCGAGCAGAGCATCATCGAAAAACTGCCGCGCATCGCCGATCATCTTTGCGCCGATTGCCGCGCGCATTACGATGAAGTGAAGCGGCAACTCGGGCTGCGCAAGATTGCATACCAGGAAAACTGGCGACTGGTGCGCGGCCTGGACTATTACATGCGCACCACGTTCGAAATCACCGCGCCGGGACTCGGTTCGCAGAACGCGGTTTGCGGCGGCGGGCGCTACGACGGCCTGGTGGAACTTTTAGGCGGTCCCGCCACGACAAAAGGAATTGGATTCGCCATCGGCACCGACCGGCTGGTGCTTTCGCTGCAGGAGCAGGCGGCGAGCGCTGCGCCGGGCGCGCCTGTCCCGTCCGCGGGCGGGCCGGACGTGTATCTGGCCTGGTTTGGCGCTGCGCCGCAGGCTGCAGCCGTGGGACTGGCGCGAAGGTTGCGCGATGCAGGCTTCGCCGTCGAACTGCCCGCCGTGGAAATGAAATTCGGGAAATCTCTGGGACTTGCGGACCGATTGAAGGCGCGCCACGCCGTGATTTTAGGCGAAGACGAACTCGCAGCGGGCATTGTCGCGGTGAAGCGCCTGTCCGATGGCACGCAGCAGAAGCTGGCCGAGGCGGACCTGCTCGCGTATTTGCGCCCCGACGGGAAGTAAGTGGGACAGGCTTCAGCCTGTCTTGTTTTGATCTTTGCGGCTCCGGCAGAAGCCAACAGAAGACAGGCTGAAGCCTGTCCTACCGGGCGCAATGAGTGCTGGGGTTATTCGAAATGCTATTGTGCCTTGATATTGCCTGTTCGCTAAACTAGATCGGAAGGGACAGAAAACTCCGTGCTCGATTCACTCGGAACACTGCAACGCACGCACTACTGCGCCAATCTCCGCGCCGCCGACGAAGGCAAAGACGTCGTCCTGATGGGCTGGGTTCACAAGCGGCGCGACCTTGGCAATCTGATCTTCATCGATCTGCGCGACCGCTCGGGCCTGGCGCAGATTGTCTTCAACAAGGAGCAGCAGGCCTCCGCGCACGCGCGCGCCGAGGAATTGCGCTCGGAATTTGTCGTCGCCGTCACGGGGCGCGTGGTGAAGCGGCAAAAGGCGAATCCCGATCTCGCCTCGGGCGAAGTGGAAATCATCGCCAGCGAGCTGCGCATCCTGAACACGGCGAAAACGCCGCCCTTTGTGGTCGAGGACGAACTGAACGCGAACGAAGAAACGCGCCTGCGCTACCGCTATCTCGACTTGCGGCGCACCCAGCCGCGCCAGAACCTCGCGCTGCGCCATCGCGTGTTCCTGGAAATCCGCAAGGCCATGGACGAAATGGGCTTCTACGAAATCGAGACGCCCATGCTCACGCGCTCAACCCCGGAAGGCGCGCGCGACTACCTGGTGCCCAGCCGCGTGCATTCCGGCCAATTCTACGCGCTGCCGCAATCGCCGCAAATTTTCAAGCAGATCCTGATGATCGGCGGGTTGGATCGCTACTTCCAGATCGTCAAATGCTTCCGCGACGAAGATCTGCGCGCCGACCGCCAGCCCGAATTCACGCAGCTCGACCTGGAAATGTCTTTCCCCACGCAGGACGCCATCTTTCATGTGATTGAAACGGTAATGGTGCGCGCGTGCGCGGTAGCCGGCATCACCGTGAAAGCGCCGTTCCAGCGCATGGAATACAAGGACGCCATCCGCCGCTACGGCTCGGACAAGCCCGACCTGCGCTTCGGCATGGAATTGCGCGACGTTACCGAACATTTCGCGCCCGCGCGCGAAACGATGCACATTGACGGCGCCGTGCAGGCGCTGGTCGCGCCCGGCGCGGCCGTATTCTCGCGCAAGCAGCTCGATGAAATCGCCGAAAAGGCGAAATCGATGGGCGCGCGCGGCGTCTACACGATTAAAGTCACCGCTGAAGGCGGCACTTCACCGCTGGAAAAAAATCTTGGCGCGGAAGCGCTGAAGAAAATCGTTGCCGCCGCCGAAGCCAAGCCGGGCGACCTCATTGTCGCCGTCACGGCCAGGGAGCAGATTCCCGGCACCGATGCCGCTGCGCTGATCGCGGGGCAATTGCGCCTGCTGCTCGCGGACCAGTTGAAACTGATTCCCCAGGACCGCTGGGAGTTTGTGTGGATCACGGGCTTTGCGCTGTTCGAATGGAACACCACGGAAAAGGCGGTGGTCAGCGCGCAGCATCCCTTCACCGGGATCGTCGAGGAAGACGCTTCGAAACTTGAGGACGCTTCCGACCAGGTGCGCCTGTCCATGCGCTCGAAGGGCTACGACCTGGTGCTGAACGGCGTCGAACTGGGTTCGGGCAGCATTCGAATTCACCAGCAGGAACTGCAGGACCGCGTGTTCAAGGCGCTGGGCCTCAGCGAAGAGCAGCGGCGCAACCGTTTCGGATTCTTCCTCGACGCGCTCACCTACGGCACGCCTCCGCACGGCGGCATCGCACTGGGTCTGGACCGCGTGGTGGCGCTGCTGGCGGGTGAAAAATCGATTCGCGAGGTGATCGCGTTTCCGAAGACCGCCAAGGCGCAGGATTTGATGGCCGAAGCCCCCTCGGACGTGGATGCGGATCAGCTCGATATGCTCGGCATCCAGCTGAAGCCCACCGAGAAGAAGTAGAGTATGGTTGGAAGGGAAACGGTTCGTGTAGCGCCCGCCTTCAGGCGGGCATCGCTGTGAGGCCGGGATGCCGCCCGGAAGGGCGGCGCTGCAACTGAAATGACGCGCATACGCATACTTCCGGAAAACGTCGCGAACAAGATCGCCGCAGGCGAGGTGGTGGAGAGGCCCGCTTCGGTGGTCAAGGAGCTTCTGGAGAACGCGCTCGACGCGGGCGCGAAATCGATTCGCGTCGAAGTGGAATCGGGCGGCAAGCGCATGATTCGCGTGATCGACGACGGCACCGGCATGGCGCACGACGACGCCCTGCTGGCGTTTGAGCGCCACGCGACGTCGAAGCTGCGCACGGCCGACGATCTGCTCTCGATCGCGACGCTGGGATTTCGCGGTGAGGCGCTGCCCTCGATCGCGGCGGTTTCGCGCCTGCTGCTGCAAACGCGCGCGGCCGAGGAGCAGGAGGGCACGCGCATCGAATTTGCCGGCGGCAAGCTGGTGGGCGTCAAGCCGGAGGGGCTTCCCGCGGGAACGACGATCAGCGTGGCCGACCTGTTTTACAGCGTGCCCGCGCGGCGCAGTTTTTTGAAGTCGGAGACGACCGAACTCGGCCACATCGCTTCGCTCGTCACGCACTACGCGCTGGCGCATCCAGGCAGGCAATTCGTCCTGAAAACGCCGACGCAGGAAATCATCCACGCCACAGCGGTGGAAACGATGGCCGAGCGCGTCTATCAGGTGTTCGGGCGGCAGGCCCTGGACGAACTGTTCGAAATCCTGCCCGTCTCCTCGCCCATGCGCGCCTCCATCACCGAAGCGGAGCTGGCCCCGGAGGAGCGCGCCGCGGAGATTGTCGTGCGCGGATTCGGTTCGCGGCCCGAGGTGCAGCGCAGCAACCGCAACGGAATTTATGTTTTCGTGAACAAGCGCCTGGTGCGCGACCGCCTGATTTTGCACGCGATTCATGAGGCGTACCGCAACGTCCTGCCGCCCGCTGTTTTTCCAGCCGTGCTCCTGTTTCTCGATTTGCCCGCCGGGGAAGTGGACGTGAACGTGCACCCCGCAAAAATCGAGGTGCGCTTCCGCCACCCGCAATTTGTGCACGATTTCACGCGCGATTCGATCCGGCAGGCGCTGTCGCGCGCGCGTCCCATTCCGAGCTTTCAAGGCGTTTCGTCGGGCCCCGCGGTTTCCGGAAATCAGGCAGGCGGCGCCGTCGCGGTTGCCGCCGCGGGCGCAGCCGGCGGAAACGCGGACTTGCCGCGCGCCGTCATTCCGCCGATGAATTTGAACAATTCGACGGGGGGCGCGCCGATTTCCACCGCGGGCGGCGATTTCGAATTGACCGGCGCGCCGCTGCGGCCCGAGCCGCAGCGATTCCAGTTCGAAAGCGGCATCGGGACACCTTCGGACGAATCGGTCTCCGAAATCGCCCGGAATTTCGGCGAGGCTGCGGCGATGGCGTTTCGCGACGGGAAAACGGTCGCGCCGGGCGACCGCCCGGCGAGCGCGGAAAGCCTGGACGAACTCAAACCGCTGGGGCAAGTTAATTCCAGTTTCATC
>Ga0307372_10008035_pt1 | contig 14936 bp, 12 predicted proteins | sample OX1MG_FD_202533 | JGI IMG/M metagenome (GOLD analysis project Ga0307372, IMG submission 202533) | Soil microbial communities from Risofladan, Vaasa, Finland - OX-1 | ecosystem: Environmental > Terrestrial > Soil > Coastal area > Acid sulfate soil | place: Finland: Risofladan, Vaasa | collected... | reverse complement strand
CACGCCCTCGGAATAGAGCGTCCTTATCCGATCCTCGGAGATCCCGAGCACTTCGTGCAGCACACGCTCGTTGTCCTCGCCGAGCAGTGCGGCGCGTAGATCGAGCTTGTCGGGCCAGGCCGAGAACCTGACCGGCACGCCCGGGATGTCGAGCTCGCCGAGGAACCGATCCTTCACCCGGCGCACCGTGTTGCGCGCGCGCAGATGCGGATGCTCCATCGCTTCGTTGAGCGAGAGCACCGGCGCGCAGGCGACGCGTTCCTTGTCGAGCGCGGCCAGCGCCTCGTCGCGCGTGGGAAAGCTGCCGAACCATTCCTCGATGATTCCCTTGAGCGCCTCGTTATTGTCGCGCCGTCCGCGGGCGCTGCGAAAGCGCGGGTCGCTCGCCAGTTCCGGCTTGCCCATCGCGCGTACCATCTGCGGCCATTGATGCGGCATCACGGCGAGGAATATGTACTGGTCGCCGCGGTAGCGGAAGATTCCGGTGGGGCCGCCGTTGGGATGTTGCGAGCCACCACGCGTGGGACGGTACTTGCCGCCGCGCAGCGAGACCATCGGCACGTTGGCCTCGTGCATGTGGAAGTAGGTGTCGAGAATCGAGGCGTCCATGTACTGGCCTTCGCCGGTGCGCTCGCGATGCAGCAGCGCAAAGCCCACTCCCATCGCCGCCGACATCCCGGTCGACACGTCGCCGATCGCCATCGTAAAGACCGCCGGCGGACGATCGATTTCGCCGACGCCGTCGGTGATCGCGGCGTAGGCCTGCCCCATGTAGTCGTAGCCTACCTTGTAAGCGAGCGGGCCGCTCTGCCCCAGCGCCGAGATCGAGCACATGATAATCTTTGGATTGCGCTTGCGCAGTTCGTCGTATCCGAAACCCATCTTCTTGATAATCCCGGGAGCGTAGTTTTCGACCACCACGTCGATCTTCGGGATCATCGAATAGATAAGCTCGTGCGCCCCGGGCTTGTTGATGTCGATCGCGAAGCTGAGCTTGCTGTGGTTGTGCTGGAAGTAATAGCTGCTCTGGCTTGAGTCCTTGTGCTCGGGCGCAAGCGGCTTGAGCCCGGCCGCACGCACGCGGTCGCCGGCCGGCGCGAGTTCAACCTTGATAACCTCGGCGCCCATCTCGGCCAGCACGCGCGTGCAGGTCGGCCCGGCGACAAATTGGGTGAAGTCGAGGACTCGATAGCCTTCGAGCATCCGCGGTTTATCGGGCATCGTTTTGAACCTCCATGCGTGCGCGGCCGCATACGCTCGGGCTTGCGACCGGTTACGCCCACAGTACAAAAAGCCGGCCGGGCTGTAAAACCAGGCCCGGCGAGCCTTCTTCGCGCTCAGACGAGGAAGTTTTTACGGCATGTACTTTTCGGGGTAACGCCCAGCAGATTCGGGTTAGCCGTCGCGCGCGATCGGCAAAAGTATGCGGATTTGCGAGTCTTGTTCGCTGGCATCCTTGATGCTCCTACCATGGCCGAGGAATAACCCTATGAAGAGGAGCAAAATTTCCCTGGTCCTGAAAGCGCTGATTTCCGTGGTCGGAGCAGTCTCGCTCCAGGCATGCTTTTATGGCGGACATCCGTATTACTCGCAGGCGGAGCCTTATGGGTATGCGCCGGCGCCCGCCTACGGATACGCCCGGCCTCCGGCATACGCATATGCGCCGCGAGTGGGTGACTATGACGAGCACCATCAATGGCATGATCGCAACTGGTGGGTTCAGAACAATCACGTGTGGGTGCAGCATCATCATCCGGACTGGATTGCGACGCGTGAGCATGGGCACGATCACGACGAGCATTGATTGACGCGGCACCGTTTGCCGCTTGTGCGGTTGTTTCGCGTGGCGCAATCCGTATAAAAAGAAGCGGAGCGGAGCCGTGGTGGCTCCGCTCCGCGTTCACGTCGAGTATCCAGTCTCTACGGAACGGGCTTCACGATCGTATTGTCGTCCATCGTAACCGCGCCTGTAAGGTCGGCGGCCCCTGCCAGCGCTCTGCCGTCCAGTACCGCGCCGCTCACCAGCGTGATTGAGGTGTTTGCCAGTATGTTTCCCGCAAAGTGACTACCCGTGCCGATGGTCGCTGAGCTGCCGACCTGCCAGAATATATTGGATGCTTGGGCTCCGCCCTGGAGGGTAATCCCGAAGCCGGATGAGGTGGTGAGGGTGGAAGCGATCTGGAAGATAAAGACCGCATTTGGATCGCCTTGGGCGTCGAGCGTCAGATTTCCGCTTCCTGATATCTCGGTCGACGTCCCGGACCTGTAGAGGCCAGGGGTGAAAGTCAACCCGCCTACGTTTCCGACTGCGGGAGTAAAGGCTCCCACTCGTCCTGCGGCGTCGTTATACGCGATAGCCAGGGCCGCCTCGCCCGCCTGAGCGGCAGTGTCGTTCACATGTATGGTTCCATTGACTATCCCCGGCGGGAAATTAGTCATCGAAGTGCCCGGCCACAGCCCGACATCTCCTGTAATCGTGGTCGGAGTCGACGTGTTGGTTACCGCGGCGGCGGCCAGAACCGCGAAATTGGCCGCGGCGCCAAGCGCTACCGGGGCCTGACCCGCTGTGGCGCCGGTCACGAAATACCATACGTAATTACCCGAGGGCCGGTTTCCGGCCAGCGCGTTGCCAGCCAGGTCCTCGGCTTCGGTGGTAATCTTCGCGGTGTACAGGGTGTTGATCCGCAAATTTGTCTGGGGCACGAAGGTCGCGATCGTGACATTGTTGGTCGAATCATAGAAATAGGTGACGGTTCCGACTACTTGACCGCCCCACCAGGTCAGAAGAAAGTCCGCGGTGGTAATGCTCGCATAGTTCATCGGTTCACTGAAGGTCACATTAACCTTCTGATTGATCGGCACACTCAACGCATTACTGGCCGGATTCGTCGACGTCACGGTGGGCTTGACAGTGTCCGAGCTCGTTCCAGTGTCGAAACTCCATACATAGTTGCTAGCCAACGGATTGCCCGCTATATCTTTGGCTCCGGTGGTAATCGTGGCTATATAGTGAGTGTTGGTATTGAAACCGTACGCGGGCCGGAAGGTGACCGATCCGGAGGCGTAAGCCACGGTTCCTATTATGGCAGCGCCGCCCGGCTTCGTCACCGTGAACGTGGCGGTGCTGAGCGAACCGGGAGACATCTCCTTACTGAACATTGCGATGACTCGCTGATTAATAGGTACATTTACAGCGGAGTCGGCGGGATTGGTGAAAGTCACCGTCGGCTTGGTGGTATCGCTGGTAGCGCCTGTAGTAAAGCTCCATACGAACGCTTGTCTTATCGCAACACCTGCCAGGTCCGAGGCCCCGGCCCTGACTTTGCCGGTATACGTGGTGTTGGGCGTGAGGTTGATAGACGGTATGAAAATCCCGGTTCTGTAGTAGGTGTTGACGTGACCGCTAACAATACTTCCGTCAGGCCCCAGCACAACCAGGGATGCACTCAGCGACGCGGGGGACATCCGCTGACTGAACGTGACGGCAATTTTCTGGTTGACGGCTATACCCGTCGCGCCATCGGCCGGGTTTGTTGCGGTCACACTGGGTACGAACGAGACCGGAGCTTCGCTTTGCGAGTTACCGACGACTACCCATGCGGCGACAAACGCGGCCAGGAGTGTCGCGATAGACCACAGCCTGAACGGTTTCTGTTTCTTCATTTGGATCTCTCTCCAGCTTCGCAGCGGCTGACAGCGTCACATGCGCGACCGCGTTAAGGGTGCGAATCCGTGCACCGGTTAGCTCACTTCCCTTCATTGCCAGCATTGCGGCGGCGCCGAGGGGCCGCGCTCTGGCCTGGCGCAGTGGCATGGGGGCCTTCGCTCTTCTCTTGCAAGAAGCGGGGCACTACTGGGAAACGCGCGCGGGGCAAGGGTGACGCGAATTAGCACAGGGAGGTGACCGGATTGTGGCACTTTGGAGCGCACAATCCGGTGGCTTGATCAGCAGTTGAAAGTGAATCGCAGGGGCGACGAGCAGTTTGCTTGAAGGACGTCAGCTGGCCATGTCGGTGGCGTCAAGCACCAAGCCGCACCACCCGCGCTCGGCGCTCTACACGCGGGTGGTGCGTTCGAGTCTACTGGCAGTTCAGGGCGGACATCTATTGATTGCAAGCGCCGGCCGCGGAGACGCTATTGGCATCCAGTGTGACTGCGCCGGTCAGAGTAACCGCGCCTCCCAGCGCTCTGCCCCGCACGATTGCACCGCTGTCTAGTGTGATAGAGGTGTCAGCCAGTATATTTCCTGCCATCGCACAGCCTGCTCCGACGGTCGCTGAACTACCCACCTGCCAAAAGACATTGGAAAATTGCGCGCCGTTGGCCAAGATTACGTTGCAAGTGGGGCTCGTCAGGGTGAGGGTGGACGCCGGCATCTGGAATATCCAGACAGCATTCGCGTCACCCTGGGCGTCCAGAGTGAGATTTCCTCCCGTTATCTCGAATGACGTCGCGGCGGACGTGTAGAGGCCCGGCGGCAAGACTAGTCCGGCCAGGTTTTCGGCCACAATGGTTGGCCCTGTCCGCCCGGCGGCGTCGCCGTATGCAGTCGTCAAGGACGCTAGCGCCGCGACTGCGGGCGCAGTGTTAATTTGAATCGTCCCGTTCACCGTTCCAGGGGGAAATCCAGTCACCGAAGTGCCTGGGGTCAAACCAAGATCCCCGTCGAGTACGGTAGCGTTGGCGTTCGTAACCGAGGCCTGAGCGAAAACCGCGAAGCCAGAGGCCGCGCCCAGATCTACCGACGAAAGGCTCGCCGTAGAACCCGTGGTAAAGCTCCATGAAAAGTCGGCTGCCAGGCCATTGCCCTCCAAATCGTCGGCCCCGGTCGTGACCGTAGCCGTAAATACCGAACTGCTTGCGAGAGCACTTGTGGGAGTGAACGTCGCAATTCGATCCGTCGCGTCATAGGTGATTTTTCCGGCGATCGAAGTAGGACCTGGCCCAGTCAAGGTAAAAGTCGCCGGGTTGAGCGTTGAAGGGTCCATCGCCTTACTGAATGTCGCGTTGATTCCTGCATTAGGGGCCACCGAGGTGGCGGTGTCGGCGGGCGTTGTGGAGGTTACGGCCGGCACGGTGCCGTCCGGTCCCGCACCTGTGGTGAAGGTCCAGGTGAACGCAGCCGCCAACGGATTTCCTGCCAGATCCTCGACCCCGGTTGTAATCGTCGCAGTAAACAACACGCCCGCGGCCAGAGCGCTGGTCGGCGTAAATGTCGCGGTTGCGCCAACGATGGAATAAGTCACCGTACCGGCAACTGGGGTTGAGCCGGGACCCGTGACCGTAAAGGTCGAACCGGTGATTGTTGTCGAGTCCATCCCTTCACTGAAGGTTGCGGCGACTTTTTTATTGGTAGCCACGCTGACGGCGAGATCAGCCGGATTTGTGGAGATCACGGTTGGTGCGGTCGTGTCTGAGTCCGCGCTCGTCGTGAAGGTCCACACAAAATCACTTGCGAGGGGAACCTCGGCGGCGCTCTTGGCCCCGGTGGTAATCGTTCCGGTGAATGTGGTGCTGACCGGAAGTAAGCCCGTGGGCGCAAAGATCGCGGAATTGTTGGTTGGGTCGTAGGTCACGGTTCCGGTTACGGGAGTTACGCCCGGCCCCGTCACCGTAAAGGTTGTGGTGGTGATGGTTGTCGGATCCATCGCCTGACTGAAACTCACCGCGATCTTTCGATTAATCGGCACCCCTTGGCCTCCGCAGCCTGGAATAGCCGGGATGACGGAAATGACCACCGGGGTGGGTGCGGGGGTAGGCGTCGGAGTCGGTGTGGGAGTTGGCGTCGGCGTGGGAGTCGAGGTCGGGACCGGCGTCGGAGTTGGAGTCGGAACCGGCGTTGGAGTTGAGGTCGGAACCGGCGTTGGAGTTGGAGTGGGGATCGGCGTTGGAGTTGAGGTCGGAACCGGCGTTGGAGTTGAGGTCGGAACCGGCGTTGGAGTTGGAGTTGGAGCAACCGGAGTTGGGGCGCGGGTCGCGGTGGCAGTGGGAATAGGTCTCGGCGTACTGCCGCCGCTATCGCCGCCGCACCCGGCCACCACAAACATGAAAGCTACCAGCAACGCCGGAAGCCATATCTTATAGATTTTGTTTTTGCGCGTATGCCCTGGCGTTGGTAGCATCGGATTTCCTCTGTTAAACACTCCGGCTTTGACGAAGAGCCATCGGGGTTTCGCTTCTTCTTTGCAAAAGTGGTGCACCAACCAGAGACGAGCGTGAAGCAACGTTGACGTGAATTAGCGCAGAAGAGTGACCGGATTTTGGCGCCTTGAAGGCGGTCGACCGCCCAAGAATCGACACCTAATCTGAGCGCAACGAATAGCGGACGTCAGCCACCTCAAGTCGGGCTCGCGTCGAGCACCAGGACGGACGATGGGCTCTCGTGGCTCTGGACGTAGCTTTTTAGTGCCGCTCGGGGAGCGTCGTAGAGAACCGGGCCGAGCGCTTCAGGAAATCTCTCGCCAAGGCTGGCATCGCCCGGAATAATGCTTATGTTCATTAGGCAGGCATCATGAAATTTGCGCGCCTGCGGAAATTGCGGCCCTGCGCGCTTTGCCGAAATTGCGCGCTTTACGTTATTAGATGAGCAAACACAAAGACGAAAAGCATCGCCACCATGAGTCCGCGGCCGAGTGGAGCCTGGGCCACGATGAGCGCAAGCCCGCATCCGATAAACCGGCTGACGCGGCCGAGCGCCCGATCGAACTCAGCCCCGAGGACCTGGCCACGCCGCAGTCCCCGGAAACGGCCGGGCTTAGCGAGCAGCTCGCCGACAAAGACAGGGAAATCGCCGAACTCAAAGACAAGTACCTCCGCGCACTGGCCGACACCGAAAACATCCGCAAGCGGATGCGCCAGCAGAGCGAGGACACCGTGCGCCTGCAGCGCGAGAACCTGCTGCGCGACCTCCTGCCGATAACCGACAACCTGGAACGCGCGGTCGAGGCCGCGAGCGGCGGCGGCAATGGCAAGCCGATCGTCGAAGGAGTCGAGATGGTGCTGCGCGCGCTGCTCGACTTTCTGCGCACCAACGGCGTTATCCCGCGGGAATCGGTGGGCCGGCCGTTCGATCCGCAATTTCATGAGGCCGTCGACCACGTCGAAAGCGTCGAGCATCCGCCCAACACGGTCATCAGCGAGTTCCATCGCGGCTACCAGGTCGGCGAGCGCGTGTTGCGCCCGGCGCGGGTAGCGGTCGCCAAGGCGCCGGCGCGCGACGGTCCGTCGCGAAAAAACGGTGAAGGCGGCGGCGTTGAAAACAATTAAATAATGATTATTTGAAGGGTTAGAGGCTTCTCAAAACAATGGCAAAAGTAATCGGAATCGACCTGGGCACGACCAATAGTTGCGTTGCGGTGATGGAAGGGGGTGACCCCGTCGTCATCGCCAACTCGGAGGGCGCCCGCACCACCCCGTCGGTCGTCGCCTTCACGGATTCGGGCGAGCGGCTGGTGGGGCAAATCGCGCGCCGCCAGGCGATCACCAACCCGACCAACACGGTGTTCGCGATAAAGCGCCTGATGGGGCGGCGGTTCGAGGATCCCGAAGTGCAGAAGGCGCTCAAGGTGCTGCCTTACAAGGTCGTGCGCAACGAAGACGGCGCGGGCTGGGTGGAAATCCGCGGCAAGAAGTACAGTCCGCCCGAGATTTCCGCCTTCGTCCTGCAGAAGATGAAGCAGACGGCCGAAGACTATCTCGGCGAGAAGGTAACCGAGGCGGTCATCACGGTGCCCGCCTATTTCAACGACAGCCAGCGCCAGGCGACCAAAGATGCCGGCCGCATCGCCGGGCTTAGCGTGCTCCGCATCATCAACGAGCCCACCGCGGCCTCGCTCGCCTATGGGTTGGACAAGAAAAAGGACGAAAAGATCGCGGTCTTCGATCTCGGCGGCGGCACTTTCGACGTTTCGATCCTGGAGATAGGTGACGGCGTGTTCGAGGTCAAGGCGACCAACGGCGACACTTTCCTGGGCGGCGAGGACTTCGACCAGCGCGTCATCGACTACCTAGCCGACGAGTTCCGCAAGGACCAGGGCATCGATCTGCGCACGGACCGGATGGCTTTGCAGCGGCTGAAGGAAGCGGCCGAGAAGGCCAAGATGGAGCTCTCCACGGTGATGGAGACCGACATCAATTTGCCCTTCATCACCGCCGATCAGTCGGGCCCCAAGCATCTCAACATCAAGCTCACCCGGGCGAAGCTCGAGGCGCTGTGCGCCGACCTGCTCGATCGGCTCGACCATCCCTGCGTGACCGCGCTCAAGGACGCGGGGCTGCGCGCCAGTGACATCAACGAGATCGTGCTGGTGGGCGGGATGACCCGGATGCCGGCGGTGCAGGAGCGGGTGCGCAAGCTGTTCGGCAAGGAAGGCCATAAGGGCGTCAACCCGGACGAGGTCGTGGCGATCGGCGCGGCGATCCAGGCCGGCGTGCTCAAGGGCGAGGTCAAGGACGTCCTGCTGCTCGACGTGACGCCGCTGTCGCTGGGGATTGAAACGCTGGGTGGCGTGTTCACCAAGCTCATCGACAAGAACACCACCATACCGACCCGCAAGAGCCAGATTTTCTCGACCGCCCAGGACAACCAGACCGCGGTCACCATCCGGGTCTTCCAGGGCGAGCGCGAGATGGCGGCCGACAACAAACTGCTCGGCCAGTTCGACCTGATCGGGATTCCACCCGCGCAGCGCGGCTTGCCGCAGGTCGAAGTCACCTTCGACATCGACGCCAACGGCATCGTGAACGTTCACGCCAAGGACCTCGGCACCAACAAGGAGCAGTCGATCAAGATCACCGCCTCCTCGGGCCTGCACGAGGACGAGATCAAGCGGATGGTGAACGAGGCCGAGCAACACGCGGCGGACGATCACCAGCGGCGTCAGTTGGCCGAGGCGCACAACAAGCTCGACAACCTGGTCTACACCACCGAGAAGACGCTGAAGGACAATGGCGCGGCGCTCGACGAAACCGCGCGCAAGTCGGTCGAGGACGCGCTCGCGGCGGCCCGGGAGAAGCTGGAGTCCAAGGACCTCGACGACATCAACCGCGCCACCGAGTCCCTGATGACCGCCTCGCACAAGCTGGCCGAAATGATGTACAGCAAAACCCGCCAGGGCACCGGCGCCCAGGCCGGTCCTGGTGGTCCTGCCGGAGACGACGGCCACGCCGCGGACGCCGGTGGGGCGGGCGACGGTCAGCCACACGAAGAAAAGAAGGAAGACGTGGTCGACGCCGATTTCAAAGAAGTGAAGTAATCGGCGGCCGTCGAAGCAAATGACAGAAGGCAACGGATCTCGGCGCGAGCCCCTGACAGAGCGTCGCGATCCGCTTACTTTCGGCCGCGGCGTAGTCTAGAATCGCGGCCATGGCGTCCCAGGCCAAGAAGCGCGACTACTACGAGGTTCTCGGCTGCGACCGCGGCGCCGGCGAGGAAGATCTCAAGAAAGCCTACCGCCGCCTCGCCATCCAGTCCCATCCCGACCGCAATCCCGGCGACAAGCAGGCCGAGGAGCGCTTCAAGGAACTCAACGAAGCCTACCAGGTGCTGTCCGACCCCGAGCGGCGCGCACAGTACGACCGCTACGGGCACGCCGCGTTCCAGGGCCCGCAGGGTAACGGCTTCGGTTTCGAATTCACCCAGGGCTTCGAGGAAGTCTTCTCGGACATTTTCGGCGACTTTTTCGGCACCGGGCGCGGCCGCAACCGCTCGCGCTCGCGGCGCGGCGACGACCTGCGCTACGACCTTGAAGTCGCGTTCGAGGAAGCGGCCCGCGGCGCCGAAAAGAGGATCGAGTTCCAGCGCCTCGCGACCTGCGAGGCCTGCAATGGTAGCCGAGCGCGCGGCGGCACCGAGGGCGCCCGCACCTGCCCCAACTGCCGCGGCAGCGGACAGGTCCGCACCCAGCAGGGCTTCTTTTCGATCGCCACCACCTGCGGCCAATGCCGCGGCGAGGGCACGATCATCGCCGACCCCTGCCCCAAGTGCCAGGGCCAGGGACGTATCCGCCGCTCGGAATCGCTCTCGGTGAGGATTCCGCCCGGCGTCGACAATGGCTCGCGCCTCAAGCTGCGCGGCGAGGGCGAGGCCGGATGGGGCGGCGGACCGTCGGGCGACCTCTACGTGGTGGTCCATGTCAAGGAGCACGACCTCTTCGTGCGTCAGGACAACGACGTCATCATAGAAATGCCGGTAAGCTTTCCGGCGGCCGCGCTCGGCACCGAGGTCGAGGTGCCTACGCTCGACGGCAAGGTCAAGCTGAAAATCCAGGCCGGCACGCAATCAGGCAAGGTCTTCCGACTCAAGGGCAGGGGCTTTCCCGATCTGCACGGCTATGGGCGCGGCGACCAGCTCGTGCGGATGGTGGTCGAGACTCCGCGGCGGCTAACCGCGCGCCAGCGCGAGCTGCTCGAGGAATTCGCGGGCATCGACGGCGAAGCCGTCAACCATCCGCTGTCCAAGGGCTTCGTTGACAAGCTCAAAGAGATGTTCGGCTAGCCCGACCGAACTTTCGCTCGCCATGCGTCGATGCTGAGCCCTCGCCCACGTTGCGCCAGCCGAACCCTCGCCTGCTGATTCCGAGCCCTCGCCCACGTTGTGCGTGGGAGAGGGTGCGGGTGAGGGTCCCTTCGCGGTGCGCATATGGTTTTTCTCCGCCGCGCGCCGCGTCCCTTCCGTGCAAACGTCCCGCACAGGAACAGAATTTCAAGCCGCGTTTCGCGACGAAGCGCGCTGAATAATGGACCCTCACCCTACCCTCTCCCGCGAACCATGCGGGCGAGGGCATAAAAAAAGATTGCGGGACAGCGTCGGCGAAACCAGGAAACGGCCCGCCATGAATCCGCGCGAGTCAGCACGTAGACGACAAGCAGCCGGACAAGCCGCTACAGAGGAAAGGCGCGCAAGCGTCGGTGAAAACACCGGTGCGATAAAACGGCGCCGTCAGACTCGTTAATCATCCCGGCCCAGACGCCCCCATAGCGCGCGGCGCATCACGCCCGGCGGCGGCGGCACGCCGTTGAAAAGCTCGAACGCCAGCTCGCCTTGATTCACCAGCATCCCGGCGCCGTCGGCGGCGCGCCGCCCAAGCGCGATCGCCGGCCGCAAAAAGGCGGTTGGTTGAGCCGCGTAGATAAGATCGTAGAAGAAACATTCGCCCGGCGTGCGCGCGTAGTCGATTCGCACGAAGCCGGCCGACGTGAGCCCCATCGGCGTCGCGTTGACCACGACCGCGGCGCGCCCGAGCAGCGCCGCGTCGGCCAGCGCGTCGAGTCCGCGCGCGGCGAGCGCCGCGCCGCCCAGCGCGCGCGGGAGCCGCGCGCGCAGGCGGCGGACCAGCGCGGCGGCGCGCGGGCGAGTGCGATTGGCAATCGCCACCTCGCCCGCGCCGCGGCGCAGACAGGCGACGACCGCCGAGGCGGCGGCGCCGCCCGCGCCGATAACGACCGCCGTCGCACCCGTAAGCGTCACGCCGAGGCTATCGAGGTCGCGCTCGAGACCGCGCGCGTCGGTGTTGTCGCCATAAAGGCCCGCGGGGCGCTTGGCGACGCACACGACGCAATTGACCGCACCGAGCATCCGCGCCTCGGCGCTCAGCCTGGCGACCATCCTGAGCGCCCGCTCCTTGTGCGGCACGGTCAGGTTGACGCCGATGATCCCAAGGGCGGGAAGCGCGCGCAGCGCCGCCGCGAGCATCGGCGGCGTAACGTGAAAAGCCGCGTAGGCGCGATCCACGCCGAGCGCGGCATACGCCGCGTTATGCATCGCGGGCGAGAGCGAATGCTCGACCGGATCGCCGAGGACGGCGGTGAGGCGGGTCGCGCCGCCGAGCGGCGCGACCCGCCTCACCGCCGTCGCATCCGCCGCAAGCGCGTCCGCCGTGCGGCGGCGGCGCTCAGCCACCGCCAATTCGTGCGCGCTCGGCGCGCACTTCCTCGGCCGTGAAGAGCCATCGGTACTTGAGGCCGGCCGCGGCGAAGGCCGCAGCCGCGCCTTCGCCGCGGTCGACCAGCGCGAAGGCATGGGCGAGCGTTGCGCCCGCGTCTTTGAGCGCGGCGGCGGCCTGGAGACTCGAGCCGCCGGTGGTGATCGTGTCGTCGATCACCGCCGCGCGCAGGTCGGCGCGGAAGGCGCCCTCGATCTGTTGCTGCAAACCGTGCGGCTTCATCTCCTTGCGTACGAAGAAGCCGCGCAGGTTGGCGCCGTGACGGTGCGCCGCGCCGATCAGCGCGTCGGTGACCGGCAGCGCCCCGGCCGCCATCCCGCCGATCTGCTCGATTCTTTCCGCCGTCACCAGCTCGAGCATCAGCTCGCCGGCCAGATACGCGCCGCGTGGCAGGTAGAGCGTGCGTTTGCAATCGATGTAGTAGTTCGAGGACCGCCCGGAGGCCAGCGTGAGCGCGGAGCGCTCGAAGTAGGACTCGCGGGCGAGAAGCGTGAGCAATTCGTCGCGTTCGGTTTGATTCATGATGTCTTGCGCGCGATCTTACCCGCCGACGCGGCGGGCACAAGAGCCGCGCCGGAATATTCCCGCGCGCACGCGGGCGCGCGGGCGCGTGCCACCAAGGCGGCGTATTGGTATCATCGCCGACCATGTTCTTCGCGCCGTTTCTCTTTCTGTACGCGATAATCTTCTTCTTCGCACTGGTCGTCGTGTTCGCGCTACTCGAGCTCGGCGCCATAGACTATGCCTTCCACGCGCTGGGCCTGCCGCCCCATGCGGCCCTCTGGGCGCTGATCATCAGCTTGCTCGGCAGTTACATCAACATCCCGGTCTCGCGTATCGAGAGCGGCGGCGAACCTCCCTCGCCCGACGTCGTGGGATACTTCGGGATGCGCTACCGGGTACCGGCGCATCTGGCGGCGGGGCGTTCGACGGTGGTGGCGATAAACGTCGGCGGCGCGATTGTGCCGCTATGCATCTGCGCGTGGATACTCGCGGCCGCTCCGGCGGTGTTCCTGCACGCGGTTCTCGGAACCGCGATCGTGACCTTCATCGTGCATCGCGCGGCGCGTCCGATTCCGGGAGTCGGAATCGCCACGCCGATGTTTATTCCGCCGATCGCCGCGGCTCTGGTGGGATGGCTGCTGAGCGGCGGCGTGCCGCATCATGCCGACGCGATCGCCTATGTCAGCGGCGTGATGGGAACGCTCATCGGCGCGGATCTGATGAATCTCGGGCGGCTCGGCGAGCTGGGCGCGCCGGTCGCGTCGATTGGCGGCGCCGGGACCTTCGACGGAATTTTTCTGACCGGGATTGTGGCGGTGCTGCTCGCATAAAGCACGGCAAAGCACGCCGCACGCTTCGCCACTCAAGCGAGCCGTTCACCAACGGCCCTCTGTCATCCGCGAGAGTTTGTGAATTTTTGAGCGAACTTCTCTCTTCGGTCATCCTGAGCCGGCGAGCGGCGCGAGCCGTGTCGAAGGACCTCGCGCGGTTCCTCCGCGCGTCAACCTAGGTGACTGGCAGCCGACGGATGATCCAGCGCAGCATGATCGATCTGAGTCATCGCCAAGATTCCGAAATCGTGGATACGCGCGGAAGACCGCGCGAGGTCCTTCGACTCCGGCAGCCTTCGCTCAGGATGACTTGAGAAGCAGATTTGCTTCGTTCAAAAAATTCACAAAAATTCAGGACGACCTGAGAGGCGAGGCGTCGCTAAAAACTCACCCCTCTCAGGATGGCTGAAACGGCAGCTTCGCGGATGACAGCCGTTCAAGCTGGCTTGAACTTCACCAGCGTATGCTCGGGCGTGACGTCGTCGAAGTGCGCCACCACCGACATCCCGACCTTCACGCTCTCGGGCGCGGCGACGATATTAGTCGTCATCCGCGGTCCTTCGTCGAGCTCGACGATCGCCAGCACATAAGGTTGATCGGCGAACGAGCGGCTGGAGGCGCGGCGCACCACCGTGTAGCTGTAGACCTTGCCGCGCCCGCTGACCCGCTCCCACGTGAGACGGTCGGAAAAGCAATGCGGGCATCGCGCGCGCGGATAATAGATGTACGTCTTGCACGCGGCGCATCGCTGGAGGCTCAGTTCATGGCGCCGCGCGGCCTCCCAGTACGGGCGGCTGGTCGGCGTCGGCTTGGGCAGGGGCTTGAGGTATTCGCTCATGATCGCCGCTCCAGGATCAGGCTGGCCTGCTCGCTCATGATGCCGCCGTTGCCGTTGACGTAGGCGAGCCTTGCGTCCTTGACCTGGCGCTCGCCGCCGCGGCCCATCAACTGGCGCACCGCCTCGGTCACATGGCTCATCCCGCCGCCCAGCCCCGGCTGTCCGAAAGAGAGCTGGCCGCCGTGCGTGTTGCAGGGAAAGTCGCCGGCGTACGACAGATCGTGGTCCTCGACGAATTTGCCGCCCTGCCCTTTCTTGCAGAACCCGGCATCCTCGAGCGTCACGATCACCGTGATGGTGTAGCAGTCGTATGGGCAGACCAGGTCGATCTCCTTGTGGGCGACGCCGGCCATCTTGAAGGCCGTCTCGGCGGCGACTTTCACTGGCGAATCGGTCAGTGACGGCGCGTAAGTGATCGTCGCATGATTGGAGTATTCGCCCGCGCCGAGCAGCCAGACCGGCGGATGCTTGGTGCGCCGCGCGACTTCGGGCGAAGCCACCACGACCGCCGATCCGCCGCTGCATGGGCTGACGATTTCGTAAAGGTGCAGCGGGTCGACGATCATGCGTGAGTTGAGTACGTCGTCGATCGTGAGTTCGCGGTCGTTGAAGGTCGCAAGCGGGTTCCTGACCGCGCTCTTGCGCTGGTCGACCGCGACCTTGGCCATCTGCCGCGCCGTGGTCCCGTACTCGTACATATGGCGGTTGGCGATCATCGCGTAGCCGCAATTGGCGCCGATATTTCCGTAGGGCGCCTCGAACTCGCGCTGCACCGAGATGACCGGCGGCTTCTGGTCGCCGAACTTGTTGAGGTCGCCGACC
>Ga0307372_10008033_pt1 | contig 14938 bp, 13 predicted proteins | sample OX1MG_FD_202533 | JGI IMG/M metagenome (GOLD analysis project Ga0307372, IMG submission 202533) | Soil microbial communities from Risofladan, Vaasa, Finland - OX-1 | ecosystem: Environmental > Terrestrial > Soil > Coastal area > Acid sulfate soil | place: Finland: Risofladan, Vaasa | collected... | reverse complement strand
GGGCCGCTCGACGTCCAGGTCCCGAACGGGGTGGTCGACCTGGTGGCGGCCGACGACGCCGGGGCCGTGGCACTGGCCAAGCGGTACCTGTCGTATTTCCAGGGACCGGTGGACGACTGGTCCTGCGTCGACCAGCGCCTCCTGCGCTCGGCCGTGCCGGAACAACGGCTCCGCGTCTACGACATCCGCGCGCTGGTCGACGTGCTGTTCGACACCGGATCGGTACTGGAGCTCCGACGGGGCTTCGGCGTCGGTATGGTCACCGCCCTGGCCCGCATCGAGGGGCGCCCCGTCGGGATCCTGGCCAACGACCCGGCCCACCTGGGCGGCGCCGTCGACGCCGACGGCGCCGACAAGGCAGCCCGATTCCTCCAGCTGTGCGACGCGCACGACCTCCCGGTCGTCTCCCTGTGCGACACTCCCGGGTTCATGGTCGGCCCCGATGCCGAGCGGACCGCCCAGGTCCGTCACGTGAGCCGCATGTTCGTCGTCGGGGCGAGCCTGACGGTGCCGCTCTGCACCATCGTGCTGCGCAAGGGGTACGGGCTCGGCGCCCAGGCCATGGCCGGCGGCAGCTTCCGGGCGCCGCTGTCCCTCGTGGCCTGGCCGAGTGGCGAGCTGGGGGGAATGGGCCTCGAGGGTGCGGTCCGCCTGGGATTCCGCCGCGAGCTCGAGGCCGTCGAGGACCCCGTCGAGCGCGAGGCACTGTTCGCGTCCATGGTCGAGCTGGCCTACGAACACGGCAAGGCGCTCAACGTGGCCACCGCCTACGAGATCGACGACGTCATCGACCCGGCGGAGTCGCGTGCCAGGATCCTGGCGGCACTGCGCTCGTGCCCGGTGCCGGCGGCCCGCACGGGCAAGAAGCGGAGCTGCGTCGACACCTGGTGACGCCGACGGGACGGGGCCCGCCCCGGCCTTTCCGCCCCCGGCCGTGCTCCCGGTCAGTCCCCGAGCAGTCCGTCGACGAAGCGGGCCACGGACGCCCACGCGGCCACGGCCTCGGGCACGCCCAGGTTGACCAGCCCCTGGACACCGTGGATGCCGCCGGCCACGACGTCCAACCGGGCGTCGGTGCCGACGGCCCGGGCCGCCCGTCCGAGGTGCTCGGCATCGAGTCGGGTGACGTCGACCTCGCCGACCTGCAGCAGCAGCGGCGGCAGTCCTTCCAGCCGCCCTCGGCCGGGCGAGGCACGTGGATCCCGGGCATCGCCCTGCGGACCGAGGTAGTCACGCGCCCGCGACCGCAGGAATCCCTCCGTGACGAAGGGATCGGGACCGGCGGGGCCGTCCGGGCCGTAGCCCCGGGTGTCGAGATCGGTCCATCCGGACAGCGACACGACGCCGGCCGGTACGGCGGCGCCCGAGTCGGGTGCCGCCTGGGCGGTGGCGAGGGCCAGCCCGCCCCCGCACGAGTCACCGACGAAGACCGTTCGCTCGGGCGCCAGGCCGTCGTCGACCAGTGCCGCGTATGCGGCGACGCAGTCGTCGAGGGCGGCGGGGAACCGGTGCTCGGGGGCCAGGCGGTAGTCGACGGTGACCACCGGGACGCCGAGGTGATCGGCGACGTACTCGGCGTAGAACAGGTACGCCTCGAGGTCGCAGGAGACGAAGGCGCCGCCGTGGAAGAACACGGCCGTCCCCCGATCGGGTCGGGACGCCGCCGTGGACAGCCGACCGCAGCGAACGCCTCCGGCCGACGTGAAGCGCACCACGGTGTCCTGTCCCAGCGGGTGGCCGTGGAGCGGAGCCATCTTGGCCCGCGTGGTGACGGCGTCGTCGTCGGGACGGGCGAAGTCGGCCGGCATGCCGTCGATCACGGCGGCCAGCAGTTCGCTGGTCATCCGGCTGCCGGTTCGGACCCCCGGTAGATCACGACCGGGCAGGCGGCGTGGGTCGCGCAGTGCTGGCTGACCGAGCCGAGCAGCACGCCGGCCAACGCCCGGTGCCCGCGGCTGGCGACGACGAGGAGCGCACCGTGCTTGGATGCCTCCGTCAGGACGTCGCCGGGATTGCCCTCCACCACATGGGCGTGGACCTCGAGGTCGGGGTGCTCGGCGTGGATCCGGTCGATGACGGGATCGAGCATCGCCCGGGCGTCCCGGGCCGGGTCGTAGCCCGTCGGCAGCGGGATCGTGCTGCCCCACGAGGTCGGGTACTCCCACGCCGTCACCACGTCGAGGCGCCCGCCGGTACGGACCGCCTGATCGGCGGCCCAACCGACCGCGCCGTCGGCCGCGGCCGACCCGTCGTAGCCGACCACGACACCGGTGGGGTGGTCCTGCGGGTCCGTCGTCATGGTCATCCTCCAGGTCGGGTCGTCCGCCGTGCGGGTACTGCGTGCGCGAGCGTAGTGGTCGTGGATCACGGGACGGTGTCCGCCCGGCGTCAGCGGTCCCCGGACGCGGGCGCCGTGCCGTCCGGTTCCGCCGCCGGGCCTCGGTCGCGATCCAGGGCGCCGCGGCGCCGGGCCGCGGCCGCCACCACGTGTTCCGACCCGGGACCGCCCGACGTCGGGGACTCGTCGCCCGGGACGGCCCCCACCAGTTGCCCCAGGGTGGCGGCCACCGAGGACCGCAGGGCGTCGAGGTCGTAGCCGCCCTCGAGGAAGAGGACGAGGCGGCCGGGACCGGGGGCGTACCCGGCCACGATCCCGGTCAGGGCGCCGAAGTCGCCCGCCGACAGGCCGAGATCGGCCAGCGGGTCGGCCCGGTGGGCGTCGAAGCCGGCCGACACCAGGACCCAGGAGGGCGCGAACGCCTCGACGGCCGGGGTCACGATCTCGTCGAAGGCCCGCCGCACGACGTCGCCGGTGGCCCCCGCGGGGAGGGGCACGTTGACGGTTGCCCCACGCGCCGAGGGTCCGCCCACCTCGTCGGCCCGACCCGTGCCCGGATAGGCGGGCCACTGGTGGGTGGAGACGTAGAGGACATCGGGGTCGTCCCAGTACACGTCCTGGGTCCCGTTGCCGTGGTGGACGTCCCAGTCGACGATGAGCACCCGCTCGCCCACGTCCCGCAGGGCACCGGCGGTGACCGCGACGTTGTTGAGGAGGCAGAACCCCATGGCCCGGTCGGCGACGGCGTGGTGTCCGGGCGGGCGGGCGGGGACGAAGACCGGGGCACCGTGCACGGTGGCGGCCTCGACGGCCACCAGGCCGGCGCCGGCGGCCATGCGGGCGTCGTGCCAGGACGTGTGACTGGCGTAGGTGTCCTGGTCGATGGCTCCACCGCCGGACGCGCTCAGGCGCTCGAGCCAGTCGAGGTGCTCCGGCGTGTGCACCCGTACCAGGTGCTCGACCGGTGCCGGGCGGGCCCCGACGACCACGAGGTCCGTGCCCAGCCGGAGGTCCTCGACCCCGCGCATGGCCGCACCGATGCGGGCCGGACGCTCGGGATGGCCGGGATCGTCGTGCGAGCCGGCCTCGAGGGGCTCGATGACGATCAGCACGCGGCCGTCCCGTTCACGGCGTCGGCTTCTGGACCGACAGCCAGTCCCGGGCGTCGAGGTAGGGGGTGAAGGCGGTGGCGATCGCGTCGATGTCGGCCGGGCCCTTCGGGCGCTGGATCTCGTAGAGGTGGGGGAACTCGAGCCAGCCCAGGGTGAGGTCCCACAGGCGGACGGCCGCCTCACCGGTCGGGGGGTCGACCAGCACCGGGCCGAACAGGGCCTGGCCGTCCTCGAAGCGCAACGTCGGCACGCCGAACCCGCCGAGGGCGACCACCTGCTCGTGCTCGGCCAGCACCTCGTCTCCGGTGGTCGGGTCGGCGATGGCGGCGTGCACGGTGCCGGGGTCGAGTCCCATCTCGGCCAGGATCTCCTCGGCCACCTCGGGGCGGTGGGGCTTGCGGCCCTCGACGTGGAGCGCCCGGCCCGCCGCCGCGTACCAACGGTCCAGGAGGGCCATGTCCTCACGGCGCAGGAGGGCGCCGATGCGCATCATCGACCAGCCGTAGGACCACTCGCGCTCCCAGGGGTGCTTCTTGCCTTCGGCTCGGTTGATCTCCTCGAGGCTGAAGAACCGCCAGCGGATGTCGAGACCCGTGGCGTCGCGGACGTTCCGGATCCACAGGGACGTCTGGTAGGCGTAGGGGCACATGATGTCGAAGTGGAAGTCGACCGAGGCCGGTCGGACCGTGCGGGCGTCGTTCATGGATCCACTCCTGCTCTGTACGGGGACCACGCCCCGCGCACCTCCAGGCACCGTACACTCGGCCCGCGTCCGGATGTGTCGGGCCGACTCCGAGCGGTTGTGGGCCGTTCCGGGGTGCCATGGGCGCCGGCACCGGTGCGGGGTCGGGCGCTCTTCGGCCCGCGGGCCGAGGACGCTAGAAGTGGCCGAGCACCGGGTGGGGAGCGTAGGGCTCCTCGAGGCGCTCCACCTCGGACTCCTCGAGGACGAGCTGCTCGGCGGCGAGCGCGTCGGACAGGTGACCGGTCTTCGTGGCCCCGACGATCGGCGCCGTCACGCCCCGTTTCTGCAGCAGCCAGGCCAGCGCCACCTGCGCGGCCGGGACGCCCCGCCCCCCGGCGACCTCGGCCACCCGCTCCACCACGTCGAAGTCGGTGGGCTGGTTGTAGAGGTAGTTGGTGAAGTCGTCGGTCTCCGAGCGGGTCGTGCGCCGCTCGCCCGACCGTGTGCGGTTGCCGGCCAGCACGCCTCGGGCGAGCGGACTCCACGGGATCACGCCGACACCCATGTCGACGCACTGCGGGATCATCTCCCGTTCCTCCTCGCGGTAGATCAGGTTGTAGTGGTTCTGCATCGACACGAACCGGGTCCACCCGTTGGCGTCGGCCGCGGCCTGGGCCTTGGCGAACTGCCACGCGAACATGCTCGACGCGCCGATGTAGCGGGCCTTGCCGGCCCGGACCACGTCGTGGAGCACCTCCATCGTCTCCTCGACGGGCGTCCGGTTGTCCCAGCGATGGATCTGGTAGAGGTCGACGTAGTCCATGTCCAGGCGCGTGAGCGAGGCGTCGATGCCCGCCAGGATGTGCTTGCGGGAGAGGCCGCCGCCGTTCTCGCCGGGGGTCACGGGCATGAATACCTTGGTGGCGACCACCATCTCCTCGCGGCCCAGGTACTTCGGGAGGATGTGCCCGGTGGCCACCTCGCTCGCTCCGGCCGAGTAGGTGTCGGCGGTGTCGAAGAAGGTGACACCCCCTTCGACGGCGGCCCGCACGATGGGCTCGGCCGCCTCCTCGTCCAGCACCCAGGGCCGTTCGGAGTCGTTCCCGAAGCTCATCATGCCCAGACAGACGCGCGACACGCGCAGTCCGGTGCGTCCGAGGTTGACGTACTCCATGTGGGGCCTCCGGGATCGACGGGAGCGGCGCCACCACCCTAGACAGCGTCGTCGCGGAGCGGCGCGGCCGTGAGGGACGGACCCCGCCGGCGGTTCTCACGCGCCCCTCAGCCAGCACTCAGCTGGCTCTTACCTTCCGGTGTTCCACTGCTCCGCTGAAGGCCCTGGTCGGGCGGGATGCCGGCCGCACGGGAACGACCGTTGGCTGCGGCCGCGCGAACGTCGACGAGGTACCGGTGACGAAAGACACGCAGTCCAGGGGAGCCAGGAAGTGGTGGATCGTTGCCGTGGTGGTGGTCGTCGCCGGTGCGGGCGTGGGCACCTGGTTCGCGACCCGCCCCTCCAGTGCCTCGGCCGCCGGTGTGGTCACGACCACCACCGTCCAGACGGTGACCACCGGGACCGTCAGCCAGACGGTCGCCGCCACCGGGACGATCGAACCCGCCACCACGGCCGACCTGAACTTCGCCGTGTCCGGGAAGGTGACAGCCGTCGACGTCACCGCCGGCCAGACGGTCACCGCCGGCCAGGCCCTGGCCACGGTGGACCCGACCGCGCTGAACGCCGCGGCAGCCCAGGCCCAGGCGGCCCTGGCCAACGACCAGGCCCAGTTGGCCTCCGACCAGGCCGCCGGTGCCAGCGCCACCCAGATTGCGCTCGACGAGGCCAACGTCGCCGCTGCGCAGAACCAGGCAGCCAGTGCCCAGACCGCGGTGACCGATGCCACACTGGTGTCCACCACGGCGGGCACCGTGGCGTCGGTGAGTCTCACCGTAGGCCAGCAGGTGACCGGTGCGAACTCCTCCTCGTCGTCGGGCGCGTCGTCGTCGGGCACGGGTGCGTCGGGCGGCTCGGGGTTCAACTCGGCTGCATCGACCGGATCGGCTGCATCGACCGGATCGGCTGCATCGACCGGATCGTCCTCGTCATCCTCGTCGTCCTCGGGCCAGGTCGTCGTGGTGTCGACCGGCTCCTACATCGTCAACGCCTCCGTCTCCAGCACCGGCGTCTCGTCGCTGCAGATCGGCGACCAGGCCACGATCACACCGTCCGGTGCCACCACGCCTGTCTACGGGACGGTCGGCTCGATCGGCCTGGTTGCGACGACCACCTCGGGAGTGTCGTCGTTCCCGGTCGTCATCGACGTGACCGGCAGCCCCACCGGCCTCTACGGCGGCACGAGCGCCAACATCTCGATCATCGTGAAGGAACTGCAGGGTGTCCTCGTCGTTCCGACCGGAGCGATCACCTACACCGGGGGTACAACGGCCGTGACGCTCGATTCCGGCGGCGCGAAGGTCGTGCGGGACGTGACGACGGGGATCGCCGCGGCCGGCCAGACCCAGATCGTGAGCGGGCTGACCGTCGGTGAAAAGGTGTACGTGACCAGCGTGTCCTTCCGGGGCCCGCTCGGATCCACCCGCACGGGTGGCGGCGGCTTCGGTGGCGGCGGCTTCGGTGGCGGCGGCTTCGGCGGCGGCTTCGGCGGCGGTGCCGGCCGGTTCGGTGGTGGAGCGGGCGGCGTAGGCGGATGACCGACGCCGACGACACGGTCGAGGTCTGGGTCGACCGCACCGATGCCCACCCGGTGGTGCACCGCCCCGTGATCGAGGTGGACGATGTCTGGAAGACCTACCGGACCGGGTCGCTCGAGGTGGACGCACTCCGCGGCGTCTCGTTCGCGATCGACCGGGGCGAGTACGTCTCCATCATGGGACCGTCGGGGTCGGGAAAGTCGACCCTCATGCACATCCTCGGGTGCCTCGACGTCCCGACCTCGGGGCGGTTCCTCCTGGCCGGCGACGACGTCAGCGGGATGACCGAGGAAGACCTCGCCCACGCGCGCAACAAGCGCATCGGATTCGTGTTCCAGCAGTTCAACCTGCTGGCATCGCTGAGCGCATGGCGCAACGTGGAGCTCCCGCTCCTCTACGCGGGCGTGGACAGGCCGGAGCGCAGGCGCCGGGCATTGGAGGCGCTGGAGCGTGTCGGCCTCGGCGACCGCGTCCAACACCGCCCCGGTGAGCTGTCCGGCGGACAGCAGCAGCGGGTGGCGGTGGCCCGCGCACTGGTGACCGACCCGGACCTGATCCTGGCCGACGAACCGACCGGCAACCTGGACTCGGTCTCGGCCCACGACGTCATGGGCCTCCTCGACGAACTGCACGTGAGCGGCCGCACCGTCGTGCTGATCACCCACGATTCCGACGTGGCCGCACGGTCCGGGCGGATCATGCGGATCCGCGACGGCCAGATCGGCGACACCACTCCGGTGGGGGCTGTAGCAGCCGGGGCCGACGTCCCGTGAACCTGTTGGAGACGTTCCGTACCGGCCTGGACGCCGTGGTGTCGCACCGGCTGCGCTCGGCGCTGACCGTCCTGGGGATCATGATCGGCATCACCGCGGTGATCCTGACGGTGGGGCTCGGCGAGGGGGCCCAGCAACAGGTCGGGTCGGAGATCACCGCCCTCGGTTCGAATCTGCTGACGGTGACCCCCGGCAGCACCACCTCGTCCTCGGGCCTGCGGGGCGGCTTCGGGTCCGCCTCGACCCTCACCGTCGGCGACGCTGTCGCGCTCACCTCCAAGGTCGTTGCGCCGGACATCCACGCGGTGGCACCGGCCACTTCCGCGTCGGAGAGCCTGGTCGCCGGAACCACCAACTGGACCACCAGCGTCGTCGGGACCGACCCCTCCTGGCTGACGGTTCGCGGCCGAAGCATGACCGAAGGCCGGTTCATCGTCTCCCACGACCTGGCCACCCGGGCCGAGGTGGTCGTGCTGGGGACGGTGACGGCCCAGGAACTCTTCGGGTTCCGCGATCCGGTCGGCCAGTCGGTGAACATCGCCGGCCAGCCGATGACGGTCATCGGCGTCCTCAACAGTGTCGGCTCCTCGTCGAGCTCGTCGACGGTGGCCAACCCCGACGATCAGGCCATCGTGCCGCTGACCACGGCCTCTGCACTCCTGTTCGGCGGCACGAGCCGTAGCTCGGTCAGCCAGATCCTGATCCAGGCGACGTCGGGTGCCACCCTGTCCGCCGCCTACCAGGAGGCGGACGCAGAGCTCCTGAACCTCCACGGGATCACCACGAGTACGGCGGCCGACTTCACCATCACCAGTGAGCAGCAGGTCCTCTCCACGGCCACGTCGGTCGACCGGACGCTCACGATCCTGCTGGGCGGCATCGCCGGGATCTCCTTGCTCGTCGGCGGGATCGGTGTGATGAACATCATGCTGGTGTCGGTGACCGAGCGGATCCGGGAGATCGGCCTGCGCAAGGCGCTCGGGGCCACCCCGCGGGTCATCCGCCGCCAATTCCTGGTCGAGGCCTCCGTGCTCGGATCGGTCGGCGGCGTCCTCGGCGCCGTCCTCGGCCTCGTCGGCGCCGTCGTGCTCCCGCACGTCATCTCCAATCCGATCACCGTGTCCCCGGCCGCCGCGGTCGGGGCCATCGCCGTGGCCGTGGCCATCGGCATCGTCTTCGGCGTCTACCCCGCCAGCCGCGCCGCCAAGCTCCCACCGATCGACGCCCTCCGCAGCGAATGACCTCCCGTCCGATCGCGGCAAGCCGACTGCACCCGAGACCGAGCCCTCGAGCAACGAAGGAAGAGACCATGCACGACACCACCCCTCCCGACGGTCCGACCACCGGTCGACGCCGCGCCCGTGTGCGCGTGCGCCGGAAGGTGGCTCTCACGGTCGTAGGCATGGCAGGGCTGGTCCTCGCCGCGTGCGGCGGGTCGTCCGGCGCCTCGTCCACGAACTCCACGGCGGCACCGGCGCGATCCTCCACGACCCCGAGCACCCTGCCCGGGGCCTCGGGGACGATCGCTGCGGTCAACGGAACCACCCTCGAGGTCCAGAACGCCCAGACCGGCCAGACCGCGGTGACCTACACCCCGTCGACGACGATCCACCAGATCACCGCGACATCGGCGACCGCAATCACCGTCGGCTCCTGCATCTCCGCGTTCGGCAAGCCGACGTCGGGCTCGTCGAGCAGCACGCCGTTCGGTGAACCGATCACGGCGACCACGGTGTCGATCAGCCAGCCGACCAACGGAACGTGCAGCCGGGGCGGATTCGGAGGTCGCCGCACCGGGACGCCGGGAGCGGGCAGCCGTCCCCCGGGCGGGTTCGGAGGTCGTCCGGCCGGGACACCGGGGGCGGGCAGCCGTCCCCCCGGCGGGTTCGGCGGCGGTTCCTTCGGCGCCGCCACCGGCCTGGTCACCGGGGTGACCGGCTCGACGGTGACCGTCCACGAGACCAACCCCCGCACGCAGAAGGCATCGACCGTCGCCGTCACCCTCACGGGGACCACGACGTTCACCACGACGACGACGGCCACCGCGGCCGCGATCGCTGTCGGCCAGTGTGCCCGTGCCATCGGGCCTGCCGGCACGACGGGTGCCATCACGGCCACGAGCCTCACCCTGTCGACACCGACCAACGGGTCCTGCGCCACCGGCTTCGGCTTCCGCGGGGGAACGGGCGGCGGGGTTCCGGGGCCGGCCGGGGGGGCCACCACGAGTGCCTGACCCTTCTCCGCAGCCCACCGACGCACCGGCGGTCCCCGCGACCGGCGGGGACGGCCCGGACGCAACCGCGGGCCGGAACCGAGTGTGGGGAGCCCGCCGGCTCACCCCGTTCCGGGTGCTGCTCGTGGCGCTCGTCGTGGCAGCAGTGGTGGTGGCCGTAGTGCTCACCCGCCCGTCGGGTCCCGCCTACCGGACGGCGGTGGTGTCTCGCGGGGACGCGGTGGCCATGCTCGCGGAGGTCGGGACCGTGACCCCGGTGCAGCAGGCGAACCTGTCGTTCACCACGGGTGGCAAGGTGGGAGCGGTGAACGTGTCCGTGGGCCAGCAGGTTGCGGCCGGACAGGTAGTCGCCTCGCTGGACCCCTCGACGCTCGAATCCGCGGTGGTCACGGCCACCGCGGGCCTGGCGTCGGCACGGGCGACCCTGGCCGCCGATGAGACGGCGCAGTCGGCGGCGACCACCGCGACCTCCTCCTCCTCGACGGGAACCAGCTCCGGATCTGCGACCTCGTCGACCACGGCTTCGTCGGGATCAGGCGGCGGCGGTTCGGGTGCGACCAGCCAGGAGGTGGCCAAGCTCCAGGCTGCGTTGGTCGCCGACCAGAGGCAGCAGGACGCCGATGCTACGGCCGCCGGAGCGGCCCTGACCGTTGCGACCACCGTGTGCACGGCGGTCCCCCCGCCGCCGGCGGGTTCGTCCACCTCGGGACCGTCCACGACCGGTACCGCCACGACCGGTACCGCCACGACCGGTACCGCCGCGACCGGTACCGCCGCGACCGGCACCCTCGCGGCATCATCCGCCGCCACGCCGGGTGCCGGGGGTGCCGCGGGCGGAGGTGGCTCGACGGGCGGTTCGTCGCAGACCTGCGCGGAGGCCCTGGCCGCGGCGTCGACGGCACACGCCGCGCTGGTTTCCTCCATCGCCAAGGTGACCCGGGACGAGTCGACGCTCGCCACCGCCCTCGGCCTGGGCGGCACCGGCACCGGATCGACCGGCGCAGGCCCGCCCGGGGGTGCTCCTGCCACGTCGACCACCTCGTCCACCGACGCGGCAGCGACGCCCACCGCCTCGACATCCCACGCCACGACGACCGCGGCGACGTCCTCGTCCTCGTACTCGTCGTCGGGGACGTCCTCCGGGCGCACCCGAACAATCACGCCGCAACAGCTGGCCCTCGACCAGGCCGACGTGGACGTCGCCCAGGCCGCCCTCGACACGGCCCAGCAGGACGTCGGCGAGGCCAACCTGGTGAGCACCATCACCGGGACGGTGGGCTCGGTCGCCCTGACGACGGGTGAGACGGTCCCGGCGGGATCGCCGACGGGCACGCCCCAGGTCGTCGTGATCGGCTCGGGCACCGACTACGAGGTGACGACCTCGGTGCCGGTCACGTCGGTCGCCCACGTCGCCGTCGGTCAGCCCGCGCTGGTCACGCCGGACTCGAGTTCGTCCGTCCTCGACGGCACCGTCACCGGTGTCGGGGTCCTCGGGACCGCGTCGACGACGACCACGACCTACCCGGTCACGATCGCCCTCCAGTCGACCGACCTCGGCTCGTTCTCGGGAGCCGACGCCTCGGTGGCCATCGTCACGCGCCGCTCGATCGGCGTCACCACCGTGCCCACGTCGGCCGTCACCACCGTGGGCACCCGTCACCGGGTCCTCGTCGTCGACGGGGGAACCACCAGGTCCGTGCCGGTGACCATCGGCACCGTCGGTGCCCAGCGCACCCAGATCCTGACGGGTGTCACCGACGGGCAGGTGGTGGCGCTCGCCGTGATGTCGGCGCCGGTGCCCACCTCGTCGACCACCACCCGGGGCGGTCTCGCGGGCCTGTCGGGGGCCGGCGGCCTCGGCGGGGCCGGTGGCTTCTCCGGCGCCGGCCGCCTCGGCGGGGCCGGTGGACCCGGCGGTGGAGGGTTCGGCCGGGTCCCGGGCGGCTGATCGGCCGGTCAACACCGCTAGCGTCTGCCGGGTGATCGACGACGACCTGGTGGCCGAAACGGTGCACGACACCGGCATCCGCCGGCTGCAGCACGCGTACGCCGACGTGGTGAACCGCCGGGCGTGGCCCGAGCTCGAGGCGCTGTTCCGGCCCGATGCCGAGGTGGTCATCGACCGGCGTGCCGGCGAGCCCCTGCGACTGGTGGGAGGGGGCGAGGTGGGCGCGTTCATCGGCTCGGCCATCGAGCACTTCACGTTCTTCGAGTTCGTCGTCCTGAACGCCCACATCGCCTTTCCCGAGGGCGTCGGGTCGGGCCGGGCGGTCTGCCGCCTCTTCATGTGCGAGCTCCGCCAGGACGGTGCCACCGGTGCGTTCACCACCGCGTTCGGGCTCTACCATGACCGCTACGTCTTCGAGGGCGGCCGATGGCGCTTCGCCGAGCGGCGCTACCACTCGCTGGCCCGCCACGGCGGCGTCCTGGACGTGTTCCCCCTTCCTGCGACACCCGGCATCGAGGTCCCCGGAGCCGGCGCCTGACCCGAGGCCGCACCGGGGACCCGCATCAGCCACCGGCGGCTCCCCGCGTGGGAGCATCGTCCCCATGCCGCTCCTGGTGGTCCGTCACGCACGCGCCGGTCGCCGCGCCGCGTATGCGGGGGACGACCTCGAGCGCCCGCTGTCCCCGCGTGGTCGGGCCCAGGCCGAGGCGCTCGTTCCCCTGCTCGCCGCCTACCGCCCCCGACGGGTCCTCTCCAGTCCGGCCGTCCGCTGCTTCGAGACGGTGCGCCCGCTGGCCGAGGCGCTGGCGCTGCCGATCGAGTCGGTGGGCGAGCTGGGTGAGGGGCACGGTCCCGCTGCACTGCGCGTCCTCCAGCGCATGGCGGGGGAGACGGCCGTGCTGTGCACCCACCGGGACGTGGCCACCGAACTGCTCGGGGCGCTGGCCGGCGGCCGCAGCGCCAAGGCCCGCCACCAGCTCCGGCTCCTGAAGGGGGAGGTGTGGGTCGTGCAGTCGACGGGATCCTCCCTCGAGATCGTCGACCACCTCCACCAGGAGCCCCGCCGGTGAGCCGGGAGGGCGGCTCCGGGTGCCGCCGCCGTCGGATCTGGGGCGTGCGGCAACTACGCTGACCGCCCGATGAGCATCCCCGCCCGATTCGCGCCGGAGTCGTTCCGGGCATTCCGGGTGACGGACCGGGGGTACGACGCCGGCACCCGCACGGTCACGCTCCGCTACGCCCTCGACGACCGGGTCGGGTTCGTCGAGACGCTGACCTTCGAGCCGGGTGCCACCGGAACGTCCGGGGGGAGCCGGCAGCCGGTCCCGGAGCCGTCCGGGCCGGGGTTCGACCGGGCCCTCCTGCACCTCCACGTCGCCGCGGGAACCAGCTACTACAAGACGGCTGCGCCCCCCGAGGTGGTGGTCGAGGGCGAGTCGATGGCCCCGGCGGAGCTGGCGTTCCACCACCACCTCTACGACGACGGGCTGCGCGAGTTCGCCGTGGCGAACGGGCTGCCCGTCCCCCGTCCGGTGACCGTCGTCGCCGACGGATCGGGCACGGTGCCCGGCCCGCCGCCGGCGGGGGGCCTCCGGCCCGGACTGGTCGTACCGATCGGCGGGGGCAAGGACTCGATGGTCCTGATCGAGTCGGTCCTCCACCTCCGGCCGCGGTTGTTCGCCGTGAACCCCCACCCGTTGGTGGTCGAGCTCGCGGCCGAAGCCGGTCTCGAGCTCCTCGTGGTGCACCGGCGGCTCGACCCCGGCCTGGCCGCACTGCACCGGGCGGGCGCCATGAACGGCCACGTGCCGATCACCGCCATCGTCTCGCTGGCCGCCGCCCTGGGCGCGTTCGTCCACGGCTACGACACCGTGGCCATGGCCGTCGAGCGGTCGGCCAGCGAGGAGACGGTCCTGGTGGACGGCGTGCCGGTCAACCACCAGTACTCGAAGAGCCGGGACCTCGAACTGCTCCTGGCCGAGCTGCTCACCTCGACGGTCTCGCCCGACTTCGTCTACGGGTCGGCCCTGCGGCCCTATTCCGAGCTCGCCATCTCCCGGGCGTTCGCCCGACTCACGAAGTACCACCGCACGTTCTGCAGCTGCAACACCGCCTTCCGGCACGATGCCGCTCCCGGCGACCGCTGGTGCGGGGACTGCCCGAAGTGCCGCTTCGTCGGGCTGATGCTGGCCCCGTTCGTCGGGCGGGACGACCTGGCCGCCATCGTCGGCCGGGACCTCTTCGCCGACCCCGGCCAGGTGCCGGGCTTCGCCGCCCTGATGAGCGACGCCGACAAGCCGTTCGAGTGCGTGGGGGAACGACGCGAATCGGCGGCCGCCCTCCGGCTCCTGGCCGGTCGGGCGGAATGGCGCGACGCCCCCGTGGTGGCCGCCCTCGCACCCGTGGCCGGGGCGCTGGTGACGGACGAGGAGGTCGTCGAGCTGCTCGCGCCCCGACCCGAACTGGCCTTCCCGGACGCGGCGGTGGCCGCAGCGGTCGACGCCCTGGTGACCGGCGACCCATGACCCTCGACGAGGTGCTCGGCCTGCGGGTGGCGGTGTGGGGGCTGGGGGCCGAGGGCTCCGCCTTCGTCGGCCTGGCCCGTCGGCGGGGCGTCGAACCGCTGCTGGTCGACGACCGCCCGGACCGGCCGACGGGGCTCCACGGGCCTCCGGTCCTGCGCCCGGCCGACGTCCCGTGGTCCGAGGTGGACGTCGTGGTGCGGTCCCCCGGCGTCAGCCGGTACCGGCCGGAACTGGCCGCCGCCGAGGCGGCGGGCGTGCGCGTCACGACGGCGATGGCCGTGTGGCTGGAGGACCACGTGCGGGCCCCCGTGGTCGCCGTCACCGGCACGAAGGGCAAGAGCACCACGGCGGCGCTGACCGCGGCGGTCCTCCGGGGGGACGGCCTCGAGGTGGCGCTCGTCGGCAACATCGGCGTGCCGGTCCTCGACACCTACGGCCGGCCGCCGGCCGACGCGTACGTCGTGGAGGTCTCCTCGTACCAGGCCGCCGACGTCACGACCCCGCCCGGGGCCGTGGTCCTGACCAGTCTGGCCCCGGACCACCTCGACTGGCACGGCGGCGTCGAGGCCTACTACCGCGACAAGCTGCGGCTCGTCGGCGCAGGGGCATTGGCGG
>Ga0307372_10008032_pt1 | contig 14939 bp, 10 predicted proteins | sample OX1MG_FD_202533 | JGI IMG/M metagenome (GOLD analysis project Ga0307372, IMG submission 202533) | Soil microbial communities from Risofladan, Vaasa, Finland - OX-1 | ecosystem: Environmental > Terrestrial > Soil > Coastal area > Acid sulfate soil | place: Finland: Risofladan, Vaasa | collected... | reverse complement strand
CGCCAATGCCTTTGACCTCAGCAGCATCGCTCTTACCGGTAGCGCGGCATTCCTAATCATTTTCGCCGCGGTCAACGCCGCGGCAGCTCGCTTGGCCAAACGCACGACACAACGCATGATTGCCGTGACAGCGTCCGTGGCATGTATCGCCTCGCTCGCAGCCTTGGTAGTGGAAGAAAGGAGCCGCAACCCCTGGGGTGTGGTCATCGTTGGGGGACTCGTGATCGGGTCATTCGCAACGGAAGCCGTATACCGAAAATGCACCCGGCGCGTGATCCCCTCCCACCTGGCTTCGCGGTCAAGCGCGCTCGATGAACCCTCCTCGCCAAGGACCGCGGGGGTGGACGATGAGTAATGCCACTTTGTCAGACCAGGAGCCAAGACGACGACGGAGTTTGAGTTCCGCACTCCCCGCCACCGCCGTGGGAGCTGCTCAATGGCTCGCGTTGACGATCTACGGTGTCACACCGGACGATGGTTCGGTCGTGACCGGATTGAGAACCCGATATGCCAGCAGTTTTACGCGATCGGTCACGAGGAACCACGCCAGCGCGTAGCCCCACACGAGGGTTGCGTATCCCCAGCCGAGAGGTGTCATGAATATGCCATAGACGGCGACGATGGTCGCCAGCGCTTGCGTGCCGAGCACTGCCAGCAGGAGAACCCGAGCGGGGCGTATCGACCAGAACGGGCCACGCGTGCGAGCGAGAAAGATCGTCAGATGTCCAGCAACGGAAAGTGTCAGGTACATCAGCGTCTGAAGATGTGCGTGGTCGAGGTGAAACACCTTGTCGCCTAAGGAGAAGAGCCCAAAGGCCGCAATGGGGCCGACGATGCCGAGCACCGTCGCTATACCAAGCACGAGGCGCATGTTCCAAGCCTCGGGCTGGTTCTTGTACCGAACGTTGTCGTAGGCGATCGACAGGATCGCGCCGTCGTTGAGCAATGCCAGCATCACGATCTGTATCGCTGTCACGGGAAAGAAGTTGAAGATCAAGATCACGGCAGTGACGAAGAGCAGCACCCGGAGCGTCTCTGCGATGCGATAGATGGCGTAGCTGTTCATCCGCTGGAAGATCTTTCGGCTCTCCTTGATGGCATCGATGATCACCGACAGGCCCGGAGTGGTCAGCACGATGGACGCCGCGGCGCGGGCCGCATCGGTGGCATCGGAGACGGCGATGCCACAGTCGGCCTTCTTGAGCGCCGGGGCATCGTTGACTCCGTCACCCGTCATACCGACGATGTGATGCTGCTTCTGCAAGACGTCAACGATGTGGAATTTGTGTTCTGGGAAGACCTGGGCAAATCCGTCGGCGTTCTCGATGGACTCTGCCATCGCAGGGGTCTCTTCACGCTTGACATCGCCCAGGCCGGAGGCATCGAGTATGTCGGAGCCCATCCCTAGTGCCTTGGCCGTCTCCTGAGCGATAGCCAGGGCATCGCCGGTGACCATCTTCACGTCCACGCCCATCTGGAGCGCGGTGGCGATGGTTGCCTTCGCATCTTCCCGTGGTGGGTCGAACAGGGGCAACACGCCAAGAAACTGCCATGGCCCTTCTCCCTCGGCGCGGGCTACACCCAACGAACGGAAACCCCGAGTGGCGAATTCGTTGACCGCCTGGTCGACGTCCGCCTTTACCTGTGTTGCATTGGCGGACAGCTCCAGAATCACCTGGGGGGCGCCCTTGGTCACTTTGAACGAGGTTCCGTCCGCGGCCGTCACAGCCGCCTCGGTGCACTTGCGTACTGCGTCGAACGGCTGGAAGTGGACCACCTGATATCCCTGGAGCGCCCCATCGCTCTTGAGGCCGCCCAGTACGGCCAGATCGATGGCGTCGGCGTCGTCGGCGCGCGATGCCAGCGCGGCATTGAGGATGACTTGCTCAGCAGGGCCGTCGTTGACGGCGAACGGATCGCCCAGGGTCAGCTTGTTCTGGGTCAGGGTGCCGGTCTTGTCCGTGCACAACACATCCACCCCGGCGAGCTCCTCGATGGCCACCAACCGGCTCACGATCGCCTTCTTCTTGGCGAGCAGGCGCGCACCCACGGCCATCGTCACCGACAACACCGTCGGCATGGCCACGGGGATGGCGGCCACCGTCAGGACCAGGGCGAATTGCAGCGTCGTGAGGAACGGGTTGCCGCGGATGATCGAGACGACGATGATCACGGCCACGAGGGTCACGGCGAAGATGATCAGGAAGGTGCCGATCTTCAGCACGGCCCGCTGGAAGTGGCTGACGGTTTGCGCCTCCTCCACCAGCTCCGCCGTCTTGCCGAAGTACGTGTTCGTACCGGTGGCGTAGACCAGGGCGCCGATCTCGCCCTGTCTGATGATCGAGCCCGAGAACACGGCCTCGCCAGGTGTCCGCGTGGCGGGCAACGACTCTCCGGTCAGTGCAGACTGGTCCACCTCGACCGGGTCCCCCGCCAGCAGGCGCGCGTCGGCCGGCACGATGTCACCCAGGCGGAGACGGATGACATCGCCCGGTACCAGCTCACGCGACGGCGGGGTGGCCCACTTCCCGTCGCGTATCACCCTGGCCTTGATCGCCAGCTGGGCCTTCAGGGCGTCGATGGCCTTGCCCGCCTGGTGCTCTTCCCAGAACCCGACCCCGGCATTGGCCAGGAGCAGGACAAGGATGATGAAGAAGTCGGGCCAGTGTTTGAGCACGGCCGACAAGATCACCGCCGCTTCGATCATCCACGGGATCGGGCCCCAGAAGTAGGTGAGCAGCTTCAGGAGCGGATTGCCCTTCTTCTCCTCGATCTCGTTCGGCCCGTATTGTGTCAGCCGCTTCTGCGCCTCGCCCTGTGTGAGACCATTCGGCGAGAACCCCAATCGCTCCTCCACCTCCGGCAGGGGCAGCGATTTCAGATCGTTATTCGCATCACGCTTCGGTCCTGCCTTCGAGTCAGGGGCCTCAAAGGGAGCGCTGTCGGATGCCATTGTGATCATTCTCCAACCTTTTGCAGGCCTGCGCTCGGTACCCGGCAGGTTCCATCGGATTGCCTCCGAGTGGTCCGCGCGCAGCCTTGCGTCGAAATGCGCGCTGTCGGATTGGAAAGGAGGAAGAGATGGAAGTCGGATCGAGAGGCTATCGAGGCCTTCATGGGAGTCGTGGAGGATGCCTTGAGGGTCTAACGACGGAACGGCATTGGCCAAGCTCATTGCTGAGGATGGTTCTCTGATCAACCCGTTCGGACAACGTGCCGACGGGTTCATCGCCCTTGCCACCATGGACTCCGACTACTCTTCGGATCGGCGCGGAATGAGCATCAACTCCCTGGGCTGCGGCGTCGAACCGATCAGGGGTTCGAGCTAGAACGCCACCAGATCGCGACCGAGAACACCCACGCTGGAGGATCGCGGAGCGCGGGACTCCCGTAACGACCACGGGGTGAACGATTTCCCGCGCTCCGCCGTATCCCCTAGGAGCCCCTGGCGCACGTAGGGATGATGGCCGCCCGCCAAGGCTCAGAGCAACGATATTCCCGGAGCGTGGAGATTGTCGATACCCTCTACTTTTCCCTCACTGGGTGTGCGCTGGTCGGACCGATGCTCTCCGCTGGCACAACGCGCGTCCCTCACCTGTCGGTCGAGGGCAGATCTCCTTGCAGCGATATTCCGCGTCTGTCGATCACGGGTGAAGGTCGATCTCGAGCTTGGCGCCGCGAACGTCCTGGACATCGAGTTCGTGAACCCCATCACCTCGACGCACGATGCGGAGATCGACGTCTGCCTGTCCCACAGTCAGGTTGTGCACCGTGACCTCGGGAAGCCACTGCGGTAGCGCCGGATCCACCCGTAGCCGACCTGTCGGAGCATCCGCCTCGAGGCCGAGCAGGGTGGTCATGAGATGCGTGACGGCGCCCGCCGCCCATGCCTGGGGCACGTTGGCCCCGAGGTACTGAACGGGGAAGGATCCAGTATCGCGTTCCAGACCGGCGAAGAGCTCGGGAAGACGGTGGCCGGCAAAGCGTTCGGCCGCATCGAACAGGCCCCGCGCCACCTGATGAGACTCCTCGTCGAACCCATAGGCCCGCAATCCCGCCGCCATGAACGCATTGTCATGGGGCCATACCGAGCCGAGCTGGTAGGAGAACGGGTTGTAGGCGACGTGTGCGGCCGAGAGGGTGCGGATCCCCCAGCCGGTCCACATGTCCGGAGCAAGCAGGCGGTCTGCCACCCGACGCGCCCGATCGGCGTCGACCACGCGCAGCCACAGCAGACGGCCGGCGTTCGAGGTCACCGAGGCGATGGGCCGCTTGTCGCCATCGAGCCCCAGGTAGTAGGTCCCTTCCTCCTCCCACCAGAACCGGTTCTCCACCTGCTCGGCCAGCCTGTCGGCCTCGTCTCGCAGGCGGGTGGCCGTGAGGCGATCGTGGTAGACGTCGTCGAGCACCGAGGCCCAGGAGCGTTTGGCCGCCACCACGAGGCCCTGGTGCTCGCACAGGGCGATGGGCAAGGTGGATCGACTCCCGTCGGCACCCACGATGGCATCGCCGGAGTCCTTCCACCCCTGGTTGTAGTACCCGCCTTCTGAGGCTCGAGTCTGGTACTCCTGGAGCCCGTCACCGTCGATGTCGCCGTCGGTGTCGATCCACGAGAGCGCCCGCTCCACGTTCGGGCGAACCTTGTCGAGGGCGTCTCGATCTCCGTGCCAACGCCACGCCTCGGCCGCCAGAAGCACATAGAGCGTCGTCGCCTCGTGCGTGCCGTAATAGGGGGTATGGGGGATGAGGTGGTGGGCGGCGAGCTCGCCGTGCCGCACCTCATGCTCGATCTTGCCCGGCTCCATGTCTCTCTCGGCGTCGTAGCTGTCGGCCTGAAGGACCCCGAGGGCGCGAAGGCTGCCCAAGGCGAAGCGCGGCGACAGGGCCAGCGTCTGGTAAGAGACAGTGAGGGCGTCACGACCGAAGAGGCTGAGGAACCAGGGTATCCCGGCCGCGGGCACCCAGGCGTCGCCGTCGTCGGCGCCGTCATCGCTCCCCGCCAGCTCGTCGTGACGATGCATGCGCAGACCGGCGAGGTCATCGACCGCCTGGTCGATGGTGCTGTTCACCGAGGCGTCGGTGGTGGAGAAACGGGTGGCCATGGAGACCCACCTTTGGCGGGCCTCGTCGTGCCCGGTGTTCCCTTCCAGAAGCTGATGGCAGGGGCGGGTGCTCCTGGAAGGGTCTCGCCCCACGATGCCCGGTGTCCAGAACACGCACGTGTGCCAGATGGCACCCGGATCGAGCTCGATGCGAAAGATGAGCCCACCGTTGGCAAATCCCGGAGGCGAGCCGGCCTTATCGACCTCGAGGGCGAGGGTACGGCGGAAATCGCCGTTCTCGTACACGGTGACGAGACGACCAGCCTGTCTGTCCCAGGTGCTGGAAAGCCATCCGCGGTGAATGCGTCGATGGCTCTTCACATCGAACAGGTCGACGAAGTCCGACTCGATGCTCACCTCGAGCTCCACCACAACCGGGCGGCGGGCAAAGCTGGAGAGGTCGTAATCCTCGTGGACGCCGTGGCCAATCGTGCGGTCCAGACGCAGATGGAGCACATGCTCTTCCAAGGGCTCACCGTCGGCAGCGATCAAGGCCGGATTGGTGAATTCGAACCGGGACGAGTGATGTCGCACAGCGGCCGAGTTGCACAAGACAGGTTGCTTGCCGCACAACTTGAGTCGATAGCCTGAGATCAACCGGGTGTCGGAGGCAAAATACCCCTGCTCCTTGGTACTCGACATCTCTGCCGAGGGTTCGCAGACAGCCACCTCGTCGTCGAAGTGGATGGTCACCGTTGGTGGTCCGACAGATATTCTCATGAGCGACCTCCCAGATCGGCGCTACCGACCGCGTGATGGTGGAGTACGAATTCAGCCGTGACGTTGGTCGGCTGTGACGTCAGACGAGGCCTCCCGGCGGTGGCGCGCGGTGTTGGCTCTTCGACGAAGAGTGCGAGCCATGGCGAAACCAGTCCGTCGTGCACCGGACGAACGTCAAGGACGAACGACCACTGCGATCCAAAGGGCACTACGCCACCTCAGGACGGAACGCGACCAGGGGAAGCTGTCGGACCAAGGAGCGCCGACTCTGTTCCGACCCGTCATAATTCCAGCCCACCAGGGCGCCGAGTACTTTGCGGACGACGGGGATGATCCATCGGTTGCGTCTCTCGTAGTCGGCCAGGACCCGGCTCGCCTCGTCCTCGTCGAGCACGCGATGCGTCACAGGAAATCGGCGGCGGCCGATGACCACCTCTGCGGACCCCGCAGCCTCGATGTTGCGGAACCAGTCGGAACGCGAACCCCAGCCCGACATCACAACTGCTTCGCCTGAGGAAGAGTCATAGTGCAGGACCTCGACCACCGTCTGGTGGAGGGCGCCGGTTCGCCGACCTTTGTGGCCGATCAGCAGAAAGCGATGGGCGAGCACCCAGCCCAGCTGCCATCGGTAGAGGTAGACCGGAAGCCGGAACACGGAGCGAAGGACAGGTCCAGGTCGATTCAGCATGAGCTCATTGGTCGTGGGTGGGAGTATCGGATTCCTGCGGTGTCGTCCTGTCATCGCTCGTGGGGGCCAGCAAGATCACGCGTTCGCCGACGCACAGCTCGCTGTCGCTTCGAGGAGCAATGATTTCGCTCCCTTCGGTGACGGCGACCACCACGGATCCCAGTGGCCAGGGGACATCAGCAAAGCGGCGCCCCAGTTGAGGGGACCGGGGCCCTATGGTGATCTCGATGACCTCGTAGCCTTCCAAGGGGTTGGGGGCTTCGTGGACATGCGACTCCGGGTCGTCGATGGCGAACTCGGCGGCCAGTGTCCCCTTCTCTGCTTCACTTGCTGACGCGCTGAGGTTCTGCGCAATGGCGCGAATGACATCTCGGCGCGTCATCCAGCCAGTGAGATGATGACGGTCGGGCGATAGGACCGGGAGCCCCACCAGCCCGTAGAGATCGAGCTGTCGGAGCGCTTGCTCCAGGGTCTCGTCGGACATCAGGGTCTGCGGTCGACGGGTCACGGTCACCGGACCCACCAGCGCCTGCCACTGCATTCCGTCTGTCACACCGGGTTGTGTTTGAGTGTGCGCATGGGGCGCGAGCTCGGTGCGCACCCCTTGGGGGAGCGGCTGCATGACGTCGGCCACGGTGAGCGACTGCAGCACGCCGGTGGCCTTGGGACGCTCGATATCGATACCGCGTCGCAGCAGCTTCGTTGTGTAGATGCTGCCGTAGGAGAACCTCTTCGAGACCGCGGCGGCGATACCGGCGGCCAACATGACGGGTAACACCAGCGTGAAGTTGCCGGTCATCTCCACCACGCTGGCGATGGCCGTGAGTGGGGCTTGGGCGGCGGCGGCGAACACGCCGCCCATGGCCACCACGGCGTAGATGGCCGGCGGTCCGACGACCGACCCGAACAGGTGGTGAGCAGTCATTCCGAAGGCCATGCCTCCGGCCGCCCCCGTGAACAGCGACGGAGCGAACACCCCGCCCGAGCCTCCAATGGAGAGGGTGAGGCTCGAAGCCACGATCTTGCCCACCATGAGAATGACAACGAGCCACAGGACGTCGTGACCGGCGATGATCTCGTTCATCACCGGATAGCCCACCCCGTACATCTGGGGTAGGGCAAGGAGAAGCGCACCGAGCGCCACGCCGCCCACGGCGGGCTTGGCCCATTCTGGTCGACCCTTCCACCACCTGTCGGCGACATCCTCGAGTCCGTACAGAAACGTCTTGAAGCCGACTCCTATGAGTCCGGCCAGGAGCCCGAGGACGCCGATGAGCAGATAGCTGGAGTCGTGGGCGATCGAGAGGTTGTGCGGTATCTGCGTAAAGAAGGGAGCTGAGCCGAAGAAGGCACGACTGACGAGATCGGCGGTGACGGCTGACAGGATGGTGGCGAACAGGGCGTCGAGGGAGAACTCGCGCAGGATTATCTCGAACGCGAAGAAGACGCCAGTGAGGGGCGCGTTGAAAGTGGCGGCGATCCCACCGGCCGCCCCACACGCCACGATGATGCGCAAGCGGGACTCCGACATCTTGACCAGCTGTCCGAGCGACGAGGCAAAGGCCGACCCGATCTGGACGATCGGACCCTCGCGGCCGACTGATCCGCCGGTGCCGATGCACAGCGCCGAGGCCAGGGCCTTCACGATGCTCACCTGGGGACGGATCCGACCGCCGTTCTCCGCCACGGCCAGCATCACCTCGGGCACGCCGTGTCCCCGTGCTTCCCGGGCGAAGCGCTGAATCAACGGCCCGTAGAGCAGGCCGCCGAAAACCGGGATGAGAAGGAAGAACCCGATTCCCAGCCAAGGGAGGTGCGAGCTGGCGATGCGACCCTGCTGGCCGAACTGCTCATGTCCCGTGGCCAGCCATGTAAACGCAAAGATCAGCCATCGAAACCCGACGGCACCGACGCCGGCACCGGCCCCGACGACTAGGGCCATCACGACCAGCCCGAGTCTTGAACCCCGCAGCCACGTCGACATCACCCTGACCGCTGAGTGCCTCTTCTCGTGATTGGGCCACAGGAGCCACGAAGAGGACGTGATCACAACTCCCAGCTGCGTTGCCAGGCGTCCTCGGGGACCTCACCGGCGGCAATGCCGAAGGTGGTGAAGGCGCGCACCAAAGCGTCGTGCTCGGCCGGATCCACCGCTTCGAGGATGCGCCCGATCTCGTGGCGCCGCTGGCGGGTGACACGGTCGACCAGGCGCCGACCCGAGGCGCTCAAGTCCAACAGCACCACCCGGCGATCGACGACGTCGCGCCGACGGGTGATGAGGCGCTTGCGCACGAGACGATCACACATGCGGGTGGCGGTCGACGGATCGACTGCGAGGGCCTGGGCCAGATCGACCGGTCTCTGCGAACCCCGGGACCCGAGGACCACGAGGGCCCGGTATTGGGGCAAAGAGACCTCCGTCTCGTGCTCAGCCAGGGAACGGGCGGCCACGGCCACTAGGACACGGCTGGCGGTGAGGACGGCGTCGGCCAGCTGGTCGAACTGCGCTTTCGATCGGTCCCCGGGGCGGATAGCGGTAGCCATACAGTCATTGTAGCTATACAATGTCCTTCCATGGCTCATCCCGGGCCCTGTCGGCGTCGGGCCCCGGTGAACCTTGTGATGAGCCGAGCAAAAGGTCTTGGTTGATGTGGTTCGCGTGTCCCTGCGTTTCATCCCGATGCAGTCTCGGTTGACCTACGTCGTCATCATGACGGTTGGTTGGTGTGGTTCGTTCGTCCCGACATTCGCGATTTGAGTGCTTCACGAGAAGTGACATTGGCGGGGATGTCGACGCGAGTGCCTTCAACAACGAAGGCAAGGTCGTCAGGTACATGGAATTCTCAGTGAGGTCGGCGGGGTACTGGAACGGCCCAACCGACTTGGCCAGGCCGTGGCTAGGGCTGCTGACACACCGAACGCGGGACCATGAGCGGCGCAACGAGCATGGCGCCGATCACAGCCGCCGCTGAATTCAACGAGAGGTCCATGGCCGCCACGACCGCAGAGGGGCCCGAGCTGGACCGCGTGCCGGAACCACCATTGAGGGCGCCGGCCGCTGCGCAGAGGGTGGTGGGGACCCGTTGTCGATCTTCGCGGGAGTGCAGGACCCGAGGTCGCCACCGCCAACGCCGTCGAGGTGAAACCCCACTGCCGTCGTCTTCAGCACTGCTCTGTCGTCCACCTGGGACAGTACCGTCAAGATGCTGAGAGACTCCAGCCGTGGTCACTGTGCTCGTCTTCGCCGCCACCCTGGCCGTGGCCGTCCTGGTCTCGCAGCTCGCCCGCCGCACGGTGCTGTCCACGGCTGTCCTGTTCCTGGCCGTCGGCTTCGTCGTCGGACCCGGGGTCTTGGGCGTCGTCACCTTGACGCCGCGCCAGCCCGCCGTGCACGAGCTGGCCAATCTTGCTCTGTTCAGCGTGCTGTTCACCGACGGGATGGCGGCCGGCATCGGCGAGCTTCGTCGGGCCTGGCGCCTGCCAGGTCGAGCCTTGCTCTTCGGCTTGCCGCTCACGCTGGCGGCGATCGCCCTCCTGGCCCGGTATGTCGGTGGTCTCGGATGGACCGATGCCTTCTTGCTCGGAGCGGTCTTGAGTCCCACTGATCCGGTCTTTGCCGCCGCCATCGTCGGCCGGGACGAGGTCCCGGCCCGGCTCCGGCAGCTACTCAACGTCGAGAGCGGCCTGAATGATGGATTGGTGCTCCCCGTCGTCATCGTGCTCCTCGCCGTCTCAGCCACGGGACGGCTAGATGCCGCCCGCTTGACCGGAGATCTCGCGCTAGGGGTACTTCTCGGAGTTGTCGTGCCCTGGGCCTTCATCCGCCTGGAGCAGAGCCGATTCTTTTCGGCTAGCACCCTCTACGAGCCGCTCGGGCTGTTCGCCGTCGGGCTCGGGTTGCTGGCGCTCTGTCAAGTCACAGGAGCCAACGAGTTCTTGGCCGCTTTCGTAGGTGGCATCACCGTGGCCTCGGTGAGCGCCTCGGCCGGAGATGCCTTTCATCGCTTCGGTGAGCTTGTCACCGAGCTGCTGAAACTGGCGGCCCTCCTTGCCTTCGGGGCCCTTGTCACCCCGGCCCTTCTCGGTAGCGTGGGTGTCGGAGGCTGGCTGTTCGCCATCGCCACAATCACGCTGGCCCGGCCGGTCGCCCTCATGATCTCCCTGCATCGGAGCACACTGCCCTGGCAGGAGCGGGCGGCGGCGGCGTGGTTCGGACCCAAGGGCTTTGCATCTGTGGTTTACGGACTGATGGTTCTCGAATCAGCCAACCCATTGGCCGAGCGCATCTTCGTCCTTACTGTGGTCGCCGTTGCAATCTCGATCGTTGCTCACTCCTCGACAGACATTCTCGTGTCTCGATGGCTTAGTAAGGACGTACCAGCGTGAGCGCCGACGCCGAGGCCAGATCGCGGCACCTACTGGGGCATTGGCACCGCTCTATTAGTAACAGTCGAAGCGGATGTCTTTCATCCCTACCGCTCGAACCTGGTGCGCTCCAACCTTCCGTATTTGGCACCGGTTTGCTCCGGCAGATAAAGAACGTATGAAGCCGATCGACTGGACTCGACGCTGGTGGCACGGGTGGGCGCCAGTCCCCTTGCGAGTCCGAGCGATCGTTGCCTTCGGCGCCGTGTCACTGCTGCTCGCTGCCACTCTTTCGGTTGTCACCTACTCGCTGGTGCGGACGTGGATGGTCGGCGATCGCCAGAATGCCGCAGTACGCCAGGCATACACCGACGCACGTCTGGTGCGAAGCCGCCTGCGTTCCGGGGAGACAGATATCGCCTCGCTTCTGTCGGGGCTACAGGTCATTGGAATGGGCAATGCCCTGATGGAACACGGTGGTCAATGGTATTCCAGCTCAGTCGGTGTCGGTCCATCACTGATACCTGCATCGCTTCAGTCGACAGTGACACGGGATCACGCGGGATGGGAGACAATCGCTACACCTCAAGGTCCGATGTTGGTCATTGGTGTGCCCATCGTCGAATCATCCGCTCGGTTCTACGTCCTGGAATCACTCAATGATCTGAATCACACCCTCATCGTCCTGGCCACAGCGTTGGCAGTAGGAGCTGGGATAGCCGCGGTCGTCGGTGCTGGGACAGGCGCTGTCGTGAGCAGACGAATCCTGCAACCGCTGCAAGACATCTCGGCGGTCGCAAGGGACATTTCAGCGGGTGCGAGCGATGCACGCCTTCCGGCAAGTGATGATCCAGAGCTCGAGGCACTCGTTGGCTCGTTCAACCAGATGGTCGATGAGCTCGAGGAGCGGGCACGCCGCGAGGCCCGGTTCGCTGCTGACGTGAGCCACGACTTGCGAGGGCCACTGGCTGCGTTCTCGGCGGCGGTCGGTGTTGTGCAACGTCGACGCCAAACCCTTCCGCCCGAGGTGGGAGCGGCCATCGACATCCTGGAGGACCAGGTCGAGTCGTTCAACAAGCTGGTCGTCGACCTCCTCGAGATCTCCCGCTTCGAAGCAGGGACCGCCACCCTCGACACCTCGGTGGTCGACGCGGCCGCCTTCGTCAGCGAAGTTCTGGCGGAGACTGGCGACCAGATCACGGTGGACTGCATACCCAACTACCGGCCGCACATCGACATCGATCGCCGCCGGATGCAACGTGTGCTCGCCAACCTGCTGGAGAACGCCAACCGCTACGCCGGGGGCGCTTCGCGTGTGGTCATCGAACCGGCGGCAGATGGCCTCGTCGCCATCGCCTTCGAGGACCACGGACCCGGGGTCCCGGCCGAGCTGCGAGAATCGATCTTCACTCGCTTTGATAGGGGCCGAGCGAACCTCGATCCCAGCTTGCCGAAGGGCACGGGGTTAGGGTTAGCTCTAGCCGCCCAACACACGAAGCTCCACGGGGGATCCATTCGCGTCGAGGACACCTCTGGCGGTGGCGCCCGGTTCGTCATCGAGCTCCCCGAGGCACCGTGATGGGTCGAACCCGTACCCGCACGCGGGCTCGCCCACAAAGGCGGCGATCCCCGCGAGGGTGCCGAACCGACGCGCTCGGAGATCAAAATGGCGAGGTACGGGGCCCGTGTCGTGCGGAAAAGGGGCGCGGGGCTCGCTCAAGGCTGGTGGCCCTCTGTCTTGTCCCGATCTGCGTCGTAGCGTGCGGGGTGCCGACACAGGGCGTCGCCCACGTTGCCCCCGACAAGGACGTTCCCTCCGGTTTGCTCGAAACCACTACTTCGACGAGTACCACGATGCCGGCAACCAAACCTTTGACCGCAGTGACCATTTGCCTCGCCCAACGGGTAGGACCCCTGACGACCGTCACACGCCAAATCAGCCTCCGCTCGACGATCAATGACGTCTTGCTGCAGCTGGCGATGCCCCCGACCCAACAGGAGCAGGCCTTGGGCTTGGAGACAGCCGTCTCAGCAGGTATCACGGGGACGGTGGCGAGTGGCGTTGCCAAAGTCTCGCTCAACTCCGACTTCACAACGGGGTCAGCCGCCGATCAATTGACGGCAGTAGGCCAGATCGTCTGCACTCTTACGGCCCAACCTGGGATCGGTCAGGTTCAGTTCGAAATGAGCGGCACAACTATCGACGTCCCACGCGGTGACGGATCCACCACTTCGAATCCCGTTTCGCGCGACGATTACCCACAGCTGATGCCTCCTGCATAGCCCTTGAGATGCTCCTTTGGTTTCTCGTGGTTCCACGAGTGCCACTCCAGCTCGGAAGTCGACGAATCGCGAAGGTCCCACTTGGGAATGGGTGGACTGCCATCCGACGCCTTGTCCCTGGAAACCGCATTGATGTGCCTTTATCGACCCTCAGCGCTTTGAAGGGGCCCGCCCTACTCCGGCATCACATCTAACCAGGTCACACGTATATATACGCCGTCGTAATCGCTCGCATCTCCGTTGGTGATCAATGGGAATACTCAGTGTGGCTACCCCCTTCGTAGCCTGACACTGGCATCGGCGAACCGAGCTGGCCTTCGCGGAAGGTGGTCCTTTGGACTCTTGCCGACGATCCCGCAGCCCTCAGTCGTCAACCGCGGTGCAACGTGGTGCAACGCCTCGCAGCAGCTCATCGTAGGTTCCCGCAGGCAGCACTCCTTGGTCAAGCGCTGTGGTAATCAACGAAGATGCGTGCTCGTACCCCGATTCTGCCTGGGCGGTTGCGAACTCCTCTTTGCGATACTGCGGAGTTATGGAATAGCGGTCCTGCGCCGCGTGGCGACACGCAACGGTGACGCCGATCGCATACTGCCCGGATTCGGTGTCCGGACCGTGGGTCCGCGCCAGGTGTAACGCCCGTAGACGCAGACCAAGGATCCATGTGTCCACGCCGCGCCGGCTCGTATCCTGAGGCGTCTGGTTGTCCACGGTCGCCGTCGACGGCTCGCCTCTCCGTGTGACCGATTCCTTCTGCGTCGCGTACGACTCAGCCGTCATGATGGTCTCCGAAGTCTCAGGTCGGTCTAGTTCACCGGCGCAGTGGCGTAGGAAATACCCCAGTTCCACGCATTTCCTTTGACCGTGGGAGTGCCGGCCTTACACGATGTGGTCATCTGCTGTGAGTAAAACACGCCGGCCTTCGTAAGGGGCACAGTGCCGATCTTCTGGTCGTTCGGAGACTTGTTGTTGGTCGTCCCTGCGAGAAACTGCTTTGTTCCGCCCGTATCGGTGAACTTGGTGGTGGCCGGGACGGCCTCCAAGTCGACGATGTACCAGCACACCCCAGTTCTGCTGAGGGTGGCCAAAATCACCCCTCGACCGCCGGCGGGGCTGACCACGTCAACTGGATATTCGCTGACGCAGTTGGCCGCTGACTTCGCAGTACAGGCCTTGTTTTGCTCCCACGAATATTCAGGTGCCGTCGCGGTCAGAGTTGCCGCCGCCAAATAGACCGTGGCGTACGACTGGTTGGGCTGGAACATGTCCTTGATTTCGGACACGGCGGTGGACAGATTCGACTGCGCGGCCCGGTCGCTTGCCGTGCCGGACGCGTCGAGGAACGTGGGAATGGCGATGGCCAGCAGAATGGCGATGATCAGCAGCACCGCCGCCAGTTCGATCAGAGTGAAGCCGGCCTCTGTCTGCAATGCGTCGTGATTGGAGCGCGTGCCAGTGCCGTACGAGAAGCACCAACGCTTGGCCATGACGGAGTTTCGACCGCTTTGGCGCTGGCCTTGAGCGCTGGCGGCCGTTGGAACCGGCGTGGCTCTCATCAAATTCACAGAGTGCGCTCGGTCGTAGGTCGAGAAGACCGCCGTGCTCTGCCGGGTCCGGGATGGTCTGGCAGGTTCCTCCCTCCACCTTGGGAAAGATCAAGATCACCCGTCTTGCTGCCGGTCGGAATGGCGTCAAACCGTCCGGACTGCTTGATACCGAGATCGTTCCGGTGATCCGTTGACAGCGTTCGGGCCATCCGGTATCGACTGTGGGTGGGCGCAACA
>Ga0307372_10008031_pt1 | contig 14939 bp, 11 predicted proteins | sample OX1MG_FD_202533 | JGI IMG/M metagenome (GOLD analysis project Ga0307372, IMG submission 202533) | Soil microbial communities from Risofladan, Vaasa, Finland - OX-1 | ecosystem: Environmental > Terrestrial > Soil > Coastal area > Acid sulfate soil | place: Finland: Risofladan, Vaasa | collected... | reverse complement strand
TGGGGATCTCGGCGCTCGTCTACTCGCTCGTGGGATACGCGGCGGGGCGCGTGCGCGAGCTGCGCGCGCCCGAGGCGCCGTTCACGCCGCTCGCGCTCGGGGCGGCGGCGACGGCGGTCGCGACGTGCGGCTACTCCGTGCTCGAGTTCACCCTCGGCATCACGGCGCCGGTCAGCCTGCTGCTCCTGCGTGACATCCTGCTGACTATCGCGCTGAACTCGCTGATCGCCGTGCCGGTCTACTCGATCGTGCGCCGCTGGCTGATCCCGGCGCTGCCCGAGGATCCACGCCGGCGACGGCGGCGCGCCTACACGACCGGCGGGCTCAGCCCGCTCTCGCGCCCGTGATCGAGGCCCCGCTCCAACGGCGAGCACCGTTGCCGCCGCAGCTCACGCGGCGCGTCGGCGTGCTCGGCGTCCTGGCGCTGGTGCTGTTCGGGATCATCGCCTTCCGCCTGTGGTATCTGCAGGTGCTGACCGGAACCCAGAACGCCGCCAAGGCGTCGGCCAACGTGACGCGCGACATCGCGATCGCGCCCCCCCGCGGCAACATCCTCGACAGCCAGGGCAACCTGCTCGCGAGCTGGCGCGTCGCACCGGAGGTGGCGATCGTCGCTGACAACCTCCCGCCCGCCGGAGCCAAGCGCCGCGTTCTCTACCGGCGGCTGGCGCGGGTGCTCGGGATGAGCCCGCAGACGGTCAAGGCGACGGTCGACAACCTGGCCGTCGCGCCGCCCCGCTACGCGCCGACGGCGATCAAGGACGACGTGACGACCTATGCCCTCGACTACATCGCCGAGCGCAAGGCGCTGTTCCCGGGTGTCGTCGAACGCCAGGTCTACCTGCGCGACTACCCCCAGGGGGACATCGGCTCGGTCGTCTTCGGCCAGGTCGGTCAGATCACCGGGCCGTCGCCGACGTCAACCGGTGAGCTCGGAACCGCGCGCTACAAGGGTATTTCGGCGGGAACCACGGTGGGCCAGTCCGGTCTCGAGGCCGAGTATCAGCCCTACCTCCAGGGCACCCCCGGAGTGGATCGCGTCGCGGTCGACGCCGCCGGCTATCCGACGGGCGCCCAGCCGAGCCCGACGCTGCCGATCCCGGGCGACCAGTTGAGCACCTCGATCGACCTCGGGCTCGAACGTGAGGGCTACATCGCGGCGCGCAAGGCGGAGGCGTGGGCGCGGGTGAACCACGATCCAGCGCCGGCGGCATCGTTCGTGGCGATGGATCCGATGACGGGACGGGTTCTCGCGCTCGGATCGCTGCCCACCTACAACGCGAACGCGTTCGCCACCCCCCCGAGCACCAGCCAATACGCCGCGATCAGCGCCAGCGGTGCCCTCAACGACCGGGCGACCGACGGGCAGTATCCGACCGGATCGACGTTCAAGCCGATCACGGCGCTCGGGGCCCTGAAGGACGGCGTGATCACCACGCAGACCACGCAGGGAACCGGGGCCTGCCTGAGCTTCGGTACGAAGCAGCAGTTCTGCAACTCCGGTAAGGCCAACTACGGCAACCGCGATCTCGTCAGCGCGCTCGCGGTCTCCGAGGACACCTACTTCTACCTGGTCGGCGCCGCCGCGAACGGCGCACCGTGGGCGATCCAGTCCGAGGCGCGCGCGCTCGGGATCGGCAGCGTCCCCGGGATCGATCTCCCCGGCGGCGGCGCCGCGGGAGTCGTGCCTGACCCGGCGTATGTGGCCAATCTCAACGCCCAGTTCCTCGCCGCGGCCTGTGCCGGAAATCGCCCGCGGCCGGCCTACGCGGCCAACGCGCTGGCCATCAAGGCGTGTTCGCAGCACCTGTATCAGGAGCCTTGGACGATCGGTCAGAACATCCTGCTCGCAACCGGGCAGGGCTTCCTGCTCGCGAGCCCGCTGCAGATGGCCGTCGCCTACTCGGCGATCGTCAATGGCGGGACGGTCTGGACGCCGCAGATCGGTCGCGCGATCCTCTCTCCCTCGGGCCAGCTCGTGCAGCAATTGCCGCCGCCCGCCGCTGTGCGCCACGTCCATATCGACCCGACCGACCAGGCGGCGGTCATGGCCGGATTGCACGATGCGGCCCAGACCCCGCAGGGGACCTCCTACGCGGTGTTCGGAAACTTCCCGCGCACGGTCTACGGCAAGACCGGGACGGCCGTGCACGCCAACGGCCAGAAGGACCAGTCGTGGTACGTCGTCTACGCGCCGGACCCCAAGCGCCCGATCGTCATCGCGGTGACCGTCGAGCAGGGGGGCTTCGGTGCGGCTGCCGCAGCGCCGGCCGCGCGGCTGATGCTCTCGCAGTGGTTCGGGCTGCCCAAGACCTTCAACCCCGGCACCAACCCCGATCGCTGATGGCCACCAACGTGATCCAGAAACCGCAGCCGGGGCGTGATCCGGCATCGCTGCCGGCGCGCACGCTGCGGCTCGGGCTCGATCCGCTGCTGACGCTGGCGGCGATCGGTCTCGGGGTCTCTTCGCTCGTGACGCTGAACGGGATCAGCCACACCCAGATGGTGCGCCAGGGCGTCTACCTGGGCGCCGGCTTCGTGGCGATGCTGGTGCTCTCGCGGTTCGACTACTCGCGGCTGCGCGAGCTGAAGTGGGGCCTGTACGTGATCCTCATCGGCGCGATCCTCGTCGTGCTCGGGGTGGGCCAGAGCATCGGCGGATCGACGCGGTCGATCGGCGTCTCGGTGTTCTCCTTCGAGGGTTCCGAGCTCGGCAAGGTGCTGCTGATCGTGTTCCTCGCCGCATTCGTCGTCGACAGCTCGCGCAAGACCTCGAGCCGCCAGCTGGTCGCTCGGGTGATGCTGCTCGCGCTGTGCCCGACGATGCTCGTGATCGCCGAGCCGGATCTCGGGTCGGGCCTCGTGTACATAGCGGCCGCGTTCGCGGTGCTCTACATCGCCGGCGTGCACTGGAAGCACCTCACGGCGGTGCTCATGCTGGGCATCGGCGCGCTCGTGCTGGTCCTGCTCGTCGGACCGCTGGTCGGCTTCCACACCTACCAGGCGGACCGTCTGAGCGCGTTCCTCGATCCCGGCTCGGTCCCGGTCTCGCAGATCTCGCACGCGCTCTACCAGCAGCAGCAGTCGCTGATCGCGATCGGCGCCGGCCAGAAGTTCGGCCTCGGCGCCGTCGCCACGCACACGGCGGCCAACTTCGTGCCCCTGAACTCCACCGACTTCATCTTCGCGGCGCTGGCTGAGCGTTTCGGCTTCGCCGGGGCCGCGTTCGTCTTATCGCTGTACGCGCTGATCATCTGGCGGACGCTGCGAATCGTCGCGGCCGCCAAGAACCTGTTCGGTGCGCTGGTCGCCGCAGGAGTTGTCGCGATGCTCATGTTCCAGGTGTTCGTCAACGTCGGCGTGGCGGTGGACATCCTCCCCGTCACAGGTGTGACGTTGCCCCTGCTGAGCTATGGCGGCTCCTCCGTGCTGACCACATTCCTGGCGCTCGGTCTGCTCCAGTCGATCTATGCGCAAGCGCGCATCGCGGCTGGGATGAAAGGCCGCGTGCTGAGCTTCTGAAAAGAAATGGACATCACCCGTGAAAAAGCAAGTCCTTGTCAGCGTCGATCGCGGCGAGACGCGCGTCGCGCTGCTGGAGGCGTCCGGCACCCCCGGCGCCTCGAAGCGACGGAGCGGCGTCAGCGCCGACCCCGGGCGCGGCTACCGCGTCGCTGAGCTCTACCTCGAGCGGCGTGGCGCGCGCTCGATCGTCGGCAACATCTACAAGGGCGTGGTCGACAACGTCCTGGTCGGGTTGGAGGCGGCCTTCGTCGACATCGGGCTCGACAAGAACGGCTTCCTGCACGTCGACGAGATCGTGCTTCCCGGCGTCGAGGCGCAACGGCGCGGCCGCGGCTCCGGCCCGGACGCGCAGGACATCGCCTCGCTGCTGAAGCCCGGCCAGGAGGTCGTCGTGCAGGTCGTCAAGGACCCGCTCAAGACCAAGGGCGCGCGGCTCTCGATGGATCTGACGATCGCCGGGCGCTACATGGTCTACACGCCGACCGGCGAGGGGATCGGCGTGTCGCGGCGGCTCGAGGACGCCGAGCGCGAGCGGTTGCGCCGGGAGACCAAGGGCCTCGACCTGCGGGGCGGGGGCGCGATCGTTCGCACCGCGGCGCACGGCGCGGTGCGTGCCGACTTCGAACGCGAGATGCTGTACCTGTTCAAGCTGCACGAGGTGCTCGAGAAGCGCGTCGCGGCTTCGCGCGCGCCGTCGCTGGTCTTCCAGGAGGCGGACCTCTCGGTGCGCGTCGTGCGCGACATCTTCTCCGAGCACTTCGAGCGCGCGGTCGTCGACGACCCGGATCAGCATCACCGCCTGGTCTCGTTCTTCACGCGAACGGCCCCCGAGCTGGTCAGCCGCGTCGAGCTCTACCAGGGCGAGCAGCCGCTGTTCGACGCCTACAAGGTCAACCCGGTGATCGACTCGCTGCTCGGCCGGCGCGTCGACCTCGCGAGCGGCGGCTATCTGATGATCGACTATGCCGAGGCGTTGACGGTGATCGACGTGAACACCGGTTCGTTCATCGGGCGCGGCAAGGGTGCGCGCCTCGAGGACACGATCACCAAGACCAACCTCGAGGCCGCCGAAGAGGTCGTCAACCAGCTGCGGCTGCGCGACATCGGCGGGATCATCGTCATCGACTTCATCGACATGGCCCGCGCGCGCAACCGCGACGCGGTCCTCAAGACGCTGCGCAAGTCGCTCGACGAGGACCGCACGAAGACGTTCACCGCCGAGATCTCGAGGCTCGGCCTGGTTGAGATGACGCGCCAGAACGTCACCGAGGGGCTGCGCGAGATCATGTCTCGCGAATGCCCGACCTGTCACGGCGACGGCGTGATCCGCTCGGAGGAGACGATCGCCATCGAGTTCGAGCGCCGGCTGCGCGAGGTCGCCGCGGCGTCCCCCGAGAGCGAGGCGTTCCTCGTGCAGATGAACCCGCGTGTCAGCGCGCAGTTCACCGGCCACAACTCGCGTGTGCTCCACGCCCTGGAGGCGCAGACCGGCAAGTTCTTCCACTTCGAAGGCTCGGAGGGACTTGCGCTCGACCACTTCGCGGTGACCCTGCAGGGCAGTCGCGCCGAGGTCGAGGAGCGCGCCGTGCCGTTCCGCGTCGGCGAGGAGGTCCTGGTCGAGATCGTCGAGCCGCACATGTACGACGCCGATGACGCGGTCGCCAAGATCGACGGCTACATCATCTCCGTGCGCGGTGGCGGGCCGCTCGTCGGCCAGAAGCTGATGGTTCGCATTGAGGAGGTTGGCCGCACCGCGGCGGTCGCCGCCCCGATCGACGCGCTCCCGCGAGCCGCCGAGGAGGACGTCGATGACGTAGAATCCCGCCCTCGGCGCCGCGGCCGCAGAGGTGGACGGCGCCGTTCTGCTGACGCGGAGCAGGCTGCCGAGGAGCCGCTCGCCGGATAACCAGGACTACAGACATGTACGCGATCGTCAAAACCGGAGGCAAGCAATACCGCGTCGAGCAGGGGCAGACGCTGCTCGTCGAGCGCCTGCCCGAGCCGGAAGGGGCGACGGTCAACCTCGAGCCGCTGCTCTATCGCTCCGACGAGGCGATCTTCGATGCCGCTGCGCTGGCCAAGGTGGAGGTGCAGGCGACGATCGTCGGCCACCTGCGCGGCAAGAAGCTGCGTGTCTTCAAGTTCAAGCCGAAGCGTGGCTACCGCCGCCGCACAGGGCATCGTCAGGAGCTGACGCGGATCGAGGTCACCAAGATCGGCACGCGCACCGCCGCGCGTGCCGCCGCCAAGCCCGCCGCGGCCGCGAAGCCTGCCGCCGCCGCCAGGCCCGCCGTGAAGGAGGACGCTGATGGCGCATAAGAAGGGCCTCGGCTCGAGCCGCAACGGGCGCGACTCCAACGCCCAGCGCCTCGGCGTGAAGACCTTCGCCGGCGAGCAGGTCAGCGGCGGGGAGATCATCGTGCGCCAGCGGGGCAGCCGCTTCAAGGCGGGCGAGGGAGTCGGCATGGGCAAGGACGACACGCTCTACGCGCGTGCTGCGGGCACCGTGCGCTTCTCGGTTGGGCGGCGCGGACGCGTCGTCTCGATCGATCCAGTCGAGTAGCGGGCCGCCCGGATCCGCACGTTCGGCGTCGGCCTGCACCGACGCCACGCCATGCCACGCGGCGGCGGTAGTCGAGAATCCACAGATGCTCTACGACCGAGCACGAATCCACGTCCAGGCCGGCGCCGGCGGGGACGGGTGCGCGAGCTTCCGCCGCGAGGCGCACGTTCCGCGCGGCGGCCCCGACGGCGGCGACGGCGGCCACGGCGGCGACGTGGTGATCGACTGCGACTCCTCCCTTCGCGATCTGCAGGCCTTCCGCCGACGCACGCACCACCGCGCGCCGAGCGGCGGCGACGGCGGGGCGTCGCTGCGCCACGGCGCCACCGGCGCGCCGCTGATCCTCGCGGTGCCGCCCGGGACCCAGGTTCGAACCGATGGCGGCGACCTGCATGACCTGATCCGCGCGGGCCAGCGCACCGTGGTCGCCCGGGGCGGATCGGGCGGACGCGGCAACAAGCACTTCGCCACGCCGACCCGCCAGGCTCCGCGCTTTGCCGAGCGCGGGCTCCCCGGCGAAGAGACATGGCTCGAGCTGGCACTCAAGCTGCTCGCCGACGTCGGCCTGGTCGGACTGCCGAATGCTGGGAAGTCGTCGCTCCTCGCCCGGCTCACACGTGCCGCTCCGAAGATCGCCGACTATCCATTCACCACGCTCGAACCGGTGCTCGGCACGCTCGAGGGCGCCGAGCGCCAGTTGATCGTCGCCGACATCCCCGGGCTGATCGAGGGGGCCAGCGCCGGCGCCGGGCTCGGCCACGACTTTCTCGCCCACATCGAGCGCACGCAGCTGCTCGTGCACGTGCTCGACCTCGCGCCGCTCGACGGCTCCGACCCGTTGGTCAACCACGCCACGATCGAACGCGAGCTGGAACTTCACGACCCGCGGCTCGCGGCGCTGCCCCGGCTGCTCGCCCTGTCGAAAGCCGACCTGCTCGAGCCGGAGATGGCGCAGGCGGCCGCCCGCGCCTGGCGCGAGCGACTCGGCGACGCCGTCGGCGTGCTGATCACCTCGAGCGCGACACGCGCGGGAATCGAGGAGCTCGCACGCGAACTGCTCCGGCGCGTGCCGTCCGAGGCGGCGCCCGAGCTCACCGACGCGCCGGGGGAGCTGGCCGAGCACCTGACCTTCCGACCGGCGGGCGCCCGCGGCTTTCACATCGAGCGCACCGAGGACGGCGTCTACCGGGTGGTTGGCGAGGGCATCGACCTGCTGCTCGCGCGCCACGACCTCGACAACGACGACGCGCTGGCGCACGTCGAGTCGCGCCTGCGCCAGATCGGTGTGATCCGTGCGCTCGAAGAGGAGGGGTTCGAGGCCGGCGACGACGTCGAGATCGGCGGCGTGCTGTTCGATCTCGACCTGTGAGCCCGCGTTCGGGGCAGGCGGAGCTGGCGAGCGGACCCGGCGGCACACGGCTAACCTCCGCCGGCAATGGCTCGCACCGTGATCAAGCTGGGCTCGGCGATCGTCGCCACCGACGAGGGGGAGCTGCGCGCCGAGCTGCTGGCCCGAATCTGCGCCGCGGTCGCGGCCGCGCGGGCCGGCGGCGACGAGGTGGCGATCGTCACGAGCGGGGCGATCGCGCGGGGAACGCGGGTCCTCGGCCTGACGGCGCGTCCCACCGCGATCGAGGAGCTCCAGGCGGCCAGCGCCGTCGGCCAGGGCCGGCTGTACCGGGTCTATGACGAGATGCTGGCCGAGCACGGCGCCGTGGCGGCGCAGGTGCTGCTGACGTTCTCCGACGTCAGCGCGCGCGCGAGCTATCTGAACGCGCGCCAGACGCTCGGCAAGCTGCTCGACTGGGGCGCCGTCCCGGTCATCAACGAGAACGACACGACCGCGACCGACGAGATCAGCTTCGGCGACAACGACTTTCTCGCCGCCCAGGTGGCGATCCTGATCGGCGCCGACCGGCTGATCCTGTTGACCAACACCGACGGCCTCTACAGCGCCGATCCGCGCACGAACCCGTCCGCCACGCTGGTCGAACACGTCGAGGACTTCGCCACCCTCGACTCGCTGCAGATCACCCAGACGACCTCGGCACACGGCTCGGGCGGAATGCGCTCGAAGGTCGTTGCCGCCGACATGGCGACGGCAGCCGGGATCGAAACCGTGATCTGCAACGGGGCGCGCGAAGGGGTGCTCGCACGGGTGCTCGCCGGCGGGCGCGAGGGCACGCGGTTCGCCGCACGCGAGCAGCGCTACTCGAGCTTCAAGCTCTGGCTGCGTTACGCCAAGCCGAGCCGCGGCACTGTCGTGATCGACGGCGGCGCGGCCCGGGCGCTGCGTGAGGACGGGACGAGCCTGCTACCGGTCGGGGTCGTCGAGGTGCGCGGCAGCTTCGAGCAGGGGGACGCGGTCGACGTCGTCGAGGGCGAACGGCTGATCGGCAAGGGGATCTGCAACTACTCGGCGGTCGATCTGCGGAGCGCCGCCGGGCGCCATTCGGCCGCGGTGCGCGAGGTGCTGCCGCGAGCCACGGAAGAGGCCGTGCACCGCGACTATTTCGTCCTCGCGTAACCTAGGGCGATGGCCATCGCCACCGAATCGGTCGCCGAAGTCTGCCGGGCGGCCAAGCGCGCCGCTCGCACGCTGGCGACGCTCGACGCCTCGGTCAAGGACGCCGCTCTGGAATGCGTCGCGCGGGCGCTCGAGGCGAGCACCCAAGAGATACTCGAGGCCAACCAGTCCGATGTCGCCGCCGGGCGTGAGGCCGGGCTGTCGCCCGCGCTGCTCGACCGCCTGACCCTCGACGACCGCAGGATCGAAGCGATGGCGGCCGGCGTACGGGCGATCGCCGCGCTTCCCGATCCCGTCGGCGAGGTGCTCGAGGAGTTCCGGCGACCCAACGGTCTGGAGATTCGCAAGCTACGGGTGCCGCTCGGCGTGATCGCCGTCGTCTACGAGGCGCGGCCGAACGTGACGATCGACGCCGCCGCGCTGTGCCTCAAGTCGGGCAACGCGGTCGTCCTGCGCGGGTCCTCGAGCGCCGCATGTTCGAACGCCGTGCTCGCGGGGATCGCCGCTCGGGCGGCCGAAGCGGCCGGAGTCCCGGAAGGCGCGATCGCCAGCCTCGCCGGCGGGGACCGCGACGAGCTCGTCGAGCTCGCAACCCAGACGCGCCACGTCGACCTGATCATCCCGCGCGGAGGCGAGGGGCTCAAGGCGGCGCTGCTCGCCCACGCGACGGTGCCCGTGATCTACGCCGCCTCGGGCAACTGCCACGTCTATGTCGACGCTGCCGCCGACCTCGAAAAGGCGCGCGAGATCGTGCTCAACGCGAAGGTGCAGCGGCCCGGGGTGTGCAATGCCGCCGAAACGCTGCTCGTGCACCGCGACGTCGCCGCGGCGTTCCTGCCCGGCGCGCTGCTCGCGCTGCACGACGCCGGCGTCGAGCTGCGCGGCGATCAGCGCACGCGCAAGCACGCTGACGGCGTCGAGATCGCGCCGGCCACCGCCGCCGACTGGGACACCGAGTACCTGGCGCTGACACTCGCGGTGGCGGTCGTGGACTCGCTCGAGGACGCCATCGAGCACATCGCCGCGCACGGAACCGGACACAGCGAGACGATCGTGACGAGCGACCCGGCGGCAGCACGGCGCTTCCAGCTCGACGTCGACGCAGCGTGCGTCTACGTCAACGCCTCGACGCGCTTCACCGACGGCGCTGAGTTCGGGATGGGGGCGGAGATCGGCAACTCGACGCAGAAGCTGCACGCCCGCGGACCGATCGGTCTGCGCGAGCTGTGCGCGTGGAAGTACCTGGTCGAGGGCGACGGGCACGTTCGTAGTTGACGGCGGTCGGAATCCTCGGCGGTACGTTCAACCCGCCGCATCTCGCGCACATGGTGTGCGCGAGCGAGGCGCGGGCGCAGCTCTCGCTCGATCGGGTGCTGCTGGTGCCGACCGGCGTACCGCCGCACAAGGAGATGGAGGAGGAGCCTGGTCGCATCCACCGTCTCGAGATGTGCCGGCTGGCCGCCAACGGACACCGCGACTGGCTCGATGTGAGTTCGATCGAGGTCGATCGCGACGGCCCGTCGTACACGGTCGATACCCTTGGTGAGATCAATGCGACGCGGCCAGGTGACGAGCTGACGTTCATCGTCGGAGGCGACATGGCCTGGTCGCTGCCGAGCTGGCATCAGCCCGAGACGATCTTCGAGCTGGCCACCGTGGCGGTGGCCGAACGGGCGGGGGCGCGCCGCGAGGAGGTTCGGGTGAGGCTGGCCGGGATGCACGGCGCCCCGCGCATCCGCTACATCGACATGCCACGGCTCGACATCTCCTCGTCGGCGCTGCGCCGGCGGGTTCGCGAGGGGCAGCCGATCGACTATCTCGTCCCCGACGCCGTCGCCGACTACATCGAACGGCAGGGGCTGTACCGGTGACCTCGGACCAGCTCGCCTCCCTGATCGCAGGCTATGCCGATGACAAGAAGGCGCAGTCGATCGTCGAGCTCGACCTGCGCGGCGTGATCGACTACACCGACTACTTCGTGATCTGCTCGGGCGGCACCGACCGCCAGGTCAAAGCGATCCACGACGGGATCCACGCCGGGTGCAAGGCCGAGCACGGGATCCTGCCGCGCCGTGTCGAGGGGCTGCCGCAGGCCCAGTGGGTGTTGATGGACTACCTCGACGTCGTCGTGCACATGTTCGTGCCCGAGGTGCGCGAGTTCTACGCGCTCGAGCGGCTCTGGGGAGAGGTGCCCGTGCGCGAGGTTGGCGCGGCGGCGACACGCTGAGCGAACGGCGAGTGCCCGCGAGCACCCCCGCGGCGGGCACCGCTTCGCGCGCCGGGGCGGCGGTCTTCGCGACGGCGCGCGGCTTGGTTCTCGCGGCTGGCGGCGACTAGCGCGAACCGTTGTAGACGCTCGGCCGTCGCGGTTCCGTGGGTTGGCCTAGATGTCCAATTCGCCCATCCCGCGGCGCGTTTCGGACGATTGTTCGTGCGTGTTGAACGAACTGGGGCTCCGGTGGTCGAGGCGACGCGTGACCCTGCTCGGCATCGCTGCGATCCTCGCCGCCGTGTTCGGCGTGGGCCAGGCGCTCGCCGCGACGACAAAGCCGAAGCCGCGCACGCGCCCCAACCCGGCGTTCTACACCCTGCGCAACAAGAAGGCGAAATGCCGCGCGCACTACTCGAGGGAGGCGGTGACGATCCGCGTGCGCCGACACCGCCGCTCGGTCGCCGTCCACCAGGTGCGCTGCGTGTACACCGGCGCGGGATCGACCCTCGGCGCCAGCGTGAGCTTCCCAACGGACCTCCCGACCGCCGCCATCAACGTCACCGTCATCCCGGGCGCAGTCGCCGACAGCTACAGCGTCGGCGCCGGGCAGGCCCTGAATGTCGGCGGCGCCGGAGTGCTCGCGAACGACGACGGCAGCGGCCGCGGCCTGAGCGCCGTGCTCGTGTCCGGCCCCGCGCACGGCCTGCTGACGCTGAACCGCAACGGCACCTTTCGCTACACGCCGGCGAGCGGCTTCTCGGGCGTCGAGCACTTCAGCTACAAGGACACCGACGCCTCCGGGGAGAGCTCGCTACCGGCCACCGTCACGATCCACGTCACTCCGCTGCTCGGCCAGGTCGCGGCCTACGAGGTTTCGTCCGGGTCCACGCTGAGCGTCGGCGCGCCCGGCGTACTGGCCGCAGCGGCCGGGAGCGGGCTGCAGGCGAGCCTCACCTCCGACGTCTCGGACGGCTCACTCACGTTGAATGCCGACGGGTCGTTCAGCTACACGCCGGCGCCCGGGTTCTCTGGCAGCGACAGCTTCACGGTCCACGCCGTCGACGGCGCCGCGCAGGACGCCGGAACCGAGACGGTGACGATCATCGTCGACGCCGCGGCATCGCCGCCCGTCGTCGCACAGGCGCCGTCGGTCCTCGCGCAGGACTTCTACGGCGCGGTCGGCAACACCGAGCTGCAGGTCGGCGGCACCCGCGGGACCAGGCCCGAGGTCTATCGTCCCGGCGCGAGCGCGCTGGCCGGCGACAGCGATCCCGGCGGGGGCTCGCTCAGCACGACGCCCGCAACGATCCCGACCGCGCACGGCGGCAGCGTCACGCTCGCAGCCAACGGCACGTTCACCTACCAGCCGCCGGTCGGCTTCGGCGGGGCCAGCGCCACCGACAGCTTCAACTACCAGGTCGACGCCAGCGAGGGGACGAGCGCGACGGCGACTGCCACGATCCATTTCGGTACCACGCACGTGTGGTATGTGGACAACAACGCGGGGCCGGGCGGAGACGGCAGCTCCGCGGCACCGTTCAACACACTCGCGGCGACGAGCGGGCACGCCCTTTCGGGCGATGACATCTTCGTCTTCGACGGCTCCGGCCCGTACGCCGGCGGCGTCGTGCTCGGTGCGAACCAGACGCTGGTCGGCCAGTCGGTCGGCCTCACGGTCGGCTCCGACACCGTCGTCCCGGCCTCAGGCGGTGCGAATCCTGTGATCGCCAGCTCGAGCGGCACGGACGTGACACTCGGCGAGAACGACACCGTGACCGGCGTGACGGTCACCAACAGCGGCGGTGTCGGGATCAGCGCGAGCAACCTGAGCACGTTCACCGTCGGCCCGACCGTGGACGTCACCAGTACCGGCGGTGTCGGGATCAGCGCGACCGGCGTGGACACGTTCACCGTCGGCTCGACGGTCGCGATCACCAACACCGGCGGCGACGGCCTGGACGTCAGCGGAGGCGGCGGAGCGGCCTCGGTCGCCGGGCCGATCACCGTGCACGCATCGGGCGGCGTGTCGGGCAACTCCGTCGCGATCACGGGCCGCACCGGCGGGACGCTGACGCTCAGCGGAGCGATCACCGATGACGGAAGCGGCGTGCTGGTGACGGCCAACGACAGCCCCGCAACGATCGACTTCACCGGGACGATCGCGGCGAGCACCGGCACGCACCCCGCGTTCACCGCGACCGGCGGCGGCACCGTGAGCACGACATCGTCGACCAGCACGCTGGCCACGACGACCGCCACGGCACTGGACGTCGAGGCGCCGACCGCGATCGGCGCGGGCGGCCTGATCTTCCAGTCGATCTCGGCCGGCACCGGCACCCCGGGCGCCCCCAATCCCGTCGACGGAGTGGTGATCTCCGGCACCGGCACGAGCGGCGGCGGCCTCACCGTGACCGGCGTCGGGACGACGCCGGGGTCGGGCGGGACGATCCAGGACACGACCGGAACCGGGGTCTCGGACGGCGGGGTGTCGGTGTCTGGCTCGGGGGCGCTGTTGCTCAGCAACATGAACCTCACCGACAACGCGGGCGCGGGCGTGTACATCGCCACGGTTCCCCTCTTCTCGGTCACCGGCTCGGCGATCAGCGGCGGCGGTGCCGGCATCGTGGCCAGCGGCGATGCCTCGGGCACGACCTACGGCTACCTCGACTCGAACAAGGTCGGGACCCTAACTGCGAGCTCGGGGGCGTCGGTCGGTGACGGCATCGACCTGACGAGCGTCGCCGGTGGCACGCTCGTCGCCGAGGCCACGGGGAACACCGTCCAGCAGATCGCCCAGGGCACCGGCATCTTCGCGCAGACGCTCGGCAACGGCACGCTCAGCCTGAGCCTCGGCAGCAATATCGTGACGATGGGCTCGGCCGGCTCGCTGAACGGCGTGACCGTCACATCCGGCAACGGCGGTGCCGGTAGCGTGTGCCTGAATCCGTCTCTCAACGTCGTCAGCGCCGCGGGCAGCGGGGCCAACGGCATCGAGGTGGATCAGCTCAACGCCGGCAGCGTGTTCGCCATCCAGGGTTTCGGCGGCGGAAACGTCGGGGCGGTGGCCAGCTTCCTTGGCAGCCCGACGGACACTCTCTCCAGCAGCGGCGGTGCTCCGGCGCTCGCCACGACCGTCGGACCCGTCTTCACCACGTCGCTGCTTTGCGCCGCGCCGCCGACGCAGCACGTCTCCACCTGAGCCGCCCGACGACGCGGTGCGTCGGGCGCTAGCCGTCCGCAAGGTGCTCGCCAACGACGACGGCGAGCTCCTCGGCGATGTCGGCGTGGGCGGGCTTCATCAGCACCATGCGCAGCGTCGTCACCTCGTCGGCGTCGCACTGGATCCACGGATGGCGTTGAGCGAGCCAGCTCGCCCGCACACGCAGCTTCGCAGCGTGCCAGCCGGCCGCGGCGAGCGAGTCGAACGCCCGCTCGCAGCGGGCGCTGATCTGCGAGGCGCGGGTCAGGCGGGGAAACGGGCAGATGATGTCGAGGGCCGGGGACAGCACCATCGCCAGCTCGCTGCCCGCGATCGCGTCCGCCAGCCTGAGCGTCGCCGCCCGCGTCGCGGCGAGCTGGCTGCCAAGCCCGGCGCGGGTCAGCGGCAGCGCCACGAGCGTGGCCCACAGGGCGGCCGCGGCCGCGCCGGCGCGGCTGCATTCGAGGCTGATCTCCCCGAGGTGAAGCTCGTTCGAGCTGAAATAGGTGTAGGGCGAGTCGTGCGCGTAGAGCCGCCCGACGGCGGGATCGGCGAACAGCACGCAACCGCAGCCGTAGGGCTGCAGGCCGTGCTTGTGCGGATCGACGACGATCGAGTCGGCCAGTGCCAGCGCGTCGAACGGGGCACGGTCCACGCCGGGCTCGGCACCGTCGGCGAGCAGGGCGTAGAAGCCACCGTAGGCGGCGTCGACGTGAAGGCGGACTCCGTGGCGCGCGCACAGTTGCGCAATCTCCTCGATCGGGTCCAACGCGCCGAGACTCGTGGTCCCGAGGGTCGCGACCACCGTGCCCACCCCGCCGGCGCCCAGACGGCGCTCGAGGCTGCCGGTGTCGATTCGTCCGGAGGCGTCCTGGGGGACCGCTTCGGCGCGGACGCCGAGCACCTGACACAT
>Ga0307372_10008027_pt1 | contig 14943 bp, 11 predicted proteins | sample OX1MG_FD_202533 | JGI IMG/M metagenome (GOLD analysis project Ga0307372, IMG submission 202533) | Soil microbial communities from Risofladan, Vaasa, Finland - OX-1 | ecosystem: Environmental > Terrestrial > Soil > Coastal area > Acid sulfate soil | place: Finland: Risofladan, Vaasa | collected... | reverse complement strand
TGACCCCGGGCCAGTGGACGAGCGAGCAGCGCGAACTGCCGTCGGGCACTGACCCGACCGGGCATTGGAACTAAACCGTTAACCGCTGACGACCCTTGGCGCGGCGTGCCTTCAACACGGCTCGACCGGCCTTGGTTCGCATACGGGCGCGGAAACCATGGGTTTTCGCCCTTTTACGCTGATTTGGTTGATACGTACGCTTCACAGATTCCTCATCTCAAACACTGGCACCACGTCGAACGACATCCCCCAGGGGGTGACGCGTGCTCCGGAGCGCAATCTTAACCCACCCCGTCTGGTCCTTGGACGAGACGGCGTATTTCGGTGTATGGTGACGTTCCCCGTAGTGAAAGAGGCGGAAATCTCCGCCGAATTACCTGTGGATAATGTCGAAGTCGTTCTGTGGAGGAAAACAGTGCAAAGCGCGGAGGACATCTGGTCAGCACTTCGTGACTCCTTGCAGAGCAACGCTTCTGAGGCCGTTTGGGCCGCCGGATTAAGCACACTTCACCTTGTGGATTATCGTGACGACGAAATCGTCATTGGCGCGCCGAATCAAATTCAGCTTCTTAGGGTCCAACAGCGTTACCTACCCTTCATTACCGAGCAAGCGACACGCTTAATCGGCCACGACGTAGTGGTGTCACTCACCGTCTCGAGTGAGAACCCGGATCGAGCGACACACGAGCCCGAGGTAGTCGTTGTTCCTGAGACCCCGATCGCAACGTTCGCCGCCAGTGTCGATCGCCCCGCACGTCTTGACCCACGAATGACGTTTGATTCCTTCGTGCCGGGTTCCTCCAATCGCCTCGCCTTCGCCGCGGCACAATCAGTCGCAGAAACTCCTGGTCGGGCCTATAACCCGCTCATGATTTATGGGAACTCGGGCCTGGGCAAAACTCACCTCTTGCACGCCATCGGGAACTACGTTCAAGAGAATTACCCCGGCCGCAAGGTTCTCTACGTGTCGACCGAGACGTTTTTGAATGACTTCATTCGCGCCATTCAAACGCGCACCCAACTCGCGCTGCATGAGCGCTATCGCGAGAACGACGTCTTGTTGATTGACGACATCCAGTTCATGGAGACCCGTGGAGAGACATTCCACGAGGAGATTTTTCACACGTACAACGCTCTGCACGGCGAGGGAAAACAAATTGTTTTGACGTCGGATCGCTCACCACGCGACCTCGCGGGACTTCAGGAACGTTTTCGTAGTCGTCTTCTCCAGGGACTCGTCACCGAAATCGATCAACCCGATCTCGAGACCAGAATCGCCATTCTTCGATCCAAGTCCGAGCGTGAGGGCATCTCACTACCCAACGACGTCGCTGAGTGGATCGCCCATCGAGTTCGCGACAACATCCGCGAACTCGAGGGCTCGGTGACCATGTTGCGTGCTTTTGCCAATTTGCGCCAGGAACCCATCAGTTTAGAGTTGGCCAAAGCTCATCTCACAAATCTTGGCCAGGACCAGATCGTCCTACGTCCGGAGACCGTGTTGAGTGTCGTCGCGGATTTTTATGGTCTCTCCGTCGAAGACGTCCGTGGCTCGAAACGTCTTCGACCACTTGTCAGAGCTCGTCACGTGGCGATGTATTTAATACGTGACTTGCTAAATAATTACTCGTATCCGATGATTGCGCGCATTTTTGATGGACGAAATCACACCACCGTTATTAGTGGAGTGGAGAAAATCAAAGAACAACTGGCTTCGAACCCCGAGCTCTTAGCCCAAATAAATCAGTTGAAACGGCGATTGCAGGGGGAGAACTAGTTACGAAACTGTGGGAAACCGATGTACACCGATGTGTCTATCACCTGAGAATTCACGAAGTACTCCACAGAAGTTGCGACTTGAATGTTGTTACTTGAAGGAGTTCTACACAGTGTTGTGGGGTAGTGGCTCTTACTGAAAGATCGAGAGACCAGGTGAATCAAAAACTAACGCACAAATCCACAGACCTACTACTACGAACCACCTTCTATATGAATAACCACACGTATCCTCAGTACCTAGGAAAGGCAGTCCTATGAAGTTCAGATCTGAACGCGACATACTGGTCGAGGCACTCACCGCGGCGAGCCGAGTAGTCGCGACTCGATTGATTGGCGCGTCCTCTGGAATACTGCTGCACCTCAGCGGAAATCAGTTGGTGGTCACTGGAACCGATCTTGATATCACCGCACGTACGACGGTTGACGTCATTGGTATTGAAGACGGATCCACCGTCGTTCCAGCGCGATTGATCGTCGACGCTGTTCGCTCACTTGAAGCCGGTGCGGTGACCGTGGCGAGCAACGATGAGCATGTTGAGATTTCGCTCGGTCGGGCGAAGTTCTCACTCCGAACCTTCTCAGTCATGGACTACCCCAATCTTCCGCCGATTTCAGGAGCGATGACCTCCATCCCGGCACTTGACTTGGTTCAAGGTCTCAACCAAGTAGTGCGCGCCGCGGCTAATGACGACGCCCGCCCTCTCTTGACCGGGGTGTTGTTTACGACCGACAACGAGGAGCTACGGCTGATCGCGACTGATTCGTACCGGCTAGCGGTGCGCGATGTCCCTGGTGTGAAGGGGCTCGGGGGTAACCAAGACCTATTAGTTCCCGCCCGGGCGCTCCAAGAACTTCAAAGAGCCTCCTCTTCTTTATCGGCGGACGCCGAAATCGGTGTGGCTCTTTCTGACGCCGAAATCTGTTTCATCGTGGGCAATACCAGCATCGCTTCTCGGCTCATCGACGGCAACTACCCCTCAGTTCTCCAGTTAATTCCCGCGAACTACCCGAATCAATTGCGAATCGCCAAAGACACCCTACTGACCTCCCTCAAGCGCACCAAGTTGCTCGCGAAGGACTCCACCTCATCAGTGCGACTCACCATGCACGAGCGCGGTGTCGACATTCGAACACAAAGTCACGACGCGGGAGACGTCGAAGACAACGTCGACGCGGATTACGTTGGTGAGGAAATCACCATTGCCTTCAATCCAAACTTTCTTATTGACGGGGTTGAGGCGGTACCGGGTGATGAGATCGTTCTTGAGATGTCGGACTCAGTACGTCCGGCAATGGTGCACGGAATCGACGATTTACGATTCCGTTATCTTTTGATGCCCGTACGCGTGCAGTAATACGAGTTACGTGTGGGTCTCTACGAGTTGCGACTTCGAGAGTTCCGCCTCTTTGATGAACTAACCATTGAACCGGATCCCTCGGCAGTAACGGTCTTTCTTTCGGCCAACGGTACGGGTAAAACCTCTGTTCTTGAAGCCGTCGCGGCGCTGGCCACGGCGAGCTCTTTTCGCACTTCGAGTGCGAGCGATCTCATTCGAAACGGGGCTACCGTCGCTGAAGTTCACGGGGTTCTGAGTCAACGTGAGCGGCGGATTCAGATCGACCTCACGTTGACTCGAAACGTTCGAAACACCACCAAACAGATGTTGTTGAATGGCCAACGTCCCTCTTCGCGCGCCGATCTCGGGATGGTCTTACCCCTCACGGTTTTTACCCCTGAAGGTATTGACGTCGTACGTGGTGGCCCTGAGTTCCGTCGAGTCTTTTTAACCACACTGTTGACTGACGTCGAGCACGCCGCCGGAGAGGTGGTCGAGCGTCACGTTCGGGTTCTCTCGCAGCGAAACGCTTTACTTCGGTCCTACGAGGGTCGTGCTCCTTCCGCGCATCAACGAGATGACTTCGATCTGTGGACGAGCGAATTTGTGGACGCGTCAAATGAGCTTTTGTCGTGGCGACTAAAAACACTCGAAGGGCTTGGGCCGCTCGCGGCCGAGATTTACCAAGAGCTTGCCTCGCAACCAAGTCGATTGGAACTTGAGTATGAGCGTTCGTGGAAGGGCGAGTTGATCGACGCCCTGAACGCCGGTGTGAATGACGACGTCTATCGGGGCTTTACCACGACTGGACCGCATCGTGACGACATTCGCCTCACGCTCGACGGGCGTGACGTGCGCCGCCAAGCTTCACAAGGTGAGCAGCGTTCGGTCGCACTTGCCCTGCGTCTTGGCGGACATCGCCTGGTGCAACAGTGGCGCGGCGTCGACCCATTACTCCTGTTAGACGATGTTTTTAGTGAACTGGACCCGTTGCGCAGTGATCGCCTCTTGCGACTGCTACCGGTGGGTCAAGCGTTAGTCACGACCGCTTCACCACTGCCACGTGCCATGAGTCCTGCCGCGGTGATCGATCTCACGAGTAGGCCATGAGGCACCCGCGTCGGGAACCGACCGCACTCAGCGAGTTGCTCGAGACACTCGCGGGGCGCATCAAACGAGTCGATCTTCGCCTGATCGACGAGTTGCGTGAGCGCTGGCGTCGCGAGGCCGACCCGGTACTTGCGCAAAGTTGCCGGCCAGAACGTATCGATCGCGGCGTGCTTATCGTGAGCGTTCCCTCGGGCGCATTCGCCGAGCGCGTACGCGAAGAGTCCGGGTCACTTTTGATGATTTATTCGTACTTGGGAGAGGTCGCGCCAACGTCACTGCGCACAGTTCAAAAAGAGCCCTAAAGAGGCGCGAATACTCCCTTTTCGAGGGACCTCGACGGGCCGATTGTCACAACACTTCGACTAGAATAAATGAGTCAAAACTTTGACATTTCGAGCGTGCTCCGACGCCAAAAATCTGCATTGAAAGGACCCCTCAGTGGCCCAAAAGAGTAAAGGATCGGCTAGTTACGACGCTAGTGACATCACCGTCCTCGAAGGGCTCGAACCGGTTCGCGTGCGTCCGGGCATGTACATCGGCTCCACGGGTCCCGCGGGACTACATCACCTCATCACCGAGGTGGTCGATAACGCGGTGGACGAAGCCATGGCGGGCTACTGCACTCGTATTGACGTCACGTTGTTGGCCAACGGAAGTTGTCGCGTTTGGGATAACGGACGAGGGATTCCTATCGATGAACACCCCCAGTACCCCGGCAAGAGTGCGGCGGAAATTGTCCTGACGGTCTTGCACGCCGGAGGAAAGTTCGGAGGTGAGGGCTACAAGGTCTCCGGCGGACTGCACGGCGTCGGCGTGTCCGTCGTGAACGCTCTCTCGACGGAACTTACGCTCGAGGTCGATCGCAATGGTGATCACTACGTGATGACCTTTCGCAACGGGGGAAAGCTCGACGAAGCACTCCACGTGACGGGATCGGCGCCCAAAGACCAAACCGGCACCACCGTGACCTTCACGCCCGACCCGACGATCTTCGACGACGTTGACTTTCGTGCGCAAACGGTGTTGGAACGACTGCAGATCATGGCATTCTTGAATCGCGGTCTCGAAATTCGCTTCGTTGACGAGCGCGCGGGGCGCGAAGTCCGAGAGACCTTCAAATACAACGGGGGCATCGTCGACTACGTGCGTCACCTCAACAACACCAAAGAGTCGTTGTTCCGCAAGGTGGGCTTTTACGAACAGGCCGAAGAGGGTCAAGAGGTCGAAGTTGCCTTTCAATGGAACACGGGCTACTACGAGAGCATTCACTCCTTCGCCAACGGCATCTCAACGATTGAGGGCGGCATGCACGAAGAAGGCTTCCGTAAGGCCATCACGAACGTTCTTAATCGCTACGCGCGTAAACGAAATCTGCTGAAAGAAAAAGAGGAGAACCTGGCCGGGGAAGACATTCGTGAGGGCCTTACCGCGATCGTCTCGGTGCGCCTGGCCGAACCACAGTTCGAAGGTCAGACCAAGAGCAAACTCGGCAACGTGTCGATTCGTTCGCTCGTCGAGCGCGCGACGAATGAGAAGTTGGCCGAGTGGCTCGAAGAGAATCCCCGCGAAGGCGGCCAGATCGTCGCGAAAGCAATTCAGGCGGCTCGAGCACGCATGGCGGCGCGTCAGGCGCGCGATCTCACTCGCCGAAAGAGTGCCCTCGATGGTGCGGGTCTGCCGGGCAAACTGGTGGACTGCTCCTCGAACGATCCCCGCGAGTGCGAACTCTTTATTGTGGAAGGCAACTCGGCCGGCGGTTCCGCCAAAGACGCGCGTAATCCTAAATTTCAGGCGATCTTGCCGATTCGCGGAAAGATTTTGAACGTCGAAAAGGCGCGCAGCGACAAAATTCTAAAGAACACTGAAATTCAAGCGCTGGTGTCGGCCATCGGGGCGGGAGTGGAGTCGGACTTTGATCTTTCGAAGATTCGCTATCACAAGATCATCCTGCTGGCCGACGCCGATGTCGACGGCAGCCATATTCGCACTTTGTTGCTCACCTTCTTCTTTCGTCAGATGACGGAGATGGTTAACAGTGGCCACGTGTACGTCGCGCAGCCGCCGCTCTATTCCACGCTGGTGGGCAAGGAGAAGGCCTACTTACGCGACGACGCCGCGAAGGCTGAGTTTCTCGCGCAGCACCCCGATCATAAGAATGACTTCCAGCGGTTGAAGGGTTTGGGCGAGATGGACTTTGACGAGTTACGCGACACGACCATGGATCCCACTAAGCGAGCCCTGCTGCAGATCACCGTGGAGCAAGCGGCGCTCGCCGATGAGGTCTGCTCCATTCTCATGGGCGACGACGTTCCCCAACGCCGTCACTTCATTCAAACGAACGCTAAAGACGTTCGCTTCCTCGACATCTAGGACCGGAGTTCACTATGGCACGCAAGAACGGGGGCGCGAACGATGCGCCGCCACCCAGTGACGAGGTCATTGGTTACGTCGAACCCATTGAGATAAATCTTGAGATGGAGCGCTCGTTCCTCGAGTACTCCATGTCGGTCATCGTCTCGCGCGCACTACCCGACGTGCGCGACGGACTCAAGCCGGTCCATCGCCGCATTCTCTACTCAATGTTCGATCAGGGCCTGCGACCCGACCGACCCCACACCAAGTGCGCCAAGGTGGTGGGCGAGGTCATGGGCACCTATCACCCTCATGGTGACAGCGCCATCTACGACGCGTTGGTGCGCATGGTCCAAGACTTCTCGATGCGCCACCCGCTGATCAGCGGGCACGGCAACTTCGGCGGCACCGGACCCGATGAGGGCGCCGCGGCCATGCGCTACACCGAGTGCCGCTTGGCTCCGCTGGCCCTGGAGATGCTTGACTCCATCGACGAAGACACCGTCAACTTCGAGCCGAACTACGACAATTCGACACAACAGCCCACCGTGTTGCCGGCGCGCTACCCGAATCTTCTCGTCAACGGTTCCCAGGGTATTGCCGTGGGCATGGCGACAAAGATTCCTCCTCACAATCTGGGCGAAGTCATTGACGCCACGCTGCACCTGCTCGCGAATCCCGAGGCGACGCCCGACGACTTGATGAAGTTCGTCAAGGGACCTGACTTTCCAACCGGAGCACAGATTCTTGGTCGCCAAGGCATACTGGACGCGTATCGCAGCGGCCGTGGCTCGATCAAGACTCGCGCCGTCGCGGAAATCGAAGAGACCAACCGCGACGTGCGCATCGTCGTCACCGAGTTTCCCTACGAGGTCTCGGTCGAGTCCATCGAGGAGAAGATTCACGACCTCGTGAAGAGCGGGGACCTCGAAGGCATCACGGCCGTCCAAAACGATTCTTCGGGACGGCGTCCACGACTGGTGATTCGTCTAAAGCGTGACGCCAACGCCAACGTCGTGTTGAACAAGCTCTATAAGAACACGACACTGCAAACGACCTTCGCGGTGAACATGCTCGCACTGGTCGACGGTGTGCCGCGCACGTTGAACCTGGCGCAGGTCTTGACTCACTACATCGCTCACCAAGTCGAAGTCGTCACCCGTCGCACGCAGTTCCGCCTTCGCAAGGCCGAAGCACGAGCGCACATCGTTGAGGGCCTCTTGAAGGCGATCGACATGCTCGACCAGGTCATCGCGACTATTCGTGGCAGCGATGACCGCGGTGCGGCTCGTGCGGCCTTGATGGCGGCCCCCTTTTCGTTCTCTGAAGAGCAGGCGAATCACATCCTCGACATGACCCTTGGGCGGCTCACTCGCCTGGGGCGGCGCGAGTTGGATGAGGAGATGGCGAAGCTTCGCCAAACCATCGCGGACCTGCAGTCGATTCTCGCGAGTGACGTGAAACTGCGCGCGGTCATCGCCGATGAGATCACCGCCATCCGAGACAAGTACGCCGAAGCACGCGTTACCCAAATCGTGAACGACCCTGGTGAACTGGGTGTTGAAGATCTCATCGAAGACGAAGAGGTCGTCATCACCATGACGCAGGCGGGTTACGTCAAGTCCGTGGCGGCCGACTCTTTTCGCACTCAGGGCCGCGGTGGGCGTGGGGTGCAGGGAGCCAAGCTAAAAGAAGAGGACCTCGTTCAACAGATTCTTCACACGACGGCCTTGGCGCACCTGTTGTTGTTCTCAAACCGCGGCCGCGTGTTTCGCTTGCGGGGCCACGAGATCCCTATGAAGGACCGCACCGCCAAGGGCACTGCCGTCGTCAATCTCTTGAATCTCCAGCCCAACGAGTCGATTCAGGCGATCATCGCCACCGAGGACTTCCCCAAGGACAAGTTCCTGGTCTTCGCGACCAAGAACGGTACGGTGAAAAAGACGGCCTTCAGCGAGTACGACAAGTCTCGCCGCGAAGGCTGGATCGCGATCAATCTGCGCGACGGCGACGAAGTGGTGCGCGTGGTGCCCACCAGCGGCGACGATGACCTCATGGTCGTGACTTTTCGAGGGATGTCGATTCGTTTCAGCGAGGTCGAGGTGCGCGAGATGGGCCGTGACGCCACCGGGGTTCGCGCGATCAAACTGCGCGGTGACGACTTGGCGATATCACTTGACGTGGTGCGCGACGACGCGGACCTCTTCGTGGTGACCGACACGGGCTTTGGCAAGCGGGTGAAGACGGAGCGTTTCAATCGGCAAGGGCGAGGCGGCCAGGGTGTGCGCGCGATCAAGTTGAGCGCGGCGCGCGGCTTCGTGGTGGCGGCCTTCATGGTGCGACTTGATGACGAGGTGTTACTGGCTTCTTCCGGAGGCGTCTTGATTCGCACGCCGGTGCGCGAAGTCTCCTCCCAGGGCCGTGACGCCACGGGAGTTCGCGTGATGAACCTCGACGAGGGCCACAGCGTGGCGACCGCGGCGGTCGTGCCCAGCGAGCAGGACTAGGCGCCTCGCCTCGCCCAAGCGCGATCGAGCACGCTACGCAACGTCTCCACGCCCTGGGCCCCCGAGACGAGGAACTTTTCGTCAATGACGAAGGCCGGCACGCCCGAGAGGCCGAGTTCGGTGGCGTTGGCCTCTTCGGCGCGCACTTCGGCGATGAAGACGTCGCTCGACCAAAGGGTGCTGGCGCCCTCGACCCCGACCTCGTCGGCGAGTACGTTCAACACGCCGTGGTCGCTCACGAGTAGGCCCTCTTCGAAGTAGGCGCGAAACAATCGTTCGCTCATGTTGTACTCGAGCCCTTGGGTCTTGGCCAGGGTGGTCAGGCGGTGGGCGTCGAGGGTATTGGACGGTCGGGCGTTGTCGAAGTTCCACGAGAGTCCAAAGCTCGCCGCCTGGGCCTCGAGGCTTCGGTGGTGGGCACGAATCTCTTCGACGCTGCGTCCATATTTTTGAGCGACGAGTTCTTCGAGCGAGAGCTCTGACGGGCCGTGTGGGCGTGGATCAAGCTCGAAGGCGTGCAGGCGCACGACGACGTCCTCGCCGTGCTCGAAGGAGGCAATTGCCGAGTCGAGTTGGACGCGACCAAGGGCGCAAAAGGGACACACCACGTCGCTCCAGAGGTCTACGAAGAGGGTGTTTGCCACGGGCTAATCGTGCCACGGGCCGGGCGCTGGGGCAGAATGGTGCGATGCCCGCACGTGAAATGACCCCTGATGAGGCCGCCGCTCTGGTGCGCCCCCACGACGCCATTGGCCTCGGACTGATCACCGGCACGCCAACGGCGATGCTGCGTGCTCTCTCAAAGCGCACCGACTGGGAGGATCTCACCCTCAGCGGGGGGCTCTTGCTCGGCGACTATGACCTCTTCACGCATCCCAACGTTCACCTGCGCGCGACGTTCTACGGCGGCGCCGAGCGTAACTACGTGACCCGCGGCGGCGACGTGCAGTTCATTCCGTCGTACTTTCGCCACTACGGCCTCTTGATTCAACACCTCAATCCTCGAATCATGATCACGCCGGCCTCGATGCCCGATGAGCACGGACGCGTCAGCCTCTCGCTCTACAACGGCGCGCACCTGCACGAGCACCTTCGCGCCGCCCTTGACCCCGAGCGCCTCTTGATCGTCGAGTGCTCACCGCACTTCCCGCGCACGCTCGCCCTCGAGGGACACGAAAACTTCCTTAGCCTTGAGGACATCGACGTCGTCGTCTACACCGACGAGCATCCGATCATCTTTCCCAACGATTCCGGCGCCCCCGAGGACGAGAAGATCGCTGAGTACGCGGCTGCTTACGTACGAGACGGAACCACTCTCCAGACCGGGATCGGGGCCGTACCCAACCTGGTCGCTCAGGCCCTGGTGCGCGGAAGCGGGGGCGACTACGGCGTTCACTCAGAGATGTTCTCCGACGGGCTCTATCAGTTGATGGCTGCCGGTAAGGTGAATAACTCCAGGAAGGCCATTAACCGTGGTGTCTCGGTGATTACCTTCGCCGCCGGCACCCAGGCAATGTATGACTACATCGATAACAACCCCGCCATCGGCGTCGCGCCCGTCTTCTACACGAACGACCCGCACGTGATCTGCCAGAACGCGTCAATGGTCTCGATCAATTCGGCTCTCGAGGTTGACTTGTTGGGCCAGATCGCGGCCGACACGATTGGCTCGCGCCAGTACTCAGGCGTCGGAGGGCACATGGACTTCGTCGAGGGCACCAGTCTCTCGCTCGAGCACACGTCTTTGATCTGTTTGCAGGCCACCGCCATCGTTAATGGCGAGTTGAAGAGTCGCATCGTGGCGAACATGGCACCCGACGCGGTCGCGACGTCGCCACGTCACCTGGCCGGGGTGATCGTGACCGAATACGGTTCCGCGGACTTACGCGGTTTGAGTGTGAAAGAGCGCGCCGTCGCCCTGACGGCGATCGCGCACCCGCAGTTTCGTGACGAGCTCACGCACGCCACCGCGCGCTTAGGCCGCTAGGTGATCATCGTTCGAGAGTTGGGGATCGAGATCGGCGGGCGGCGCCTACTTGATCCGATTTCGTTCACCATCGGCAACGGCGAGAAGGTCGGCCTGGTGGGTCGAAACGGCGCCGGCAAGTCGACACTGCTCTCCGTTCTCTTAGGGGGCCATCCCGAGCACCTTCGCATCAGCGGCGCGGTGACCCACCAGGGATCCTTGAGCCACCTGCCCCAAGAGCCCGTTCCGGGGGGATTGGGCGTGGAACCTATTGGACTGAGCCACGTGCTTTCCGCACGCGGACTCGACTCTTTGGACGCCGACATGCAGCACGCCCGCCACGCGCTCGCGGCCGACCCGACTGACGAGACGATCGCGCGCTTTACCTCACTCGAACAGGAGTTCCGCGAAAAGGGTGGCTACGAAGCCGAATCGGAAGTGGCGCGCCTGGCCGACGGATTGGGCCTTGAAGAAGAGTTGCTTCTCGAAGACCTGAACTCGCTCTCGGGCGGACAGCGCCGACGCGTGGATCTGATGCGCGTTCTCTACGAGGAGCCCGCAACGATGGTGCTTGACGAACCGACGAATCACCTCGACAAGGCCGCCAAACGCTGGCTCTTCGACGAGCTCGAACGCTTCCGCGGTACGGTGCTCGTGATCAGCCACGACCTGCCTCTGCTGGACCGGGCGATTTCTCGCGTGCTGGCGTTGCGCGATGGACAACTGCGTGAGTACAAGGGCAACTACTCGAAGTTCCTGCAACTCGAAGAGGAGCGTCGACTTAGCGAAGAAAAGATCGCCGTGACCCAGGACGCCAAGATCGATCAACTTTCGAAACTGGCGGACTCGATGCGCGGTCAAACGGCGAAACGCGCGCGACTGGCCAAGGTGCTTGACCGGCGCGTTGAGAAACTTGAAGACAACCGCATTGAAGTCACGCGCAAGGAACGAAAGGTGTCTTTTCGCCTGCCCGAACCCCCGCGAAGCGGTGACGTTCCCATGACGGTCGAGCACGTCAGCGTGCGATACGGGTCGCTCGAGGTTTTGCGCGACGCCAATTTCATCACGCGTCGCGGCGATCGCATCGTGATCGTCGGACGAAACGGCGCTGGGAAATCGTCGCTGTTGCGCTGCCTAGCGGGAGCTCAAAGTCCTGATGGTGGGAGTATTCGCTTCGGGGCGAACGTCACGGTGGGCTACTTCGCCCAAGAGAACGAGCAACTCGACTTCGCCAAGACCGTGCTCGGGAACCTGGACGGGTCAACGGTCGTCACCGAAGTGCAGCGCCGTTCGATGCTCGGCGCCTTTGGCCTCAAGGGCGACGCCGCGTATCAGATGCCCGCCACGCTTTCGGGTGGCGAGCGAGCCAAGCTCGCCCTCGCGATTCTCGCTTCGTCCAACGCCAATTTGTTGTTGCTCGACGAACCGACCAACAACTTGGATCCGGCGAGCGTGTTGGCGCTTGGCGAGATGATGCGTCAATGGAAGGGAACGGTCGTGGCCGTGAGTCACGAACGCGGGTTTGTTGAGGCGCTCGAACCCACCCACGCCGTGTTGTTGCCCGAGGAGTACTTCGACCTCTGGGACGATGAGTACATGGACCTGATCGAAAAGCGTTAGCGCCGATCAGTAACGATTTGCTTGGTTGGCGATGGGCGACGCGAGTGCCGCGTTCTTGGTGTAGCGCGAATCCAAGGCGAGCAGGGACCACGAGGCCGACTTCGCGTTGACCTTGCCGGTGAAGGTATAGACCGGCACTAACCAAAGTGCGCCATCGCTCAGGCGATACGTGCCGAGTGCGATCGACGAGTTGCTGATCGTGACCTCGATCGGCGTGGGGGAGTTCGCGCTTGGCCCCGCGCCCGAGCGGAGCTCGCTTTGTTGAGCATTGAGACCCGCGACGCCGGCCAAGGGAGAGAGCAACGGATAAGGATACGAAGACGCGACGAAGAAGGCCGGGCCGTGCGCGCGGAGTAGAGCACCCGATGTTGAGAAAGTGAAGTCGCTCACCAGTCCCGTCGTGGTGCCACTCACGACAACGGGAAAACTCAAATGGATTGAGACAAATCCCTGCGCGGAGTTCGAAGGTCCTGAGCCGGTAACGTTCCTTTTCGCCACGGTCGGTGTGCCGAGTTGGTAGCCGTAACGTAGGCCGCTCACCAGCTGCGTTGCCTTCAGCGCCAAGGCGCGCACGGGTACGGTCTCGACAACTGAGTCCGTGGCCGAAGTCGAAGTATTGACGTAGCTCCACGTCCAAAGACCTTGTGGAGCGAAGGTGACCTTCGCGCCGGGACTGCTTACCTGCCAGGCGGCACCGGACGCGAGTTGCCTGAGCACTCCCGAGACGCCAAAGACGGAAGCAATCCGCATGGTCTCGGTCTTTGGATGGCGGGGTGCTCGCAGAGGGTACGCGGGACCAACCGTGTTGGCGTTGGAGAGACTCTGGGCCGCCATGAAGTGGTACTGAGTATTGGTGGCCGTGCTCGGGGCGGTCGTACCGTGGACGTTTGTCGTCGGTAGCAGTGATGTCGATGCCTTGACGCTCGAATAGACGTTGACCCGCGTCGTGCTCGCGGCGGCAAAGTTCAAAACGGGGAGCGAAGGCGCGGCGCCCTGCAGTGCGGCAATCGAGCCCACCATGATCAACGTGGTGGCCGAAATTGCGCCACTGACGCCCAGCTGGAATCGGCGCCACGTGGAGGATCGTCGCGACGTGATCGAGACGCGTGTGATGAAACTCGCGACGTCGGGAAGTTCAAAAGTGTTCCCGGCATAGGGGTCAGCGGCCGTCAGGCGCTCAAAGACGTCGCTCATAGAACCTCCTTCGCGGTCTCATCTAGTACCTGTCGTGCGAGGGACGAAACTTTCATGACATTGGCGTCTCGCTGAAGTGTTGCTTGAATTTTGCTTGAGCACGACTGAGGCGAACGGCGGCGGCGTTAGGCGAGATGAGAAGGGTTCGGGCCAGATCGTTGGCGTTCAGACCGTCCCACGCGTGCAGCAGAAGGATCTCTCGGTCGTCGTCGCTCAATTTGTTTAACGCGTCGCGAACATTTGCGTCAGCGAGAACGTTCTCTTCGGCCGAGGCCTCCGCTCCGCGAGGGCGCACCTTGCCCTCGTAATGGTGCCGACGCGCGTGGGCGCGCTTCGCGTTACGAAGAACATTGCGCGCGACGCCGAGCGCCCAAGGAAGCTCCGCGCCGCTGGGGACGTCGTCGAATCGTCGCCAGATGATGGTGAAGGTCTCTTCGACGAGGTCGTCGAGTTCGACACGAGCGAGAGGGTAGAGACGTCGTCCAAGGTAACTTCCCACCGGAGGGCTAAGTTCGCGCACTAGTCGATCGAACTGGTCATCCCTCGAAGGGGCCATAGCAACCTTTTGTCTCGTCGCACTCGACTCTTACACGCAAACTCTCGAACGTTTTCGCCGATCTAGGAGGCGACACTGGCGAGCAGGGCTCGCTCGTCACCCGCGCCCAGCCAATGCTTGGGCCACTCTTTTGATCCCCACCAGCGCACGACGTCGTCGACACTCTCTTCGAGCGGGCGAAGACGCAGTCCGTGCGCGAGCGCCTTGGCGGGATCGACGGCCAGCGCGGTCTCGCTGGTGGGCCCGCTCCACAGAGGGAAGCGATCTTTGAGGTTGGCGTCGAGGACGGCTGTGGGATCGACCTCGATAACCCTGGTGCCCGCGGGGGCTACGTGGCGAGCCACCCGTTGGATGAAGTCGACGTAGCGATCGGCGGGAAAGGGTCCGGCGACGTGAAAAGCACCGGTGTAGGACTCTTCGACGCAAGTGAGGGTGAAGTCCGCGAGGTCGCGCGCGTCAACGAACTGCATGGCGTTGGTCGTAGGTCCGGGCACAGCGACGTCGCCGCCTCGGCGCAGGCGC
>Ga0307372_10008026_pt1 | contig 14945 bp, 9 predicted proteins | sample OX1MG_FD_202533 | JGI IMG/M metagenome (GOLD analysis project Ga0307372, IMG submission 202533) | Soil microbial communities from Risofladan, Vaasa, Finland - OX-1 | ecosystem: Environmental > Terrestrial > Soil > Coastal area > Acid sulfate soil | place: Finland: Risofladan, Vaasa | collected... | reverse complement strand
TGAATCGCCTGTGAGGATTGGCGCCCGACGCCCTGCCCGAAAGGGTTCCTTTACCCTTCAGGGGACGCCGGCGTAGCTCAATTGGCAGAGCAGCTGTTTTGTAAACAGGTGGGCCGCCGGTGAATACGAAATCGGCTCAAAAAGGGCCTTTGACCAGCTGTATAAAAACAACTGAACATCGCTGTTGGACGATGCAAATCGAAGCTTACTACAAGGTCCCGATGCCTGAAGTGAGCCGGATCTAAGCTGCTACCCGCTGGCGACACAGCCTCGGTTTGAGATCGGAGGCTTTTGACATAGATTGACCTAATTCCGCGGTGCATATACCTGGTGCCTCACGGCCCGACAGTCGATATCACACACCCTCTGAAGTCCATCGCTCGCATACTTGGCACCGATGTTGCTTCCGTCGATCCGGGGCGTTATCAAGCGGCGCGTACTAGTCAACTTCCGCGTTGATCCTGAAGTCGTCGCCCGGCAGCTCCCGGAGGGTTTGCGACCCAAGCTCCAAGGAGACCACGCAATCGCAGGGATCTGTCTGATTCGACTCGAACACCTTCGGCCTCAGCTCGTGCCTGCCGCGTTCGGAGTCGCTAGCGAAAATGCCGCGCATCGGATTGCGGTGGTCTGGCACGACGAAGCGGGCGCTGACTGCGAAGGTGTGTTCATTCCGATCCGGCACACCGCGTCCCCGTTGGTCTTGCTGCTAGGAGGCCGGCTCTTCCCGGGGGTACACAAGAAGGCGTTTTTCGCCATCACCGATACGCCCGCCGAGATCAAGGTCGCAATCCATTCGAAGGCTGGGGACATGAGCCTCGCCCTACAAGGCACGCCGGCGAATGCCCTCCCCTTCGACTCAGCCTTTTCGTCACTCGAATCGGCTTCGGAATTCTTTCGAGGTGGATCCGTCGGCTACTCGCCCGCCCGACATAGCGACCGGCTGGAGGGCCTGAAGCTCGTTACGCCCACATGGCGCGTTGAGCCCCTCGCGGTCTCAGAGGTCAGTTCGTCCTGGCTCGAAAACCCATCCGCGTTTCCGCCGGGCTCCGTTGAATTCGACTGCGCCTTGGTGATGCGGGACGTCGCCCACAGCTGGGCGGCCGCGCCACCGCTCTATGCCGACTGCTCGGCCACTGTTCGTCAGCCGATGCGAGACGAGCGGAACGGCTGACAGATCCGCAACGCAATGGCCCACATCGACCGGATCATGTACGTCGAGCTGAAGTCAGCGAATGACAGTGGCCCCGCCTGGATAGGCCACGTGCGGACCTCGAAGACTGGGCGAACCGTGTATTACCGTGGCCGAACCCTGCGTCGGCACAAGGGTGTTGCCGGCAATCACGTCGACGTCGGTTCGGGCGAGGAATTCTGGGTCTCAGGCATCAAGAAGGACGGCACCGACAGGCATTGGGCAGGCTCGGGACCCGTCGAGATAGATCCGGATGCCTTCGATGAGTACCTCGAGATGGTTGAACCCAAAGTCAAGTCGAGAATCCTTGGCGTGCGGCGGTAGAAGACCAGGTGACCTGCTGCGACGTGGCCCGTCATCGCAGCCCCACGTCCTAGCTAACGCACAATTGGGCGAATGGGCTGGACGGGAGCTGAGGCGTGGATCTTCCTGTCGATCGGAGATGCCGCTCGGCGTGCACCCGCGACACTCGACAAGGTCATCGGCATGGCTGATAGCAACAATCACTCCATTCCAAACCTCCATGAATTCGAGGAAGCTGTCAGTCAGCTACTCGGTGCCGGTTACATCACGGCAACGGCCGGGCGGTACGGACTAACTAGGCCCGGACAACGCCTGTACGACAAGATCAACTCGCGAAAGCAGGGACACATCATCCGATTCGTGGAAACGGCTGAACTATGGAGAAGGAAAGCGCCTAGCGGCGCAGGCCCCATTCCCTGGACAGCCGACGCGGAGGAGTTCCTTCAAGCCTTAGAGGAGTACCGCCGCTGGTTCGCGAACACGTACGAGAAGCTGAAAGAGCGACGCTCCGAGTCGTGACGCGCCAGGAGCTCGTCGAGCATCGCCATGCGCGGAAGATGTCGATCAAGACGCACCCAGCCTGCGAGGCGCGGAATGGCCGACGGCTACTTGTGACGCTTCCGGACCGCTACATCGCCCGCGAGCAGATCGCCGTGTGGCGGGGAACTGGTGGAAATAGGGCCGCGCGTTCAGGATGACCCGATTGACTAAAAGAAAGCTGGCCAAAGACTCTGGTCCTGATCTGCACTGGGTGCCGGCGAGCGGCGGTTATTCACTCGCTCTTGATGGCGATCGGGTGGTGGCCAGGTCGGCGAGCGGATCCGTGCTCAAGTCCCTGCCAAGCGCAATAAAGGACGACTCGGCGACGGAACAGCTTCGCGAGCTGCGCGACTGGCTGGACCGCCATCAGAAGGAATGTGTGACCACCGTGGAGACATGGATGGTCCGCTCGCTTCCCGTACCCACAGGTGTGATCAAGGAAGTCTGGCGCGACCCGTCCTGGCAGACCGCCCTTCGGGACGCCGTCATCGTTCCCCTCGATGAGCAGGGCAATTCGCAGCGAGAAACCGCCGGTTTCCTCCGCCACGGTGAGGAAACCCGTGGCCTCGGGGTCGTCACCCTCGACGGCGAGACCCGCTGGCTCGATCCGCCCGCGATCACCATCCCCCATCCCGTTCTGTTGCTCGAGCTCGACGACTTCCGCGACTTCGCGACAGAACTTCACATTGAGCAGTCGATATCGCAGCTGTATCGGGAGACCTGGCCCAAGCCCGCGAAGCTCGAGGCATCCGCCAAGAGCATCGATTCATTCTCCGGTGGCACATTCAAGCAGTTAATGCATGCGACGAGCAGGTGCCGGACACTGGGCTACAGGGTGAGCGGCGGCTACGCCGTCACCCGAATCTGGGAAAGCGGACGGCTTGTCGAGGGCAGGTTCTGGATCGGCAGCGATGCCCCCGAGGTGGAGGCGGAGACCGGCGACCTCGGGTGGGTGGAATCCGCATCGAACCCACTCACGCTGGGCGAAGTCGGACCCGTGGCGTTTTCCGAAGGCATGCGCATGGCTGCGGCCGTCTACGCCGGTCGCTTCATCGACGAGGCCGAGGCTTCATGACCGCCAACCTGCTTCAAGCCGGAGCCCTCCTTCCCATCACGCAGAAGAAAGACAGCGCCGGGGACCCAGTCAGCGCTCGCGTCTACAAGCACGAGGCGCTCGGGGGGCGCGTCGTGGTCAAGCTCGTGGCCGACAACCTCGCTCCGGCCGAAGACCTGTCCCTCGAATACCTCGGCTTCTCGTTGGCGGAAGTGCGGGGACCCGTCGCAAGGGGACGGCGGCAGGCCGTTGGTTTTCCCGCATGGGCGCTGATCAATGACCCGAAGAACGGGGGCTACGCCCTCGAGGTCGTCAAGGAGATGGAGAAGATCGCGCGTGTCGCGCGGTCCAAGCCCGGCAACGCGAAGGATCAGTACGAAGGGGTGGCGGGCCGGCTTGCCAAGACCGTGCCGCACTTCCTGCCGACGTTCTTCGAAGAGGCGGGACGCGGCTTCATCGAATCCGGCAACAACGCCCAAGCCGCAACGATGTTTGCAAAAGCCCGCGACGCCGAACGCGTCTACAACCTTCAAGTCGACGAGAACAGAAGGCGCGATGTGTTCCTCGAATTCGCTCTCGCGGCGGCGATGTCGGCTGGAGCCCTGGAGGACTATGCGCGCGAGCTCGCGCGCGTACATCCTCCAAAGGAGGCTTACGCGCTCTTCCGGCAGGTGTGCGTCCAGCGTTGCCAAGGAGGTCTGCCTCCCTGGGCCGCGATGGCCGACGAGCTGCGTTCTATGGCAGCTAAGGCCGGGCTCGACAAGAACGCCGAAGACGAATCGGTCCTCGACGAGCTTCTCGATGCGCCCGCACTCGCCGGTGCGGCATTCGGCTTCTGGAAGGCGTACGAGAAGCCACTGATCGCCCTAGCCCACAGGTCGCCGAGTGCGCGCGGCCGTCTGTTGAACCTCCACCCTTGGCCGCCGCGCGAAGCCGGATCGTTCATGGACTGGTGGCTGAAATTCATGGAGAGCACTGGCGCCGCGGAGGCCCTCTGGGCGCCGGCCGGCACCCTGCCCAAGGAGAGCGAGCCGGTGGGCGGTCCCGCCCTATGGCTGGGCAAGAGCAGCTCCGCCCTCAACAAGCACAACTGGGGCCGCGGCAGTGTGGCTGGCCTGATGACCGTGTTGCCGAAGATGGCGGCTCGGCTCAGGTCAGATGGACAGCCCGTGGATTTGCACGGCACTCACGTCCACTCGACGAGCCTCGACCTCATCGACCTCGCCCTCGAGCTGCGCATTCCCCTCGCCTCGCCGGGCCCCGGCTATCTCGGCCTCGACACGTGGTTGTCCGGCAAGCGCTCCCGTCCGCTGATGATGTTGGCAGCTGACGAGATCTACGGGCCTCGACTGACACAGGCCCTGGAGGCCTACCTGGGGCGCCATCATGCGGACACCCTCATCGACATCCCTGGCCTGCGCGACATGGTCAGCAAGTGGCTCGGCGCTTGCGCCGACCGCTTCGACAAGGGCGGTGTCATTCAGCTCGAACAGCAACTACAGGAGGTGGACAAGTTCACCTCGCCGCGGACATTCGCTCTGAACATCCGGGCCAGGGACCGCATCGCGAAGGCCAGCGCGGTGAGGGCTCTGCAGCGATCCCTTCATGGCGGGCTGATCGACGAGCTGGGGTGGCCGGCGCTCGAACAGGCTCGCAAGAAGCTGGCGCCCGGCCAGCAAGGCATCCAGATGTCCGAGTCGTGGCCGTTCCTGGTCGTAACCGACGGCGCAAAAGCGATCGTCGTCGGCCGGGACAACATCGTGCTCGAGCACGACCTCCGGCTGACCGGCCACACATGGGGCCTTCCGTCCTTTATCTATACCGGCGCCCAGCTCCTCGTGTCCTGGCATAGTCGCGACGGCCTGAAGGCGTACTGGAGCGGGCGGCCGGCCGAGGTATTCAACCCGCAGCAACCACCTCAGCCGATGTTCTACGGGAATTCGGTCAGCGCCTCGTTCGAGCTCGACGACGGAGGGAGGACGGCCGGCGCGCGCGCCGTGCACGCAGGAGATACGAAGCTACCGGCTCGCGAACAGATGTCGACGGACGGCAAGGGGTTCTGGCGCGTTGTCCATCAGCTCAAGCGATTCCGAATCGAGGAATACGACCCAGCTACCGGCCGCACGCTCGGCAACGCGTGGCCGAGATTTCTGGATGAGTTCCGCAAGGATGGATACGACGTGGATCTCCAGCGGTGCTGGCTCCTGCCCTTCGCGTCCGATGGGGCGCTCGGACCTTCGGGTGTTGCCGGGTTCCGCGCGAGAACGAAGTCGGGCACGCGCCGCGTCGAGGTCGAAACGGCGGACGGCCTCACGTTTACCGGCACGCTCGGCGGGGACAACCTCCCGGTGGCGTTGGTGCGCATGCCCGGCGACCAGCTCGCCCGCCCGCTGGGATCTTCGTGGCAGAACCTGACGCTTTACGACCCGAGCGGCGATGTCATCCTGTTAGGTGCGCGGCCGGGGGTCGCGAACCCATCACTCGCGCCGTCGACGCCGCTAGTGCCGCCATGGTTGTTCTGGCAGCACTTTCGGCCGCGGGATCCATCGGGGTCGGCTGCTTTGCGAAACATCGACGAGTCGACGGTCAAGCAGCTGCTCGAGTCAGCTGTTCGCGAGAACTCCGCCGACCTGCCGGCCACTGCTCACCTGATCAAGAAGTTGATTCCGCAGGTTTCGAGCCCCGAGGTTGCGAAAGGCGTCCTCGCCGCCGTCTCCGTCGCAGCTCGAGTCGAGAAGGGCCTTCGCACACTGCAGTCGGTGCACGGCACCGCCACCGAGCCGGCCGCCGCTGCGCGCGCGGTCAAGGTCGTCGACGACGGGAAGCTGAGTTACGCGCTCTCCGGCCTGCTGCCCGGCGGCGGCGGGTACTACGGAGGCCAGCAGCACGCGGGAGCGTTTGCTCAGATCCGCACAGTCGCCGACTACATGGGCAAGGCCGTATCCGACCCGGTGCGCCAGCCTGCCATCGTGGTCGCGCTCAAAGGGGGCAATGCGTGGGCCGAGATGCCGAAGAGCCTGCCGAGCACGAATGTCCGGTGGAACGGGCTCGCCGGGCGCATGGCCGCCGTGGCCTACCGGGCGGCCAGCCCGGCGGTGACCGATGAGCAGAGGGAGGCGCTGCTCACGTTCATCGAGATGTGGGGCGACACTCCATTCGCTACGCATCCCGAGTGGTTTCGGGTCGCGGTCGCCGGGCAGGACGGAGGCGATTTCGTCAGCGGCGCCTGGCTCAAGACGATCGAAGGGCGCCACTACTTCTACGCGTACACCAACGTCGATCGGATCAACAAGCGGCGGACAGCCACCGTGCTCGAGGGCACGCGGCACGGGTTCAAGGTTCTGCCCGCGCACTACCCGATCAGCGAGCGGCCATGCGCCGGGACCTGGGAGGGCCGCGACCGCCTGCTCGCGATCGTCAAGGCGATCCGCGAACGCGGGCCCGTGCCGTGGAAGGCGCCCCAGGTCGAGCGGTTGTGCGAGCTGACCGGCATGACGGCTGCAGAGGCAGCCCTCCTCCTTGCCGGCCTGCCCAATCTCGATAGCCACCAGCACAACTTTCTGGAGAAAGCCCAGCGCGAAGCGATCGGACTGAAAACAACCGAAGCCGTCGCAGGACAGCACGCGCTCAAGTCCGTGCCGAACGAGTGGCGGCTCTACCTGCTGGCGGCTGCCATGCCTGATGTGCTGGAGCAGCTCTGGGACCCGTCAGACCCGGTCGGCGAACGAGTCGCGGCCGCCTGGCTGCAGGGCTTCAAGAAGCGAGTCGCCATTGACGACGAGCTTATCCTCGCGGTAGAGGACGTGGTCAAGGGGCGGATGACTGGTGCCGAAGCCCTGGCGATGTTCGCTCAGCCGGAAGTTGCGCCCGCCCTCAACTACGACGGCTCGTGGGCAATCAAGGCGGGAACGCCCAACTTCGAGAGGCAGCCGTCCAACACACCCGTCTTCGACGCATCGACGATGTTCACGCTCGCCAGGCTGATCCCGTGGCTGTTTCTGATGGCGCCCGTAGCCGATCCGATCCGCCAGCGCATTCCCGAGGTGATCGAGAGAGCCCGGCAACGCCTCAAGAACCCCCACCTGGTGATCGGCGGCGCCTACGTGGCCGCCCAGGTCCAGGGGCGCACCCTCAGAGAGCTTCTACCGCAGGGCGCGAGCCCGTTCATCGTCACGGATGCCTTCACCGGGTTTGTTATGACGCACCTGCGCCCCTCCGCGATCACCGGGCGAGAAGATCCTCGGGTCGTGGCAATGGTCGGCGAGCGGTCCAACTACTACGCCGTCCGCTTCCTTACGGACGGGGGCGCCGAACAGTTTGCGGAGCGCGTGCGCTCCACGCCCGTGCCCGCCGGCGGATTCGAGGCCAACCCCGCTAGCTCAGTACCGGAGCTTCTGGCCGAGATCGCGAGCACGCTGCAGCTGACTCCCGAAGCCGCGGCCCTTTACCTGCAGGTCCTGACGCTCGCCGAGCCGACGATCAAGAACGTCGTGCGGTGGAACGGCTGGACCGGAAAGCAGTACAAAACCGCGGCCGAGGAGCTGCTTGCTCACCAGCTCGTCGTGAGCGGCAAACGGCCGCGCGCGGCGCGAGAGATCTTTCTCCCGGGCGCATGGAATCCGCTCAAGGCGCCAAACCTTCCGGTCGAGACGTGGAAGCTGGCCCTGTACGAGGACGCTCCCATTGAGGGGAGAATGCTGATCCTCAAGCCGGTTCATCTGCTGTTCGCGCAAGCCTGGAGCCGCTTGCGGTCCGGGGACAGCCCAAGGTTCGAGGAGGTCGCGACATCGGGTCAGAAGTAAGAGCCGTTCAGATGGTCCCGCCCGAAACCGCATATCGCGCGGAGCTCGAGTTCCTCGCGGCCTGGGACCAGGGCCCGCGCCCGCCTGGTTGGCGCCTGACGCCGAAGGCGGCGGTCGTCTTCGTGATCGGCAGTGGCGACGAGTCGCTGAAGGTGCCTTCTTCCAATCGGGTCGCGGAGAACGTGCCTCGGAGCCTCAAGATCGGCTTCAAGTTCGTCGGCAGCCGCGCCCTCGTCGAGCGCTGCGTGGTCACCCTCGCGGGCGAGCGCGGCCTGCTCCTGGTCGGCGAGCCCGGTACGGCCAAATCGATGCTGTCGGAGCTGCTGGCGGCCGCGGTTTCCGGTACGAGCGCGCTCACCGTGCAGGGCACAGCCGGCACCACAGAGGAGCACCTGCGCTACGGGTGGAACTACGCGCTGCTGATCGCCAAGGGCCCGCACGTCGAGGCCCTGGTCCCCTCCCCGGTGCTGACGGCCATGCGCTCCGGGGCCGTTGTCCGTATCGAAGAGGTGACGCGGTGCCTGCCCGAAGTGCAGGATGCCCTCGTCTCGATTCTCTCCGAGCGCAGGATGTCCATCCCCGAGCTGACTGGACAGGACGGCGAAGCGACCGTTTACGCAACCGGCGGCTTCAACGTCATCGCGACAGCGAACCTCAGGGATCGCGGTGTTTCTGAGATGTCCGCTGCTCTCAAGCGCCGGTTCAACTTCGAAATGGTCGAGCCGATTCCCGAGCTGGACATGGAAAAGCGTCTCGTCACCCGCCAGGCCGCGGCCGCGCTCGAGCGCGCCGGCACGCAGATGCGGGCCGACGACGCGGTCATCGAAGCGCTGGTCACCGCCTTTCGAGACCTCCGCCTCGGCCGCTCCGTCGAAGGCTGGACAGTGGAGAAGCCCGGCACCGTCATGAGCACGGCGGAGGCCGTCGGCGTGGCGACCTCGCTCGGGCTGGCGGCGGCGTTTCTCGAAACCGACCGAGATGTGCTGCAGCTACTTCCTTCCTATCTGCTCGGCGTCGTGCGCAAAGACGATCCGCAGGACCAGGCCCGACTGCTCGGGTACTGGGACAGCGCCGTGAAGCGACGAGCCGACGAGGGCAAGAAGGTGTGGAAGAAGCTCTGGGACCTGCGATCGACGCTCGAGCAATAGCCGACTCGCCGGTCGCCGCGCTCGAGGAGCTTGCCGGCAGCGACGCGCCGTGGATCATCGGAGTCCGCCACCACTCCCCCGCGATGGCCTCTTGCGTGCCTGCGCTCCTCGATGCCGCCGCTCCCGACGTCATCCTGCTCGAGCTCCCCGAAGAGCTGCAGCGGTGGCTGGGCTGGCTGGGATCCGCGGAGCTCGAAGCGCCGGTCGCCCTGGCGGCGGCGCGCGCTGATGGGCGAGGCCTTCTCTTCTATCCTTATGCCGACTTCTCGCCCGAGCTCGCGACGGTGCGCTGGGCGGCGCGGCATTCGGTTGCGATCGAGGCGTTTGACCTTCCCCTCCGACTCTCCGTCGACGAGAAACCCGAAGAGCGCACCCAGCTTGCCCCCAGCGACGCGACCGACCTGACCGAAGCCCTTCAGCGCCATCTCGGCGTCGACAGCGGTGAGGAGATGTGGGACCGCCTCATCGAGGTGCGTGCGCCCGGCCAGGAACCCGAAGCCGTGCGCCGAGCCGCGTTGCTGACGGGCTGGGCGATGCGCACAAGCCAGGAGTCGCAAGGCGGCGTGCCGATGCTCGACCTGCGCCGCGAGGCGTGGATGCGAAGGCGCTTGGCCGCGGTGACCAGCGCTGGGGCGAAGAGGCCCGTTGCGGTCGTGGGGGCGTTTCACGGACCGGCCCTCCTCAGGGGAGATGAGCCGGCCAGCGCCGGCGACGCCGGGAAGGTCGAGGTGGTGACCTCGCTGATCCCCTACGCGTTCGAGCTTCTCGATTCGCGGTCGGGCTATCCAGCCGGCATTCGCGATCCCGAGTGGCAGCAGTCGGTGTGGGCCGCGGGCGGTACGGCGGAGGCCATCTCCGAGAGCTGCACTGACTTCGCGGTGAGGATCACGCGCGAGCTCCGCGGCCGCGGCCACCCGGCCGGCGTGCCGGACTCCCGCGAGGTCGTACGGGTAGCCGGCGATCTCTCGCGGCTGCGACAGCTGCCATCGGCGGGCAGGCGGGAACTGGTCGAGGCGCTGCAGCTCTGCCTCGCGCAGGGGGAGCCTCTGGGTCGCGGCCGCGCCGTGGCGCGGGCGATGCAGAGCGTGCTGGTGGGGAGCCGGCGTGGGCGGCTCGCCGACGGCACTCCACGCTCGGGCCTTGGGCCGCACGTCGAGACGTTGTTCGAGGAGCTCGCAATCCCTGGACCGCGGAACACGGAAGCGGTCGAGGTGCGCTGGGACCCCCTTCGATCGGACCTCGACCGGCGCCGTCACGTCGCCGTGCAGCGCTTGACCGCGAGCGGCGTCCCCTACGCCACTCCAATGGGAGGGGCGAACGACCAGGCACCGACATTGACCGTCGCCCTGCGGCTGTACTGGGGACCGGCCACGACGGCGATGCTGGAGCTCGCCGGAGTGCGCGGCGTCACCCTCGAGCAAGCGGCCGAAGGCGCGCTGAGACATCAGCTCGCCGGCCATGAGACCGCGGACGTGCAGCTGGCCGTGCTGGCGGCAGCAGGCGAATGCGGGCTGCCGCGCCTGGTCCACGAGCAGCTCGACGCCCTGGCCACGAAGTTCGTGTCCGCCGCAACTCTCCCCCAGCTCATCGCGGCGGTCGACGTCGTGGAGCGCTTGATCCGCGGGCACGTGCCCGGCTATCAGCCCGACGAGGCGCGTGCGGCGGAAATTGGCTCACAGGTCGTCCCGGTCCTGATCGCGGCCGCGGTGCACCAGGTCGAGGGCCTGCAGGGGTCGGACCGGATCGAGGACGCACAGGCGCTGCTCGCGCTCGTCCGGCACACGCAGAGCGATGAGCCGGGCGCCATTGGCGACACCCGAATCAAGTGGGCACTGGCGCGCCTGGCCACCGATGGATCGCCGCTGATGCAGGGAGCGGCCGGAGCGCTCCGCGTGCTGCTCGGCCACGAGCCCGCCCACGAATTCTCTGAGCGCGTCGGCTCTTGGGTCGACGCGGCCTCGGACCGGCAGTCGGTGGAGTTCCTGGCTAAGCGGTTGCGGGGCACACTCGCCATGGCCGCCCCACTGCTTGAAGCATCGTCGGAGGTGACGGCTGGGCTCGCGGCGCGGATTGGTGCGCTGAACGACGACGGATTCATGCGCCGGCTTCCCGCCCTCCGCGACGGGTTCGACGTGATGTCGCCGGCGGCCCGCCAGCGCTTTCTGGATTCGCTGGCGGCGGCCATGGGCGGCCATCGAGTCGACCTCCGGTTGGAACACTCGCGAGAAGAGCTCGCGATCTGGACGGAGGCCGACCGTCGCGGCCGCCAGGCGGTCGAGCTGCTGGATCCGGAGGTGCTCGAATGGCCGAAGAAAGGCTGATCTCGGACGAGGACAGGTGGCGCCTTATCCTCGGCCGCGAGCGCGACAAGCTCAAGGTCCGCTCGCTACGCGCGGGCATCGCTCTCGACGAGCTGTACGGCGCCGGCCACGGTGAAGGCTCGAGGTCCCGTGTCGAGTCCGGCGGCGGGTCCGAGAGCGGATTCCTCTCGACGCGCGAGTGGGCCGACGAGCTGGAGGACCTGTTCGGCGCCAGGGTTCGAGAGGAGGTGCTGGGCCGGGCCGCGGGCGCCGGCAGGAGCGGCGCGATTCTCGAGGTCCAGCCGGACGAGGTCACGCCGTCGATCGAGCTGCTGGAACAGATCCTCTCCCTCAAAGGCGGGCTTTCCGAGGAACGGCTGGCGCGGCTGCGGCGCCTGGTTGCCCGCGTGGTCAAGGCCCTCGTCGAGGCGCTGGCGATCCGGCTGCGACCCGCTTTCACCGGATCGGTAGTGGCCAGGCCGACGCGCAGGCGCGGAGGCCCGCTGGACCTCCGCCGGACGGTATCCCGGAACCTGCGCACCGTTCGCTTTCGCAGCGACGGCACGCCGGAGCTCGCGCCGGACGACCTGATCTTCAAGACGCGCGCGAGGCGAACCCTCGACTGGCGGGTGGTCCTGGTCGTTGACGTCTCCGGGTCGATGGAGCCGTCTGTGATCTACAGCGCACTGATGGCGGCAATCCTCAGCGGGCTGCCCTCGGTGGACACTCGATTCGTCGCGTTCTCGACCGACGTGGTCGACATGTCCGACAAGGTGACCGACCCTCTCGGCCTCCTGATGGAGGTCGTGGTCGGCGGAGGCACTGACATCGCGAGGGCTCTGCGCTACGCGCGGCAGCTGGTGTCCGTGCCGCGCCGGACGCTGCTGATACTGGTCACTGACTTCGAGGAAGGCGGATCGGTCGATGCCCTTCTGAGCGAGGTGCGCTCGCTGGCGGAGTCGGGCGTTCATCCGCTTGGCCTCGCGGCGCTAGACGACCGTGGCGCTCCGCGTTACTCAAAGACGATCGCCGAAGCTGTAGTTGCGGCAGGGATGCCCGTCGCGGCCCTAACACCGCTGGAGCTGGCCCAGTGGGTCAGGGAGCGGATCAAGTGATCCAACGCCCGAGCGTCAGTCCGCTGGTACTTGCCGAGGTGATCGATCGGTTGCCCGGGCGGCTGCGGCGGCGGTTGGAGCAGGAGCCGGAGCTCGCATCGGGCTGGAGCTGGAACGACATGGCCGTGAGCGCCGAAGGCGACGCGGTGGTGACGCTGGCGGCCCCGGTAATTACCTCGATCGAACAGGTGCGCTGCACCTGCCTGCTCGCGCCGAAATGCCTCCACATCGCGGCGGTCCTCCGCGTGCTGCCGGTCGACCTGTCCGTGGAGCAATCGGCTCCTGATGACGAATTGGCAGAGGCGCCCGAGGAGGCGATCGCGCTGGACGATAAGCAGCGCGACGCCGCCGGTCGGATGTGGTCGGCCGGTGCAGCCGTGCTCGTGGGCGGCGCGGGCGCCGCGGGCCTGGTCGTCGAGGGTGAGCTCCTGCGCGCCATTCATTCCTGCCGCTTGGTGGGCCTTCACCGACTGGCGGCCGCGGGCCTGCGCGTGGTCGAGAGGATCCGGGCGCTGCGGGCGCAGCGGCCGGAGTTCCGCCTCGAGCTGCTGGCGTCCGACATGCACGAGCTGCTCGCTACAGCCCACGCCCTGGCGGGCGACCGGGCAGGTCCGGAATGGATCGGAACCGCCCGTCGCGAATACACGACCGTGGGCTCGTTGAAGCTGGCGGGAATCTTCACCGAGCCGATCATTGCCGCGACCGGTTATGCCGGAGTCGTCACCTATTTCGTGGATTCAATTGGAGGACTCTGGTCACTGTCCGACGTCGCGCCAGGTGACGGTGGGCGCTGCCAGAGCTCGTACCGATCCGCTGTTGCCATCGGCGACGTGTCGCTGCCACACCAGCTCCTCGGTCGTCGCGGCCTCCTGCTGCAAGCTGCGACTGCGTCTCGCGACCGGCGCTTGGGTAGCGGTAAGTCGGTCGCGGCAGTGGTCTCGAACGCCAATGAGTGGACCGCCCAGCCCCTTGCGGGGATGTTCGCCAGGCCGCTCGCCGATCAGCTCGACTCGGCTTGGAACGTGTCCGAGCGCCACACTGGATCGGATCTGCTGTTCATCCGAGGCAAGATCGCTGGCGCGCGAGACAACGCACTGCTGATCGAAACAGCCGATGGAGTCCTCGGCGCGTTCGCGCCCAGCGATCACGAGGCACTCGCATATCGCGACAACATGCGGCTCTTGGGCTCAATCCCGAACCTCGAATTGCTCGCGATCGGCCGCATCCTATTCGAGCATCCGGCCTCGGTCGCGTTGCTGGCGGTGGCGCTCGGGGGTTCGTCGTTGCCCGATCAGTGGTCCGGCCGGGTCAACCTCGGATTGGACGTTTTGACTCGTGGACTTCTTCCGGCGGCGGAATTGCAAGCCTCGCCGGGAGAGCTAGCGATGAGGTCGTCGGATGCGACGCAGCCGCTGGATGCGATCCGCCGCCGGCTACTTCAAGTCCTGATGGGCGGCACGCCCGCCGTGTCACCTGTCGCATGGACGGGCATCGAACGCGATGAATCAATGCTTGTGACCTGCAACCTGGCGACGGGAGGCCGAATTCTCGCGGCCCTGCGCAGCTGTGGGGCCGACGACAGGCCTCGGCTCGAGCGGCAGAACCGCTTGGCGCGTGCATGGCTCGCCGCATCGACGTACGAACAGAGCGCGAAGGCGCATGTGCAGCGACTGACGTGGCTGTCATGAACCGCTCCTGGCGAGGCGGAGTGTACGTGGCCAGGTTTCGATCCCGGATCACCAGACCGTAAGGCCGTGGGGCTCCCAGAGCTCTCACGTAACACCGCTCCGCCAAGGAGGGACGCGCGCGCGGATTGCGCTCCCGGCGCGACTACCTCAGAGGGGCGGCGCTAAAGGTTCGGAACGCAGGATCGGCGCGCGCGGACTATCACCGACAGGTTCGGTGACCATCGCGTGCGATTGAACGAATCCTTTGCTCCACATGGCGGCCGCGAAAGATATACCCGTCTGGCTGGAAAGTCAAGCCAGCGCCGTTTGAGGCGCAAAACACCTCAGCGCGATTGCTACTTAAGTAGGCATCGCAATCTTCGCCCTGCGCTTTCAACGCGGGTGCTCAGCTTTGCAGGACTCGAAGAGATTCCGTTTTCGAGCGGAGAGCCTCACGGTCCTGCCCTGTGCATCCCTCGACTCGAGCCAGGCCAGAAAATCCCTTGCGCTACCCTTCGGTGAGGATGCCGGCGTAGCTCAATTGGCAGAGCACCTGCTTTGTAAGCAGGGGGTTGCGGGTTCGATTCCTGTCGCCGGCTCCATGCCGTCAATACGAAATGGGGCAATTCGATCCCGTCTGACCCCTACCGTGACCCCTACGCGACTTAGAGCGCTTCGCCGAGAATCGCAGCGGCTTGCTCGTGCTGGCTGGCCGTGGTGTGCGCGTACATCGACAGCGTCGTGCTGATGTTGGCGTGGCCGAGCACATCGGCGACCGTGCGAGCGTTGCGAGTCCGTTCCATGAGGATCGTGGCCACCGAGTGCCG
>Ga0307372_10008024_pt1 | contig 14945 bp, 12 predicted proteins | sample OX1MG_FD_202533 | JGI IMG/M metagenome (GOLD analysis project Ga0307372, IMG submission 202533) | Soil microbial communities from Risofladan, Vaasa, Finland - OX-1 | ecosystem: Environmental > Terrestrial > Soil > Coastal area > Acid sulfate soil | place: Finland: Risofladan, Vaasa | collected... | reverse complement strand
CGCATCCGTATACGTACTGGGACTACCGCGCGGGCGCGTTCCACAAGGGGATGGGAATGCGGATCGACCTGATCTACGCCAACGCGGCCCTGGCCGGAGCGGTCAAGGACGCCTGGGTGGACCGGGATGCGCGCAAGGGCAAGGGGCCAAGCGACCATGCGCCGGTGATCGCCGACTTGGACCTGTAGCGGAGCGCGGAACGCGCGGCCCGAACGCGCCGCGCGCTGAAGCCGGTCGCATTCCTCACCGTCGCGCTTGCCCTGCGTTCTCGCCGTGTCCGGGCCGGCGGCGGTCAGGCACTAGGCCCGGCCGTGCTGCCACTTGGGTGCCCGCTTGTCGAGAAACGCACGCATCCCCTCGCGGGCATCCGGCAGCTGGCTGGTCGCGGCCATCACTTCGATGGCATAGGCGTATGCCTTCGGCTGATCGAGATCGACCTGAGCGTAGAACGCCTGCTTGCCGATGGCCTTGCTCTCCGCCGAACCCCTGGTGACCCGCTGGAGCAGCTCCGTCGTGGCGGCGTCGAGCTCGGCGGCGGGCACGACCCGGTTGACCAGTCCCCAGTCCAGCGCGGTCGCGGCATCGATCGTGTCGCCGGAGAGCGCCATCTCCGCGGCGCGCTTGCGGCCGACGTTCCTGGAGATCGCCACCAACGGGGTGTGACAGAACCACCCGCCCTTGCCGCCAGGAGCGGCGAAGCCGGCGTTCTCGCTGGCGACGGCCAGGTCGGCGGTGGCGACGAGCTGGCAACCGGCCGCCGTGGCCAGGCCGTGCACCCTGGCGACGACCGGCTGCGGCACCTGCTGGATGAGGTTCATCAGCTCCGTGCAGGTGACCAGCAAGGACCGGACCGCCGGCAGGTCCGCGTCGGCGACGTCGGCGAAGTCGTGCCCGGCGCTGAACACCGGCCCGTTGCCGGCCAGCACGATTCCCAGCGCGTCGCTCTGTCCCGCCTGCGTGAACGCCGTGATCAGCTCTCGCATGTGGCTCAGCGAGAGTGCGTTACGACGTTGCGGCCTGTTCATCGTGATGGTGGTGAAGTCACCTGATCGCTCGACCACGATGTGCTCGAATCCCATGGCGGCATCCTTCCCTGGATCTCGGCTCCGCGGTTCGTCACCTCAGCGAACCACTCGTCGCTTCGGCGAACAACTGGTGACGTACAAGCGGCACTGAACTGAACTCTTGGTGAGCAGTAGGCTATGTAGCGCTTCGCTCGCAGAACTAGTGTTCCTCGCTCGTGCGGAGCACGGCTTCCGGGACGTGACGGGCCTGCGGGACGTCTCCGGGTGATTCTTGAGCGAAATGGGGCTGATCGTGGACTCTGTCATCGTGTTCGTGGCCAAGTACTTCATCGTCCTGTCGGTCGCGGCCGCTGCTTTCGTCTGGATCAGGCAATCGGTCTACCGCAAGTGGACGCTCGCCACCGCCGCCATCAGCGGGGGCGTCGTCGCCCTCGCCCTGATCCGCGGGTCGGCGGCCCTGTACAACGACCCGCGACCGTTCGTCGTGCAGCATATCCATCCGCTCTTCGCGCACGCGGCGGACAACGGCTTCCCTTCCGATCACTCCACGCTGGCCATGTTCATCGCCGTGTGCGTGCTGGTGTACTCCCGGCCGTGGGGCATCGCCCTGATCGTCAACGCCTTCCTCGTCGGCACCGCCCGCGTCCTCGCCCATGTACATCACCCGCTGGACATCGGCGCCGGCTTCGTACTCGGCGGCCTGACGGCCGCTCTCGCGTGCTGGGCCGCTCCCTGGATCGTGCGCCGGATTCCGTGGGCGCCCGACCAGGATTCGCAGGCTGCCAAGCCAAGCCCTGCCGCCAAGCACGCCAGCGCTGACCCCTCCGCAGGCACCGGTGCGACCGCGTCCGCACGTCACGACCACCTAGCCGACTCAGGCAGTTAGCCGACGCTGGCAGACCGGCCCACAGGCAGGCGGGCGATCAGGCCGAGTCGTCTTCCAGGAACTGCTGGAGGTGGTTCATGCCGGACAGCCACCGGTCAGGTTCGGCGGCCCGGCCCGCGTACATCGCCGCTACCTCCGGATGCGGCAGGATGAGGAACCGGCCGTCCGCGATCCCTTCCATGACGGCGTCGGCCACGTTCTCCGGCATGATCGCACCTGGCCCGAGCAGTTTCTCGGTCATCGGGTCGCTGCCGTCGAACATGCCGGTCCGCACGCCCATCGGGCAGATGGCCTGAACGGTCAGGCCCCGGTGCCGGTGCGTCAGCGCCAGCCACTCGGCGAACGCCAGCGCGGCGTGCTTGGTCACCGAATACGGGGCGGCCCCAGGCGTCGCCAGCACGCCAGCCGCCGACACGGTGCAGATCAGGTGCCCGCTTCCCCGTTCCAGCCAAGGACCGAGCAGTAGCCGCGCCGCGCGCACATGCGCCATCACGTTGACGTTCCACGAGTCAGCCCAGTCGCGCTCTGCCGCCTCGGGCCCGCCCGTTCGCGCGATGCCCGCGTTCGCGCAGTACAGGTCGATCTCGCCGAGTTCGGACCGAGCCGCCGCGATCAGGGCCGCCACGCCGTCCTCCGACGCGGCATCCCCCGCGACCGGCGTCGCCTGCCCGCCGGCCGACAGGTCGCACGACTGCGCGACCGCCGCGACCGCGTCCGCGTTCACGTCGTTCAGCACCACCCTGGCGCCTTCGGCCGTGAACCGCCGCGCCAGCGCGGCTCCGATCCCGCTGCCTGCCCCCGTGACTACGACGCCTGCTCCGGCCACCGAGTCCATGACAGAACCTCCTGAGCGAATCGCCGGGTCACCGCGAGCCTGACGGCGCCAGGCGCCGCGCTGCCGCACTCGGGTTCCGGAACCTGACCGAGTATCCCCCCGAACTGTACAGATCATCAGAAACGCAATCCAGCAGCCGAATCCCGCCCACCGACGCTGGCCGGCGGGCCGCCCTTCCCCTGCCGGGGTCGGCTGGTGCAGGCTGTGGATCGTCATGTTTTCTACCGGGCCGCAGGAGGTTGTGTCATGGCTGTTCTCGATGCGCTCATCGCCGGACTGCGCGCGCGCACTATCGAGGTCGTCGACCTCACCGCGCCGCTCAGCGCCCAAACGCCGGTGATCAAGCTGCCCGAGCCGTTCGGTAACACCATTCCGTTCGCCTTGCACGAGGTCAGCCGGTACGACGACCGCGGTCCGGCCTGGTACTGGAACGACATCTCCACCGGAGAGCACACCGGCACCCACTTCGACGCGCCGATCCACTGGGTGACCGGACGCGATCAAGCGGACGTGGCACAGATCCCGGCCGAGCACCTGATCGCTCCGGCCGTCGTCCTGGACTTCAGCGCGCAGGCAGCGGCGGACCCCGATTTCCTGCTGGAGGTAGGACACGTCAAGGAGTGGGAAGCCGAGCACGGGCCGCTGCCGGAAGGCGGCTGGCTGCTGTACCGGACCGGGTGGGACGCCCGTTCGGCGAGTCAGGAGGAGTTCCTGAACGCCAACGAGGCCGGCCCGCACACGCCAGGTGTCTCGGTGGAGTGCGCCCGCTGGCTAGCCGAGGAGGCGCCCGTGCGTGGCTTCGGTGTGGAAACAGTCGGTACCGACGCCGGCGCGGCCCACTCCTTCGACCCGCCGTTCCCGTGCCACGCATCACTTCTCGGCGCCGGCAAGTACGGGCTGACCCAGTTGCGGAATCTCGCGCAGTTGCCGGCCACCGGCACAGTCGTGATCGCGGGCCCGTTGCCGATCATCGGCGGGTCTGGCAGCCCGTGCCGCGCGCTGGCCCTGGTCGAGCGCTCCTGATGCTGGTCAGCGAGGCGGTCGCGGCCGCGCTGGCGGAACTGGGCGCTGACACCGTCTTCGGGCTGGTCGGCAGCGGCAACTTCCACGTCACCAATGCCCTGATCGCACGCGGCGCGCGGTTCGTGGCGGCCAGGCACGAGGGCGGTGCCGCCAGCATGGCGGACGCCTGGGCGAGGCTGACCGGCCGGCCCGGCATCCTGTCCGTGCATCAAGGTCCAGGGTTGACCAACGCCATCACGGGCATCACGGAGGCGGCCAAGAGCCGGACACCGTTGCTGGTGCTCGCCGCCGACGTGGCGTCGGGCGCGGTCAGGTCCAACTTCCGGATCGACGTGGCAGCGCTGGCGCAAGCCGTGGGCGCGGTGCCCGCACGGCTGCATTCACCCGGCCTGGCGGTAGACGACGCGGTCCGCGCGTACCGGACCGCCGCGCAGGAGCGGCGGACCGTGATCCTGGCACTGCCGCTGGACGTGCAGGCGAGCGAGTGTGAGATGCCCGAGATCAAGCCGACCAGTCCGGTCGGCCCGGCAAGTAGTTCCGCCCTGGCAGCCCGGACCGGAGCCGGGGCGGGAGCCGACCTCACGGCCGGGGCCGAGGCAGCGGCGAGTCTCGCCGAGGCCATCGCACGCGCGCGGCGTCCTGTCTTCATCGCGGGCCGCGGTGCTAGGCACGCGCACGCCGGACCGGATCTGGCCCGCCTCGCCGACACCTGCGGCGCGCTGCTGGCGACCTCGGCCGCGGCCAAGGGGCTGTTCCGCCCGAACCCCTGGGATCTGGACGTGAGCGGCGGATTCGCCTCGCCGCTCACGGCCGAGTTGATCCGCGACGCCGACCTCGTCGTCGGCTGGGGCAGTTCACTCAACATGTGGACGATGCGGCACGGGAACCTGATCGGTCCGGGCGCCTTCGTCGCCCAGGTAGACATCGAGTCAGCCGCGCTCGGCGCGCACCAGCCGGTGAACCTGGGCATTGCCGGAGATGTCGTCGCCGTCGCCCGGGAAGTAGCCGCCATCCTCGACGCGGGCGGCCAGTTGCCGCCGGGCACTGCCGCGGTCGGCTACCGGTCAGGTCAGCTGCGCGACCGGATCGCCCGCGAAGTCCGCTGGCGCGATGTCCCTTACAGCGATGAGAGTTCTGACGGCAAGATCGACCCGCGAACGCTCACGATCGCACTGGACGACATGCTGCCCGCCGAGCGGACCGTGGCCGTCGACTCCGGTAACTTCATGGGCTACCCGAGCATGTACCTGTCAGTCCCGGACTCCGACGGATTCTGCTTTACCCAGGCGTATCAGTCGGTCGGACTCGGACTCGCATCGGCGATCGGCTCAGCCATCGCGCGGCCGGACCGGCTCACCGTCGCCGCTCTGGGCGACGGTGGTGCCCTGATGGGAGTCAGCGAACTCGAGACGGCCGTCCGGCTGGGACTGCCAATGGTCATCGTCGTCTACGACGACGAGGCCTACGGCGCCGAGGTGCACCACTTCGGGCCCGACGGGCACCCGCTTGACACGGTACGGTTCCCGCCGGCCGACATCGCCGCGATCGGCCAGGGATTCGGCTGCGCCGCGGTCACGGTACGCAAGCCTGCCGACCTCGGTGCCGTGCGTGACTGGCTGACCGGGCCGAGGGACGACCGGCCGCTCCTGATTGACGCCAAGATCACCAGCGAGCATGGCTCATGGTGGCTCGAAGAAGCATTCCGCGGCCACTGAGCGCACTGGTCCGGCTCACCTGCTCCCAACATCCAGCCCATACCGATTTCCATGCGAGAGTGGAACAGCAATGCCGGATCTGGAGAACCACTGGCTAGAGAATTACAGGCTGGCGTGAGCGAGCCGCACCGATTCCGAACCGAACCGAACGGAGATTCCGCAATGAGCATCTTCTCGGAAGACGAACTGAGCTACCTGGCTGACAAGCGCCTCGGGAGACTGGCCACGATCGATGCCGAGGGTTTCCCGCACGTCGTGCCGCTCGGCTGGACATATAACCCTGCGCTGGACACCATAGACGTCGGCGGCCGTAACTTCGCCGCGACGAAGAAGTTCCGCAACGCCCGGGCAAACTCCAAGGTTGCGCTGGTGATCGATGACGTACTCCCGCCGTGGCGTCCGCGCTGTGTCATGGTGCAGGGCGACGCGGAGCCGCTGGAAGAGGCGACCAGCGCCGGCGGCGAGGATCTCGGACCGGTTATCCGCATCCACCCCACTCGGGTCATCAGCTGGGGCCTCGGAGGTGCCGACTGAACGTCGGCGCTGGCCGAGAGGTCCTGGCGGCCCGCGGACAGCGCCGCCGAGCCGCCAGGACCCGATTGTCAGCAGGTGTCGGAATACGGCGAGCCGTGGAACCAGTCCTGATAGAACGCGGCGCTGCTGACGGAAGTCGGCGTTGCCAGGACGGTACCGGACGATAATAAAGTTCGCGGCGTTCGTACCTACATACGGACTGGAGTTATCAAAGGACCGCACGGCGCCCGTGGTGACATTCTCGAAATAATATTTCGTAGTGTTATTGCCCAAGTATTCGACATACACGAACATCGTGTCCCCTGGACGAACGACCGGACCCTCCCAGACCGTGCCCTGCGGGTAGTCCTCGGTCCAGCACTTGTACTGAGCCGTCGACGTAGAGATCGAGTCGCAACCACGTGCGGCTGAACCCATTCCGACTCTGTCAGCGTGAAATCGACATTGTTATAGTCAGATTTCGGCACGACGTGACCGGACCAGATTCCGGTGTAGATGATGGAGTGCTTGACCGAACCGCATACCGGGTGCGGCACGGAGAAATGCTTAGCGTGCCGTACGATAGTCGCCCACTCGGCCAGAGCCTGCCGGTCGTTGTACCGGGTCACACGATTGCTCCGAAGCGTGCGCGCCTCGGAGCGGCCTCTGCCCGGCGTAGGGGTCGGGACCGTCGGGTTACGGGCCTAAGCAGTCACACCCGGGAGGTTGACCAGGCTGGCAAGCGCTCCCCGGTGCCGGTCCGCCGTGCCGAGCGCGAGCGAGGAACTCTTGGCCCGCTTCAGGTACAGGTGGGCGGGGTGCTCCCAGGTGAAGCCGATACCGCCGTGCAGCTGGATCATCTCCTGCCCGGCCAGGACCGCCGTGTCCGAGCAGACCGCCTTGGCCAGCGCCACGGCGACCGGCGTATCCGGATCACCGTCGGCCAGGCAGGCGGCCGCGTACCGGGAGGCGGCCCGGGCCTGGGTCATCGCCACCCACCAGTCCGCCAGCCGGTGCTTGACCGCCTGGAACGACCCGACCGGCCGCGCGAACTGGTACCGCTGCTTGACGTAGCCGAGCGTGACGTCCAGTGCCCGCTCGGCCAGACCCGACTGCTCAGCCGCGAGCATCGCCGCACCGGCCTGCAGCGCGGCCCGCACGGCCAGCTCGGCTGCCGACCCGGCCGCGACCTGCCTGGCCGGAACGTCCTCCAGCGTCAGGTCGCACAGTTGCCTGGTCATGTCCAGGGACACCACAGGCGTCCTGGTCACCCCGGCCTCGGCCGCCCGGACAACGTATAGCCCGTACGGGACTCCGTCAGCCGGCACGAGCAGCACGTCCGCCGGCAAGCCGTCAGCCACTCCGGCCACCGACCCGGACAGCCGGTAGATTCCGCCCTCGTCCCCCGCGGCCGCCGGGCCGATCCGCACGGTCGGCTCAGGCCGGGAACCGGGCATCGAAGTGAACGGCACGGCCAGGGTCGCCGTGGCTGACCCGGCGGCCAGCTCGGTCAGCAGCTCGCTGGCGAGGTCGGAGCTGGCATCGCTGCCTGCCACCGACAGCAGCGCGACCGTCGCGAGCACGGCACTGCCCAGGTAAGGAACGGGTGCGACTGCCCGGCCTACTTCCTCCGCCAGGACCGCCACCTCACGGAACGACGCGCCAGCCCCGCCCAGCGATTCCGGCACGAGCAGGCCGGCGCACCCGATCTCGGCCGCGAGCGTCCGCCACAAGGCGGTGTCGTAGGTGTCTGGCGTCTCGATCCTGGCCAGCACGGCGTTGAAGCTGGCCCGGTCATCGAGCACCGACCGCAGGGCCGACCGCAGCTCGCTCTCCTGCTCGCTGTAGGTCATGTCGGGCAGGCGGCGGTCCGCGGCCGCAAGCGCCGTCGTGGTCTGCGCTTCCTGGCTCACCGGGGCAGGTCCTTCCATGGCTTGTCCTTGTCTAGCCGGATCTCCGGCGGCAGCCCGAGCACCCGCTCGGCGACGATGTTGCGCAGGATCTCCGACGTCCCGCCCTCGATCGAGTTGCCCTTCGAACGCAGGTACCGGTAACCGGCGTCCCTGCCGAAGAAGTCGGCCCCTTCGGGTCGTCGCATCGTCCAGTCGCCGTATCGCAGCCCCTCAGCGCCGATCAGCTCCACCTGGAAGTCGGCGATCTCCTGGTTCAGCTTCGCAAAGACGATCTTGGCACCCGCGCCTTCAGGCCCGGGCTGGCCGGCCGCGAGCTGCTGGCGCAGCCGTTCCCCGGCGAGCCGGGAGACCTCGGCGGCCGCCCACAGCCGCACCAGCCGGTCGTGCAGGCCGGGCGTGCGCAGCTCGGGGTGCTCGCGCCAGGTCTTGGCGGACTGTCCGATCATGCCGCCCTCGCGCGGGAAGGTGAACGCGCCGAGCGCGACCCGCTCGTTGTTCAGCGTCGCGGTCGAGACCTGCCAGCCCTGACCGACCTCGCCGATCCGGTCCGCGTCGGGGATGACCACGTCGGTCAGGAACACCTCGTTGAACTCGGCCTCGCCCGTCGCCTGCCGCAGCGGCCTGACCTCGACCCCGGGCGCCTTCATGTCGACGCTGAAGTAGGTCAGGCCCTTGTGCTTGGGCAGGTCGGGGTCGGTCCTGGTGACCAGGATCGCGCGGCTGGCGATGTGCGCCGAGGACGTCCACACCTTCTGCCCGTTGACGATCCAGCGGTCGCCGTCGCGCACCGCGCGGGTCGCCAGGTTCGCCAGGTCCGACCCGGCACCGGGCTCGCTGAAGAGCTGGCACCAGATCTCCTCGCCAGTCCACAACGGCCGCAGCCAGCGGTTCTTCTGCTCGTCCGTGCCATAGGCGAGGATCGTCGGCGCGGCCATGCCCAGGCCGATCCCGTTGCGCTCGGGCCGGTTGGTCGGGGAATTCGCGGCGGCGAACTCCTCGTCGACGACCTTCTGCAACGTGCGGGGCAGGCCCTGGCCGCCGAGACCGGCCGGGTAATGCACCCACGCCAGTCCGGTGTCGAACCTGGCCCGCACGAACTCCAGCCGCTCGGTAGTGGCGGGATCGTGCGCGGCCAGGAAGTCGCGCACCTGCGTCCGCAGGTCCTCGGCGGTGACCACCCCGGCCCGGCCGCCCGCGCCCGCCTGGCCGCCCGCGCCCGCCTGGCCGTTCGCCGCTGCCCCGCCGGTTAGCACAGCGGGCCGCCGGCGACGTAGATGACCTGACCGGAAACGAAGCCTGCTCCCTCACTGGCCAGGAATGACGCGGTGTGTGCGATGTCCTCGGGCTGGCCGACCCGGCGCACCGGGATCTGCGCGGCTGCGCCCTTCTGGAAGTCCTCGAACGAGATACCGACCCTGGCGGCCGTCGCCGCGGTCATGTCGGTGGCGATGAAGCCGGGCGCGATCGCATTGGCCGTGATGCCGAACTGGCCGAGCTCGATCGCGAGGGTCTTGGTGAAGCCCTGCAGGCCGGCCTTGGCCGCTGAGTAATTGGCCTGCCCCCGGTTGCCGAGCGCCGAGCTCGACGACAGGTTGATGATCCGGCCGAACCTCTGGTCGACCATGTGCTTCTGGCAGGCCTTGCTCATCAGGAACGCGCCCCGCAGGTGCACGCCCATGACGGTCTCCCAGTCGTCCTCGGTCATCTTGAACAGCAGGTTGTCCCTGATCACACCTGCGTTGTTGACCAGGACGGCCGGCGGGCCCAGCTCGGCCGCGATCGCATCGACCGCCGCGGCGACCTGGGCGGAGTCACTCACGTCCGCGCCGGCCGCGATCGCCTGGCCGCCCGCCGATTTGATCGCCTCGACGGTCCCGCCGCAGTCGGCGGCCTTCAGGTCGATGACCGCGACGGCCATCCCGTCCGCCGCCAGGCGTCGTGCGACCGCAGCCCCGATCCCGCGTGCGCCGCCGGTGACAATGGCGACCCGCTGTGCCTGATCCGACATCTGCATCTTCCCTTCTCGCATGTCTCGCATATAGTCAGCCCTGGTACTTACGCAACTCCCGGTGCGCCATCGAACGCTTGTGCACCTCATCGGGCCCGTCCGCGAACCGCAGGCTCCGCGCGCCCGCCCAGGCATGGGCCAGCGGGAACTCCTGGCTTACCCCGCCACCGCCGTGTACCTGGATCGCCTTGTCGAGCACCCACTCGGTCATCGCCGGAACGGCGATCTTGATCGCCTGGATCTCGGTGTGGGCGCCCTTGTTGCCGACGGTGTCCATCAGCCAGGCGGTCTTCAGCACCAGCAGCCTGGCCTGCTCGATCCGCACCCGCGACTCGGCGATCCAGTCCTGCACCACGCCCTGGTCGGCGAGCGGCTTGCCGAACGCGACCCGGCTGGTGGCCCGGCGGCACATCGCCTCGAGAGCCCGCTCGGCCGAGCCGATCAGCCGCATGCAGTGGTGGATCCGGCCAGGCCCGAGCCTGGCCTGCGCGATCGCGAAGCCGGAGCCTTCCTCTGCGATCAGGTTCTTGGCCGGAACCCGCACATCGGCGAACTCGATCTCGGCGTGACCCCCGTGCGTGGAGTCGGTGAACCCGAACACCCGCATGCTCCGCCTGATGGTGATGCCGGGCGTGTCCGACGGGACGCAGATCATCGACTGCTGCCGGTGCCGATCGGCGTCCGGGTTGGTCTTGCCCATCACGATGAAGACCTTGCAGCGCGGGTCCATCGCACCCGAGGACCACCATTTGCGGCCGTTGATCACGTACTCGTCACCGTCGCGGGTGATCCTGGTCGCGATGTTGGTCGCGTCCGAGGAGGCAACTTCCGGCTCGGTCATGCAGAACGCGGACCTGATCGTGCCGTCCAGCAGCGGGAGCAGCCAGCGCTCGACCTGCTCGGGGCTGCCGAACTCGGCCAGGACTTCCATGTTGCCGGTGTCAGGCGCGGCGCAGTTGAGTGCCTCGGGCGCGATCGCGCCGCTGCGGCCGGTGATCTCGGCAAGCGGCGCGTACTGAAGATTGGTCAGGCCCCCGCCGTGCTTCTCCGCGATCTCGGCGATCTGGTCCCTGTGCTTGCGGACTGTCAGGAACAGGTTCCACAGGCCCTGGCCGCGCGCCTCCGCCTTCAGTTCGTCGATCACCCCAGGCCGCTGCCAGATGTCTCCCGAGGCCGCTGCCTCAGCGACCTGCTCGGCGAAGACCGGCTCAGCCGGGTAGACATGGGAATCCATGAAAGCGAACAGTTTCGCTCGCAGTTCCTCGGTTCGTGCGTCGTATCCGAAGTCCATCTGCCGCCTCCCGACGAGTCCGGACAAGCGTACCTACCGACCAGTACGCAGACACGTTACGGTCTGCCTATGGCACAGGTCGAGACGGTACGCGGACCAGTTGACGTAGCTAGCCTGGGCACGACGCTGATGCACGAGCACGTGTTCGTCCTGAACGAGGAGATCAGGCGTAACTTCCCGGCCGACTGGGACGAGGAAACCCGGGTCGCGCACGCGATCGTCCAGCTAAATAAGGCCGTAGCTCGCGGCATCACGACGATCGCCGACCCGACCGTGATCGGTCTCGGGCGCGACATCGAGCGGATCGCCAGGGTCGCGGCGCTGACGGAGCTGAACATCATCGCGGCGACCGGCGTCTACACGTTCAGCGAGGTGCCGTTCTACTTCCGCTACCGGAGCCGGCGGATGACGGCCAGCCGCGAAGACCCGATGACCGAGATGTTCGTCGCGGACATCACCACCGGGATCGCCGGCACCGGAATAAAGGCGGCGTTCCTCAAGTGCGCCATTGACGAGCAGGGCCTGACCCGGGGCGTCGAGCGGGTGCTCCGTGCCGTCGCGCGCGCGCACGTGCTGACCGGCGCGCCGGTGACCGTGCACACCCACCCGGCGAGCCAGTCCGGGCTTGTCGCGCTGCGGGTACTCCGCGAGGAGGGGGCCGACCTGGGCAAGGTGGTGATCGGCCACAGCGGCGACAGCAGAGACCTCGACTACCTGACGAAACTGGCCGACGATGGCTGCCTGCTCGGCATGGACAGGTTCGGGATCGGCATGCCGCCGTCGCTGGAGTGGCGGTCCGACATCATCGCCACGCTCTGCGAGCGCGGCTACGCCGGCAGCATGGTCTTGTCCCACGACGCGGCCTGCTACATCGACTGGTACCCCCGCGACGAGGACAAGGCAGGGAATTACACCTACATCCACGACCTGGTGCTCCCGGCGCTTGCCCAGCGCGGGGTGCGCGAGGACCAGATCCAGGCGATGCTGGTAGACAACCCGCGCCGCTACTTCACCCCGGCCTCGTGAGCCGGCGGCCCGGGCCGCCAGCTAGCCGGACCGGGCCGCCGGCGTCTGTGGTCGGCAATGCTGAGAATGGATAAGTTTCACTATATGAGCGCTATAGACGAGATCGCCGAACGGTACGTGACGAGCTTCGCCGAACGCAATCCGGCTATGGCTACCGTCGTCGGTATCACCGGTTACGACCATCTGATGACCGATCTCAGTCCGGCCGGAATGGACGCACTGGCGGATCTGGACCGAACCACGGTCGCGGAGCTCACCAAGACCGCGGCTTCGGACGAGCACGAGCAAGTCACCAAGGACGCCATGCTCGAGCGGATGACGACCGCGCTCGAACTCTACGATTCTGGCACGACCGCCAGCGAGCTCAACGTGATCTCCAGCTGGGTGCAGGGCATCCGGCAGCTGTTCGACCTGATGCCGACCGAGGGGGAGCGGGCGCAGCGGGACCTGGCTGCCCGGATGGCCGCGGTGCCGGCGGCCTATGACGGCCTGCGGCAGACGTATGTGCTGGCGGCCGCCCGTGGCCACGTCGCCGCCCGGCGCCAGGTCGCCGCGTGCGCCAAGCAGTGCGCCGAGTGGTCCGCCAGCGGCAAGGACTACTACTCGGCCCTGGTCGAGCGCACTCAGGCGACCGGGGCGATCCGCGCGGATCTCGACCGTGCGGCCGAGGCCGCGACCGCGGCGACCGCCGAGTTCGGTGCCTTCCTGGAAGCCGAACTGCTGCCGATAGCCAGGGAACGCGACGCGGTCGGACGTGAGCAGTACGCCCTGGCCGCTCGCGCATTCCTGGGTGCCAGGATCGATCTTGACGAGGCATACGCGTGGGGCTGGGCCGAAGTGCTGCGGATCGAGACGGAGATGCGCGGGCTGGCCCGGCAGATCGTGCCGGGCGGCAAGCTGGCGGACGCACTGGCCGCGCTCGACGCCGATCCGGCGCGCAAGATCGTCGGCCGGGAAGCCTTGCGTCACTGGATGCAGGATCTCGCCGACACGACCATCTCCGAGCTGGACGGCACGCATTTCGACATCCCGGAGCCGGCCAGGCGGATCGAGTGCCTGATCGCGCCGACTAGTGACGGCGGGATCTACTACACCAACCCGAGCGAGGACTGGAGCCGGCCTGGCCGGGTGTGGTGGGCGCTGGACGAGAACCTGGACGAGTTCTCCACCTGGAAAGAGGTCACCACGATCTATCACGAGGGGGTGCCAGGTCACCACCTGCAGATCGCGCAGACCGTGTACCTGCGAGATCAGCTCAACCGCTGGCAGCGCATGCTGTGCTGGGTCTCCGGGCACGGCGAAGGCTGGGCGCTCTACGCCGAACGGCTGATGGACGAACTGGGCTATCTCGCCGATCCAGGCAACAAGCTCGGCATGTTGGACGCCCAGTTGCTGCGGGCGGCCCGCGTCGTGGTGGACATCGGGGTGCACCTTGAGCTGGCCATCCCGGCGGACTCGCCCTGGCACCCCGGTGAGACCTGGAACGCCGGTCTTGCCTGGGAGTTCCTGCGGTCCCGCGTCCAGATGGACGAAGCGATGCTGCGGTTCGAGCTCGACAGGTACCTGGGCTGGCCCGGCCAGGCGCCGTCCTACAAGCTGGGGGAACGCATCTGGCTCCAGGCCCGGGACGAGGCGCGGGCACGCAAGGGGGCCGCTTTCGACCTGAAGGAGTTTCACAGCCAGGCCCTGGCGCTCGGTTCCGTCGGCCTGGACCCGCTACGAGCCGCCCTCGCCCGCCTGTAGCAAGCACTCCGCCCCGACTCCCCGCCCGCGCGGAGCGACCGGACCGTACCCGCATCACAGACCCGCGGACCGTGCCCGCGGACCGTGGACCGTGGCCCGTGCCCGCCTGCATAAAGCTCGCGGGCGCTCCGTGTCCGCAATGCTCCAGGTATGTCGCGTATGCCGCTGCCAGTCCCGGGAAGTTCAGGGCGGAACCGGTCCATGCCGACGCGTGGAAAATCTCCATCACCATGTGTAATCGATGTGTAACCCAGATCACGAGTCCGGATCGCCCCCTGGAACGTCTTACTAAGTGACCGACCACGAGGGAGCGATCGGACATGACCCCCGCCACCGCCACCACGACGGCCACCACCACCGCCCCGGCACCCGCAGCCCCGGCCCGGCACGAGGACTTCGAACAGCAAGTCCGCCCCTACCTCACCCAGCTCTACCCCGCCGCCCTGCGCATGACCCGCAACCCCGCCGACGCCGAAGACCTGGTCCAGGACACCCTCACCAAGGCCTACACCGCCTTCCACCAGTACACCCCCGGCACCAACCTGCGCGCCTGGCTGTACAAAATCCTCACCACCACCTTCATCAACCACTACCGCAAAACCCGCCGCCAGCCCCCCATCACCCCCGGCGCCGACCCCGCCGCCGACTGGCACCCCAGCACCGACCCCCTCACCCCGCCCGCCCCCTCCGCCGAAACCCAGGCTCTCGCCACCCTCACCCACTCCCCCGTCCTCACCGCCCTGCGCGACCTCCCCGACGAATTCCGCACCACCATCTGGCTCGCCGACATCGAGGGCTACCCCTACCGCGAAATCGCCGCCATCATGAACACCCCCATCGGCACCGTCATGTCCCGCCTGCACCGCGCACGCGGCAAACTCCGCCACACCCTCGCCCCCCCCCCCCCCCCCCCCCCCCCCCCCCCCCCCCCCCCCCCCCCCCCCCCCCCCCCCCCCCCCCCCCCCCC
>Ga0307372_10008023_pt1 | contig 14946 bp, 16 predicted proteins | sample OX1MG_FD_202533 | JGI IMG/M metagenome (GOLD analysis project Ga0307372, IMG submission 202533) | Soil microbial communities from Risofladan, Vaasa, Finland - OX-1 | ecosystem: Environmental > Terrestrial > Soil > Coastal area > Acid sulfate soil | place: Finland: Risofladan, Vaasa | collected... | reverse complement strand
TCGATGCGGGGATCGTCGATGCTGCCGCGGTACTCGACCTCGGACCCCCGCACGACGGCCAGGTCGGCATGAGTGAACAGCTCCATCGTCGCCTTCTCGAGCGAGCCCTTGGGCAGCACCAACCGCAACATCAGACAGCCCCGGTCCGTCGTCCCCCGGGAGCCGGGGCCGGCAGCATCTCGAGCAGCCGCACCATCTCCAGAGCGGTGACGGCCGCCTCGTAGCCCTTGTTGCCCTGTCCCGGCCCGGCCCTTTCGGTGGCCTGGGCCACCGTCTCGGTGGTGAGCACGCCGAAGATCACCGGCACGCCGCTGTCCAGCGCCACCCGCTGCAGGCCGGCGGCACACTCCCCGGCCACGAAGTCGAAATGGGCGGTGTCACCCCGGATGACGGCCCCCAGGGCGATGACCGTGTCGTAGTCACCGCAGCGCAGCAGGCGCGAGGCGGCCAAGGGAAGCTCCACGGCACCGGGCACCCAGGCCACAGCCACCGTGTCGAGCGCCACCCCGTGGTCCTTCAGACCGGCGAGCACACCGTCGAGCAGCCGTTGGGTGATCCCGCCGTTGAACTTGGCGCAGACGACCGCCACCCGGGCGGGACCGCCGGCGCCGGCCTCGTACGACACTCCCACCACTTGGGCCACGTCGGCGATAGCCCCGGGACGCAGCGCCGTCTCGTCAGAGCTCGTCATCGAGTCCCTCCATGATGTGGCCCAGTCGGGCCTGCTTCGTCCGCAGGTACTCGATGTTCTCGGGATTGGCATGATTGGCCAGCGGCACCCGGTCGGTGATGTCGAGACCGAATCCCTCCAGACCGCCGTACTTCATCGGGTTGTTCGTCATCAGCCGCATGGTGGTCACGCCGAGGTCGACCAGGATCTGCGCCCCGATCCCGTATTCACGGTTGTCCACGGGCAGTCCCAGCTCCAGGTTGGCGTCGACGGTGTCATGGCCCTGTTCCTGCAAGTGATAGGCCCGCAGCTTGTGGGCGAGTCCAATCCCGCGCCCTTCGTGACCGCGCAGATAGACGACCACTCCGGTCCCGGCGCCGGCGATCAACCGCAAGGCCTCGTGCAACTGCGGCCCACAGTCACAGCGCAGCGATCCGAGCACGTCACCGGTCAGGCATTCGGAGTGCACCCGGACGAGCACGTCGCTCTGTCCCGCCAGATCGCCCTTCACGATGGCCAGGTGGTGCTCGCCGTCGATGACCGACTCGTAGACATAGCCGCTGAAGTCGCCGAACTCGGTGGGAATGCGCGCCGGACCGGCAATCCTCCGCACCAGCTTGTCCTTGCGCCGCCGGTAGCGCACCAGATCGGCGATGGAGATCAGCAGCAGGTCGTACTTCTTGGCGAAGGCTTCGAGTTCCGGCTGCCGGGCCATGCCCTGCTTGTCCTCGGAGACGATCTCGCACAGCACGCCGGCCGGATAGAGACCGGCGGCCTTCACCAGGTCGATGGTGGCCTCGGTGTGGCCGGCCCGCTTGAGCACCCCCCCGGCCCGGTAACGCAGCGGGAAGATGTGACCAGGTCGGTTCAGGTCGGTGGCCCGGGTGTGAGGATCGATCAGGGCCTGGATGGTGGCCGCACGGTCTTCGGCCGAGATTCCCGACGACGTCCCGTGCCGGTAGTCCACGCTCACCGTGAACGCCGTCCGCTGCGATTCCGTGTTGGCGGTCACCATGAGGGGCAGTTCCAACTGGTCGGCCCGGTCGGCGGTGAGCGGCGTACAGATCACACCCGAGGTGTGAGCCAGGAAGAAAGCGATCTTCTCGGGCGTGGCCGCCTGGGCCGCCATCACCAGGTCCCCCTCGTTCTCGCGGTCCTCGTCGTCGACCACGATCACGATCTCGCCCCGGCCGACGGCGGCGATGGCGTCTTCGACCCGGGCTATCTCCATGTCGTCGCGTCCTGGGTCGTCGCGTCCTGGGTCGTCGCGTCCTGGGTCGTCGCGTCCTGGGCTCTTCGCACCAGCACCGTCATGCCGCCTCCAACTCCACCCGGAGATCGTCTCCGAGCCTGGTGACCGAGACCAACCGGCCCCGCCACAGGCCTTCCATACTCGAGGCGCCCGCTCCGCCGAACATGGGCACGGCATCGTTCCCGCCGAACAACACCGGAGCCAGGTAGACCACGTACCGGTCCACCACCCGGTGGTGGTGAAAGGCGTGGGCCACCGTGGCGCCCCCTTCCACCAACACCTGCAGGATCCCCTGTCCGCCGAGCTCGTCGAGCACGGCGCCCGGTTCGCCGTTCATCTCCATGGCCGGCAGCACCCGGGCACCGGCCGGGGCCTTGCCCAGCACCACCCGTACCGGTTGCCGTTCGGACCCGGGTTCCAACCGGACGGTCAGCTGGGGGTCGTCGCTGCGCACCGTCCCCGCCCCCACGAGCACGGCGTCGGAGCAGGCCCGCAGCCGGTGGGCGTCGGCCCGGGCCTCGGCGCCGGTCAGCCACTTCGAAGACCCGTCCGGCGCGGCGATCCGACCGTCGAGGCTGGCGGCCAACTTGAGAACGACCCAGGGCCGGCCGGTCCGCCGGTGCTTCAGGTACGGGGCGAGCAGCTCGGCGCCTTCCTCGGCGGCCACGCCCACCGTCACCTCGACGCCGGCCTGGCGCAGTTCGTCCACGCCACGTCCCGACACCCGCGGGTCGGGATCGAGCAGCCCCACCACCACCCGGGAGACACCCGAAGCCAGGATCGTGCCCGTGCACGGCGGTGTCAGGCCGTGGTGGCCGCAGGGCTCGAGCGTCGTATAGAGAGTGCCGCCGTGGGCCTGGTCACCGGCGGCGGCCAGGGCCACCACCTCGGCGTGGGACCCCCCCGGGGGCTGGGTGGCCCCCTCGAAGCTCCGTCCGCCGGCCACCACCACACATCCCACCCAGGGATTGGGCGCCGTCCGGGTCCGCACCGAGGCGGCCAGGCCCAGGGCGCGTCGCATGGCATAGAGGTCTTCACCCTGGTCACCCGGACCGGGTGACCGGTTCGGAGCCGGCGTCATGGGACCACGAGTCTACCGGTGACCCGCCAGCGCCTTCTCCCCCGCCTCCCGGATACGGCGCGCCGCCTCCCAGGGTCGATCGGCACCGAAGACGGCCGAGCCGGCCACCAGAACCCGGGCCCCGGCGGCCACCACCAGGGGAGCCGTCTCCTCGTCGATCCCGCCGTCCACCTCGAGCTCGGCGCCGAGCCCGCGCCGGTCGAGCTCCTGGCGGGTCCGGGCGATCTTGGGCAGCACCTCGGCCATGAAGCTCTGGCCCCCGAAGCCCGGGTGCACCGTCATGCACAGGATCAGGTCGGCCTCGTCGAGAAACGGGTCGATGGCCTCGTACGGGGTCTCGGGATTGACGGCCAGCCCCGCCCGCAGCCCCAGGCTCTTGGCCTCGGCCAGCAGGGCCGAGGTCTGCCCCACCTCGACATGCACCGTGCAGCCGTCGGCCCCGGCCCGCCGGAAGGCCTCCAGGTAGGCGCCCGGATCGGTCATCATCAGATGGCAGTCGAAGAAGAGCCCCGAGTGCTTGCGCAACGATTGCACCACGGGCGGCCCGATGGTCAGGTTGGGAACGAAGTGGCCGTCCATCACGTCGATATGCAGCCAGTCGGCCTCGGCCGTCACCTCGCCCACCGCCTCGGCCAGCCCCCCGAAGTCGGCCGACAGCACCGAGGGGGCGATCTTGAGCATCAGATCGTCGAGCCTACGACCGAATCATCCGGCCGCGGGGCCCTCATCCCCGAGCCTCTCGCCTGGTTCCGGCCGCACCCCGCGACGCCAGTCGGCGGCCCCCATGGGCTTCTTCCCGGCCGGCTGCACCGACACCAGCTCGAGCCATCCCGACCCGCAGCCGACCACCGGACCCTTCGTCGGGCCGGTCCCCTCACCGATGCCCGTGCCCTCGCCGCCCACGGCGTCGAACATCCGGCCCGGCGCCGGAGGCGATACGGGGTCGCCGGCCGCGGCCGTCGCCTCCCCCACCCGGGAGTCGAGCACCCGGAGCCGTTCGCCCCGGAACGTCGTCCAGGCCCGGTCGAGCCGGACCACCCGCTGCACCGACCCTGCCGGCTGCTCCCAGTCGAGCCGGAACTCCCCGGGATCGAGCTTGGCCGCATAGGTCGGTTCGCCCTCCTGGGCCTCGCCCGGCCCGAGGCCCTCCACCCCGCCGGCCAGCACCTCGGTCACCAGGGCGGCCCCGGCGGCCGACAGCCGCTCGACCAGGGCGCCGGCGTGCTCGTCGGCTCCGATGGCCAGTTCGTCCCGGGCCAGCACCGGGCCGGTGTCGAGCCCGGCTTCGAGCCGCATCACGCAGACCCCGGTCACCGCGTCCCCGGCCAGGATGGCCCGTTCCACCGGCGCCGCCCCCCGCCACCGGGGCAGCAGGGAGAAGTGCACGTTGATCATGTCCAGGGCGTCGAGGACCCGGGGGGGCACGATCTTCCCGTAGGCCACCACCACGGCCAGCTCGGCGCCCACCTCGAGAACGTCGTCCAGACGGTCGCTCACGGCCAGACCGAGACCCTGGGCGGCCGCCTTCACGGCGCTCGGCTGAAGCGTGCTCCCCCGCCCGCGCCGGGTGTCGGCCCGGCTCACCACCAGCGCCACCTCGTGACCGGCGGCCACCAGGGATTCGAGGGGGGCCACGGCGGCCGGGGGCGATCCCAGATAGGCAAGCCGGGCCACTGAAGTCAGTCTTGGCTCGGGGAGCGGATCAGAGACCGTCGTGGTCGACGCCGGCGCCGGCCCCGGTGCCGGCCAGCCGGGCCAGCCCGTCGGGATCGCTCCCGGCCAGCGCCCATGACCGCAGGATCCGCAGCGCCTCTTTGCGCTGTTCGTCGTCGAGCCGTTCGACCAGCAGCACCCCGTCGAGGTGGTCGACCTCGTGCTGGAAGACCCGGGCCTCGAACTCGTCCGCCTCGATCGAGATCTCGTTGCCGTCGAGGTCCCGGCCGGTCAAGTGGATCTCCTTGGGCCGCACGATGGGCCAGGACAGTCCCGGGATGGACAGGCATCCCTCCATGTACGTCCACTCGCCCCTGGCCTCGGAGATCACCGGGTTCACGATCGTCTTCGGCCCCTCGTCGTCGTGCAGGTCGTAGACGAAGATCCTCTTCTGCACGCCCACCTGGGGTGCGGCCAACCCCACCCCGGGGGCCTCGTACATGGTCACCACCATGTCGTCGGCCAGCACCTTCAGCCGTCCGTCGATCTCGGCCACCGCCGGGGCGCGCTGCTTCAGCACGGGATCGCCGAACAGCCGGATGGCGTACCTGGTCACCCTCTCATGGTACCGGCGCCGCTTCCGGTGCCGGTCTCCGGGGATGTCCGTCAGGGGATCACCATCGCCGACACCGGCGACAGCCCGCTCGTGCCCTTGGCCCGGTACATGGTCTGGATGTCGGTGAACTCGGCCAGGCCCCAGGGGCCGTTCTCCACCCCGATCCCGCTCCACTTGAAACCGCCGAAGGGGAACTGCGGGCCCATGGCCAGGTGCACGTTCACCCACGCGGTGCCCGCCTCCAGCCGGCCCGCCACCTCGGCCGCCCGGTCGGTGTCGGTCCCCCAGACCGAGCCCGACAGGCCGAAGGGCGTGGCGTTGGCCCGCTCCACGGCGTCGTCGATGTCCCGGTAGGAGATCACCGGCAGCGCCGGCCCGAACTGCTCCTCGTCCACGATCCGCACCCCGTCGGACAGCCCCGACAGCACGGTGGGCTCGAAGAAGTAACCCGGCCTGTCCATGGCCCGGCCGCCGGCGGCGGCCACCGCCCCGTGGGCCAGCGCATCGGCCACCAGCTCACCCACCCGGGCGTACTGGGGCGCGTTGTTGATCGGCCCGAGCTTGTTGGCGGCGTCGGTCCCGTCGCCCACGGTCACCGCCTTGGCCCGACTGGCCAGCAGGTCCACCACCTCGTCGTACATCGCCTCGGGCACGTAGACCCGCTTGATGGCCGAGCAGATCTGCCCGTTGTTGGCGAAGGCCCCGCCGAAGATCCCGTCGGCCACGGCGGCCGGGTCGGCGTCGTCCAGGATGATGGCGGGGTCGTTCCCGCCCAGCTCGAGTGTCACCCGCTTGAGGTCCGGGGCGGCGGAGGCGGCCACCAACTTCCCGGTCTCGATGGAGCCGGTGAAACTGATCTTGCGCGGCACCGGGTGCGACGTCATCTGTGCCCCCAGCTCGTCGCCGCCGCTCACCACGTTCAGCACCCCCGGCGGCAGCACCGACCGCAGCAATTCCCCCATCTTCAGCGTCGACAGCGGCGTGTAGGGCGAGGGCTTCATCACGATGGTGTTCCCGGCCAACAGTGCCGGGGCGATCTTCCAGAAGGCCAGGTTCACCGGGAAATTCCACGGTGTGATGGCGGCCACCACCCCGAGCGGCCGGTGCACGACCTCGACGGTGGCCTCGTCGTCGTCCTGCAGGATCTGCCGGGGCAACTCCAGGTCGGCGAAGTAGGTACACCACATGGCCGAGCCGAAGATCTCGAGGTTGGCGTCGTTCAGGGGCTTCCCCTGCTCGGCCGTGAGCAGGGGCGCGACCTCCTCGAGCGAGGCCATCAGCACCCCGGTGATCTCGCGCAGGCACTGCCGCCGGACGCTCTCGTCGGCCTTCCAGTCCCGGTAGGCCTTGGCCGCCGAGTCCATGGCCGCCTCGAGCTGGGCGGCCGAGCATTCCGGCGCCTGGGCGAAGACCTCACCCGTCGCCGGGTTGATCACCCCGAAGGTCTTCTCGGTGGCCACGGCCTCGCCGCCGATGGTCATGGTGAAGTCGGCCATCTGCTCCTCCTGCTCAGGGTCCCCCGATGGGTCCGCCACAAACCCTACGCCTCACCCCTCGCCATCAGGCCCGCACGGGGTCGACCTCCACCCGGAGCCGTCCCGGTGGTCGGGGCACGGCCGCCAGCAGGTCGGCCAGCGCCCGGTGGTCGGCGGCCCGCACCGACCACACCCCGTCGACCGGTCCCCGGACCTCGAGTCCCGCTGGGGCGGCGTCGCGCAGGGCGGAACCGTAGGCGTCGGCCGACGCCCCCGAGACGACGGCCATGGCGCTCACCGGAGGTAGGGCCAGAGCCCGACGGACCTCGAGTTCGGCGGCGGCCAGCCGACCGGGGTCGGCCAGGGCGGCCGAGCTGAGCACCTCGTGCTGGGGCAGCCGGGTCTGCACGAGGACCCGGCCATGGCCCCGCCCGCTCGATTCCGCTCTCGACGATCCCGCTCCCGCGCCCCCGCTCACCAGCCGGGCGGCCCGGGCCAGGAGGCCGAGTGCTTCCTCGGCGCCCCGCAGCCGGGGGGCGAGCAGCTCGGCGTCGAAATCCAAGAAGGCCACCCCGTCGGCCCGGTCGGTCCGGTGCAGCACCGCTTCGGTCCCCACCACCACCGCCGCCTCCCCGTCGCCCTCGACAGCGACCTCGCCCTCGACGACGCCGGCGCCTTCTCCCCGGCCTCCCTTCGCCTCCTTGGCCGCCGGACCCCAGACGGCGGCGACGGGCGCACCGGCCAGTGCCTCGAGCTCTTCGCGCACCCGGGTGACGCCGGGACGCAACGCCTTCATCCGGGTGGTGGCGCAGTGGGCGCAGATCACCGGACGCTGCTCCGCGCAGCGCCGGCAGCGCAGGAACGGCTGGCCGGCCCGGCCGCCGTCTTTCTCCGGGTCGACCAACTCGACGGCCGCCCGGCAGTGCTCGCAGCGGGCGATCTCGTGGCAGCCGGCACACGCCAGCAGCCGGACCCGGCCGGTCCGGTTCACCACGCAGACGATCCGCCGGCCCGGTTCGGCCACCCCCCACCGGACGAGCTCCACCAGTCGTTCGGAGAACAATCCGGTCCGGGGGTCGTCCCCCCGTCGGTCCACGATCTCGAGCGCCGGCCAGCCGGCGCGCTCGGACCGCCTCGACGTCGTCACCAGCCGGCCCGCCTCCAGCACGTCGAGGGTGGGGCACGGGGACAGAAGCACGCACGGTGCCCCGTCGCGCCGGGCCCGTTCCGCCACCACCTGCCAGGCGCACCAGGTGGGCGCCCGCTCCTCGTGGTACACCTCGTCGTGGGCGTCGAGCACCACGGCGCCGGCCAGCCGGGGCAAGGGTGCGAAGGCGCCGGCCCGGGCCCCGATCACCACGCAGCCCCCGGCCCGGGCGAGGGCCCAGTCCTGGGGCAGCAAGGCCACCCTCCGCCCTGTCCGCCGCAATCGGCCCGCCATCTGGACGGCAGTCGAATGACTGGGGGCGAGCACGAGCACCCCGGCCTCCTCGGGGGCTCCGGACAGCAGTTCGGCGGCCGCGGTCAGCAGGGCGAAGGGGTCCTCGGCCGGCGGGAGCCGCACCACCACCGTTCCGCCCGACAGCGCGTCGTGGATCAGCGGCGAGTCACTCCCCGACGTCGCCGTCCCGGGCGCCGGCCCGTCGGCGCCGGCCAGACGCCGATCGGAAGGCAGCCCCCGCACCGCCGTCGGCGCCGAGGCCGTCCCGAGCATCGCCGACAGGGGCCCGGCCCAGCGCCACGCCGCCCACCGGGCCACGGAGACCACCTCGGCCGGCGGTCCCCACCCCCGCACCCCGGCCAGGGGTTTGAGCGTCACCCCCACCGGGGCCTCGGTGCCATCGGCCACCACCCAGCCGGCCACCCGGCGACCCCCCAACGGGATCCGCACCTGGGTGCCCACCCGGACCCGGTCGTCGAGGGCCTCGGGAACGCAGTAGTCGAATTCCTTGTGCACGGCGGCCACGTCCGGCACCACCCGCACCACCCGCCGGCCCGCCATGGCCCGCCCCCGCTGGCCCCCGGTCGGCACCAGGGGTCTGACTACAGCCCGAGTGCGCGCTTCAGCTCGTCGAGTCTCGGCGTCGCCTCCCACGTGAATTCCTTGTCCGTCCGCCCGAAGTGCCCGTAGGCGGCGGTCCGGCGGTAGATGGGTCGCAACAGGTCGAGATCACGGACGATGGCGGCGGGCCGGAGGTCGAACACCTCGCGCACGGCCTTCTCGATGGCGGCCGGGTCGACGGTCGAGGTCCCGAAGGTCTCCACCATCAGCGACACCGGGTGGGCCACCCCGATGGCGTAGGCCACCTGTACCTCGCACCGGCTCGCCGCTCCCGCCGCCACCAGGTGCTTGGCCACCCAGCGCGCCGCGTAGGCGGCCGACCGGTCGACCTTGGAGGGGTCCTTGCCCGAGAAGGCGCCCCCGCCGTGCCGGGCCATCCCCCCGTAGGTGTCGACGATGATCTTCCGCCCGGTCAGCCCGGTGTCGGCGTGGGGCCCGCCCAGTTCGAACTTCCCCGTCGGGTTGGCCAGGACCCGGAGCTTCTCGGTGTCGAGGTCGGACGGCAGCAGCGGATGGATCACGTGCTCGCGCAGGTCCGGCAGCAGCAGGGTCTCGATGTCGACGCCCGGGGCGTGCTGGGTGGAGATCAGGATGGTGTCGATGGCCACGGGCCGGGCGTCCTCGTAGATCACGCTCACCTGGGTCTTCCCGTCGGGCCGCAGGTAGGGCAGCACCCCGACCCGCCGGACCTGGGCCAGCCGCTGGGCCAACCGGTGGGCCAGCCAGATGGGCAGGGGCATCAGGTCGGGCGTTTCGTCGCAGGCGTAGCCGAACATCATCCCCTGGTCGCCCGCCCCCTGGGCGTTCAACTGGTCCTCGCCCCCCGACCCCGTCCGCAGCTCCTGGGCGGCCGTCACCCCCTGGGCGATGTCGGGAGACTGCGCGTCGAGGGCCACCATCACCCCGCAGGTCCGGCCGTTGAAGCCGTGGGCGTCGGTGTCGTACCCGATGTCGCAGACCACCTCGCGCACCAGGGTGGGGATGTCGACGTAGCAGTCGGTGGAGATCTCCCCCGCCACCACCACCAGCCCCGTGGTCAGCAGGGTCTCGCAGGCCACCCGGGCCCTCGTGTCCTCGGTGATGACGGCGTCGAGGACGGCGTCGGAGATCTGGTCCGCCATCTTGTCGGGGTGACCCTCGGTCACCGACTCCGATGTGAAGGTGTGCCGCGTACTCACGTCTCGCTCCTCGGGGGCTCGAACTAGCGGGAGATGGGGACGACGCCGGGGGCACCCGGGCCGCTGATCACCCTAGTCAAGGCACCCGGCCACACTGTCCAACACGGCGTCGGCCACCTGCCGCTTCGACGACAGCTCCACCTCCCGGCGGCTGCCGTCCCGGCCCACGATGGTCACCGCATTGGTGTCGTGGTCGAAACCGACCCCGGCGGCCGAGACGTCGTTGGCCACCATCAGGTCGACCCCCTTGGCCGCCAATTTGGCCGCGGCGCGGTCCGCCGCCTCGCCCGTCTCGGCGGCGAAGCCCACCAGCACCTGGCCCGGCCGTCGTCGTCGGCCCAGCTCGAGCAGGATGTCGGGCGTGGGCTCGAGCAGGATGTCGGGCAGCCCGTCGGCCTTGGACAGCTTGGTCTCGGCCGGCCGCTTGGGCCGGAAGTCGGCCACGGCGGCGGCCATGATCACGATGTCGGCCCCGGCCGCATGCTCGAGCATGGCCGCCTCCATGGACGCGGCGGTGTCCACCCGGACCACCGTGGCCCCGGCCGGAGCCGGCCGGTTGGTGGTGGTGACGAGCACGACCTCGGCGCCTCTGTCGGCGGCCGCCCGGGCCAGGGCGTGGCCCTGTTTTCCCGAGGACCGGTTGGAGATGAAGCGGACGGGGTCGATGGGCTCCCGGGTGCCACCGGCACTCACCACCAGCCGCCGGCCCTCCAGATCGCGGAGCCTCGGCAGCGACGTCTGGGGTCTCCGCCCCTCGAGCACGGCCGTGGCCACGGCCACGATCTCCCCGGGCTCGGCCAGCCGTCCCGGGCCGGCGTCGCCCCCGGCCAGCGGGCCGTCACCGGGCGGCACGACGACCACGCCCCGTCGGGCCAGGGTGGCCAGGTTCTCCTGGACGGCGGGGTGCTCCCACATCTCGCTGTGCATGGCCGGGCACACGATCACCGGCGCCCGGCTGGCGAGGACGGTGGCCAAGAGCAGGCCGTCGGAGATCCCGGCCGCGTAGCACCCGAGGAACCGGGCGGTGGCCGGGGCCACCAGGATCAGCTCGGCCGTCTGCCCCAGACGCGTGTGCGGGATGGGGTCGGCCTCGCTCCAGAGGCTCCGCTTCACCGGCTCCGAGGCCAGGGCCGAGAACGTCACCTCACCCACGAAGCGGGTGGCGTCGTCGGTCATCACCGGCACCACGTGGGCACCGGCGTCCACCAACTGCCGGCAGACCTCGACGGCCTTGTAGGCGGCGATCCCCCCGGTGATCCCCAGAACGATCCGCCGACCCTCGATCGAGGTGCTCATGGCGCTCCCTGGCTCACCGACACCGTTCGCCGACACTGTTCGCCGAACCCGGTCCCCGGGCCCGGTCCTCCGCCCGTCCTACCCGGCCGGGGACTACGCCTCGGTGCTGTCGTCGGTGGCGCTGCTGTCGTCGGTGGCGGTGCTGTCGTCGGTGGCGCTGCTCTCGTCGGCGCTGTCGTCGGCGCTGGCGTCCACGGCCGGCGTGATGTCGAGGATCCCCAGGTCCACCGGCTCGGTCGACGCCGTCCCCAGAACGGCGGCGGCCTCGGCGGCGGCGGCCTCGGCGGCGGTGACCACGAGCGTCCCGTCGAGCCCTTCGACCTCTTCGCCCGGCTCCAACCGGTGGTACGTGGCCTTGCCGGCCGAGATCTCCTCGAAGGCGATGGTCAGCGGCTTGCCCGAGACCGAGGTCACCTGCGGCGGTACCACCATGCCGAGACCCTCGCCCAGCTGGTTGTAGTACGAGTTGATCTGCCGGGCCCGCTTGGCCGACAGAGCCACCAGAGTGAACTTCGAGTCGACCTTGTCGAGAAGGTCCTCGATCGGCGGATCCATGAGGGTATTGCGGCGTTGGGCCATCAGGCTCCTCCACGGGGGGCGCGGCCCGGAGACTCCGGGCCAGCTCGGCGGTGGCTCTGCAGTATACCGGCCACCTCGGCCACGGCCTGATCGACGTCCTCGTTCACCACCACATGGTCGGTGAGCGCCCGGCCGATCTTCTCCTCCCGAGCTCCCGTCTCCAGCCGGCGGGTCACCTCGGCCTCGTTGTCGCCACGCTTGCGCAGCCGCTCGGCCTGGATCTCCGGCGAGGGGGGCAGCAACAGCACGATCAGCGCCTCGGGATCCCGGGCCCGGACCTGGGCCGCCCCCTGCAGGTCGATCTCGAGCAGCACGTCACGTCCCGGAGGGGGCACCGGATGGGGGGTGCCGTAGAGGTTCCCGAGGAACTCGGCCCATTCGAGAAATCCTCCGTCGGCGGCGTGCTTCTCGAACCGGGAGCGGTCGACGAATTCGTAGGCCTGGTCGGATTCCCCCGGTCGCCGGGCCCGCGTCGTCCATGACCGGCTCAACCACAACCTGCGGTCGCGTTCGATGAGCCGCGCGGCGACGGTGCCCTTCCCCGCCCCGCCCGGCCCCGAAAGGACGAGGATCAGGAGTTCCCTATGTGGGCGATCAGAGCCTCGCGCTGGTTGACACCCAGACCCTGGAGCCGGCGGCTCTCGCTGATCCCCACCGTCTCCATCAGCCGGCGGGCCTTGACCTTGCCCAAGCCGGGGAGGGACTCGAGCACCGAGAGCACTTTCATCTTGCCCACGGTCTCGTCCTCTTCCGCCCGCTTGAGAAGCTCGGGCAGGCTGATGCTTTTCATCTTCAGCTTCTCTTTCACCTCGGCCCGCTCGCGGCGGACCCGGGCGGCCTTGTCGAGCGCCGCCTGGCGCTGCTCCGGGGTGAGTGCAGGAGGTTGAGGCATGTCGGCCACCATAGCGCCGTCGTGCGCAGGCTTCACCCTCGTGCCTGGACAGCCGTCCCCACTTCCTCTGCTATCGCGCCGGCCACCCCTTCGGGATCGGAGGCCCCCGACACCGCCCGACCGATCACCAGAATGTCGGCCCCCGCCCCGATGGCGGCACCCGGGGAGGCGGCCCGGGCCTGGTCGTCGGCGGCCACCCCCGCCGGTCGGATGCCGGGCACCACCGTGATGAGCGCCGAGGAGGCCCGGCGGATCTCGGCCAGATCGGTGGCGGCGCAGACCACTCCCGCGCATCCGGCGGCGGCGGCCAGCGCCGCTCGGTCGCGAAGCACGTGGGCCGGCGCGTCGACCTCACTCGTCAGAACCGTCACCCCGAGCACGCTCGGCGCGGCCACCCCGGCGGCACTGGCGCCCGCGGCCATGCCTTCGACGGCGGCGCTCACCATGGCCGCACCCCCGGCCGTGTGCACCGTGGTGTAGGCCACGCCCATTCCCCCGATCACCCGCGCCGCCCGGTTCACGGTGGTGGGGATGTCGTGCAGCTTCAGATCGAGAAAGACCCGGTAGCCCTCGGCCTTCAGGGCCACGACGGCCTCGGGACCTTCGGCGCTGAAGAGTTCGAGGCCGACCTTGGCCACGCCGAACCACGGCCGTACGCGCCGCGCCAGCCGCAACGCGGCGACCAGGTCGTCCATGTCGAGCGCCAGGGCCAGACGCTCGCCCACGTCAGCCATGGTCCTCGACCGTGGTCGACGGCGCGCTGTCGGGTGACGTGCGGTCACGGTGAGGCTCGGCCGGACGTCGGTGGACGACGCCGACGATGCTGCGGACGCGTGCGACCTCGTTCCATCGGCACCAGCGCTGAAGGCCGGTCAGAACCTGGATGGGGGCGCGCGGCTCGCGGAACGTCGCCGTGCCCACCTCGACGGCGTCGGCACCGGCCATGAGCATCTCCACGGCGTCGACACCGCGGGTCACACCGCCGACCCCGACGATGCCCACGGCCGGAAAAGCGGCCCGGCAGTCGTGGACGGCACGGACGGCGACCGGTCGGATGGCGGGGCCGGAAAGGCCCCCGCCGCCGGCGCCCGAACCGAGCCGATAGGTGCCGCGGCGGGGATCGATAGCCATCCCGAGCAGGGTGTTTATGAGCACCAGCGTCTCCGCCCCGCCGGTCATGGCCGCCCCGGCGATGTCGACCAGGTCGGCCACGTTGGCACTGAGCTTGACCCAACGCGGCAGACCGCAGACCGCCGTGGCGGCCACGGCGTCGGCCGTGGCCACCGCCGAATGGGCGAACATCCGGCTGCGGTCGTCGAGGTTCGGACAGCTCACATTGACCTCGACGGCCACCACACCCGGCGCCCCGGTGAGAAGCGCGGCGGCCCGGGCGAAGTCCTCCACCCGCCGGCCCCAGATGCTGGCCACCACCCGTGCCCCGCGGTTGACGAGCGCCGGCAGCTCCTGTTCCACCCAACGACTGACGCCGGGACCCTGGAGGCCGACGGAGTTGAGCATGCCGGCCGGTGTCTCGTGCACACGCGGTGCCGGATTCCCGGCCCAGGGCTCGGCGGCCAAAGACTTCACCACCACCGCGCCCAGAGAGGCGAGATCGATGTAGGCGCCCAGCTCGGCGCCGTGACCGGCCGTACCCGACGCCGTGAGCACCGGATTCGGCAGCGCCACCGAGCCCACGTGCGTCCGCAGGTCGACGTGACGCAGCGGCAGGAGTTTCACTGATGCATTTCCTGCAGCGAGACGACGGACATCCCGTGATCGCGCCAGTCGGCCATACCGGCGGCGGCGGCGCGCGCCGCGGCCACGGTGGTGAGACAGGGGACGAGATGGGCGAGCGCAGCAGAACGGATGTGCAGACCGTCGGCCCGCGGCCCGCGACCGCGCGGCGTGTTCACCACCAACTGCACCCGACCGGTGGCGATCAGGTCGACGGCGTCGGCCGCTCCCGATTCGCCCACCTTGGCCACCACCGTGGCCACCGGTACACCGTTGGACTCGAGGAACGCCGCCGTACCCGAGGTGGCCACCAGGGTGAGACCGAGTGCGGCGAAGCGCCGGGCCGCTTCCAGTCCCACCGCCTTGTCGCGGTCGGCCAACGACAGAAAGACCGTGCCCTCGGCCGGCAACGGCGTGCCCACCGCGATCTGGCTCTTGGCGAAAGCCAGTCCGAAGGT
>Ga0307372_10008022_pt1 | contig 14949 bp, 13 predicted proteins | sample OX1MG_FD_202533 | JGI IMG/M metagenome (GOLD analysis project Ga0307372, IMG submission 202533) | Soil microbial communities from Risofladan, Vaasa, Finland - OX-1 | ecosystem: Environmental > Terrestrial > Soil > Coastal area > Acid sulfate soil | place: Finland: Risofladan, Vaasa | collected... | reverse complement strand
CGGGCTGGTGACGCTGGAAGATTTACTCGAAGAATTGTTCGGAGAATTGCGTGACGAATTCGATTCTGAGGTTCCCGAACTGGAAAAACTAAGCGACCATGAATGGCTCGCGTCGGGCGCGATCGAAGTGAAGAAGCTCAATCTTGCGCTGGACGCCGATCCTCCGATCGAAGTGCGCGGCGGCGGCCCAACGCTTAGCGCCGTGCTGCTGCGCAAGCTTGGCCGCGTCCCGCCCGCCGGAGAGACTTTGCAACTGGGCGCGTTCGCCGCCCGCGTCGAACGGGTGCGCGGCGCGACCGTCGAGCAGGTGAGGCTCACGCGATGACTGGGTGGGAGCTTATCGCGGCGATTGCGGCATGCGTGGCGGTGCAGGCGTTTTTCGCCGCAAGCGAAATCGCGGTGGTCTCGGCCGACGAAGTCAAGATCCGCGCCGAGAGCGAAAGCGGCTCCGCGCGCTCGCATGCGTTGGGCGCTCTGCTCGCGAATCGGGATCGGCTGCTCGCGCTGACGCTGACCAGCAACAACGTCGCCACGGTGCTGGCCGCGGTGATGCTGACCTCATTCCTGCATCGGCTCTACCCCGGCTACTCGTATTGGGCGCCGTTCCTGCTCGCGCCGGTGACGCTGATTTTCGGCGAGTCGATTCCAAAGCTGGTCGCGCTGGGAAATCCGCTTCGATTCGCGCGCTTCGCGGCACCGCCGCTCAAAATCCTCGCGGCGATTCTCGCGCCGATTCTCGCGGCCGAAACCTTGCTCAGCCGCGCGATGCGCCGGGTGGCGGGAGTCGCGCCCGGAGCCGACAGCGTGTTCTTGAGCCGCGAAGATCTCGCGCGCCTGGTGCATCGCCGCGCGCCCGATTCCGCCGCGCACGACTCAAGCGATCAACACGACGCGATTCTGCCGTCCGAGCGCCAGATGATCAGCCGGATCTTCCGCTTCTCGCGCGCCGATGCGCGCAAGGCGATGGTGCCTCTGGTGCGCGTGGACGCGATCCCGCACGACGTCACGCTCTCCGGCGCGATCGAGACCGTGCGCCGGGTCGGTTACAGCCGGTTGCCGGTGTTCCGCGAGCGGATTACCGATATCGTCGGCGTGGTTCACGTGTTCGATTTGTTGCAGGCCCCGGACCTTGCCCGGCCGGTCAGCGAAGTGATGCGGCCGGTCAGTTATTTTCCGGAATCGATGCCGCTGGATGAAGTCCTGGTCGCGTTGCAGCGCACTGGCGAGAACCTGGCCGTGATCGTGGACGAGTACGGCGGCGCCGCCGGAATTATAACGGTCGAAGATTTGCTCGAAGAAGTCGTCGGCGAAATTGACGACGAGCACGACAATATCGAGGAGATAGCTCGCGTGGTCAATCGCGTCACCCTCAACGTATCGGCGCGCGCGCCTATCGCGGAATTAAACGAACGCTTCGCGCTGCGCCTGCCCGAGGGGGATGAGTATGCTACGATCGGCGGTCTGGTGCTGGAACGTTTGGGCCATATTCCGCAGCCGGGCGAGCAACTGAAAATCCCCGGGATGACGATCACTGTACTCCGCAGCGACGTTCGCGCGGTGCGCGAGCTGCGCCTGGCGCTCGAGCGGCCGCTGCGCGCGGACTCGGCAAGACGCCGATGACCGAAGCCGCGATCCGCAAAATTCTCGAGGACGTGGCGGCGGGCACCGTGACCGCGGCCGCCGCGATGCGCGATTTGCGCGAGCTGCCGTTTCAGGATCTTGGCTTCGCGAAGCTCGACCGGCATCGCACGCTGCGCCGCGGCGTTCCCGAGGTGATTTTCGGCGAAGGCAAAACCGCGGCGCAGATTATCGCGATCGGAAAAAGCGTGGTCGCGTCGGGCGCCAACCTGATCGTGACCCGGCTTGCGCCCGAAAAAGCGCGCGCAGTGAAGAAAGCACTTCGCGCGATGACCTATCATCCGGCAGCCGCCCTCGGCGCGATCGTCAAAGAGCGCGTGCGTCCGCGCGGACACGGCGAGATCATGATCATCAGCGCCGGCACCTCGGATATTCCGGTGGCCGAAGAAGCCGCGATCTGCGCCGAGCTGTTCGGCAACCGGGTCGCGCGCCTGTACGACGTTGGCGTCGCCGGGATTCATCGCCTGACCGCGAATCTCGACGCGGTTCGCCGCGCGAGCGTGCTCGTCGTCGTTGCGGGAATGGAGGGCGCGCTGCCCTCAGTAGTCGCCGGACTGCTCGACAAGCCTGTCGTCGCAGTGCCGACCAGCGTCGGTTACGGGACCGCGTTCGGCGGAATCGCGGCGCTGCTCGGGATGCTCAATAGCTGCGCGAGCGGCGTGACCGTGGTCAATATCGACAACGGTTTCGGCGCCGCCGTCGCGGCGACGCTGATGAACCGGATCGGAATCGCGCGCGACGCGGATTAGCGATGGCGCGGCGCAGCTCAATCACCCAGGGCCGCGCGCGGCGCGCGATCAAGATGGGCGAACTCGCCTCTCAGGTCGGCACGAGCTACCTGTGGAACTCGATCCGGCGGCCGTTCCTTTCCCGCAGCGACCAGGAACGCGAGCTGCTCGAAACCCACATCCGCAACGCGCAACGAATCGTCGAAAGCTCGACCCATCTGCGCGGCGCGTTCATGAAGCTCATCCAGATGCTCTCGATGCGCCAGGATCTTCTGCCGGGCGAAGCGCTCGACGTGCTGAAGGCAACGCAATCGAGCGTGCCGCCGATGAACTATTCGACCATCTCGGATCAGATTCGCCGCGAGATCGGAAAACGCCCCGAGCAGATCTTCGCGAAGTTCGATCAGACCGCGTTCGCCGCCGCCTCGCTCGGACAGGTGCATCGCGCGACCACCCGCGACGGGCGCGAAGTCGCGGTCAAGGTGCAGTATCCGGGGGTCGAGAAAACCGTCGAGCAGGATCTGGGAAATCTGAAGATGCTGCTGATGACGCTGCAGGCGATCGGGCGCGACGTGATGCGCCAGAAGATCGATTGCAACGCGGTGTACAAAGAGCTCGAAGAGCGCCTGCGCGAGGAGCTCGACTACGTGCGCGAGGCGCGCAACATGACCGAGTTCGGACGCCTGCTCGCCGACGATCCCGAGATAATGATCCCGGCGGTGGTAAAGGAGCTGAGTTCACAGCGCGTGCTGACGATGACCTACCTCGACGGCTATCCGCTGGCCGACGCGATGGGTCCGGAAGTCGATCTGGAGCTGCGCCAGTGGGTCGCGCACAAAGCGCATGCGATGGTCTGGCGGCAGATCCTGGAATTCGGCGTGCTGCACACCGATTTTCATCCGGGCAATTACGTGGTGAGCTATCATCCGCGGCTCGGGATTCTGGATTTCGGATCGATCCGCCGCTTCGCGCCGGCGGTGCGCAAGGCGTACCTGAAAGTTGCGCGCGGAATCGTCGATCTGGACGATCGCGCGATCGGAATCGGAATGCAGCAATTGGGATGGATCGAGCGCGGACAGGATCCCGCGCCGATGGTCGAGATAATCCACGTGCTGTTCGAGCCAATGATGGTCGAGCGCGAATTCGACCCGGCCGAATACGACTCGGTGGCCAAGGCGACGCGGGTCGGCGAGATCGCATTCGAGCATCGCCTGTACAATTCACCCGCGCACAGCGTGTTTCTGCTGCGCGCGCTTATCGGGCTCGAAGGAATCATGCGCCGACTCGCGGTGAAGGCGAATTATCGCCAGATTTTCCGCGAGTGCGTCGAAAGCGCCGAGCGATGAAACGCGCGCAATCCGTGCCGCGTGACCGCGCGATTCTCGACGCGCTCGAGCGTCACCGCGATCATCATTTTCGCCGCGTCCCGGCCCGCCGTATCAGCGGTGAGAAGGGCGCGCTGCGCTTTATCGAAGATGTAGGCTTCTGCGCCGCATTCGTTGCGGGACTCGGCGTTCCCTGCCTGCGCGAGGCGATCGTCGGCCAGCGCGAGCCGAAGGTGCCCGAGCATATCCAGCACGATTACGGAATCGGGATGACCTGGCGAATCAAGGACGCGCTGCCGAAAAAACGCCTGGTGTACTACGGCAAGGTGATCGCGGGACGTCCCGGATTTATCGCGCGCGACCTGCTCGGCGCGTTCCTGCGGCTGCGAATCGCTCCCGGCGGATATGTGAAGCTGTATCAGCGCGGCATGCTCTCGCAGTGCGCGAAGCTGGTGCTGGACGCACTCACGCGCAAAGGCGCGGCCGAGACTCGCGTGTTGAAGCTCGCGTCAGGCTACGCGCAGCCGAAAGCGCGCGCGGCGTTCGACCGCGCAATGAAGGAGCTGCAGGAAAAATTCCTCGCGCTCAAAGTCGATGAACTCGCGGATCCGTTCAGCTACGTGTGGGACACGCTCGGGCATCGGTGGCCCGACGCGCTGCGCGAGGCACGCAAGCTCTCGCCGCGCGAGGCCGCCTACCGGATCGTGCGGCGTCATCTGGAGGTCGCGGCTTTCGCCAGCGAACGCAGCATCGCGCGAATTCCCGGTATCGCGCCGGAACTGGTGGACGCCGCCCTGCGCAGACTGGTGCGTGAAAAGCTCGTCGTGCGCGGGGTACGGATCGAAGACTATCCAGGCGAGCTGGCGATCCTCCGCGAGTTCGTATGATCCGCAATTAGTGCGGAAGACCTGGGATGGTGGACTAATCGCTTCGCCGAGATCCTTCGCCTGCGGCTCGGGATGACATCGACGGATGGGGCTGCGCGGGTGTCATTCCCGCGCGTGGCTGCGGCGCGAAGAATCCCCTGCTCGGCCCTTGGCCTCTGCGACTCGCAGGTGAGTGCGCGAACGCCTCGGGATTTCTCGCCTATGGCTCGAAATGACGGTTGACGGCTTGGCTGAGCCTACGACAATCATGAGCTGCGCCAAAATATTCATCCACCGCGCTCACATCCGTCGTTTCGACCGCAGGGAGAAATCCCGAGGCGTTCGTGATCCGAGTCCACATCATCTGCAACGGCCTTTCGATCGAAATTGCTCGTGCACCGGAGCCTCGCGCCCGGGAATGACATACTCAGATCCGCTATCGCGCTTGTGATGTTGCTGAAATTCGTTTTATAGACACAACTCCAGTGCGCGCCGCGCACTCCGAAACGGAGGTTACGATGCCGCTCGATCCAGCCGTCAAAGCAATGCTCGAAAACATGAAGGCCGCGGGTTTTCCCGAACTCGATTCGCTGCCCCCGGTCCAGCTTCGCAAAGTCACTGCCGAGATGTTCGCCGCGCAGCGCGGCACTCCCGAGGCGATTGCGCGCGTCGAAGATCGCAAGATCCCGGGACCGGCGGGCGCGATTCCGGTGCGCGTTTATACGCCCTCGGGAACCGGCCCGTTCCCGGTGCTGGTCTTCTATCACGGCGGAGGATTCGTGATCGGCGACCTCGATAGCCACGACGGCGTATGCCGCGCGCTCGCGAATCAGGCGGGATGCGTAGTCGTTGCGATCGATTACCGCCTCGCGCCCGAGCACAAGTATCCCGCCGCGGTCGAGGATTGCTTCGCCGCGACGCGCTACGTGTCGGAGCATGCCGCGGAATTTAATATCGATCCGAAGCGGCTCGCCGTCGGCGGCGACAGCGCGGGCGGAAATCTCTCGGCGGTCATTTCAATCATGTCGCGCGACCGCAAAGGGCCGGCGATCGCGTTTCAGTTGCTGGTCTATCCCGCGACCGACATGGCTTGCGATACATACTCGCACAAGACTTTCACCGATTATTTTCTGACTGACCGCTCGATTCGTTACTTTTTGGGCCATTACCTGCGCGACGGCGCCGACAGGAAAGATCCGCAGGCGTCACCCGCGCTCGCGGCGAATCACACGGCGCTGCCGCCCGCGCTCATCATCACGGCGGAGTTCGATCCGCTGCGCGATGAGGGCGAGGCATATTGCGCCAAGCTAAGCGCGGCCGGCGTTCCGGCCAAATTCACACGCTATGACGGAATGATCCACGGCTTCTTTACGATGGGCGAGATGCTGCCGCCAGGGAAGAAAGCGGTCGCCGAGGCCGCGGCGGCGCTGCGCGCGGCGTTCGCGCGGTAACCGGCGCGTATCACCACTGTTCGTAATGGACGGCGCGGCGTTCGTAGCCCGCGCCGCGAAACAGATCGCGCAGGCTGATCACGCCCTTGCCGACGCCGCAGATGTAAAACTGCCGCGTCCGATTCGCGTCGCCGCCGACCCATCGCCGGCTGCCTTCCTCGAGCAGGCGCGGATAGAGCTCAGCTTCAGGCGCGATGATCGTCTCGAAGTGAAAGCCCGGGTCGCGCGCCGCGAGCTCCTGGAACTCCGCGCGGTAGAGGACGTGCTCGGACGAGGGCGCGGCGCATAGCAGCGTCATCGCCAGATGCGCTCCTGCGGCGGCGCGATGGATCATCGGCCTAATCGGCGCAACACCGGTCGCGACCGCGATAAAGATCGTCTCCGCCGCGGGCGCTCGTTCCAGCATGAATGCGCCAAACGGTCCCGAAAATCCGATCGCGTCGCCCGCAGCGCGACCGAAGAGCCATTCCGCGCCGCGGCCGTTCGCGACGCGATTGAAGCAGATCTCGTACGGGGCGCCGTCTTCGGGGCGAGAGGCGATCGAGTACGGCCGCGCGCGAGTCTCGTCGCCCAGCGGAATCGCAAGCGAGATGAACTGGCCGGGCAGGAAGTGAAGTTCGCTCTTGTCCGTCGGCGCCAGGAACAAGGATCGCGTGCCGGGGGCATGCTCAAAGATGCGTTCGACCCTCACGATTCGCAGCGGCCTGCCGCCGGGTCCAGTCGTCGCCGGCGTATCGTCAGTGCTCATCGGCGGATTCGCTCGCCAGGTTGATCGTGAACTTCGGGATCACGACCGTTATCTCGGCCGCAGGATCCTCGACCACCGCCTGACATCCAAGGCGCGAAGTGGGCGTCAGCCCGGGCGCCTTGTCGAGCATGTCTTCCTCCTGCTCCTCGGCTTCGCTCAGCCGGTTCGCGCCCTGCTTGATGACCACGTGGCAAGTAGTACACGCGCAGTTTCCACCGCACGCATGTTCGAGATGAATTTTGTGGCCGAGCAAAATGTCGAGAATCGATCCGGGTTTGCCGTCGTGATGAAACGGCGCCTTGGCCGGGTCGAACTCGATGATCCGTTCCGGATCTCCATTTTCAAAAATTACTCTGAGCGTCGCCATTCCAATTGAAGACTATTGGTCGCAGCGCGGCCATGAAACCAGGAAGTCATTAAACTGGAAATGTGATGAGCGCACGACTTGCGTATTCGCCGTCTTTTCGCCATGATGTCCGAAACGAGGTCCACTGACTTCGGAGGGGACACGAGCATGGCCACGCTTACCAAGCGCCAGAAGCAGATGGTCGATTACCTGGAGAGCTATATCGGCCAGAACGGCTACGCGCCCACGCTGGCCGAAGTTGGCGAATATTTCGGACTGTCGTCACTGGCGACCGTGCACAAGCATCTGCGCAACCTCGAACAGAAAGGATTCATCCGCCGCCAGCACAATCACAGCCGCGCGCTCGAGATGTCCCCGGCCGACGGCAAGGGTGGTGGCGGAGCGCATCGAATCGTGTTGGCGGGGCAGGTCGCCGCGGGCACGCCGATCGAGGCGATCGAAACCGCGGAGACGATCAGCGTACCGGAAGAATTTATACGGCGTGAAGATACGTTCTGCCTGCGCGTCAAGGGCGATTCGATGATCGAAGACGGCATCCGCGACGGCGACTACATAATCGTCGAGTCGCGCGACAGTGCGGACAACGGCGAGACGGTGGTCGCGCTGGTGGGTAACGAAGCCACGGTCAAGAAGCTATATCGCGAATCCGACGGGCGGGTGCGCCTGCAGCCGGCAAACGCCGCGATGCAGCCGATCATGGTCGATCCGGCGGAGTTGGCGATTCGCGGCGTGGTGGTCGGGTTGATGCGCCATTACCGATGAGCGTGGCTCGAATCGCTTCGTTCGCGCCGCGCCGTTAGGCGTTTACCGCCAGCCGCGCGCGAATTGGAATCCGCACAATAAAAGTTGAGCCTTGGGCCTGCCCGGTTTCGACGTCGAGCGTCGCTTCCAGCGCCTCGAGATTTCGTTTGACCACCGACAGGCCGAGCCCCATTCCACGATAGCGTCGGCGGCTGCTGCTCGAGAGCTGGGCGCATCGCGCGAACGCGGCCTCGATCCGCGAACGATCGATTCCGGGTCCGGTGTCGCGCACCCGCAACTCGATTTCGTCGGGATATTCCGGAGCGGGAATTGCGATAAACGAAATACCGACCGATCCGCGGCCCGTGAACTTTATCGCGTTCGCCGCGAGGTTCAGCACGATCGCGCGCAGGGGACGGTGCCGGATACGAATTCCTGCAGCCGCGCCAGGAAGATCGACCTCGAGCGCGAGATGCTTCTGATGGTTCGCGGCTTCGAGCGCCGGCATTATTTCCGCCATCAGATCGCCGAGTTCGATTTCGTCGTCGTATAGGGCTTCCGCGCCCGCTCCGGCGACTGCAAAATCCAGAACGTTTTCCACGGTTTGCGCCAGTTCGTAGGCGCTGATGTTTAGGCGCTCGATAATTTCGCGCGGACCGGCGCCAATTTCACCGGTCAGATCATCGCGCAGGATATCAAGATAGCCGAGCAGGATTTGGGTCGGGGTGCGCAACTCGTGCGCGAGATTCGCGAGCGATTCGAGCTGGACTCCGTGGTTCCAGCGGCGAGAAACTGCCGCTGAACGGCGCCCGTGTTTGCCAACTCCGGCGTCAAGCGGTCCAACTGGTGCAGAATAGGCCAAGTGGTTCTTTTGCGGCCTTCGCTCGCCTATTGGTCAGCCAATAAAAACTCAGCGAGCTAAATCATTCAGTCGATTTCGACCGTATGGGAACGCCCTCAGGTGCCCAATCAAAAAAGCCCCTAATGAGATAGGAAAAATTACCTAGTTCGAGTACGGAGATAACTTAGAAGAACCAGCCGAACCCGCGATTTGTCACTGCCGCGTCAAAATTTTGACGCCTAACGCCGCGCACACCGTCACATCACCGATCGCGGCACATATAACGCACGTTCAGAACATGCGTTGTGTCTGTCGCCGCGGCCATCCTGCAAGATTGCAGATAGTTGCGTCGGCAAAAAAGCACACTACGAGTGCGCGCTCAGACAGGCTCATCGATTTGTGGCGTCTTAGCCCTTTGATGCATTTCGCGTAGGCTCCTGAAATACAAAATTTCGAGGGCCAGTAGGCTAAAGCAGAACGCCCAAAAAAATGGAATGCGGTGCTCATTGGACAAGTGCCCCATGAAACTGAATCCGTAAGACCAAACGGCCTCTGAAATCGGGCTGTATCCGAACGCGAAGGTCAGGATCACTGACGCCACCGCACAGGACATTGCCATTCTTCCCACCGACAAGGCTCGTTCGATCATGTATCCGAACGAATTCCCCCTTCGGAAAAGCCACCAAGATAGGAGGTTGATCAGAAAAACAGCACCGTTGATCAGATATTGATTCAACGGCCACTGGGCAACCTGATCGCGTGCCATTAGCGTGAAATTGACGAGGATGGCGAGAAGGTAGATTCCCTTATACGTCTGTGCGAATCGCACAATCGCGCGCGGCGATGGTTGGCTGCCGATCATTCGGCGCTCTGATTCGGAATCAGTTCAGTCCGGCAGGCGCGCGCTGATTCGATCAGACGGGCTTGATGGGGTTGTTGTCGGCGGGAGTCGGTGTGGGGGCGGGCTCAGCGGTCTTCTGAACCGGTTTGGGAGCCTCTTCGTCGTTCATCGCCTTCTTGAAGTCGCGGATTGCTTTGCCCAATGCTCCGCCCACGTCGCCGAGCTTGCTCGGACCGAATATCACCAGCACGATCACCAGAATTACGAGCAGATGCCACGGAGCTAAGAGATCACCCATTTTGATTCTCCGGAGGCCGACGGCGGCCCTCCTGCAAAAATTCTATATCCAGTCTGCCCGCATTGCTATCGGGCCTTCGCGCTAGGCGATTCGCGCCGCGGGCTCCGACGCGCCCGGCATCCCGACGTCGTCGAGCCGGTAACGCTGCACTTTGCGGTATAGCGTCGATAGATGGATGCCCAGGACCTGCGCGGCCTTGGCCTTGTCGCCTTCGACCTTTTCGAGCACGCGCTTGATATGCTCGCGTTCGAGCTCTTCCAGGGTCAGGCCCGAGCTTTCGAGGTTCGCGACGGCAGCGGTCGAGGGGCTGCGCAGCTTGTCGGGCAGGTCGTGCGAATGGATCACGTCGGTTTCGGCCAGGACCTCGGCGCGCTCGATGGTGTTTTCGAGTTCGCGCACGTTGCCCGGCCACGGATAGTTGATCAGCAGACGCATCGCGCCCTTGGAAAAGCGCATCGCGGTGCGCGCGAGCGACTTTTCCGACTTGCGCAGAAAGTGATTCGCGAGCAGCGGGATGTCGTCCTTGCGGTCGCGCAGCGGCGGCAAGTTGATATTGATGACGTTGATTCGGTAGAGCAGCTCCTCGCGAAAGCGGCCGGCCTTGACCTCCGCGTCGAGGTTTTTGTTCGTCGCGCACAGCACGCGCACGTCGAATGAGATCGGATCGTTGGAGCCGAGCGGATAACATTCGCGCTCCTGCAACGCGCGCAACAACTTCACCTGGAGTGACAGCGGCATCTCGCCGATCTCGTCGAAGAACACGGTGCCCTTGTCGGCCGCCTTGAGCAGGCCCAGCTTGTCCTGTCCCGCTCCGGTGAACGCGCCCTTTTTGTATCCGAACAGCTCGCTTTCGAGCAGGTTCTCCGGCAGCGCGCCGCAGTTGATCGGCAAAAAGCGGCCGCCCGAGCGCTCCGAAGTGAAATGAATCGCGCGCGCGACCAGCTCCTTGCCGGTGCCCGATTCTCCGGTGATGAGCACGCTCGAATCGGTGCGCGCGACTTTTTCCATCATGCGGAAAACTTGCTCGATCGCGTCGCCCTTGCCGATAATATTTTCAAAGCGGTATTTTTCGCGTAGTTCCTGGCGCAGATAGCGGTTCTCGCGGAACAGCGCCTTGGCTTCCAGCGCCTTACCCACCACCGCCTTCAGGTGTTCGTTGGCGAAAGGCTTGGTGATGTAATCGTAGGCGCCTTCGTGCAGCGCCTCGACCGCGGATTCGACGCTCGCGTAGGCGGTTACGATCACGCCCATCATTTCCGGATCGATCGCGCGCATGCGCTTGAGCAGCTCGAGCCCGCTGCCGCCGCTGGTCAGATTGAGATCGAGGATCGCGAGATCGATTTTCTCTTTCTCAAAAATTCCGAATGCGGTCTCGGCCGTCGCCGCATCGAAGACCTCGTACCCCTCGCTGCGCGCGAGTTGCACGATGATCGAGCGCATCAGCGGCTCGTCCTCGACGATCAGCACCCGGAACGGGCCCGGACGCGGCGCCGAGAATGCGTGCTGCGCGCTCATTGGCCCGCCGCCGCGCTCTGCGATTGATTTGCGATCTCGTGTCCGGGCAGCAGGATGCTGATCTTGGTGCCCTTGCCGATTTCGCTATCGACCCGGATGGTTCCCTTGTTGGAGAGAATCAGCCGCTGGCACAGGGACAAGCCAAGTCCGGCGCCCGCGCCCGCGGGTTTGGTGGTGAAGAACGGATCGAACACGCGCTCGATGTGTTCGCGCGGGATGCCGATGCCGTTGTCCTCGACCCGCAGCATGACGCGGCGATGCTCGCCGCCGGCGCCGGAGGAGCGATTCTCGGTGATGACGCGGATCGCGCCGCCCTGGCTGTGGGTCGCGTCGGCGGCGTTGTAGAGCAGGTTGAGCAGCACCTGCTGGATTTCGTTGTCGTCGGCAAAGACCGGCATCAAATCGGTTGCGAGCACCGGCTCGACGCTGATCCCGTTGAAGCGCTTGTCGTAGGTGATGATCCGCAGCGTATCGGTGATCATCTGGTTGATGTCGATCACCTTGTGCTGCGCGGTCGAAGGGCGCGCGAAATTCACCAGGTCTTTCAGCGTGCCCGAGATGCGCGTGATCTGCGAAAGGATCGTGTGCAGCGTGGTGCGGCGCTGCAAGTCGGTCTCGGCGGAGAGGAGCGACTGCACCAGCGAAGAGATCGACGCGAGCGGATTATTGACCTCGTGCGCGACTCCGGCGGCAAACGTGCCCGCCGCCGCCAGCCGCTCGGTGCGTAGCAGCGACTCGAGCATCTCGCGCCGCTGGGTCACATCGTGGAGGATCATCTGGATGAACTGCTTGTTGCCGTATGAGATCAGGGCCGAGTTCACATCGACGAAGTACGGCCCCAGCGGCAGATCGAGGGTTTGGTCGGCGCCGTTACGCACCACGCTCTCGAGCGACTTGACCACGAGCTCGCGCAGCTCGGGCGGCACGAATTCGATCAGCGACTTTCCGATCAAGTCGTGTTCTTTTTCCTCCCGGAACATATGCAGAGCGGCCGCGTTCATGCGCAGCACCTTCCAGGTGCCGACCTCGATTTCATACATCGGATCGGGCGCGTGATCGATCGAGTTGCGGTACTTTTCCTCGGACGCGCGCAGCAGATGCTCGCGCGACTCGATATAAAACTGCGAGACCATCAGGCGCCGCTCGTCGACCGCCGCGACCACCGCGTTGCGCACCCGTTCCTGCTTCGCCCAGTGCATCGAAGCCGCGACGTGGTTCAGGATGATCTGCTTGAGCGCTATATGGATCGTGTTGAATTGGGACGGTTTCGACCGCGCCAGCATCCCGTCCTGGCAGTGACGGCGCAGATAGATGTAAGTCGTCAGATCGTCGGGTTCGCGCAGATGGTTGTTGAACCGGATGAGCGAGTTGGCCAACGCCTCGTGATGCGCGCGGTCATGATGCTCGTCCAGCGGCGGCGCACCCAGGATGCTCAGTATCGCCTGCGCCCACTGCTCGACGATTCCGTCGAAGTGCTCGTCGATCAGAGTCGCCGCCGCGGAGCGCGCCTCGAGCGCTTCGGGAGTTCGGCTGTAAACGTCCGCGCCGAACAGTCGCGCGAGCGTTTGTTCGATCACCTGCAGTTGCTGGCGAACCGCTTCGACGTCTTCGTAAGTGGCGGCAAGTCCGGCGTCGGTCGGTTCGCGCCGGTCTTTCGACTTCGACACACGACAGCATCCGCAAAGCTTTTGTGCCTTCATATATTCGATTCCTGGCGGCTGCGATTCAGGAGCTGGCCGCAAACGGGCGGGGTAAGAGCAGGTAAACTGGCCGGTCTTTCGCGTGCATATATAACCGCTGCTGTTCCGAGATATAACATTCGCATTTTACCCAATCCAGCGATACGTCGGGGTCGTAGAGGCGATTCTTTGCACCTTGCGAAGCATTCGCACCTGACCGGAGGACCCAATTGTCACGATCATAAGATAGGTACGAAAACGTAGACGCGCCATCCCAATTAGGGGGTATGCCGCTTCCCGTCGCGGGAAATTCCTCGCCGCCGCTGCTTTATTTCATGGCACGGCTCTGGCTCTGTTCTCGCTAGCCGAGGGACTCAGAGCCAGATGCTGACCGATACCGCAGTTCTTCCGACCGTCACCGCCCAAGCCAAATTTTTTTCTCGTTCTGGCCAAAAGTTCTTTTTCAAAGCGATGCGCCTGCCCGAGGTCGGCGCGAGCCTCGACTTCAGCCAAAAGCTCGCACTACGCCGCCGGCTCGAGGAGTTGAAGCTCGCGCATACTACCGGCCTCATCGTGACCGAAGCGCAGTCGCAGCCGGTGCTGGATATCGCGGCGCAGGCGGGAATTGCCGCGATGCTCGAGCTCAAGCTGGCTCCCGCCGATCTGTTCGACGGACGGCGATGGAGCGCGGCGCTTTCGCGCGTCGCGCACACCGCGGCGATTTATCGCGGGCATCGCGCGCTATCGGCCTACATTATCGATTGTCCGATTTCCCAAGATGAGCTGCGCGCCGCTGGCTTCATGAAAGTTCGCGGCCGGATGCGCGAGTTGCTAAGCGCGATCAAACTCCGCGACCCGCATGTGATGGCCGCGCTGAAGCATCGTCCTGCGACTCGCGCACTGATCCTGCTCGAGGAGGATTTCCTGTATGCCGAATTGCCGGCGCTCGAACCGGCCGAACTGCGAGATTTCGTCATCAGCCTGCATAATCTGGCCGAGGCGCGCCCCGTCGTCGTCGAGTTTCGTGAAGCTTCGCCGAACCAGGACCATGCGGTCACGATGGCGTTTGGAACCGGCGCGGCTGGAGTTGTCGCGCCTCTGGTTCCGGCGCCCGCCGCTCATGACTGGCTCGGGATCAGGATGCTGCGCGCGGCCGAGCTGATGCCGTTCGTCACGCTCAATGGTTCTTGCCCGCCGGGCGCGCCGCACTCCCCGATGGTCTCGGTCGTGATTTGCGCCTACAACGCCGAACGCACGATGCGGCAATGCCTCGAATCGCTTACCCGGCTGGCTTACCCGAACTATGAAGTGGTGATCGTCGATGACGGCTCGAGCGATCAGACCGCGCAAATCTCGAAGGACTTTCCGCAGTTCCGGTTGATCCGCCAGCCCAACAAGGGACTTGGCGTCGCGCGCAACGTCGGCGCGCACGCCGCGCGCGGTGAGATTATCGCCTACACCGATTCCGATTGCTCGGCCGATCCCCACTGGCTGACCCTGATGGTGCGCGCGATGCTGGAAGGCGGGTTCGACGGATGCGGCGGCCCCAACTACGCACCGCATGAAGACGGCCGCGTCGAGGCCTGCGTCGCCGCGTCGCCCGGCGCGCCCTGCCATGTGCTGGTGGGAGACAACACGGCGGAGCATCTGGCGGGATGCAACATGGTTTTCACCCGCGCCGCGCTCGACACAGCCGGTGGCTTCGATCCGCGGTTCACTTCGGCCGGCGACGACGTTGACATCTGTTGGCGGATGCTCGATCGGGGTTTGCGGCTTGGCTACAGCCCCGCGGCTTTCGTGTGGCACTTCCGGCGCAACACGGTCCGGGCCTATTACGGCCAACAGCGCGGCTACGGACGCGCCGAAGCGATGCTGTACCATTGCTACCCCGAACGCTTCAACGCGCTCGGC
>Ga0307372_10008021_pt1 | contig 14949 bp, 14 predicted proteins | sample OX1MG_FD_202533 | JGI IMG/M metagenome (GOLD analysis project Ga0307372, IMG submission 202533) | Soil microbial communities from Risofladan, Vaasa, Finland - OX-1 | ecosystem: Environmental > Terrestrial > Soil > Coastal area > Acid sulfate soil | place: Finland: Risofladan, Vaasa | collected... | reverse complement strand
CCTCTTCCGGGCCTCGTCGGAGGGTTGCCCCACATCGGGGTCGCCGGTCGTCGACATCACGGACGTCATGCTCAGCAACCGTCCAGGACTCTCGATGGCCATGGTCTGGGCGATCATCCCTCCCATCGACACACCGAGGACGTGAGCCCGTTCGATTCCCAAGTCGTCGAGCACGGCGAACCCGTCGGCGGCCATGTCCGAAAGCCCGTACGGCACATCGACGGCCTGTCCTTCACCGGCTCGTCGGATCAGGCCGTGCAGATCGGAGCCGGCCGCGGTGAACTTCGACGAGAGACCGACATCGCGGTTGTCGTAACGAATAACGAAATGGCCGGCGTCGGCAAAGCTCTGACACCACTCGACCCGGTAGTTGATGCACTGGCTCCCCAGCCCGTTGATGAGCAGCAGGGGCGGTCTTTCGGGGTCACCGAAGGTCTCGTAGAAGATCTGTACGTCACCGTTCTGGGCGAAGGCCACCATTCTCCTTTCGGCTCATCCGACCTCGTCCAGGAACGCCCGGACCACGTCGTTGAAATCAGAAGGGTTCTCCACATTGGGTACGTGTCCGGCCCGGCGGATCACGGCTTTCCTGGCGCCCGGGATCTTGGCCGCCAGGTAATCGGCGGACCGGAGAAAGGGACGATCCTCGGCGCCCACGACAACCAATGTCGGTACCGCTATCGATGGCAGGGACTCGATCACGGCGGCATCGTCCTGACGCAGCATCCCCCGCGCCGCCAGAGCCAAGCCCGTCGGATTGTGGGGGCCGGTCATCGTCTCGGGGCCCCCGGCCAGGGCCTCCAGACCGGTCTGCTCGAAGGCGTCGGCGGTGGCCTCGGCCCAAGTGTTCCATTGGCTCCGGGGCTCATCACGGGCGAAGCCGGGCCCGGTGTCGCACAGCACAAGCCCGGCCACCCTTTCGGGATGCCGGAGATGAAAGGCAAGAGAGAGATAGCCACCGAGCGAGAGCCCACCCACCACGGCGCGGGACAGGCCACAATCGTCGAGGATGGCCGCCATATCCCCGACGGCGGTCGCCCGGGAGTAGGCGGCGCCATCATCGGGCGAGTCGCTGTGACCGTGACCGCGCAGATCCCAGGTCACGACCTCGCGGGCGGCGGACAATGCCGCCACGTTGGCCTCCCACATGGCCGACGTGGCCGAGTAGCCGTGCGTCAACAGCAGTGGCGTCCGCAGCGAAGGTCCGTGTACCTGATAAACGATGGAGATCCCGTGGCGATCGAGAGTCGGCATCGTCAAAGCCCCGGTTCATGGCGGAGCCCGCCGAGCCGTCGGGTGGCGTTGTGGGGAATCTGCCGGAAGGGCATCAGTCGCGCCGGGTCCGGCTCCTTGGGGAGCCCGAGGATCCTCTCGCCCAGGATGTTGCGCTGAATTTCGTCGGTGCCGCCGGCGATCGACACGGCCGGCACCGAAAGAAGGATCTCGCTGATCGTGCCGTCCAGGGGAGCGTCGGTGCCCACCAACATCCCCGAGGCCCCGGCGATCAAAGAGTGGACCCGAGCCGCCGATCGGGCGATATTGCTGCTGGAGAGCTTGCCCAGAGATCCCTCCGGACCGGGCGCTCGGCCCTGCGCCCGGGCGACAGCGGCGCGCTGCGCCGTCCATTTGGCTGACCATGCCAGCGAGAGCAACCGGGCGATCTCTTGACGGACGACGGGTTCAGTGTTCCGGCCGGCGGCTCGGGCCCGGTCTATCACGAGGTCGACCCGTCCGGCCCGCTGCGGGTACCAGGTGTAGGGGCCGAACACGAGAGCCCGTTCAGCCGCCGCCTCCTCCCAGGCCCGGCCCGAGACGCCCCGAGGGACGGCGCCGGCGCCGATGGCCAATCGGCGCTCATGAGCGAGCGTGGTCAGTGCCACCGTCCATCCCTGTCCGATATCACCGATCACATTGGCGGCCGGGACCCGTGCGTCGGTCAAGAAGACCTCGTTGAACGAGGCGTGATCGTTCATCTGCCGCAGCGGTCTGACCTCGATCCCTGTCTGATGCATCGGGATGGCGAAATAGGTGATGCCGCGATGCTTCGGTGCGTCCCAGTCCGTCCGGGCCAGCAGCAATCCGAAATCGGCATGACCGGCGGAGGTATTCCACACCTTCTGCCCGTTCACGACCCACTCGTCGCCGTCGCGCTCGGCCCGTGTCGTCAGTCCGGCCAGGTCGGATCCCGATCCGGGCTCGCTGAACAGCTGGCACCAGCTGACCTCGCCGGTCACGGTGCGTCGAATGAAGTCCGCCTTCAGCCGCTCGCTGCCGTGCTCCAAGATGGTGGGAGCGGCGAGATGCATGCCGACACCTTCAGGCAGGCCGACGGCACCGACGCGGGCCAGCTCGTCCTTCGCCACCTCGGCCGCGGCCGCAGGCAGGGACCGTCCGCACCACTGCCGGGGCCAGCTGGGGCAACCCCAGCCGGACTCAGCCAACCGGTTGCGCCATTCCATGAGACCGGCCTCGGGATCCCAGTTCTCCTCGAGCCAACTCCGCATTTCTCGGCGGAGCTCGCCTTCGTCGACGGCTCCGGCCACTGCATCCGAGGCTGACCCAGGCACCACCGTCTCAGTGTGGCCCACGCCGGCTCGGGCGACAAGCAGTGGTCCCTGCTTCTGTTCTTCCGCCCGTTGTCAGCCCGTCACCTCGACGGTCATCAGATCAGAGGCCACCACCACTTCGCCGTCGAAGTGCGCCCTGGCTTGGTCGACCCATTCCTGCTCGGTCCCCGGAGCGGGCGCCGGTACCAGGTGGGTCAGGATCAACGAACGGACACCGCCCCGCGCCGCCGTCCGGGCCGCGTCCGGCACCGACGAGTGGTAGTCGAGGACGTCGGTCAGTCGGGGAAGACCCAACGGCTCGATCAGGTCGCGGCGCACGGTGGTCTGGACCAGGACATCGGCTCCGGCACACAGCTCATCCAGGCCTGGGCAGGGCACCGTGTCTCCGGCGATCACCACCGACCGTCCGTCCTCGTCGATCCGGAAGCCCACGGTGGGACGCACGGGCGAATGGTCGGTGGGGGCGGCCGTCACCCGTACTCCGCCTTCTTCGAAGATGACCCCGCTCACCACTTCGGTCACGGTGGCCGACGGTCGCCAGTCCAGGTCGGCATGGTGGGCCAGCCGAAATCGGATATCCGGCTCGAGCATCACCTCGGTGGCGGCCACCACCGCGGCCGTTCCCTCGGGCCCGAACACGATCAGGGGACTCGGGGCGAAGGTCATGGCCCACCGCATGGTGAAGATGTCGTTCAGGTCGGTGATGTGATCGCTGTGCAGGTGGGTCAGGAACAGGGCCCGGAAGGCCCCCGCACCGGAGGACGCCGCCGCCGCACGCATGAGCACACCGCGTCCACAGTCGAACAGCAGGTCGCCGGCACTGGTCCGGACCAGGGTCGATGGTCCGGCCCGGTGGGGATCGGGAATGGGACTGCCGCTACCGAGAATGATGACCTGCACGGCGCTACGCCACATCCAATCGTGTTTTCAGAAAGTCGAGGACCTGATCGAGGGCGGCCCGAGTCGGCGTGCCGGCACGGTCGTCGAGATGTTCCGTCAGCACCGAATGGGCGTTCTTCGGGTGCCCGTACGGATTCCCCTCGGAGGAATCGAGCTCCACGCCGATGAACCCGGCGCCCAACTCCCGACGCAGTGTGTCGAACCGCTCAGAGAAGCAGAACGGATCATTGCTGAATCGCAAACCCATCACGCAGGCGCCGTGGGCCACCCGGTGCTTCACCGCGGCCAGGTCGGCGTCGGAGATCCCGATGTCCGCCTTGTGCTTCTTCGAAAGAGGAAAGGGCAGCGAAGGTTGGCTCAGGACCGGGGCCACCACCGTCTCGTCGACCATCATCGCCAGGGCGAAACCACCGGTGAAGCACATGCCGACCACACCTACGCCGGGCCCCCCGCACCGCCTGTGTTCGTGGCCGGCCAGCGCCCGCAACCACACCGTCACCGGGCTCGTCTTCTTGAGCGCCAGGGCGGCGAACTCGCGTGAGATACAGGCCGGGCCGATCGCCTTGACCATGGCGCCGGCCGAGGGTTCGCGCCCTGGGTCTCCGAAGAGATGGGGGAGAACGGCCGTGCACCCGATGGCCGCCACCTTCCGGCCGAATTCCGCCACCTTCGGGGTAATCCCCGGGATCTCGGCGATCACGATGACGGCCGGGCCCGAACCGAGCCGGTAGACATCCCGGGTCTTGCCGGCGGATTCGAACTGCTCCCGTCCGAAATCGTCCAAGGTGCTGTTCATGGGCCCAGTCTGGCCCATGTCCGAGCGACAGCGTACGGGTGCCCAGTCAAGGCGTCGATCCTGCCGTCCCCGCCACTACACCGTCCGTCGCCGCTCTGCGACGATTCGCCACCGGTCGGCACCGCACCTCGGGCCACCGGCACACCCGTGGCTCCATCCGGCCCGGTCCTCTGCCGGACTGACCGCTCACAGACGACGTGACATGATGGCAAACACGACCCCGTCATCGCCGGGTCGTGCAACGGGAGGGACGTCATGGCGAGAACTTCACCGGTCGCGGACTGGTCGGTTGATTTCGATGTGCTCGATCAGGGATATGTCGACGACCCATTTGCCATCTGGGACGACCTCCGCCAGCGCTGCCCGATCGCCCACACCGACAGGCGGGGAAGTACCTGGCTCCCCACCCGCTACGAAGACGTCACCGCCATAGCTCATGACGTCGATCATTTCAGTTCGCTCGAGGTCGCCGTCATACCTTTCGACGGTGAGGAACCCGAGGAGCCGATCCTTCCCTACGGACTACCACCGATCTCCGCCGACCCGCCCCTCCACACCTGGACACGACGACTCCTCCTTCCCTGGTTTTCCCACACCCGGGTGGACAGCTATGAGGCGATGACCCGCGACCTCTGTCGCTCCCTGCTCGACGGATTCGCCGACCCAGGACGAGCCGACGCTGCCGCTGACTACGCCCAGCAGATTCCGGTCCGGGTGATCGCCGCCATCCTCGGTGTGTCGGATTCACATTCCGACATGTTCACCGGCTGGGTGCGCGATGTCCTCGAGTTCGCCGATGACCCGGAACGTCGGGCCCGCGGTGTGGAAGGCCTCATCAATTACTTCCTGGCCGAGATCGAGCACCGCAAGGAACAACCAGGGGACGATCTCTTGAGCATGCTCCTGCATCTGGAGGTCGACGGAGCTCCGGTCGAGCAGAGCCTCGTCCTCGGGACCGCCGCCCTCGTGCTCATCGCCGGGGTCGATACCACCTGGAGCGCCATCGGGTCGTCACTGTGGCATCTGGCCACCCATCGCGACGATCGCCGGAGGCTGGTGGCAGATCCCGGCCTCATGCCCTTCGCCGTGGAGGAGCTCCTCCGGGCCTACTCCCCGGTGACCATGGCCCGTATCGTCACCAAGGATGTCGAGTTCGCCCACTGCCCGATGAAGGTAGGCGACAAGATCTTGATGAACTTCCCGGCGGCCAACCGCGATCCGGAGGCCTTCGAGAACCCGGACACGGTGGTCCTCGATCGCGCTGTCAACCGCCACGTGGCCTTCGGCTCGGGAATTCACCGCTGTGCCGGCTCCAACCTGGCCCGCATGGAACTCCGCGTCGCTCTCGAAGAGTGGCTGCACCGGATTCCGGAGTTCGAATTGGCAGAGGGAGCAGAGGTCACCTGGGCCGGTGGCCAGGTCCGGGGCCCCCGCGTTCTACCTGTGGTGTTCGCGTGAGGATTCGCGTCGATCCCACGAAATGCCAGGGTCACGCCCGCTGTTTCGCCCTCGTCCCCGAATTGTTCGACATCGACGACTACGGCATGTCGTCGGTCAAGGACGACGGGTCGGTGCCCCCGGACCTCGAGGAACGGTCGAGGCTGGCCATCGCCAACTGCCCCGAATTCGCCATCGAGGAGATCGCCGAGGGAACCCCCTAAGCACCGAGAGGATTCCGCTACCGGGGCGAGGGGAGCTCGAGCAGGCGGGCCGTCCAGGGCAGAGCCGTTTCGAGCTGTCGCCGTTGGACCTGGCGGACCAGCGGGGCATGAGGGATCTTCGGCCCGCCGGCCGGGAGGCGAAGGATCCCGAGACGTAGGCGGCGAATTCCGCCGGACAGCCCGGCATCACCTCGTCGGGCTCCGGACCGTTCTCTGCCGCCAAGCTGGGCAGCCAGAAGGCGACGTCGGAGTCGGGATTGCCCACCCGGGCCAGGTTCCAGTCGATCAGGAGAGCGGAACCGCCTCGGAAGCAGACATTGTCGCTGCGGACGTCGCCGTGCACCAGACCGCCGCCGGACACCGGCGCCTTCGGTGAGCATCGTCATCACGGCGTCGATCCGGACCCCGTCCCCCGGTGGCGGCCACACCATGGCCGACAGGTCCTCGAGAACCTGAAGGGTCGTTCACCGTCGGCCCAGCCCAGAACCCGGGGAACGAAGGGACGGGGTCGAGCACCTCGTGCGTGGCGAACTCCTGACAAAGCCACCCGGCGGTCTCTTCGTCTACAGCCCGCTCGGCGAAGACGGACCTGCCCTCGCGCAAGGTCACCACGCCCCGTTGGTTGTGCGTGTAGCCGCGCGCCACCGGTTTCACCGGCCGCACTGGTCCCATCACCGGTTTCACCGGCCGCACTGGTCCCATCACCGGTTTCACCGGCCGCACTGGTCCCATCACCGATTCGACGGCCTCCTTCATGGCCTCGGCCCCCTCCACCGCTCCAGCATGGTCATCGACAGCAGTGAGGGTCCAGCCGCTGACGATTCCCCAACTTTCGTGCCTGGACCCGGCTCAACACCAGGCCCGGAACAGCCGATATGACGGAGATGGACAAGAACGGGCAGGCGGCGATCGACACGGTCCTGGCCCGCCTGCTCGACCAGCACCCCGATGCCGCCCTCTGTGCCATCGGCGCCGACGGGATCTCCCTGGCCATGCCCGATTCGGTCCCCACCAGAGGTCACCCGGTCATCACCGCCCGGACCCCACTCGACCTGATCGCCCCGGAAGACCGCGTCGCCGTCATCGGCGCATGGGAACACGCTCACAAGACGGGGGCACTGCACGCCGATGTCGTCGTCCGGCTGGCCGACGAGCCCGATCGCACGGTGGCCCTGCATTTCCTCGATGCCGAGCATGGTCACGGAGTCTTTCTCGCGGTGTTCATACCCACCGACGGGGACCATCGCCGGAATCGCTTTACCCTGGTCACCGAGCAGCCGTCACCGGTCCCTCCGCGCTTCGCCCGGGTCCGCCAGAACGAGGTGGGCGTGTTCCTCGAGGTCGATGGCGCCCTCTCGAAAATCCTGGGCTGGAGCCGGGAGGAACTCGTCGGCACCTTGTCTCTCGACATCATCCACCCCGACGACCACGAACTTGCCATCGACAACTGGGTGGATATGTTGGCGGCCCAGGCCCCCATCAGCCGGGTCCGTCTTCGTCATCGCCACGCTGACGGCTCCTGGGTCTGGATGGAGATCACCAACCACAACCGGCTCGAGGATCCCGAACGCGGCTGTGTCGTGGCGGAGATGGTCAACGTCTCGGACGAAATGACCGCCCACGAAGCCCTCCGCGCCCGAGAACAGCTTCTCGACCGATTGGCGGAGGCTCTGCCCGTGGGTGTCGTCCAGATCGACTCCCACAGTCGCGTCGTCTACACCAACAACCGGCTCCACGCCATCCTCGGTGCCAGGCGGGCGACCACTGTCGACGAGCAGCTGTCGGTTGTCGCACCCCATGACCGCGGTGTCCTGGCCGAGGCCTTCGACGCCGTCCTGCATCGCCGGCTCGACAGCGACCTCGAAGTCCGTCTTCTCCCTTCGACGGCGGACGACGAAAAGGAGGCCCGTCGATGCCTTTTCAGCCTGCGGGCCCTGACAGCCGACACCGGGGAGGTCACGGGGGCCATCGTGTGCGTGGCTGACGTCACCGAGAGCGCCCGCCTGCGCGACGAGCTTCACCGGCGAGCCACCTTCGATGACATCACCCGCTGCCACAATCGGGCATCGACCATGGCCGCTCTCGAAACCCTGTTGTCCGCCGGCCCTGCCGGCCCTGCCGGCCCTGCCGGCCCTGCCGGTGCCGCCGGCCGACCAGCGGTGATCTTCGTCGACCTGGACCGCTTCAAAGCCGTCAATGACCGGCTCGGCCATGCCGCTGGAGACGAGTTCTTGGGCGTCGTGGCCAGCCGACTCCTCCGAGCTGTGCGAGCCGACGACATCGTCGGTCGCATCGGGGGCGACGAGTTTCTCGTCATCCGTCCGGGTGTCACCAGCACGGACCAGGCAATGGATACAGCGCGGCGATTGGCCCAGACCTTTCGCCACCGGGTGCGCCTGAAGGCGGGGAGTCTTCCTTGTCGGGCCAGCATCGGTGTGGCCTGGTCACCCGATCCCGCCCTCGATGCCGAGGCGCTGGTGGCGATGGCCGATGCCGCTATGTACAAGGCCAAACGCAGGGGCTCCGATCAGCCCATTCTGGGGGGCTGAGGCACGACGACGGATGATCCAAGAACGCTCAGATCATCTCGCTGACGAAGTCGGGAAGGTCGCCGACGATTCGGTACTGACCGGCCAGGCTGTCGTCTTCCACCATCTCCCCGACGGCGTCGGCCACGTCGTCGGGCGACAACAGAGGAAGGACCTCGCGGGCCTGTCGGGCCCATCCGGCCTCCTGGGACCCGTCACCCGACTTGGCCAGAAGTGGGGTGTCCACCAAGCCGGGCAAGACGGCGTTCACCCGGATGTTGTGCGTCCGGTGCAGAGCGGCGCAGGCCCGGGTGAACATGACCACTCCAGCCTTGGTGGCGGAGTATCCCGGTTCCTCCTCCAGGGGCAGAAGCGCGCCCAGTGAGGCGGTGTTCACCACCACACCGCCACCACGGGCCCGGAGAGGTTCGACGGCCAGCCGGGTCCCGAGGATCACCGCCCCCAGGTTGATCATCACCTGGGCCATCAGACGCTCGGGGTCGGAGTCGGGCCACAGAGGCTCACCGCACACGATGCCGGCGTTGTTGCCGAGGATGTCAAAACCGCCGAAGGTGTCCTGGGCCGCCTCGAACATGAGGCTCAGATCTTGGAGTCGGCCCACGTCGACACGCACGAATTCGGCCGTCCCCCCAGCGGCCGTGATGCCGGTAACGGTCTTGCGGCCGGCCTCGACGTCGATATCGGCCACCAGGACCGATGCGCCCCGACCGGCCAACGATCGTGCACAGGCCCGGCCAATTCCCGATCCCGCTCCGGTGATCACAGCCACCTTGCCGGCTATCTCCATGCAGCCGAGGATACGCGACGGCACGCCGACAGCACGACGGAAGCGTCCACCCGGTGGCTGTGAACGCCCCCGGACAGCGCCTGGCCGCTCAGCCCAGCCCGGACAGAAATCCGATCAGGGCCGTGTTCACCTCGGCAGGCCGCTCCTGTTGCGTCCAGTGACCGGTGGCCGGAATCGTCACCTTGCCCCGAAGATCCGGCACCCACTCGTCCATGTCGGCCGTCGAGGTCATCATGGCCACCGGATCCTGCTCGCCTGAAATGAACAGCGCCGGGGCGACGACCTTGGTCTGGGCCAGATCTTCGGTGATTTCCCAATTGCGCCGCATATTGCGGTACCAGTTGAGCCCGCCGGTGAAGCCCGTCCGTCCGAACTCGGTGGCGTAGTAATCGAGGTCCTTTTCGGCCAGCCAATCCGGCAGCGCGCCGGGATCCGACAACCAGTCGGCCAGACGCGTGCCCTCCCGGGGCAGCGCCCGGAACGCGTTCGCCGCCCCTTCGGCCGAGATGGCGGACATGAATCGGCTCAGTGTGTCCCGAGGGTCGCGGCCCAGATCGGCGTCGGCCACACCGGGCTCCTGGAAGTACAGCATGTAAAAGAAGGTGTCGGCGAAGAGGGCCTCGAAGACAGTGATCGGATCTGTCTCGCCACGGGGGCGGAAGGGCACGCTCAACCCCACGACGCCCCGCACCCGGTCGGGGGCCCGTTGCGCCAGATCCCACACCACTGGTGCGCCCCAGTCGTGCCCGACGAAGACGGCCCTTTCTTCGCCCAGGGCATCGAGCAGACCGAGCAGGTCATCGGTGAGGTGGATGATGTCGTAGTCCTCGATGGCCTCGGGACGATCGGTGGCGCCGTATCCGCGCTGGTCGGGTGCGACGACACGAAATCCGGCGTCGGCCAATGCTCCGATCTGGTGCCGCCACGAATACCAGAGCTCGGGGAAACCGTGACAGAGTACGACGGCGGGGCCCTCGCCCTGTTCGGCCACGTGCATGGTGATGCCGTTGGTCTTGACGGAACGGTGACTGACAGTGTTCATGGCCCGGGACTCTAGTTGGCCGACCGCTTCGTTGGTCGTCTGGACTGGTCCGGAAACAGCCTGGGACGATGACCAGACCGAGGAGGTTCCAAAAGTGACGGACAAGATCGCCCGGCGCGCGGCGGTGGTGGGGAGCGGCATGGCGGGGCTCTTCTCGGCCCGCATTCTCTCGGACTACTTCGACGAGGTCGTTCTGATCGACCGCGACGACATCCCCGACACCCCAGGCACGCGCCACGGAGTTCCCCAGGGAAAGCACTTTCACGCCCTGCTCCCCGGTGGCCTCACTATCGGTTGCGAGCTCTTTCCCGGTTTCGCCGACGATCTCGAGGCGGCCGGCGCCGTGCGGTGTGTGGGCGGCCAGGACTTCTTCGTCTTCCGTCCGGAGGGCAAGTCATACGACCTGGCCACATACAGACCCGAGCCCAGGCCGACAGGTGTCATCTACTTCATGTCGCGGGGCCTGCTCGAAGACTGTGTCCGGCGGCGGGTCGCCGCCCTCCCCAATGTGCGCACCCGCTACCGCACCCTGGTGCGCCAGCCACTCGTCGACGGCGCATCGATCACCGGAGTCACCCTCGAGGAAGGCGAGAGCGTCGGGGCCGACCTTGTGGTCGACGCCACGGGCAGAAACGCACGATCGGTCGGCTGGTTGTCGCCTCTCGGATTCGACGTCCCGTCCGAGTCCGTCGTCAACTGCGACTTTGCCTACGCCAGCGCCGTGCTCCGTCCGTCGGACCCCGATGCCATCGGTGGTGCCGGATTCTTCGTCCTCCCCAAGTCGGAGAGTCCCGAAGTCCGCGGTGCCTACCTGGTGCGGGTGGAGGGCGACACCTGGCTCGCCGGCCTGGGCGGTCGTTTCGGCGATTACCCTCCCACCGACGTCGACGGCTGGCGGGACTTCGGCCGGTCGCTGGCCTGGCCGATCTGGGACGAGCTGGTCGCCACGGCCGAGATGGTGACTGCTCCCGCCCCTTTCAGGTTCCCCCGTTCGGTGCGTCGTCACTTCGAGCGCCTCGACCGCTTTCCCGAGGGCCTCGTCCCCCTCGGCGACGCCATCTGTCACTTCAATCCCGTCTACGGCCAGGGAATGTCCGCCGCCGCCTGTCAGGCCCGGGCCCTCGGTGACGTGCTCGCCGACCGGGCCCGGGAATCTCGGGACCTCACGGGTCTCGCCCGGGAGTTCTTTCCCCGTGCCTTCGAAGTCACCCGGACACCCTGGGCGCTGGCGGCCGCCGCCGACTTCCAAGACGCGCGGACCACCGGCGACTTTCCCCTCGAGGAGGTGGAGAGCCTGGCCATGCTCCTGGTCCTGGGGACGCTGACCGAGTCCGACCCCGAGGCGGCCCAACTCCTCACGGACATCGTGACCCTGTCCCGACCGCTCGCCGCCCTGCACGAGTCGCCGTGGCCGCAGCGTCTCGCTCCGAGCGCGTCGCAGCCACCGGCCGCGTAACGGTGTGTGCCGGATGCGGCGGTTGCCTCTCGGCCATGCCGGGATGTCGTCACCTCCGTAGAGTGGGTGCCAGGCTCCTCGACCGGGGCCGGCGAAGGGAGCTCCGATGCAGGACATGGCGACGCCGCAGGTGGACAGCGCCCTGCTCGTGGATGCCCAACGGGAGCTCGACCGGGCGGTGGTCCTGCGCCGGCGCCTCCACGTCCATCCCGAGCTCGGTCTCGAGCTCCCCCGAACCCAGCAAGCCGTGCTCGACGCCCTCGACGGGCTCGGCCTCGACATCTCCGTCGGTACGGCAACGTCCTCGGTGACTGCGGTGCTGGAGGGAGCGCGACCCGGTCCCACCACTCTTCTGCGAGGGGACATGGACGCACTGCCGATGCCCGAGGACACCGGTCTCCCCTTCGCTTCGGAGGTGGATGGCGTCATGCACGCCTGCGGCCATGACGCCCACGTGGCCATGCTCGCCGGCGCCGCCCGCATGCTGGCGGCGCGTCGCCACACCGTGGCCGGCCGGGTGGTCTTCATGTTCCAACCCGGGGAGGAAGGTTTCGCCGGTGCTCGTCACATGCTCGACGAGGGCCTTCTCGACCGAACCGGCCCGGTCGACCGGGCCTTCGCCATCCACATCACGCCGATATTCCCGAGCGGCATGGTTGCCACCAGGGCGGGAACGCTCATGGCCTCGGCCGACGAGTTCATCGCCACCGTCACCGGCCGGGGTGGACACGCGTCCATGCCCCACGACGCCATCGATCCCGTCCCCGTCGCCTGTGAAATCGTGACCGCCCTCCAGTCCATGGCGACCCGACGGCTGCCCGCATTCGACCCGGCCGTGGTGACCGTGGCCAGCATCCGGGCGGGCACGACGAGCAACGTCATCCCCGAGCGTGCCGTCCTCGAAGGAACGGTCCGCGCCGTCTCGGAGTCGTCACGGGCCCTGGCCCTTGACGGAGTGCGCCGGGTGGTCGAGCATGTCGCTGCCGCCCATCTCTGCTCGGCCGAGGTCTCGGCCAGGCTCGAGGGGTATCCCGTCACCGTGAACAATGACGCCGTCGCCGAACGGGCGCTCCAGGTGGCCGGGGCGTTGATCGGTCCCGAACACACCCTCCGCATGCCCACGCCCGTCATGGGGGCGGAGGACTGGTCATTCGTCCTGCAGAGGGTGCCCGGTGCGATGGCCTTCTTGGGCGCCGCCCCGGTGGGGATCGACCGGCCGGCGCCGAATCATTCCAATCGGATGCTCATCGATGAATCGGCCATGGCCACCGGCATGGCCCTCTATGCCGCCATGGCCCTCGACTGAGCGCCCGGCGGGGACCCGGTTCGACGACATCGTCCTCGGACCTGGCCTGGCCTCCGGCACCGGAGGAGCCCCTGCCGTCCCGACCGCTGACATATACCGATAACGGAATATAATGCGGGAATGGCACGATCAGCGACGACCGCAGATGCCTTCAACGCCGTGGCCGAGGGGCGTCGACGGCAAATCCTGGACGCCCTGGTCGATGGGGAGCGGCCGGTCAACGACCTCGTCACCCGGCTCGGGATTGCGCAGCCGTTGGTGTCCAAGCACCTCCGCGTGCTCCGAGAGGTCGGTCTGGTCGACGTGCGCGACCACGGACGTCAACGGCTCTACCAACTCAATGCTCGCCCCCTCAAACCCATACACGACTGGGTCAAGGGCTACGAGCGGTCGTGGTCTGAACGGTTCGACCTTCTGGATGCCGTCTTGTTGGAGTTGAAAGAGGAGGAGAACGGAGATGGAAGCGGCGAGTAGCAGCCCGGCGGTGGTGACGTTTCCCACCGATACACAGATCCTCATCACACGGGACTTCGACGCTCCCAGGCACCTGATCTTTCGGGCATGGACGACGCCCGATCTCATCAAGCGATGGTGGGGTGGCGAGCGCGGCTCCGTCACCGTTGCCGAGGTCGACCTACGGGTCGGTGGGACATGGCGTTACGTCATGACCGCGAACGCGGGATTCGAGGTCGCCTTCCACGGGGAATATCGTGAGATCGTCCCGAACGAGCGCATCGTCGCCACCGATGTCTTCGAAGGTGTGCCGGACAAGGAAGCGCTTACCACATTGACCCTCGCAGACATGGGCGCCCGAACGACCATGCATCTCCACGTTCTCCACGCCAGCCAGGAGGACCGTGACGCCCACATCGCTTCGGGCATGGAAGACGGCATGCAGGAAGCCATGCGGGCCCTCGAGCAGGTGGCCATAGCTCTGCTCTGACGAGGCGGCGTCACCGTTTCTTTGGCCCATCATCCTCAGGGCAGGGAGATCGACGCAACTGAATGGGTCGGCTGTCGTCCTGGGGCCGACCGGGGGTCGCTCTCGGTGGCGACGGAACTGGGGGACAACACACGTTGAAGCAGTTCCGATGGACAATGGCCGATGCCGAGCGAACGGCTGAGCGCTACGGATCGGAGCCGGGGTCGCCGGCCCGGCTCCGATCGAGCCGGCGGTAGTGGTCCCGCCAAATCAACCGGTAGACCGGGACCAGCCGGGGAATGTCCCGCAGACCGGGAATGAAGGGCACCAGAAGCAGAAGCAGGGTCAGGACGGCCATGACGCCCCAGACCAAGGCGTCGGCGTTGCCCGAGGAGCTGAAAGGTTCGACCTGGTACCACATGGTGTACAGCCACAACCAGGCCTGTCCGGGGTAGCTACCCGTTTCGTTCATCATTCCCCACTGGTCGCCCGACAAGTGTTGGGCGTCCGCTCGGTTGGCCAGGAAGGACCCATCGGCGAGGAAGAGCAGGGGTTTGGTGTAGTCGGTTCCGTAGAAGTTGGGTGAGGAGGTGAGCGCGGCATCGAGGGCACCGCTGTCGGCCATGGCGAGAAGGGAGGCGAACATCGTCGGCAGCGGTCCATCGTCGGCCCGGGCCACCGTGAAAGTGCCCTTCCCGGTCTGGTGCCCCTTGCCCAACGCCTTGCCGAAGTTCGTTTCCCAGGTGGCCTGTTGGCTGGACGGGGCCGCCTTGAACTGCGACAGCGCCGCCTGGAGCCCCGGACTCGTCTCGGCCTGCTGGGCCAGCGGGGCCAGGACGAAGTCGTTGGCGGTGTTGACAGGGATCCGGACACCGGGGATCTGCTGCAGCGAGATGGGTCCGATCTTCTGGGCCGCTCCGGCGGTGGCATTGTACGGCTGACCGTAGGAGGCCACGTCGCTCG
>Ga0307372_10008020_pt1 | contig 14951 bp, 13 predicted proteins | sample OX1MG_FD_202533 | JGI IMG/M metagenome (GOLD analysis project Ga0307372, IMG submission 202533) | Soil microbial communities from Risofladan, Vaasa, Finland - OX-1 | ecosystem: Environmental > Terrestrial > Soil > Coastal area > Acid sulfate soil | place: Finland: Risofladan, Vaasa | collected... | reverse complement strand
CCATGACCCCTCAAGCAGCTTCGTAACCGCCGACAACGCAGGTGGGGGTGCGCTCGTCCACGATCTCATGCGGTTCTTCAACGACGTGTCCGACGTTGGTCTCAACGGGGGCTATTGCCCGCCCAATCCGACGCCACCTGTCGCGTGCGGGTAGCCCGCGCTTCTGCCAACATGATCCGTCCGGCGCCTAAGCCGCGAACTAGCGCACCGACCCGCCGGCTGGCTCCTCACTGGTCATCCGCGCGTAGCGCCACGAGTCGCGCGATCTCGCCGGGTACCTGGGTGCAGGTCGTGCGTTCAGGAAGTCTTCCTTGCGATTGGGTGGTCAGAGAACGCTAATGCCAAATTAGTCGTTCCTGGTCGCACCTCCTGAAATCGAAGGGTCGACTGGAACATCACTTGCGAAGCAGCGAGATTCCCTGTCCGTGCATCAACTGATCTCTCCCGTGCATTTGACGAAGTCGTTTCCCCGATTTCAGCCTCGCGACGGAGTCCGAGTGCCGTGGGCGCGGCCACGAGTGCGACACCTTCGCTGAGGTCAGCTCCTTCGCCGCTCCGCCATCCCTAGTCCCAGGCGGGGGCAGGGAGCTTGAGGCAGCGACCCATCATCGGTTGGCCGAAGGCAACGGCCGGAACGGCAGGCCGCCTTGTGGGTCACGGTATCTTCACCACTATGCCTTCTGAGCGACGGCGCCCCCGTTGCGACTCACCGACTGACCTGTAAACACACGCGTCGTCGAGGTGCCAGCCGTGTCAGTGACCGTAAGAACGACCGTGTACCGGCCAGTCTTAGCGTAGGTGTGGCTGATCCTGGGAGAAGTCAGCGGGTATTTCGAGCGGTTTGTGCTCGCCATGCACCACCGGAGTAACGCAGAGTAGCCAAATGAAGACTCTCATCGTTTGGCCGTCGTGGCCAAACAAGTCTTAGCACACCTCATACGCACGGCCCAAAGCAGCTACAGGTGTGACATTCGGCTCTGGCCCGAAGGTCTTTCGGCTCTGTCGGCGAGGACAAAGCTGCTTATACGCTGGCAGGCAGTCGCCCGACACTGAAGGAGCACAATGCGAACAGTTGCGCGCAACCCGGCAGTCGATGCAACACCACCGCGGCTGATCCAGGGAGGCCTGGGTGTTGCTGTGTCCAACCATCGTCTCGCCCGCGCCGTGGCAATGACCGGTCATCTTGGGGTCGTCTCTGGGACAGCCATCGACCTGGTGCTCGCGCGACGGCTCCAAGATGGTGATCCAGATGGCGAGATGCGCCTCGCGATCGAGGAATTTCCGGTGCCCGCCATCGCCGAGCAGATACTGCAACGCTATTTCCTTGCGGCGGGCCGCCGCGGGCGCCCGTATCGAGGCGTGCCCATGCACTCGCACCGGGATAAGCACGCCGCTCAAGACCTGCTCGCGGTTGCAGCGTTCGTCGAAGTGATGCTCGCTAAGCGCGATCACCGTGGCCGAATCGGCATCAATCTGCTTACCAAGGTTCAGATCCCCACCGTGCCGACGCTGTTTGGCGCCATGCTCGCGGATGTCGACTTCGTCCTCATGGGTGCAGGGATACCACGAGATATTCCTGGCATTCTCGACCGTCTCGCGGAAATGAAGTTGGTGGAGACACGGCTGGACGTGGTGGGCGCGTCCGCCAGCGACACCATCCCCCATCTCCGCTTCGATCCGAACCGATTCGGTATTAGCACGGCACCGCGGCGTCCGGCCTTCCTCCCCGTCGTGTCATCACACACCCTGGCGGCTGTGCTGGCGCGGAAGGCGAGCGGTTCGGTGCAGGGCTTTGTGGTCGAGGCGCCAACGGCGGGAGGGCATAACGCGCCGCCACGGGGCACGCCCACCTATGACGCACTCGGACAGCCACTCTACGGCGAGCGCGACCGGGTCGATCTTGCAGCTATGCGCGCCCTCGGCCTGCCCTTCTGGCTGGCTGGTGGCATGGACTCACCGGAGCGCGTCCGTAGCGCACTCGCCGCAGGTGCCACGGGCGTCCAGGTCGGCACGCTCTTCGCCTTTTGCCGTGAATCAGGATTCACCCCGGCGTTGCGCTGCGCAGTGCTCGACACGGTTGCGAGCGGCGGGGAATTCGTGCTCACGTCGTCGCGCGCTTCGTCCACGGGTTATCCGTTCAAGGTGGCATCAATTCCCGGGACTCTGTCCGCGCGAGAGGTCTACGCGGCACGGACGCGCCTATGCGATCTGGGCTACCTGCGCGAGGCATACGTCAAGCCCGGCGGCGGCGTTGGCTACCGCTGCGCCGCCGAGCCCGTCGCCGATTACGTCGCCAAGGGTGGCGATGCCGCCGCGACGGTCGATCGAATGTGTCTGTGCAATGGACTCAGCGCCGCGGTGGGGCTGGGCCAGGTGCGCGGGGCCGGCGTGGAGCCTGCGGTGATCACCAGCGGTGATGGTCTCGGTACGCTCCGGACCGTGCTGGGCCATCGTGATGGCTACTCCGCCGCCGACGTCGTCACCTACCTGATGCGTTCCGTTCCTCTCGCGGTCGGCCGTTGAAGCCACGTCACCAGGCAGCTTGTGGTTGACGGCGTCCGTCATGTTGCGCGTTGGGTGAATACACTCTAGTGGAGAGCAGGAGACATTGGCCGCATGTCCTTCGTCGGGCACGCACGGCAAAAGGGAGCCTCAGGTTGATGGCGCGCACGTCGTAGCGCCGGTTTGGGCGCGACCCCTCCTGGCAACGGCGGAGCCATGTGGCAGCGGGTGCAGCGAACGCGTGCGTGTACAACGGGTGCGCGTCCGCGTCTTTCGACACGTAGGATCTCTCCGCGGTGACGTTCACTCCAGAGGCCAGCGCCCGACCGCGCGACCGTCAGCCAGGAACCATGCGAGGATGCGCGTCACGACGTCGGTGGCCGATTGTCAACATTTCCGCGACCACACTTTGCTCTACCCGAATGTTCGCCCGCCGTGCGGCCCCGAACCTCGGTCAGTCGACGACCCGGCCGATGTTCGCCAGCGTTTCAGCGAGCGCTTGCTCCACCTGGTCGGCATCGTCTGGGCTCGTGGTCGACAAGTGGATCGTGACGGTCGAGCTCCCCGGGTCGGCGTCCGCCACCTGCAGCCAGCCGTGGTAGTCGCTGGTGCCGGAGCCACCCCACTCGATGCGCCTGGCGGCGGAGTCGGCCCGGAATCGAGCGTCACCCTCCTCGTGCCTACCCTCGACCTCTGCGGCGACGTGGAGGTGGCCGCCGCTCACGGCGCCGGCGCGAACCATCGTGGAGATGTACACGGGCAGGTTCGCGGGGTCTGCGACGTACGCATATACAGCCGCCCCTGAGGCCGGAACGGTCTCGCTTCGCTCGTATTCAGCCATGGGTCTCCTTGTATCGCGGGGACAGCACATTCTAGGCACGCAACTGGCGAGCGGTAGGATGCGGGGGTGGCGACGCTCTTCGTCGTGCTCCGGCGTACCGGCCCACAATGCGACTCCGCGCTATTCATAAAGGCAGTCCGGCTGGGCCGGTCATGGCTCGTCGGCGTGACCGTCGCATCCGGGTGACGCGTGTCGCCCATCCTAGCGTTCTCTCACATGAGCTCTCCGCAGCAGCGCAAGCTAACAACAGCGTCAGGGTCACATGTCAATCCAACGCCGCGGATCGTGGCTTTCAGCAACGCGCCTCCGGGCCGCTAATGCCAAATCAGTCGTCCCCTATTTGCACCTCCGGCCTCGCAACGGGCTACTCACCAACATCATCAGACTCGCCTTCTCACACGACCTTCATCGACTGATCCGGAGCACGAGGTCGGTCATGCAACGTGCGACGTGCATTTGCAAGAGGTGATTTCGCTTAGTGACCCACGGAACCTTGACAACGCGCGCCACGGCTCGAATATGCGTCCCTGGGTGGCCTCAGAGCGACTCGGGCAGGCCTCGGTGGGGATCACGCGCGATCTCTATTCGCACGTCACGTGGACGATGCGGGGGTCGCGGGTGAGGCCGGTGTGGCAGTCAGGGCTTGACGGGACCTCAGGAATTATAATATATAGTCCCGGACGGGGCCGCCGCGCCCTGGGTAGCCGAGGAGGAGCTATGAGCCAGCCAGTGCAGGAACTGTTGTCCCTAAGGCAGGCAGCGGAGAACGAGGTAGGCCCTACTCACGAAGGAGACATCGCTGTCGAGTGGCGTGGCCTCATGCCGGTGCCACCGGATAAGCGCTACGGGGGGCCATTCAGGATGGCCACGTTGTGGTTCACCAGTCAGCTCTCTCCAATTCCGCTGTATATCGGGGTGATTGGGGCGGCGAGCTTCATTGGTTTGAGCTTCGTTCCCAATCTTCTCGCCATAGTTCTAGGAAACATCTTGGGCTGCGCCGCGATCGGCGCGATCAGCCTAATGGGGCCCCCTTCGGGTGCGGCCCAGATGGTGCTCGCGCGGTTGCCCTTCGGCAAATCGATCACTCTCGTAGGGCTCGTGGCATACGTCGAGTCGTTGATATTCGTCGCCTTAGGCGCGATATTTGGCGCGCAGGCACTCCAGGTGATCATCAACATGCCCTTCGCCGTCGCCCTAATCCTTGTTTTCGGACTTGAGGCAACTATCAGCGTTACCGGCTATGAGCTGTTGCACCGCTACGAAAGGTGGATGGCGGTCGCCGTTGGCATCGGTTTCCTCCTCCTCACCATCGTGGTCGTGAGCAAGGCGGGAAGCATCCATATCAGCCAGACCATGCATGGCGCGGACGCCGTTGGGTCATTCATCTTGATGACCGCCATCGCTTTCGGATTTGCCTTTGGTTGGGCGATCAATGCCACTGACTACTGCCGCTACTTGCCAGTAAATACGTCTCCGCGTGCGCTGTTTGGATGGGTGTTCGCTGGTCTTTTTATCGGGTGCGTCTGGCTCGAGGTTCTCGGTCTCGCGGCGGCGTCGCTACTGCCCAACCTGGCGCCAATGAACTCGATCTATCAGCTTCTAGGTGGTGGCTTCCTCGGGACTATTGTGCTCATCACGATCTATCTGGGCGTGGTGGCCCAACTCTGTATTGAGGACTATTCGGCCGGCTTGCAGGTGCTGGCCGCCGGCATTCGCGTCCCCCGCCCAATCATGACTGCGATCACTGCGTGCATATGCTTTGGGCTTACCTATTGGCTCGCAACTGGCAACCTCGCCGCCAACGCTGAGAACGCAGTCCTGCTCTCGACCTACTGGGTCGGGCCCTTTGTCGGCATCATCGCCGTCGATTGGTGGCGCCGTGAGTCGCATAGCGTTATGGGCGTCCTGAACTATAGGCAGTTGCCGTCTGGGCTCAACGCGCTCGTTGCTGTCGTCGTTGCGTTCGCCGTTTCACTGCCATTTTCGAATACCACCGTTGGGTATGATCTGGCTCAGCATGGTGGATTCCTCGCGGTTCTTTTCGGTGGGGCGTCGACGAACTGGCTGCACGGGGGAGATCTCGCATATCCTGTGGGTCTAGTGGTTGGTGCTGCCCTTTATGCATTGCTGGAGCGAGCGAGCGGCCACAATCTGAGCCGCGCGAAGAGGATGCGCCCGAGCGTCGAAGAGCGCGCTACTCTCGCGTGAGGGAACGACTTGGAATGACCGACGGGTCCCGTGTGGAACTTCGTATCTCTGGAATCCACGAGCCAATTAGTCACTACACCGATGCGGTTCGATTCCACGATCTCCTGTTTGTATCCGGATGCGCTCCACTTGACGAGGGCGGGCTGCTGGTAGGCGACACGGCTGCCCAACAAGCCCGACAGGTGTTCTACAACATGGGCAAGGTTCTCAAAGCTGCTGGAACTGACTTCGAGAATGTGCTCAAGATTGTCGTGTACCTCACCGACATCGGAGATCGCGCGTCTATCAATCCAATCCGCCAGGAGTTCTTTGGTTCAAGCCGACCGGCAAGCACTCTGGTCGAAGTCTCAGCCCTCGCCGTTGAAGGGATGAAGGTGGAAGTCGATGCCATAGCGGCCGTGCCTTCATTTCAGGACTCGGACGTGATCACATGACGATCCGAGGGCGCTCCGCGGAGATCGCAGGAGCGGGTCTATCTGGTCTGTTCCTCGGCGCGGCCCTCGCCCAGCGAGGATGGCGCGTCACGATACATGAGCGGAGTGCAGATCTCCGGATGTTTGGGGCGGGAATCTGGCTCTGGGAGAACGGGCTCACCGCGCTGGAAAGCATTGGTGCCTACGAGCAAACCGTTCGGCGAGCTCAGCGCATCAGTAGTTGGGATATCGTCGACCATCGATCATCCATCATCCGCCGACGACCCTTCCGACCGGGAGATCGCATGATCGTGCCGCTGCGTGAAGACCTCTACAACGCACTGATTGCGGCGGCGAGGGCTGGCGGAGCAGAGATTCTCACCTCTTCAGTCGTCCGTACCGCGGGGCCCGACGGAGTGCTCGCAATGGCCGACGGGTCCTCGCGTCAGGCGGACTTGGTCGTGGGTGCGGATGGACTCCGCTCCAGTGTTCGGGAATCACTTGGATTGACGAAACACTTTCAGAGTCTAGGCAACGGCGCTATCCGGATGCTCATCCCGCGGGCGCGCGGCGAGTCGGTGCACATCTCGGAAGAGCACTGGAGCGGCAATCGGGTGCTCCTCTATAATCCCTGTGGGCCTGATCACATCTATCTTTGCTTCGTTTGTCCTACTAGCGATCTGAAAGGCAAGCGCGTCCCCATTGACAAAGTCGCGTGGACCGAGTCATTTCCAACGCTGGCTGGTGTCATTGCGCGAGTGGGCAATCAGGGGCGCTGGGATGATTTCGAGACCGTCGAGGCGACCCGATGGTTCAGTGGCCGCGTTGCGATCGTTGGTGATGCCGCTCATGGTCAGCCACCATGGCTTGGGCAGGCCGCGAATCTTGCCTTCGCCAATACGTTGGCGTTAGCCGAATTCGTGACGTACTACAGTAATGTGGAGGCTGCCCTGCAGGCCTGGGAACAGCACCAGCGACCGGTGACTGATCATACAGAGCGCTGGACTAACCTTTATGGTCGCATCGTCAATGTGTGGCCGCCGAGCATGCAAGGAATGCGCTCCCTTGCTCTGCGAACCTTCGTAGGCCTTCCATTCATCGAGACCATGCTCAACGTCGCGCCTCGGACCCCGGTCGTGACTAATGGGTCGGCACACCGAGGGGGAGCTAAGCTCGGACTCGTCTCACCGGAGCGCGAAGTTGTCGCGGCCGCGGGTGCCGCGCCACGCGAATTGCGGCGGTCGGACGAGTAGCCTGAGAAGTGCCTCAAGTGATTGCCTACCCACTCGACGTCGACGGCGTTCTCACCCGCGTCCTGGAAGCCGGCATGGGCGACAGAGCTGTCCTTCTGATCCACGGCCTCGGAGCCCGGGCGGATCGATGGACATGCACACTCGAGTCACTTGCCACTGACGGCTTTCACGCATACGCGCTGGATTTGCCCGGGCATGGCTTCGCGGCCAAAGGGTCGGAATTCGAATACACGGTACCGTCTTATACGCGCTTCGTGGCCAAGTTCGCGGATGCTTTGGGTCATTCAACCATCAATCTCGTCGGGACATCGATGGGTGGCCATATCGCAGCAACAATGGCCTGCGCGCGCCCCGAGACCGTCCGAAAGCTCGCGCTGGTGGGTTCCTTGGGTCTCGTTCCCATGGGCGTTGAAAGCCGCGAGCGAATTGCAATCGCCATTCAGAAGGCTGATCCGAAGACAGTCGAGGCGAAGTTCCGCGGTCTTGTTTTCGACCCTGCACAGATCACGAGCGAGTGGGTCATGGAGGAAAGCCGAATCAACACGTCCCCAGGCGCTCAGGCATCCTTCCGCGCCCTTGCAGCATATCTTCGGAACGCCATCGATGAGGACGTTGTGGGGGAACAACTAGGGCACCTGAGCAGCTCCGTACCCACGTTGTTGGTATGGGGAGCCGATGACAACTACGTCCCGCTCGACGTGGGTAAGCGAGCGCACGACCTGCTCCCGAAGTCACGCTTCGCAATCATCTCAAGGTGCGGGCATGCACCATATTTGGAACAACCAACGATCTTCAGCCAGGTCCTGACCGCCTTTCTTGGGGACCTGCCCGCCAGCTCTCACGATGGGTTGACCTACGTCTCCGCTACCTCCGTCTGAAGAACCAAGCCGCTCGGACGGCCGAGTGTCTGCGACGCCGTCGAGCCCGGTGGCTGTTGTCACTGGCGCAACGAACGGGATCGGGCGCGCGATCGTCGACGTGCTCGTGGCCGACGGATATCGCATCGCCGCAATCTCGCGCAGTGCCCAAGGGAGGGCCGGGTGGAAGTCGCCCAATTCGAGTATTACCGCCTACAACTGCGACGTGGGCGAGCGCTCGGAGGCGCTGGAGACGATCGATCGTGTCACGGCGGACCACGGTCGGATAGACGCACTTATCAACTGCGCAGGAAACATCATCGGACAGTCCCTAGAAGGCACAACGGATTCGGCGGTCGACGCCCAATTCCGTGTCAATTTCTTAGGGACTCTCTACTTTTGTCAGGCATGCCTCCCACACCTGCGGTTGTCACGGGGGGCAATTGTGAACTTCAGCTCACTGATCACCACCCGACCGGTGCCCGGTGCGGCGATCTATGCCGCCACCAAGGGCGCCGTCGCCGCGTTCTCCAAAGTCATTGCGAATGAGTTGGCGCCGGCGGGCATTCGCGTCTACGTGCTCAGCCCGTCACTGGTGCGGAGCAACATCTATATGGCTGGAGGGATGCCGGACGCCGAGTATGCTGACCTCCTCGAGGACTGGAAAGCCAGATTCCCACTCGGCCGAGTGGGCGAGCCCATGGACGTGGCTCCTCTGGTAGGCTTCCTGCTCTCAAGGGGAGCGCAGTGGATGACTGGTAATGAGATTGTCATCGATGGTGGCCGCACCATTGCGCTCCAATGATTGACCCCGTTACGTCTGGTGTACGTGTCGATGAGACGATGCGCATTCGACGTTCGAGCCTCGGTGACGAGATCGCCGACCGTCTGCGTAAACAGATCATGACCGGCGTGATCCTGCCCGGAAATCGCATCTACGCTCGGGACCTGCAGCGAGACTTTGGCGTGAGCCATATACCGATTCGCGAGGCACTCCGTAGCCTGGAAGCCGAGGGGCTTGTCCATTCAACTCCCTCGCGTGGAATCGTAGCAGCGAATGTGGGCCTTGAGGAGTTGGCGGAGATCTGGGACCTCCGCCGTATCGTCGAAGGGCAGGTGGCGCGACGCGCGGCGGCGGCCCTCGACGGGGAGTACCTCGCAAAGCTTGACATCGCACTTATCGATCTTCAGAGGTCTCTGCACAACACACAGTCCGCCGATTATCTTCGTGCCCATCAGGCGCTGCACTGGTCGGTGTTGGCGGCGGGCGCCACCGGATGGATCCGCCGGGTACTGGAACAGCTCTGGCAGGGTTCAGAGCGATACATCTACCTGTTTTCGAACGCCATCGAGTTCGATAGGTATGCCTTCATGGCGCAACATGAGGTCTTGGTAACAGTCTGCCACAAGCGAGATCCCGGCGCGGTGGAACAAGCACTGATCGAGCACATCAACCTGACGGAGGATGATGTGCGCCGCGGTTATCTCGCATCGCGCGAGGGGGCCATCTGACATGGACCGGTATCGGAGGTCCGCGACGCATCAGTATAGAAATTGGGAGAAAGTCGGCCCAGACCGCGCCTCGCGGCGGCGTGTCACAAAAGTAGGAGAGGGTCCATGTCGTCCTGGCTGCTGATCACCAACGCAAACCTTATCGACGGAACGGGCGCCCCCGCGCGCTCCGGCGTGTCGGTTCTTGTCAAGGGCGAGCTCATCCACAGGGTGGGCTCCACCGACGCCCTCCGAGGTGAGATACCAGCGTCTGATGACGTCGCAATCATTGACGCAACGGACAGAACCCTCATGCCCGGACTCATCGACGCCCACTGCCATATGACTTACGGCGAGAGTCGTGCGCAGGAAGAGCAGGACCTTTATACAGGCGTTGAGATGCGCACCCTGATCGCCGCAGCGAACTCCGCCAAGGTGCTCCGGGCAGGCGTGACTTCCATCTCACAGCCAGGCGGCAGTTATTACATTGGCGTTGGACTACGCGACGGTATACGCGATGGTCTGGTCCAGGGTCCGCGGATGACCACGGCTGGGCGCTACATCACCACCAGCAACGGGCTTGCTGATTACTATCCGACGACCGTGGGCAATCCCGAAGGAGCCATAGGTAAGCTCGCCAACACGCTCCCCGATATGGTGGATGAGTTACGCCGGCAGGTGAAGAACGGGGTTGACTTCATCAAGCTTGCTGACAGCCCATACGGGCAGTGGCAGGCATTCACCAACGACGAACTGAAGCAGCTTGCAGAGCTCGTGCACAACCTTGGCCGCCGGATCACCATTCATGCTCGCGGCTCCAACGAGGTCAGAGCGGCAGTTGATGCTGGTTTCGACTGGATCATGCACGGCAACGTCATGACAGACGAGACCATCGACCGGCTGGCTGCATCGGGGATACCGCTAGTGCCCACGCTTCTATTACTCGCCAACCTGAGCGATTGGGGCGATATGTGCGGTGTCCCGAATAACCAACGTGACGGGGCCAGACGGATGCTGGAGAAGACATCCGACTCCTTGTGCCGGGCTCACAAGGCCGGTGTGAAGATGCTGATGGGCACGGATACGGGCTTTTCTGTGACGCCCTACGGCGAGTGGCACGCGCGTGAACTCGAGCTGCTCATGGTCTACGCTGGCCTCACGCCGCTCGAGGCAATCCGGGCAGCCACCAAGGACGCGGCAATAGCCACCTCACTCGGGGACCGTGTTGGCGAGATTGCTGAGGGAAAGTACGCGGACCTGATCATTGTCAATGGCGACCCCAGCAAGAACATTCGCGTGCTCGTCGACAAACGCAATATCGAGGTGGTCATCAAGGGCGGTACCCTCGTTGCGTTCGACGCACAGCAGCTCGAGCCGCGCTGGGCACACCCCGATCGCGTTATGACGTTCTCACTCGACGAGCTCACATACGACAAGGTTTATGGCGAGGGACCCCCAATCGGTCATGCGGTGCCACTGTGGACCCGCGAGCAAGCTAAGGATCTCGCTGTGGACCTGCACACGAGAGAGGTTGCCGCTCGAGGATCGGAGGACGCTTGACGGGACGTGGCCACCCCTCTACCCGCGCGCTGATGGTCGGCGCTCCTTAGGAAGCGGCGAATCGACATGGCTGAGGGCCAGCTGCCGAAATGGTCTGAGATACGGCCGCTCCTGCGGGTCAAGCCCTTAGAACTCAGCGCAGCCAGCCGGCGTCTCGCCAAAGCCTTGACGATCAGCGACCTCCGTGCCGTCGGGCGAGGTCGCGTACCTAAGGCTGTCTTCGACTACACAGATGGTGCAGCTGAGAATGAGATCAGCTTAGGTCGAGCTCGCAGGTTCTTCCGGAACATAGAGTTCCATCCGTCTGTGCTGCACGATGTGTCTGTTGTTGACACATGTACCACAGTGCTGGGTCGTACATCCGCACTTCCATTCGCGTTTGCTCCGACCGGGTTCACACGCCTGATGAATCACCAAGGCGAGCGGGCGGTGGCTCGCGTGGCCGGTGCGTACGGGATCCCTTACTCCCTTTCCACCCTCGGCACTACATCGATCGAGGACGTCGCCGCTTCGGCTCCAAACGCTCGTAAGTGGTTCCAACTCTACATTTGGAAGGACCGAGTCGGCGGCGCCGAGTTGATGCAGCGGGCCAAAGCGGCGGGGTTTGAAGCCCTAATGCTCACGGTGGATGTACCCGTAGCGGGCATGCGCTTACGCGATGTTCGCAATGGCTTCTCGATCCCGCCAACACTCACGCTCAGGACGATGACCGACATTGCTGCCCACCCTGCGTGGTGGGTCAACTCCTAACGACGAGGCCTCTCTTATTTGCCTCCCTCAACGCGTGGGACCGCACTGTTGCCGAGCTTATAGACGAGCTCTTCGATCCAACCATGACATTGGGTGACTTGGATTGGGTGCGCTCCTTCTGGGATGGGCCGTTGATCATCAAAGGAATCCAGACCGTCGAAGACGCACGGCGTGTGGCAGATGCCGGCGTCGATGCAATAGTGCTGTCCAACCACGGCGGTCGTCAGCTGGACCGCGCCCCGATCCCCCTCAGCCTCGTTCCGGAGGTCGCTGCCGCAGTGGGAGGCCGCGTGGAAGTCTGGGTAGACACGGGCATCATGAGCGGCGCGGACATCGTCGCTGCAATCGCGCTCGGCGCGAAGACCACTCTCGTTGGCCGCGCATATCTCTACGGGCTGATGGCAGGCGGCGAACATGGTGTGGCGAGAGCTGCTGAAATTCTCGCGCGCGAAATTCGGCGCACCATGCAACTCCTGGGTGTGAGCCGAATTTCCGACCTGCGCGCTCACCACGTGAGGTTACCCTCGTGAGGCCTAACCCGTCGTAATGGTCGACTGTGTCACCCGGAGCTCAAACCTTGGGGGCCGGTTTGACAAATAGGTGCCAGACCTGCCTGTTGGGACTGACTAATGAGAAGGTAGCCGACCTACCTCAACCCCCTGCGCCACGGGCGCGCTGAACTCCGGAGGGTGGGCTGACCCGACGACCCCGCTCGTGTGCATCGGCTGATCACTACCTTGGAGTGCTGCCACTCCCCCGGGTGGGGGCCCGCACCATCGACAGCCAGTCAGCCTCTCGATATGGTGGTGCTCATGACAGCGCGCTGGGAGACGCGGGCAGTTCGGCTCGCTTGGGGGGTTGGGCTCTGTTCCCTCGGGCTCGTGGCCGCGAACCTGGTCCTGCTGGCCCTGGAGTGGAAGGCGATCGACTTGCAGACGGCACAGGGCACCATCCCGTATCTCGTCCAAGCGCCCATCGTTACCATCCTCGGACTTCTGATAACGGTCCGCCGGCCCAGGAACTCGATTGGCTGGTTGCTGCTGGCTGTCGGCGCCGCCGAGGCGATCTGCTATTTCGCCAAGTTCGTCGCCCTTCGCGGGCTGCTGGCGGGGGTATCGCCGCGAGGCTGGGTGGTCTGGCCGGCGGTGGTGTTCGGCATCGCGGTATCGCTTGGTCCGGTCTTGCTCGCATTCGTGATCCTGCTCTTCCCGAACGGACGGCTTCTGCCTGGGCAGCGCTGGCGATGGGCCACACGCGTGGTGGTCGCCGTGGTCACGGTGGCAATTGCGTCGTCCCTGATCGCCGTGGCCCCGATCCAGCTGTCGACCCGAGTTCCCAGCATGGCCAACCCGCTGGCTGTGCCGGCGCTCAATGGACTCACCAACGGCGGTCCCCTCGTTGGCATTGCGCTTCCGCTGTTGCTTGTTCTTCTCGTGGCATCAGTGGTCGTGCGCTTCCGTCGTTCTCGGGACGTGGAGAGGAGCCAGTTGCGCTGGTTCGCGTACGCCGCCGGGGCGGCGATCGGACTCATCATCCTGGCCTTCCCGCTCCCCGCCGGGTCCGTCGGCGACGAGGCGTGGCTGGCAGGCATTTTCGGGCTTGCAGTGCTCGTTCCAGCCGCAATCGGACTGGCCATCTTGCGGCACGGCCTCTATGACATCGACGTCTTCGTCAGCCGAACCATCGTCTACGGCTCACTCGCCGTCTTCATCACCGCGGTGTATGTCGGCATCGCAGTGGGCATCGGCACGCTCGTCGGCAGCGGTGGCAAGCCCAACCTGGGCCTGTCGATCCTGGCCACGGCAATCGTCGCAGTGGGATTCCAGCCGGTCCGCGAACGCGTCCAGAGAGTTGCCAACCGACTCGTGTACGGGAGGCGGGCCACGCCCTATGAGGTGCTGTCCCAGTTCTCCGAACGCGTCGCCGAGTCGTATGCCAGCGACGAGGTGTTGCCCCGGATGGCGCACGTTCTGGCCGAAGGGACCGCGGCTGAACTCGCGGAAGTCTGGCTGCGCAGCGGGGAATCGCTGCGACGTGCAGCAGCATTCCCGATGGAGTCGTCTGTCCCTGGGCCAGTCCAGCTTGACGTCGCTGAGGCGCAGAGGATTCCAGACGCGGATCGCACCGTCGAGGTGCGCCATCAGGGTGAGTTGCTGGGCGCCCTGACCGTCACCAAGCGGCGCGGCGAGTCGCTGACGCCGATTGAGATCAAGCTGATGGACGACCTCGCCCACCAGGCGGGCCTTGTGCTCAAGAACGTGGGCCTCAGCGCCGACCTGCAGGCGCGGCTGGACGACCTGCGTGCGTCCCGGCAACGGCTCGTGGCCGCACAGGACAATGAGCGACGCCGGCTGGAACGCAACCTCCACGACGGCGCCCAGCAGCACCTGGTCGCGATCAAGGTAAAGCTGGGGCTGGTCGAGATGCTCCTGACCCGGGACCCGTTGAAGGCCAGAGCAACCATCGGCGACCTCAAGGGCGACGCCGATGCAGCGCTCGACACCCTGCGTGACCTCGCCCGCGGCATCTATCCACCTCTGCTTGCCGACAGTGGCCTCGCCGCCGCTCTGCGATCGCAAGCCGGCAAAGCCACGTTGCCCGTGCACGTGGATGCCGATGGCGTCGGTCGCTACCCGCAAGAGACGGAGGCTGCCCTGTACTTCTGCACGCTGGAAGCACTGCAGAACGTGCAGAAGTACGCGCAGGCCTCCACCGCCACCGTTCGCTTGCGCGCTGACGGCGCGCGGTTGGTGATCGAGATTGCCGATGACGGATGCGGGTTCGATGTGCGCGCCACGATGAGAGGCGCCGGCTTGACCAACATGGAAGACCGCCTGGACGCCCTCGGAGGCACGCTCCATATCGACTCGAGCCCGGGGGTTGGGACGACGCTTCGCGCCACAGTCCCCGTTGCTGGCGCGGCGCCGGTCGCACGTGTTGCTCACGCAGGTCTCGCGATGCAGGCAACTCCAGCAAGCGTGTAGCCCTGACGCCGGGGCGTCACCGAACCCTGTTGGTCCATCGGTCGTTCATCACGCGTCCAGCAAACGTCCAGGGAAGCTGGGGAGAGAGTGTG
>Ga0307372_10008018_pt1 | contig 14952 bp, 13 predicted proteins | sample OX1MG_FD_202533 | JGI IMG/M metagenome (GOLD analysis project Ga0307372, IMG submission 202533) | Soil microbial communities from Risofladan, Vaasa, Finland - OX-1 | ecosystem: Environmental > Terrestrial > Soil > Coastal area > Acid sulfate soil | place: Finland: Risofladan, Vaasa | collected... | reverse complement strand
CATCTCAGAGTCCGGGTTTTGGCACGCGGTGCGCACGGTGGATGGGCCCCTTGCCGTCACCCATGCGAACGCTCGCGCGCTTCACGACCACCCGCGCAATCTGACAGACGAGCAGATACGCGCCGTAGCCGATCACGGCGGTGTCGTCGGAGTCCACACCCTCCCGACCTTCGTCGGTGCGGGTGCACCAGGAGTCGATCAGCTCGTCGACCACGTGGTTCACATCGCGGAGCTGGTCGGTGTCGACCATGTCGGGTTCGGTGGCGACTTCGTCTCCTGCGACGGTCCTCGGCCACCTCGCGAAGCGCTCTTCCACGATCCGCGCGCGGCGCCGCCGACGCTTCCGACGCTCACGGAGATCCACGAGCTTCCGAGCCTGACCATCGCGCTTCTCGAGCGCGGGTTCGAGAGTGGCGAGGTCGCGGCAGTGATCGGCGGGAACATGACGCGACTCTTGCGCGACGTGCTCCCGCACCGCTGACCGGCGGTCGCCAGCCGTGAGGGAATGCGCCCCCCGGCCGCATCGAACGTCGTTTCACCACCGATGCGGGCCGCGCCCGCGTCGCGACAAGAAGGAGTAGCCGGATGGGTAGCGTCATCGACGTACACGGACACTTGATGCCGGACGCGGTGTTCGATCGCGTCCCCGAACCGATGTCGGTCATCTACCGCGACGAATCGGACAAGGCGCTCGTCGTCGACGGAGTGAGGGGTCGCTTCGCGCCCATGTTGCTGAGGGAGGCCGACGTCCGCCAGCGTGACCAGGCGGAGCGCGGAGTCGACGTCAGCATCGTCGGCCCGTGGATCGACATGGTGAAGGCGGCACCTACGCTGGAGTCCCAGGTCGCGTGGTGCCAGATCCTCACCGACGCCCTGCGGGACGAGGCGTCCGGTCGCTCCGATCTCCGATTCCTCGCGGCCCTGCCCGAGATCGACGGTGGTGCCGCCGCGGACGAGCTCGAGCGAGCGGTCGCCAGCGGCGCCGTCGGTGGGCTGCTCGCGACGACCCCGCAGCGCGACGGACTGGACGCGAGTCACTACGACGCCCTCTGGGCCGCAGCCGAACGCCTTGCGGTACCGATCATCCTCCACCCGGGCTACTTCCAGCCTCCGGCGAACATGCGGGACTTCTATCTCGCCAACTCTGTGGGCAATCCGTTCGAGACGACGCTCGCGGTTGGCCGTCTCGTCGGGGCGGACGTCCCAGGACGCTACCCGGACCTGCGGCTCGTGCTCACCCACGGAGGCGGGTACTTTCCCTACCAGTTCGGAAGGATGGACGCCGCGTTCAGCCGCTGGCCGGCGAACAGGGACACGAAGCGCCGACTCCCGAGCGAGCTGCTTCAGTGGTTCTCGTACGACACCGTCCTCTTCGCCAGCGAGCCGCTTCGGTACCTCCTCGACCTCGTCGGCCACGAGCGCATACTCGCAGGGACGGACTGCCCGTTCATGATGGCGGACTACCGTCCGTTCACGGCGACGAGCGAGCTCGGTCTCTCCGCCGAGGAGACAGAGGCGATCCTCGGAGCCAACGCCGCCGCGCTCTTCGGCATCGAGAGCTGAGCTCACGACAGGTGCCGCCCCCGGCTGTGGCCGCCGCCACGGCCGGGGGCAGCGCGTGTCGCGGCGCGGCGAGCGGCCCACGAGTGTGGCCCCGCCGACCGAGTCTGGTAAAAAAGCGCCATGGCATCGTCGGAGCTCTCCGTGATGGAGCGCGCCCTGTCGCTCTCTCGCCGTGACCTCCTCATCGTCGCACTGACGCTCGTGACCGGCGCGACGGACGCGATCGGCTTCACGCGGCTCGGAGGTGTCTTCACGAGCGTCATGACGGGCAATATGGTGCTGCTCGGCGTGTCGGCCGGCCGTGGCGACGGGCACATCGCGCTGTACACGGGGGTCGCGTTCGCGACCTACGTGCTCGGCACGCTCGTCGGAGGCCGCATCGCGGGAGCACCGACCGCGCGCAACGGCATCTGGCCGAGATCACTCACACGGGCGCTCTACGCAGAGCTCGCCGCGTATGTCGTTTTCTCCACCGGCTGGGAGGCCGCAGGGGGCCATCCCACCGCGGGCGGCGCGCTCGCGCTGCTCGGTGTCAATGCCGTCGCCCTCGGCATTCAGAGCAGCGCCATCCTCCGCCTCGGTGTCGGCGGCCTCTCCACGACCTACCTCACGGGTACCCTCACCTCTGTGATCGCCTCGTTCGCGACACGGGACCGCTCGGGGTTCTCGAATCGGAGCGTCGTCGTGCTCGCCGCGCTGATCGTCGGCGCAGGCGTCGGGGCGACGCTCGCGATCCATGGGCCGAGGGTGGCCCCGCTCGCGATCCTCGTGCCGCTCGTGAGCGTCATCGCCGTCGCGGTCAGCTCCTACGGGATCACCGGCGACGAGGAGCCCGCCGCCTGAGCTCAGCGCACCTGCGGGGTCCCGCCTCATCCCCACCAGAACGCGCTGGCGATGGTCACGTAGCATCCGATCAGCGCCGCGCCCTCGAGCCAGGTCGACTCCCCGTCGAACACGACGACCACGGCGATCGCGGTGCCGATGACGAGCGCGGCGACGAGCATGACCGGCATGACGAGCGTGAGGTGTGCACCGCCGATCGGACCCGAGAGCAGCACGAGGGCCGGCAGGACGGCGAGCGCGATCTGGACCGGGCTCTGGAGGATCGCGGAGAGCGCATAGTCGGGGCGGTCCTTCGCCGCGAGGCTGATCCCGACGACGTTCTCCACCGCGTTCCCCGCGATGGCGACGATCACGAACCCGGCGAACGCGTCGGATACGTGGAGGGTCGAGAGCGCTGGCGATAGCGCCGCGATGAACCAGTCCGACACGAACGCGGCGGCGATGCTCGAGCAGAGCAGCGCAGTGACGACGAGTGGCACTGGCCAGAGGTTGCCCGCCGGAGCCGGTGGTCGTGCATCGGCGGGCGCGGCCCGGAGCGCGGAGGGAATAGAGAGCCCGAACACGACGAGCAGGACGACCGACGCGACGTCTGACAGCGCGCGCTCGTGGTGTGCGACCGCGATCCCGAGATGCGACGACAAGGTGGGCACGACGATGACTGCGACCGCGAGGACGAGGAGCAGCACGGCCGCGCGCGGCGCGTCCGTGTGGAACCGTTGGGTGCCGTGGCGCACGCCGCCGACGACGAACGCGGCGCCGAGGACGAGGAGGACGTTCGCGAGGATGGAGCCGACGATCGCCGACTGGACGACACCGGTGAGGCCGGCGCGGAGCGCGAAGATCCCGATGAACAGCTCCGGGAGGTTGCCCAGCGCTGACTGGACGAACCCAGTCTTCCCCGATCCCAGCCTGTCGCCGAGCCGGTCGACGCTGCGCCCCACGAGCGCGGCGAGCGCCGCGAGAGCGAGCGCCGAGACGACGAATGGCGCGACGGATCCCGCGCTCGCGAAGCGAGTTCCCGCGCTCGCTGCCGTGAGCGCTGCCGCGAGCGTCCCGAGCCGCGCGTCGGCGCGCGACACTCCTGCCGCACGTCCGGATCGGCGCGTCTGTGGGGTGGTCACGCCGGGGGCCCTGTCGCGACGGCGACGTGCCGACCGCCGCCAGCCGGATGGTCCGCCCGGGTGAGACGCTCGAGCGCGAACGCCGAGACCGCGACGACGACGGCCGCCGCGACGATGACCGGGGGGTAGGCCGACAATCCGGCACGCTGGAGCACGAGCCCGGCGAGCGCGGAGACTGCAGCGCCACCGACGCCGGCGGCCGCGACCTGCCAGCCGATGACCTGGAGCGCCCGGTGCGCGCCGACGCGTATCGGGGTCAGGGTGACGAGTGCGGGGTAGACGGGCGCGAGCGAGGCTCCAAGCACCGCGATGCCGAGGACGAGCACGGCACGCGACGGGTGCCACCACACAAGGGCGGTCCCCCCGAGCGCGAGGAGTGTCCCCCAGTGCACGAGACGGGCGGGCGCGGGAGGGCGGCGCGGCACGGCGACCGCGAAGCGCCCGGCTGTGAGCGCCCCCCAGTACGCGAACACGACTGCGCCCGCGCCGGCAGCCGACAGCCCGATCGGACCGCGCAGGTAGGTCGCTGCCCACTGGCCGGCAGTGACCTCGAGCCCGGTGTAGGAGAAGAAGACGAGCACGCCGAGCCGGGTCGCGAGCCGGTGGCGCGCCGGTGCCGCGGAGACGTGCGCCGCGGGCTCGCGCTCGGGCTCGGGCTCGCGTGCCGGGCTCGGCGCGGCCGCGCGCCGCGCGCCGGCGCATGCCCACCCGATCCCGAGGCCGAGCTCGAGCAGGAGCAGCACGGCGTACGCGGGACGCCACGACCCGAGCAGGAGCGCCCCGGTGACCACCACGGGGCCGATCGCCGTGCCGACGCCGTAGGCACCGTGGAGCATGTTGAGCAGGCGGGAGCGCCCGCTCATCGCGACGAGCGTGTTCAGCCCGGTGTCGAGCACGCCCGCAGCCGCACCGAGAAGCACGGCGGCCCCGACGACCGCCAGCCACGAGCGCACGGCGACGAGAAGGCCTGCAGCACACATGCCCGAGACGGCGGCCGCCGTGAGCGCTGCCGTCGCGCCGACACGGCGGATCGCGCGCGAGGTAGTGAGCGACGTGAGCAGCGCTCCGACCGTCACGGCGACGAGCAGGAGGCCGAGCGCGCCGACGGGCTGGTGGTACGTGCGCCGGATCGCGGGCCACGCCGTGCCCCACATCCCGTCGGGCAGGCCGAGGACGACGAACCCAGAGAGCGAGAGAGCGGTGAAGACGCGGCCACCGGTCGCGTCGTCACCCGAGCGGTCGACGGTCACTTCAAGATGTTCACGGCGCGGGCGATGACGAGTGCCACGGTCACGAGTGACACGGCCGACTGGAGCAGCATGAGCTGCTTCGCCCACCGCGACAGCGGCATCACGTCGGTCGGGCTGAACGCCGTCGCGTTCGTATAGGAAAGCCACAGATAGTCGAAGAAGCGCGTCGACCAGTCGGGCGGCGCGAGCTCTGGATTCGTCATCTGGGGGAAGAGGAAGTCCGGGAACGGCCGTCTCGCCTGGGCGCGAGCTACGGGACCGCCGCGATCGAACTCCCAGTACCACAGGCCGAAGACGATGATGTTCGTCACGTAGATCGCCGCTCCGCTGCCGAGCAGGACCGCGGCGCTCGGACCCGTCCGGCCGCGCACGAGAGCGTTGATGAGAAGGACGGCAGACCACGCGTTCGCGAGTGAGATCGTCGCGATGAGAAGGAGGCTCGCTCCTCGGAGCGCCCCGGAGGAACGGACGATCCGACGCGGGTTCGCGATCGTGAGGCCGAGACCGAGGGCGCCCTCGAGCACGACGGGCGCGAGCCGCGGCTCGATCAGGTAGCGGCTGGGGAGAACGATCTGCAGGACGATCGCGAGTGCGATGAAGGCCGCGACCGGCAGGCGGTGCTCTCCCGCGGTCGCGCGCTGCCACGCGGGCGCGATCCGGGCTCCGACGCTCCGGCCGTCCGCGGACACGAGGCCCTCGATACGCTCGAGATGCTCGTGCACCGCGTGGAGGAGGTGGTGGAGCGTGTCCGTGTCGGGAGTACCGCCCGCACCGACGCCCGGTGCCGGACCGGCCACGCCGGGACCGTCAGCGTCGTCGTCGGACATGGTCACCCCGACGCGCGGCTGGCCGCTAGCTCGTCAGCTCGGCCGACACCATGTCTGTCGTGGTGGCCCCCGCAGTCGCGCGGCCGGCAGCCGCGGGAGCCGTGGTCGCCGGGCGGAAGATCACCGTCTGGTAGGCCACGTACTTCGCGACCCAGAGCACGAGGCTCACGACCAGATAGACCATGCCGAGCACGATGAGCTTGAGGAGGTGGTGCGCGTGGTCCTGGTCCGCGATCGCGCCCGTGACGACGCTCGATATCCCCATGCTCACGAGCGACGTGATCCAGTAGAGGACGATCTGGCGACCCGCGCGGCGACGGTCGGCTTCGGACCAGATCCAGTAGCGGGCCAGCAGGTACGAGGGCACGGTGCCGGCGAGATTCGCGAGCAGCGCGGCGAGCGTCGCTCCCATGGACGTCTCGGCGTCGAGGCCGACGAGGAAGATCTCGCTGACGCCGAGCGCGAGAAGCGAGGTTGCCGAGTACCGGAAGATCCGGCGCAGGTCGCGGGGCCGTGAGACGGTGGCGCGGACTCGGCGCTCGGCGCCAGCTTCGCCCTCCGCCACGAGAGCGCCGACGTCTTCGCCGTAGGTCTCGTCGCGGTCGAGCTGTTCTGGCAGCGCAGTCATGTCCAGTCGTTTCCAGGTCTCGCGCCGTCCGGACGGCTGCGGATGCTGCGGGCAGGTGAAGCGAGCTGCGGGACTGCCGCGACGATCCGGGCCTGCCTCCCGAGAGGCCTCGCGCGAGAACGTCCCTGCCAGATTAGGCGATCTGCCGCGCTGATTACCACTCACGCGTACCGGCGCGGTTCCCGCACAGGCGGAACCGGCGCCACGGCGAGTGCCGCGCGTAGCGCCTGCGGGGTTCCGTGTAACAAATGCACATCGAATAGCACAGATGTAACTAACATCTCACGACGATGACTGAACTGCGCGTCGGACCGTTCGCAGCCCTCGGCGCGCTCGCCGACGTCCTCGAGGAGCGCGTCGCCGATCTCGTGGTCGCGGCGACGGACGTCACGTACGACACGGGTCCGGACACCGACGCCGACGCGATCGCCGACGTCGTGCGCCGAGCGACCCATGCGCTCGCGGACCGGCTGCGCGCGCTCCCCGCCCCCGGCGAGGAGGTACAGGGATCTCGACCGTACGCGGTGGTCGTTCCCGCGGTCCAGGCCGCATCCCTCCCGCTCGTGCGCGTCACGCGTGCGTGGATGCACTGGCGCGACCTGTGCGTGGAGACGTGCCTCGAGCACGGCCGTCGGCTCGGGCTCGGTGCCGACGCGATAGCGCTCGCGACTCACGAAGCCCGGTCGAGCTGCGACGCGGCGCTGGTGACGGCGTGTGGAGCGTTCGACGACGAACGCCGCAGGGTGCAGGACACGCTCAGGGACCGCCAGGCGGAGCTGACGTTCCAGGCGAACCACGACGCGCTCACGGGCCTCGCCAACCGCGCGGCGATCCTCGATAGGGCGGACGGTGCTCTCGCGCGCGCTCGCCGTGCGAGGTCGACGGTGGCCGCGCTCTTCATCGACCTCGACAACTTCAAGGACGTGAACGACACGCTCGGACACCGCGCCGGCGACGACCTGCTGACGGCCGTCGCGTTGCGGCTCGACGCGACGGCCCACGGAGGGGTGCTCGGGCGCCTCGGCGGCGACGAGTTCGTCGTGCTCCTCGAAGACCTCACCGGGCCGGAGCACGCGTACGGCGTCGCGTCGCGGCTCCTCGAGGCGTTCCGCGACCCGTTCCTGATCGGTGACCTCGGCGGCCGGCCGCTCAGCGTGACGGCGAGCATCGGCATCGCGGCCGGTGAGCGGCAGTCGGCAGAGGACTTGCTGCGCGACGCGGACGTCGCGATGTACCGGGCGAAGTGGTCCGGCCGCAACCGCGCGGTCGCGTTCGAGCCAGAGATGCAGTGGGCCGCACGGAGCCGGCTCGAGCTCGAGATCGAGCTGCAGTCGGCTCTCGACCGGGGCGAGTTCTTCCTCGTCTACCAGCCGACGTTCGACCTGAGCGACATGCGCGTGACCGGGGTCGAGGCACTTCTTCGCTGGCGGCACCCGGAGCGGGGAATCGTCGCTCCGGGAGAGTTCGTGCCCCAGCTCGAGACAACCGGCGCGATCGTCGCCGTCGGGCGCTGGGTGCTTCACGAAGCGTGCCGTCAGGGCATGGAGTGGCACGCGTCGGGTCACGACGTCGCGATCTCGGTGAACGTGTCGGCCCGCCAGCTCGACTGCCCGACCTTCGTGGACGACGTCCGGAGCGCGCTTCACGCGAGCGGCTTCCCGCCGTCCCTGCTCACGGTCGAGATCACCGAGACCGCGATCGTCCAGGACCTCGCACGCTCCGCTGACCGACTCGAGGCGATCCGTTCGCTCGGGGCGCGCATCGCCGTCGACGATTTCGGCACCGGCTACTCGTCGCTCGCGCACCTACAGTGCTTCCCGGTCGATGCGTTGAAGATCGACCGGAGCTTCGTCTCCGGCATGCTCCAAGGTCGCGAGTCCGAGGCGCTCGTCCACACGCTCGTGCAGCTCGGCCGGGCGCTCGGCATCGAGACCCTAGCCGAGGGGATCGAAGACCTTCCTCAGCTGGCGCACTTGCGCGGCGAGAAGTGCGCGAGCGGTCAGGGGTTCTTGTTCGCCGAGCCGCTCCCCGCGGAGGAGATCCGGTCGTTCTTCGCGAACTGGAGCGGCGGGGTCGCCGCGCTCGGCACGGCGTGACCCACGACGACCGTGCGCCGGGCCCGCGTGAGTCCGGTACGGTCGTCGACGTGCACGACAACGTGGCAGGACACCGACCGGACGAGCTACCTGGGGAGCTCTCCGCGATCGATCGCCATGTCGTCCAGCTGTTCGCGCTCGTGAGCGAGGCGGCCGCGGGAGCAACGCACGCACTTGTTACCGGCGATCGCGAAGCGGCAAAGGAGCTCGTTCGCCGCGACGAGGTCATCGACGCCCTCTATCGCGACGTCGAGGCGCTCGTCGAGACAGAGATCGTCGAGACCGACCCGAGCGCGGAGCGTCGGCGCTACCTCGTCGCGATGCTGCGGATGCTCCCCGAGCTGGAGCGCAGCGGTGACCTCGCGGAGCACATCGCGCAGCGCGCCGTGCGCCCGATCGCGGTCGAGATGTCGCCCCGTTCGCGCGGACTCGTCGAACGGATGGGGGAGGTCGCGTCCCAGATGTGGGGACGCGCGGCCGATGCCTTCGGGGACCGAGCACCCGAGGTCGCGAGCCGCATGGAGGAGCTCGACGACGAGATGGACGACCTCCACACGACGTTCATCGCGGAGATCGTGGGCTCCGGAGTCCCGACGCAGATCGCGATCGAGCTCGCGCTGATCGGCCGCTTCTACGAGAGGCTCGGTGACCACGCGGTCAACCTCACGCGCAACGTGCCCGGGGGCGTGCAGCGCTTCCGTCCCGGGAGGGAGTGAGCCCGGCGTCCCGCCGAGCCGCGCGCCGCCGCGCTCGCGCAGGTCAGCGGCTCGAGGCTCGTGACCCATGGGAACCACTCGGGCCGGTCGAGCGTTAGCCCCGGATCACGACTGCGGGGCCGACGCTCAGAACCAGTGCAGCCACGGGTGGCCGTGGCGCCACACGACTACGAAGACCTTGCCGACGATGTACGAGTGCGGCACGGTGCCCCAGAACCGGCTGTCCTCGGAGTTACCGCGGCAGTCGCCGAGGACGAAATAGTGGCCGGGCGCGATGTGCGTGAGCGGTATGGCGAGCGCGGGCTGGGCGCACTGCCCCACGAGCGCAGGCAGCCACGGTTCGGCGAGCGGCCGGCCGTCGATCAAGACCGTGTCGCCTCTCGAGGAGATCGTCTCGCCAGGCAGGCCGATGACACGCTTGACGAGGTCGGCCGCGTTCGTCGATGTGTCGCCCGGGGTGCGCTTGAACACGACGATGTCTCCACGGTGGATGTCGTCGGTGACGAAGGGGAGCTTGTCGACGAGCATCCGGTCGCCGATCTGGAGCGTCGGGAGCATCGAGCCCGACGGCACGTAGAACGTCTGCACGACGAACCCTCGCAACGCGAGCGCGATGAGGACCGCGCACGCCGCGACGACGAGCCACTCGAGCACGCGGCGCCGCCCGCGTGCTCGGTGGGAGGCCGGTATGGGGATCCCGGGCCGCTCCGGCGTCGGCTCGATCGCCGCCGCCGGGATCGCGACGCCACCGTCCTCGGTCACAGCGGTCCGCGCCCGGTGCACGCGAGGACGCGCGCCGTCAGGGAGGATTCGGGCATCGGCCGACAGGCTAGAGCGTCGTCGGACCGAGCGGGTCCAGCCCCGGCGCGGGTGCGCCTCCGGGCAGCTCTGGCGGTCTACAATCGCTGGATCGTGGAGCGGCGTGGACGTCGTTGCGCGAGCGGTCCGGAGTCCGGAGGTGAGCCGCGTCGGCACCGGCTCCGTCCGCTGGTCGCGGGCACGCATCGTGGCGGGCCGCAGCGCCGGGGGGCGAGTTGGCACGCACCGACGCGACAGGAGGCTCCACCAAGATGAGGAGCGATCGTTGGCCGATCGGCGTGTACGCCTGGAGCACCCGAGCCTCGAGGCGCTCCGGCCGACCGGAGATCCGATAGTGGAGGCGCCTCTCGCGACCTCCTCGATCGACGAGCTCGACGTCGATCCGGTCACGGGTCTCCCATTCCTCTCGTTCCTCGTCGAGCGGATCCAGGAGCTCCAGGACGACGCGCGCCTGCAGCGGGGGCCGCGCCGCGTCGTGCTGCCGGGTCACGTGCTCCTCGTGGTGAGCATCGCGGGGGGCGAGGACCGGCACGCGGCGCTCTTTCTCCGGGCGCGCACGGCATCGCTGCTTCGGGCGATCTTCTCGGACGAGGAGACGATCGCCCTGATCCGGCACGGCCTCTTCGGCGTCCTCGCGCGCGACCGGCGCGATCTCGCGACGGACAGGGAGTTCCTCACGTCGATGCTCGACGACTTCGACGTGAGGGCGCGGGTATGGGTCGAGCGGCTCCCGGCCGACGGGCCGGGGACGGCGAGCCTGCTCTCGACGCTGCTGCTCGCCGGAGAGTGGGACGAGAGCGAGTAGGCGGACGATCGCGATCGCTCCGGAGGTGTCCCCGGCGACCGCACGGTGCAGCGCTCAGCGGAGCCCTTCAAAGAGGTCGCCCTCGGGCAGCGGTGCGCCTGTGACGTCGCTCAGGCGCACGAATGTCTCGACACCGAATACGTCGGCGAACCGGTCCTCGTCGAGGCGGAGGAAGAAGGCGTTGTCCATCTGGCTCGCGTGCGCGGCGAGAGCAGCCCGCTTGCGCGACACGACGGCGGAGCAGTCGACGTAGGTCCTCACGAGCTCGTCGGCTGTCGCGATCGTCTCGATGTCCTCTGCGGAGGGTGCATCGGCCCCATCCTCTGAGAACACCGAGGCAAACTTCGCGATCGCGGACCGGGAGATGGCCGGGCAGTACAGCTTCTCGGCTACGCGCGTCGCGGCGAGCGCTGCGATCGTGACGCGATGGGCTTGGATGTGGTCGGGGTGACCGTAGAAGCCGTGGTCGTCGTAGGTCACGACGACCTGGGGCCGGTAGAGCTCGATGAGCGCGGCGAGCCGTGCGGCCGGCTCATCGACGGGGGTGCTCCAGAACGAGCCCCGCGAGTCGTTCTGAGGCCAGCCGGCCATCCCAGAGTCGTGGTAGCCGAGCATCTCTAGGTGCGACACGCCGAGTATGTCGCAGCTCGCCTGGAGCTCTGCCTGGCGCGTCGCCGCGACCACGACCTCGTCGTGGCCCTCCTCTCCCGGCTTCACCCCCCCCGGGCCGTCACCGAGCTCGCCTCGCGTGCACGTCACGAGGACGGTCCGCACCCCCTCGTCGGAGTAGCGGGCGAGGATCCCCCCGGTGCTCGAGGCCTCGTCGTCCGGATGGGCGTGAACGGCCATGAGCGTGAGGGCGCTTCCATTGCTCGACATGGCCTCGACGCTAACGGCCTCGGGGCTCGAGGACGACGGAGCGCTCGCGTCCGGACGGACAGGGCCCCCCGTCCGTCTGGAGTGAACATGGCGCCGGCTCAGATGACCGATCCTGGTCCACCGTCATCGGCGACGATCTCGAGCCCGCTCGCCGCCCACGCGATCATGCCTCCCGCGAGATTCCACGCGTCATATCCCGCGCGCACGAGCGCGTCGGCCGCCTGCCCCGACCGTCCGCCCGATCGGCACACGCATACGACGGGCCGGTCGAGAGGCAGCCGGTCGCGCTCGAGCCCGAGCGCGCCGAGAGGGACGTGCTCGGCGCGCTCCGCGTGGCCGGCGCGCCACTCGTCGGGCTCGCGCACGTCGAGGAGCAGCGCGCCCTCGCGAGCGAGCTCGAGCGCCTCGAGGGGACCGACGCTCGGCGCGGTCGCTGCCGCGCCATGGTCGTGCGGTGGGGATGTCATGTCGGCGCCTCCGGTCGCTTGCTTTACGGCACCCTACCGGCGCAGCCGCCGTCAACTGGGGCTGTGCCCCGGTCGTTATCGCGATCGTGACCGCGACCGCGACGGACGGGGCCGACGCGATCGGTCGCGCCCTCGTCGAGACGAACGAGCGCCTGGCCCAGATCGTCGCGGTCCAGAGGGACATCGCCGCGGCTGGCCTCGACCTGCGCGCCGTGATGGAGCTCGCAGTCGACCACGCGCGACGGCTCACCGGCGCGGATGGCGCGATGATCAACCTCGTCGACGGCGACGACATGGTCGTGCGCGCGGCCGTCGGGAGCGCGGCGCCCGTCCTCGGCGACCGACGTCCTCTCTCGGCGACCCTTCTTCGCTTCGCGATCAAGGCGGGGCGGCCTATCCTCGTTCGCGACTCCACGACCGACCCGCGGGTCAATCGCGAGCTCTCGCAGAAGGTGGGCGACCGTTCGATCATCTGCGTCGCATTCTCCGGCGTGGACCGGGTCGTCGGCTCGTTGAACGTCGTGAGCTCGTCGGTCGACCGCCCGCTCACGGAGGCGCACCGTGAGACCATGGAGCTGGTCGCCGGGATGCTCTCGGCCGGGGTGAGCCACGCGGCGGAGTACGAGGCGAAGCGGTCCGAGGTCGAGGCGCTCGGCCGCTTCCAGACGATCTTCGCTGGCGCGCCGATCGGAATCGCCCGCATCGCGCGCGACCGCCACCTCGTCGCGGCGAACCCCGCGCTGTGCACTCTGCTCGGCTACAGCGAGGACGAGCTCGGCGCATCGCCGTTCGAACGCGTCACCCACCTCGACGACATCGAGCGGGAGAAGGAGATGTTCTCCGCGCTCGTCGCGGGAGAGCGCACCGCGTACTGCCTCGAGAAGCGGTACGTCCATCGGCACGGCGACCTCATCTGGGCGCAGGTCCACGTCGCGGTCGAGTGCGACGCCGACGGCGTGCCTGCGTTCGGCATCGTCATGGTGGAGAACATCACCGAGCGCAAGCTCGCCGAGGAGGCCCTCAGAGTGCAGTACGAGCTCAACGAGCACCGCGCGTCGCACGACGAGCTCACGGGTCTCGCGAACCGCTCGCTGTTCCGTGACATGTCCACGCGCGAGATCGACCTCGCGACGTCAGGCGGCGCCGGCGGGCGTGTCGCCGTCCTCATGGCCGACCTCGACAATTTCAAGTACGTGAACGACTCGCTCGGCCACCACGCGGGCGACGTCGTTCTCCAGCAGGTCGGCGCCCGGCTCGTGTCCGCGCTTCGCGCGTCGGACACGGTTGCGAGGCTCGGCGGCGACGAGTTCGCGATGCTGCTCGGCGGCATCGCGGATCGGGCCATGGTGGAGACCCTCGTCATGCGAGTGCGCGCCGCCCTCGCGGCACCGGTTCTCGCCGGTGGTACGCCGGTCGTCCCGGGCGCCTCGATCGGGATCGCGATGTACCCGGAGGACGGGTCCGACGTCGACGTGCTCCTCCGGCGAGCGGACGCCGCGATGTACCTCGCGAAGACGAGATCCCCGGCGTACGCCTACTACGACGAGACCATTGGCGTGACGGGGGTAGACCGCAGGTCGGTCGCCGCAGAGATGCGCGACGCGATCGACGCGGGTGGACTGACCATCCGTTACGTCGCGAAGTGCAGGATCCGGACGGGGGAGGTGTGCGCCGCAGAAGCGTTGCCCTACTGGCACCATCCGTCTCGAGGGCTCGTTTCCCCGGAGCCCGATCTCGACCCCGACGGCCCTGAGGACCTGGTCCGGTCGCTCGTGCTGCACACGCTCGACCGAGCGCTCGCGGACTGTGAGACGTGGCTCGCAGGGGGGGTGGACCTCCCCGTGTCGGTGGGCGTCCCGGCCCGCCTACTGCAGGAATCGGGAGTGGTCGGCGAGATCGACCGGACGCTCGCGGCACGGGGTGTCCCGGCGAACCGGCTCGAGCTCGCGGTCGTCGGCTCTGGCTCGCTCGCCGGCTCGCGCGCCGACCCGCGGCTCGCTGAGCTCGTGGCGCGGGGCGTGAGGGTGGTCGTCGACGACGTCGGTGTCGGTTCCAGGGGGCTCGAAGGGCTGCGTAACCTGCTGGCGCACGAAATCCGGCTCGGGGCGGCACTCATCGACGACGTCGACGGTGACGAGGCGGCGCTCGCGATGGTGCGAGCGCTCGTCGGTCTCGGACGCGATCTTGGTCTCGACGTCACCGCGCGCGGTGTCGCGACCCGGGAGGCGTGGGACCGGGTCGGCGAGCTCGGGTGCACGTTCGGAGCGGGGGCGTACGTCGGGCCGGAGCTGTCGGCCGACGAGGTCCCGGGGTTCGTCGCCGCGAGGAGCGGGCACGGCGAGCCCAGGTACGCAGTGCGTACCCGGGAATCTCGCCTCGCCGGCGGCACGTGGCACCCGCCTGGCACCCTCGCCGCGCGACGCTGAGCTTCCGGCGACCGCTCGATCCGCAGTCCGCGGTCCGCGGTCGAGTCACGTCGTCGGTAGCATCGCGTCGGCGTTCGTCGCGGCGACTCGCGCCGGCCCCCGATCGTCGGAGGTGTCGTGGCCCGGAGACGATCGCTTACCAGCCAGCTTTACAGAGCGGCACGTGCCTCGAACAATTTCCGAGCCGCGTCCCGAGGCCCGGGCGCGTACGCGAAGCGGGTCGTGCGCCGAAAGGTGTACGCGAGGACGAACGGCCTTCTCGGGCGCCTGCTCAAGGGCCTGCGCTGAGGGGGACGAGCGGTCGGCGGCACCGATGACGTGCCGCGAGCTCGCGCGGCCGACTCGGGCGACGGCGTCGAGATGCGACCGAGCGGTCGGCGCCCTCAGCACCCCACGGAGCCGTCGAGCATCTCCCGGATGAGATCGGCGTGGCCATTGTGCCGGGCGTACTCCTCGATCATGTGCGTATAGATCCACCTCAAGCTGCATTCGGCGCCTCGTCGTAGCCCCGT